>JACADM010000165.1_pt1 | contig 44761 bp, 73 predicted proteins | sample 7512371 | NCBI WGS metagenome assembly JACADM01 (sample SAMN14389041, study PRJNA612141) | algae metagenome | isolation source: non-axenic algae culture | place: India: Navi Mumbai | collected 2017-01
GGGTGTTGTCGGGCGAGGGCCCGAAGTGCGAGGGCGGCGTACACCTGAATTTTCAGGGTGCCACGGCTTGTCCGTCCTCGGCAAGCCGTGCCCGGAAGAGTCAAAGACACGGGTGCAGACAACCCGTGGCACTGAACCTGAACAACCCACTAAGTTGCCCATGATCAAATCGAGTGGAACATCGATCACGTCGCCACGGTTCGCCGGGCGGTACCGGGGCATGGACCCACACGGGCGAGCCTGACCCGGTCCGGGCGGCCCACGAGGCCGAAGCTCGGCGGGGCCGACGGCATCACGGTCCACCTCCGCGAGGACCGCCGCCACATCCGGACCGCGACGTCGAACTCCTGCAAACTGGTGAAGGTCAAGCTCAACCTCGATGGCAGCCACCCCGAGATGGTCTCGATCGCTGAGCGTTTGAAACCCCACACCGTCGCTCGTGCCCGAGGGTCGGCAGGAGGTGACCACGGAGGGTGGTCTGAATGTGGTGTCAGGCCGAGCACATGCGAAGTGGTCGATCGTCTGCGACGCGGGGTTGCTCGTCAGCGCGTTTATTGACGCCGAGGACCGCCGGTCGACGCGTGCAAGCTGGCGGGCTTTGACGTGTGAGCGAGTGCACACTGGTCCGTACGCGCGCCTTCGCAGCCGAGGGCGGCGACTTCCTGAAAGCGGCCGACGAACTGGCGCGGGTCGCCAGCGCGGGCGAGCGGATCCGCGGCTCGGGGATGCGCTCAACGGGGCATGCGCTCAACCATCACCTGTGGGCCCGATCGCCGCCCTGACGGGGATCGAGGAATTACATCGGGCACGCGATTGTGAGCCGGCGATCTATTCGGGCATGCGAAGCCGTGGCCGAGATGAAGCGTCTGATGACCGAGGCATCAATCCCGGCTGTAAATCACCCCGATGGGCGACGGGCGAGGGAAGTACCCGGAGGACGTTGTGTGACATCGTGTCGGTTGGGTGTGAATTGCTGTCGGCGGGTGTGCTTTACCGGGCGGAACTGTGAGAGTTCACGGTTTGGATCTTGGAACTCGATCAACCGGCGTGTAGAGTGAGGTTCGATGCCGCGCCAGCGCGACACACACCCGAACAAGACCCGAAATCTCCCGGCGTTGACGCGATCGCCGAGATCAAAGCCAGCGCGCAGCTGTCTGCGCGGTGCGGAATCTCGAATCGCTCCCGAACATGGAGAAGGTGCGCCGGAGAAGTCGGTCGCCGAGGATCACTTCAGCTCGACCCGCATGCGCGCTCTGGCAGCCGCGGTTGGCGATCCGGAACGACATGCCCTTTGTGCACATCGCGGGCAGCAAAGGCAAGGGTTCGGTTGTCGAGATGCTGGCCGCGAGTCTGACGGGTTGCGGGTATGGCGTCGGTGTACACCTCGCCCCACCGGTCGACGTCCGCGAGCATCCGTATCGGTGAGCCGATCAGGCCGATTTCGTCAAGCACTTCAACGCGGTTATTGCCGCCGCGGGCGTGATCGAGCCGGAGTTCGGCTCAGCCAGCTATTCGAGTGCTGACGGCGATGGCTTTGCGGTACTTCGCCGAGCAGGCGGTGGACCTTGCCGTGCTTGAGGTTGGCTTGGGCGGTCGGCTCGACGCGACAAACATCGTGACGCCCGCGGTGACGTGCGTGGCTCAGATTCAGTCCGAGCACACGCACATCCGGGCACAACGCTCGATCGATCGCGCGCGAGAAGGCGGGGATCTTCAAGCCGGGTGTGCCCGCGTTGACCGTGCCGCAGTCCGAGGAGGCCCTCGAAGCGATGCGCGTCGCCACTGGATGTGGGCGCGCTCTCGGTGCTTGGTCAGGACATCGAGGTTCAACCAGCGTTTCGAGGCGGACCCGAAGCTCGGCCCGCATATGCGTGGGTCTGATGACCGAGCGTGGCGAGTACGAGCATCTGGCCGTGCCTCTGCCGGGCGATCACCGGGCGCAACTGTGGGTTGGCGGCGGCTCGACCGCCTGAAGGTGCTGGGTTTCAGACGCCCGAGGTCCGCGTCGCCGGGGCCCCGCACGCGACGTCACGGCCGGCGGAGCTCATCTGGGACAACCCGCGGATCATCGTCGACAGCGCGCTGCGTGACTCGGTCAGCGCGCTCGTCCGCGCGATCGGGGCGCACACTGACTCGATGGTCGTTGTCTTCAGGTGCGCGGACAAAGACATCGACGGCTCTCGAAGAGATCTCGCGCGCGACAAGATCGTCTTCACCAAGTCCAGCACAAACCCCGCCGACCCGGAGATGCTCCGGGCTCGTTTCCCGAGCTGACGGGCAAGATGGCTCAGGTCGAGCCCGACGTGAAAACGATCAACACGGCCGCCCGCGCAAGGGGCGATCTCATGTGCATCACGGGCAGCTTCTACATCGCCGGCGAGGCGAAAAGCTGTTCGAAGACAAGGCACGCGAAGGTTGGGGTTTGATTCCTCCTTCTCCCTTGGGAGAAGGTGCCCGCTCGGCGGGCGGATGAGGGCCTGTCATGAACGAGCCCGAAGCGCAAGGGGAATGACGAACGCCACCCCTCACCCCAGCCCTCTCCCCCAAGGGGAGAGAGCAAGACTCAGCCGAGCCGACAACCCTCCCGAGCGTCCGCTCGACGTCTCGCACGAAGCCGTCCTTCTTGAAGTAATCCCGCAGCACCGCCCGCGCGTTGCGGATGATGCGTCTAGACGCCTTCGGGTCGCGCGGTGGCTCGCAGACTTCGCTTGCGCCCGGTCCCACGGGATGGGCACGTACGTCTCGCCCGGATGTAGATGTCCGGGCTGGTTTCGAGGTGCGTCATCTCGGGTTTGACGAGCAATGAGCCGCAGGCGATGGCCTCGTAGTCACGGAAGCAGACCTCGCCCCAGCCGAAGGGGCTGAGTGTGATCTTGCTGAGCCCGAGTTCGAGTACCGCTTGGCGGCGCGCGCGGTGCCGGTCATGGGGACTTTCTTTGAGAGTGCTTCGACCTCGTCGAGCAGCTTGCCTGAACTGGTACCACTCCTGCTTGCCCGCGCGTTGATCGAGCCCACGCCGATTGACCGCGATCGGGCGCAGCCGCCGAGGAAGGGTGCCGGTCCGTCAGCGAGCAGCATCCGGTTGCGGTAGCAGACGCCCAGTTCCAGCCGCTGACAAGCTTGTGGAGATGCGCGGGTCGGGCTTGCTCCCAAAGTGCCAGTCGCCCGGTCAAACCCGAGCGTGCACGAAGTCCGCGTACACGAACCCGCCCGCGTAGTCACGCTGGTACTGCAAGGTCCTTGAGCGTCTGGCGCTGATGTACAGATCCACATGCGGCAAGGGCGCAAAGTGCGGCGGCTCGTCGGGGCGTAGTAATCCAGCATCACCAGCTTCGGACGCGGCGAGCGGGCAAACTCGGCGAAGAGCTCGGTCAGCTCCTCGGCTTTGTCCGACCAGTGCGGCATCACCAGCACCGCATCCACACCCGAACCCGCCCGGCACGCATCCTCCAGCCCGGCCCGGATATCCGCCAGCGTCTCCACATCGCGCGCTCGGTCGTCAGCCCGAAACTTCTCGCGGGCCGTCCGCGTACATGAGAAAGCCACGGACCTGATGCCCGGTCGGGCTGGCGGTCCATTGCGCGGACAGGATGAGCGTGCGTGGGCATGGGTGCGATGGTAATTCCGTTCGTCGTGCAGACAACCATCGGCCCGCCGGGGTCCCGGTGTTGAGTGCAAATCCCCGCTCAGGCGTCATCGGGCGCGTTCATTGCGTCGCCGGACAGCCAAAGTTACACTTATGACATGAAAGCGAAATTGATCGTGGCGATTCTCATCGCAGTCGTCGGCGTGACGCTCGCTGTCCGGACGTTCTGGCCCGCGTCAACGAATCGAGCGAAGCCGGCGGCGAGCGAAGTTCCAACCCGAGTGTGCAAGTCGAGGAATTACACCGGAACATACGACACGGTGCCCACCGAGGAACGATCGAAGCGGACATCCGCCGCGCCGGGCGAGGCGGAATCCGTGCTGATGGCTGCGCCTGCCATCCATGAACGCCAATCAACGGGCGGATCTGGCCGACGCGTTCCGCGAACGGCTCGAGTCCATGATCAACCCCGACTACATGCGAGATCTTCGGGCACGCGTGGCCCGAGGCCAGCCCGTCGGATCAAGGAACCCACCCCCGAACAGCTCGAGCAGAGTAAGTCGTGGAAGGAGCACTTTGCTGCTCCCGATGGATATCCAGAGCCTTGAGGTCAGACCGATCTACCAGCGTGGGGCTTACGTCGCCGAGTCGATGACGGCCCGCGGCTTAGCAGAGGGAACAACCAAACTCGGCGGACAGGCGGCGTTCCCGATGAGCGATCTCGATCCCGTCGAAGACGAGCTTGACATCGTGGAGATCATGATCCTGATAGCCGTGCCGGTGCCCGGGAAACTCAAAGAGAAGAGCCGCGGTTACGTCGGCTTCCAATTTGTCTGGAACGCGCAGAAAGCAGTGGGTCCCATGGGCAATCAAAACTACCACGACCCCGAGATCGGAACGATCGGCCTGCCTTCTGAGAGCTGGATTTCTCTAATCGAGCTTCTCGTTGCGATCGGCATCATCGGCGTGCTGATAGCGTTGATTGTGCCGGCTCTCTGGGGCGTGCGGTCTGTCGGGGAGAAAGCATCACGCTTGCCAACCTCCGCCAGACGCACACCATCTTCGAGTTCTACACACGCGCTACGACGAGACCTATCCGTGGTACGACGGCATCGCATTTATTCCGTCTCGCCGCCGGACGAGCCCGGCTCCTCGATCCGCCCGGCTACTGGGATCTCTCGATCTACTGGCCCGGCCTCATGCGAGGTCGCACCGTGGCGCGAGCACTTCACCACATGGCTCGGCGGCGGAGCGCAGCGAGACAATCCGCCCGGAAGAACATGGCCAGTTCCGTCGAAGTCACCTCGTTCGAGTACTGCCGATCGTTCATGGCCCGTCCGCAGCTCTGGCGAGGGAGCCGACGACGATCCTGCGCGCCGCCCCGCGTGGGCGATGTGCAGTCGCCGAGTTCGAAGGTCCTGCTGTTTGATCACGGCTCTCGCATCTGCGCACCGAGCCGGACGCGGACCGGGACAATCGTCCGATGGTTCGCCGACGGCCACGCAAGCGAGCACCGAATGAGCGAGGCGACAGAGCCTGTTGCGCTGCCGGGCTGGGAGATTGGCTCGCCTCTGCACGACACACCCAACGGCGTGCGGCCGCGATTACTGATCCGGTGATCCCCGGCCTGATCGGCTAGGTTGGCCCTGATGGCCGATCACGCAACGAATCAATCTAGCGACGCCCCGAGTTCCGGTATACAGCCAAGCTCGCGGGCCACCTCGAACGCAAATGGCAGGGCTACTGGGAGGAGCGTGGCACTTACCGCGTGCCCAACCTGGTGAGCCGGGCTTCGACGCATCGAGACCCAAGTTCTACGCGCTGGATATGTTCCCCACCCCTCCGGCGCGGGCCTGCGTCGGGCACCCGAGGCTACACCGCGACCGACATCATCAGCCGATACAAACGCATGCAGGGCTACAACGTCCTGCACCCGATGGGCTTCGACGCCTTCGGTCTGCCCGCCGAGCAGCACGCCATCAACACGGGCGAGCACCCGGCCTCGTTCACGCAAGACGATCGACAACTTCCGCCGACAGCTCAAGCGATTTGGTTTCAGCTACGACTGGGGCCGGGAGTTCGCCACGATCGACGAGGACTACTACCGCTGGACGCAGTGGATCTTCGTGCAGATCTACAGGCGGGTACGACGATGAGATCGGCCGCGCTGCCGACCGATCAGCGGCTGATCCAACCATGGAGGGCGGCACGGGACGGGTCTCGATCGAGGGCCGACTCGTACGCATCACCAAGGGCGAAGGCGACTGAAGCCCTCGCCGGCGACCATGGGCGTCCGCCAGTGGCACGGCCTGAATGCCACCGAGCAACGCACATTCATCGACAACCACCGCCCGCCTACGTCGGCGAGCAGACCGTCAACTGGTGCCCGGCCCTTGGCACAGTGCTGGCCAACGAAGAAGTCATCGACGGGCGATCCGAGCGAGGCGGGCGTCCTGCGCAAGCCCTCAAGCAGTGGCTCTTCCGCATCACCGCGCTGGCGGATCGGCTGCTCACCGGGCTCGACGAGAACCGACTGGCCCGAGAGCACCAAAACCAAGCACGCGTGGATCGGACGCTCCGAGGGGCGAGGTCGACTTCGAGCCTGGATCTCGATCTCAACAACCCTGACACGGACACCGAGTTCACCCCGCGATCCGGGTCTTTACGACCGAGCCCGACACGATTTTCGGGCGACGTACATGGTGGTCGCGCGAGCACGACGCGCGTCTGCGGTCCTGAAAGCCCGCGGAAGGAAACGCCCGTCGACGTGCTGGCGGCATGTCGAGGCGGCCCGCAACCGCTCCGACAAGGACCGCATGGAGAACAAGGACAAGACCGGGTGCTTCACCGGGCTCTACGCGATCAACCCGCCACCAGCGAGCGCATCCCCGTCTGGACGAGCGATTACGTGCTGGCGACCTACGGCTTCGGCGCGATCATGGCGGTCCCAGCCCACGACAAAGCGCGACTACGAGTTCGCCAAAGTTCGATCTGCCCATCCGCGACGTCGTCTATCCGCACCATCCCGGCGATGAGCTGCTTCGTGCAGAACGCCAACGAGGAAGAACGCACGACCGACCGCTGGAAGCACGTGCTGGCCGACTTCCTCGGCTTGGTCACGACCTCGAGCCTCCCGCCGATGTCTACCCGAGGTGCTCGAGGCGATCCGCACACGCCGCGCACGACACGGGCCCGGTCTTCGGCGAGAACGCGCGGGGCACGATCCGTCTGGAATACGAAGCGTCGCTCGAAGACCTCGGCGTGGACAACTTCGCCGGCTCGAATCGATCTTCCGCGAAGGCCGCTATTTTGCACCGGTGCGTCATACGCGGGCGGGCTTTGCCACCAATTCCACCAACGACGAGGTCTCGCTGGACAGCCTCGATCAGGAGGGTGCCAAAGCCGCGGCGATCGAGTGGTTCGAGCGGACGGGCATCGGCCACAAGAAGGTGAACTTCCGCCTGCGTGACTGGCTCTTTAGCCGTCAGCGGTACTGGGGCGAGCCCTTCCCGATCGTCTTCGACGAGGCGGGGCATCACTACGCCGTTGCAGAGGAGCACCTGCCGGTGCTGCTGCCGGTGACGGACTACCACCCGAGGAGAGCGAGGACCCGCAGCCGTTGCTCGGCAAGGCAACGGACTGGGTGCACACGACCGCAGCCGCCGCGGGTGTTGACGAACTCGACCCGGGCACGCCGGTTGTCCGCGAGACGAACACCATGCCCGGCTGGGCCATCGTGCTGGTACCACATCCGCTACCTCGATCCGAAGAACAATGCCGCCTTCGTCAGCGAAGACCGACGCGTACTGGCTTGGCGAGGACGGCGTGGACCTGTACATCGGCGGCGCCGAGCACGCGGTGCTGCACCTGCTCTATGCGCGGTTCTGGCACATGATCCTGCGACACAGGGCACCTGAAGAGCCCGAGCCTACCGCAAGCTCTTCCACGGGGCATGATCACGAGCCACGCCTTTATGCCCGACAAGAGCCTCGTCGGCATCGATTGTGTCGAGGAGAGGGCGGCCGATTCTTCGAGGGCGCACGGGCGACGAGGTCATGCGCCATCGCCAAGATGTCCAAGTCGCTGCAACGTCATCAACCCAGACGACATCATCGAGGAGTTCGGGGCGGACACGTTCCGTCTCTACGAGATGTACATGGGGCCTCGAGGCGAGCAAGCCGGAACACCGACGACACGGTCGGGCTCTTCCGGTTCCTCCAACACACGGCGTCTGTGCGTCGACGAAACACCGGCAGCCCGTTTTCGCCGAGACCGCCGACGCAGGCGTCGAGAGCAACTCCACCGCACGATCGCCAAGGTGGGCGAGGACGTCGAACGTCTTGCGTTCAACACAGCCATCGCCTCGATGATCGAGTTCGTCAACGCGGCCCTCAAGACGGGCGTGACGCGGGACCAGATGGACCGCTTCGTCCGTATGCTCGCGCGTTTGCGCGCACTTTGCTGAGGAACTCTGGCACAAGCTGGGTCACGAGGACTCGGTCGCGCTGGCGGCGGCCCGGCTACGAGGAATCGATGCTCGTCGATGACGAGGTCGAGATCGCAGTGCAGATCTGGGCAAGGTCAAGGCCCGTCTGAGCGTGCCGCCGGCGCCAGTCAGGACGAACTCAAGGAACTGGCGCCAAAGAGAGACCATCGCCCAACAGATCGCCGGCAAAGACGTGCGGTGATCGTTGTGCCGGGTCGGCTGGTCAATATCGTGACGGGGTGATTTGTTTGCTGCAGTGGATCTTGGTGGGGCGGCGTCTCGCCGCCGTTGGCAGTCTCAGTTGGCACAGCACGGTGACAGAAGATGGGCGGCGGGACGCCGCCCAGTCAGTCCCCACCAAAGCTTCCACCACTTTACTTGATCGCTTCCACCACCACCGGCACGCTGATGCGTGAGCGCTACGAGGCGGGCTCGCCGGCGGGCTGGCGATGTCGCCCGCGTTGGCGGGGTCGTGACCGGATCGACCGAGCCGACCGAACTCGACCTGCATGCCCCGTTCGCTCTTGAGCTTGGCGATCAGCAACGCAGGCCCGCTCGCTCGGCTCGACACGCAGCAGGTACGCTGCTTGTCGCGGGTGGTGCGCTTGGGCGGTCGATGAGGTGTCGTCCGCGCTGCCATCACCGGAAGCTCGGCCTCGGGCAGCGGCGGGCCAGCGAGGCCCGGTCTTCATCCACCGCGCCTCGACGGCTGCGAAACGCGACAGTTCGCTATCGCCCGCGAGCAGCCGTCTCGTCTGGTCGATCGACGAAGGCCGAGCGCCCGAGAGCCGAACGATCAGCCGACCCTGACGCGCCCAGTTCGAGCGCATCGCTCGCCGAAGCCACCACGATCGGACGAGAGATCGGTCGGCTCAGCACCGTGGGCCGATCGGCCGGGTTTCGGGCGACGCCTCGAGAGTTTCCGGCTCGTCTGTTTGGTCGTCTTGTGCGAGCCTGATCGGCGTCCTGCCCTCGTGTGATTCCGCGATGGTGCGCTCGGGTGTGGTCGGCTGGGCGAAGTCGAAGTCGATGCGGGCAGCGCCACGCTCAGGACCAGCACCACGATCGCCGCGGCTGCGAGCAGTATGTGATCCGCGGCCCGGCTCGGCACCCTGCGGACGCGGCGGACCTTGACGGGCTTGTGCGTCGGCTGCGCACATCGTTCGAGGATCGGCCCGTCCGCTCGATCGCGGCCGGTCGTCCGGCTCGATCTTCTCGACCCTCCTGCTCGAGGACGGACTCGATCATGGCCTCTGTCTCGGCGAGCGTGACCGTGGGGTCGAGGCCTGCATCAGCGCTTTGGCGGTCGGCGCGCTGCCAGACCAGTCCGCAGAGTGCATCGGTGCCCAGCGCCTCGATGATCGCAGCCGCGTCGACCGACGCGCCCTCGATGAACGAGAGGATCGTCGATTCGTCGAGCCCCGCGTCGATCAGGGCGATGAAGATGTCACGGTTCGTGTCCGACATGCCTGACTCGTTCAGCCCTTTGTGTCCTTCGCCTCGCTTGGCCCGAGCACGGCGGCCCGGATGCTCTCGACCATCTGCCTCAGGGCCAGACGGGCCCTGAAAATCCTGCTCTTGACCGTACCGACCCGGACCTCCAGCAGCTCGGCGATCTGGGCGTAATCCAACCCCCGGCGTCCCGGAGAACAGAACACTCCGTAGATCCGGGTCCAGATTCCCGAGAGCCTCCGTCACGAGCGCCCTCTGGTCCTCCTGTTGGACGCTCTTGCCGGGATCGGTTCCCGCGACTGGGGCAAGAAATCTGCAAGTGTGGGCCTATTCGCTGAAGAACCGGGTCCGGACGCGTGTTTCAGCCCGGAATCGGGGACCGCCTTGTTCCGGGACTCCTTGCGGATCCGTGAGAGGCAGCAATTCATCGTCACGCGGTAGATCCACGTTGAGACACGGGCCCTCGTCGAAGGTGTGCAGCCCGCATGACCTTGATGCGCGTCGTGGCAGGCGTCCTCGACCGGCGCGCGGGGCCCAGCATCTGCCGACAGAGCGTGTGCATCATGGGCTGATAGCGGACGAGCAGTTCGCGCCAGCCTCGCGGACCTCTTCCGGGGTCTTGGCGTCCCGGATCGCCGCGACGACTGTTCATCGCTCGGTCGGTCGGCACCCTCTGGAGCCTGCCGTTGGGATGATCCGTTCCCTCGCTCACGTTCTGATGGTACCACCTCGCACGGGTGTGCTAGCTTCCGACGACGATCGTGGGCTCATGCGAGACGTCACATCTGAGCGATCGTGCGATGAAGCACATCTGGCCATTGCGGCGTGCAGGCGTAGCCTGCTCCGGGTCGCTGCCCGACCGGATCGTGACGAGGGGCCTGAGTGTGATGCCCGCCAGCACGCCCGAGCCGGAGGCATCCGGCCGCCTGCCCGAGGCGGTGTCCTCGTACGACTCGACGACGATGCCCGCCTTGGCGCACAGGTGCAGGTACCAAAGCATGTGGCACGCGGCCGAGGCGATGAGCAGTTCTTCGGGGTTGTATCGCGTCGCGTCGCCCTGATACGCGGGGGCCGCGGAACCGGGCAGCGTGGGCTTGCCGATCGCCCGGATCTCGTGCGAGCGTTCGTGGCTGGTGTACGAGGATGTTCCCGAGCCGGTATTGCCCGTCCAGACCGTCTTGATTTCGAACCGCTCGTCGCTCATCTGGCGGTGTATCCGTTCGGTTCAGTTCTTCGGCGGATCGAAGGCGTCCTTATCGAACTTCACGCCCACTGATCGAGTCGAACCGGATCACCTGCTTCATACCCATCGCTGATTTCGAGCGCAGGGGCGTTTGACGCCCTTGACCCTGCGGTAGTCGCTGTAGGTCGTCTCTCGAGAACGTGTCCGAGCCGGGCGCGGTGCGGGTGGAGACTTTGCGGTGCAGTCCCGATTCGACCTCGAAGAGCCCGACTTGGTGATCGCCCCATCGGGTGACGAGTTCGAGCTGGTACTCACCGACGCCGTCGAACTCGACTTTGCCGACGGTTTTGCCTCGGTGTACGTCTTGCGGGGCTCGACGGGGGCGTAGTAGTTAGCCTCGTTGATGAGTCGGTCGGCTTCGTCGCCCTCGAGGATCTCGGTCGACATGCCCAGCCGCGAGCGCCGGCGACCTCGCCGTTGGTGCCCTGGATGATCGAGCCGAGGCCTTCGAGTTCGATGGTGACCATCGTTTTGGTGGAGGCGTCTCAGGACGACCATGCCGCGCTCGCGCCGGATCTCGATCGTGCCCGCCAGTTCCTCGGACTTGTACTTGCGGTACGCCTTCGCCACCCAGAGCGTCGACGTAGTCCTCGAGAATCTGAACCCGTCGGGCAGGTTGGTCGAGGGCTGGTTGACGGCGGGCGCGCTGGTGCGGTCGGGCCCGGATTCGGGGCCATGGCGAGCGTGCCCAAAGGATGAGCGGAAGCAGTGCGGTCGGCGTGCATGGTGATGGCTCCTCGGTGTGACTCCATGCTTGGACGCGTCAATCGCTCGATGGTTCCCAGCCCATGGAAAACGCCCCGTGCTGGGGCGTTCTGAGTCAATCGATGTGTGACGGATACTTCGTTCGCCGGGCGGGTCGAAGAGGCCTCGAACTCGGGGTCGAGCTCGACGGTGTGGAAGGTCATGACCTGCTGCATCTGGCCGTTGTTGGTTCCGAGTCGGCGGGCGTGCTTGATGCCATGGGTTTCTGATAATCGCTGAAGGCGGTCTCGTTGGTGTAGGTGTCGCTCTCGGCGCGGCCCGGACGGACATCTTGCGGGCAGGCCGGTCTCGACCTCGTAGAGTCCGACCCGGTGGCTGCCCCAGGCTCGTGGTGAGGTTCACCTTGCAGCACCGGGTGCCCTCGTGCTCGACGATCGCGACGGCTTTGGCCTCGGTGTAGGTCTTGCGGGGCTCGATGCTGGCGTAGAACTGCGCCGGTTCTTGAGTTCCTCGGCCTGTCCGCCCTCGAGCACCTGCATGCGCTGGCTGGGCCGCCCAGACGAGCTTGCCGTCGGTCCCCTGAACGACCTGCCCCATCCGGGCAGATCGACGACGATGAGCGTCGAGCTCGGGGCCTTTGGTGATCGTGATCTCGCCCGTCAGGTTCATCGCGGGATGCTGAACTCCCCAGACATGCGAGGCCTTGAACGCCTTGTTCTTCTTCGCCACCGACAGCCTCGACATGCTTCTCGAGGATCGCAAACCCGTCGGGCAGCTTAGCCGGCGTCGGGCTGGGTCGTCTTGGCGGGCTGTTCTGGCTTGGTCGGGGCGCTGGTCTCTGGCGAGAGCCGGGCACGCGGCGAGTGTGCAGGCGAGTGTGAGTGCAGCGGTTGTGCATATGGGATCTCCTTCGAATCGTTGTGGAGCGAGAACCCCGCGTGTTGGTATGGATGCAATGGTGCCGGGTTTCGGGAAGCAAGAAATGCCCCGATTTCTCGGGGCATGTGAATGCGTACGCGGTCAGCGGCTCAGAGCGAGCCAGCGCTTCGAAGTCGCTCTCGTCGAACTCCGGGTCGATGACGATTTTCTCGAAGGTGATCGTCTGTCCGAACTGGCCGAGAGGATCTCGAGTTTGGAAGGGCATTTTCACCTCGCCTTGGATCGCGCGGTAGTCGTTGAACTCGGTCTCCGAGGAGAACGTCGTGGACTCAGCGGTTTCCGAACGACTGCTGCGCAGAGGCCCGACTCGACTTCGTAGAGCGCCTCGGAGTGGTTGCCCCGGCTGTCGACGAGCTTGAGCTTGTAGACCTTGACGTCGTCGTGCGTGAAGACGCCGACGTTCTCGGCGGTGGTGTATTCCTCGCGCGGCTTGACGCGTGCGTAGAAATCGGCGTCCTCGATCTGTTCCTCGGCGGCCTCGCCCTCGAGCATGGTGGGGGCGTGCCGGGCATCTGAGTGGTCCACGCCACTTTGCCGTCGGTCCCCTGATCGATCGCGCCCATGCCCTCAACATTGATTGCCATGACGCGCTTGTTGGGGCAGCCATCTTGATGTCGATCGAGCCGCCAAGGCCCATCGCGGGCATCGCGAAGGTGCCGATCATCTGGATGCCCTTGATCTCCATGTTGGCCTTCTGGCCCCGATGGCCCGACGTGCTTCTCGAGCACCGCGAACCCGTCGGGGAGATCGGTGGCCGCGGTGGTCTTCTTCTCCTCGTCCTGAGCGGCCGAGTGCCCCGAGAGCAGGGCCGCGGCGACGGCGAGGGTGAGCTTGAGCTTGCGGTTGGACATGATGTTCGGACTCCTCCTGAAGTAAGTGCAGCGGCACCCGTGTAGCGATTCCCGCTGGAAGGGTATTCCGAGGATGGGGACTCCAGTTTCAAGGGCTGCAAGGGGATAATGAGCCATGCCCCACCCAAACACCCAGCCGAGCCCGCACGACACGTACACCAGCCCCGGCGGCCCGCAACGCGAGCCCGGAGATGTGCCGGATCTGGTCGCCGGGCACAAGTTCCAGACCGGCGGAAGATCTGGCTCGCCGTCGCTGAGCGCAGTATGAAGTCACGAAGGACTGGGACAAGCCCACGGTGACGATGGAGCAGATCGAGGAACTCCGGGCGAATCTGGACGTGACGGATGACGACCGGCGCTGGCGGCCAAGTACGAAGCCGAGCCCGCCACGACGTGATGGCGCACGTGCGCGTGGGGGATAAGTGCCCCAAGGCGCGCCCGATCATTCATCTTGGGATGACGAGCCGGATGTGGTGTGCAATGCGGATTTGATTCAGCAGTTCGAATCCGTCTCAATTATCAAAGGCAAGGTTGCGTGCAGTCATTGCTCTGACAGAGTTTGCGATCAATTACAAAGCCATTCCGACTCTGGGCACGCATTACCAGCCTGCCCAGCCTCTGACAGTTGGGCGACGAGCTGCGCAATGGTCAACAGATCTTTTGGCCGTTGGAGTTGATGAACGAAACTGGAATGACGGTCCATACTGGGGTCTTCGCGGATTACGGGTGCCACAGGCACAAGCTTCGTTCCTTGCCTTGTTCGAAGGTCAGGCAAAGCGGGTCAACAAGTTGGAGTCTAAGTTCATCAAGAGTCTTTCGAAACAATACGGATTTTCCGGGTACCAACAGGGTTTGACGGGTCAGACCTATTCGAGGATTTTGGACTGTGAGAGGTTGGCCGAACTGGCTTCTGGGCCGCCGTCCTCCACAAAATCGCCACCGACATCCGCCTGCTCTCCAACCGCAAGGAGATCGACGAGCCCTTCGGCAAGAACCAGATCGGTTCGTCGGCGATGCCCTACAAGCGGAACCCAATGAAGTGCGAGCGGATCTGCGGCCTGACCCGCTTCGTCATGAATCTCGTCGGCAACGCCTACGACACCGCCGCCACGCAGTGCTCGAGCACGCTGGATGACTCCTCGAACCGCAGACTCGCTCCCGGAAGCCTTCCTCGCGTCGACGGGGCGCTCGATCTCATGCACCAGTCGCGTCGGGTCTCGTCGTGAACGAGGCGATGGTGCAGAACCTGATGGCGGAGCCTGCCGTTCCTTGCGACGGAGAACATCATGATGGAGGCTGTCAAGGCGGGCGGCGACCGTCAGGATTTGCACGAGAAGATCCGCGTCCATGCAAGCGGCTGGACATCGCGTGAAGCAGGAAGGGCTCGACAACGACCTCATCGAGCGACTCAAGGCCGATCCCGCGTTCAAGAGGGTGCATCACCTGCTCACCGAGGATCAGCTTCTGGACCCGATGAAGTACGTGGGCCGGAGCGTGGAGCAGACGGAGCGGTTTCTGAATGAGTGGTAGAGCCCTTACGCGAGCACGGCGAAGAACTCGACAAGCTCGGGTCGAGCGACCGTGGTGTAGATCGCGTGAAATCCCGCATTTTCTTGACACGCCCGGGGTCCAATTAGTTTGGGCTCTAGGTCTGTTTCTGAAAACGGAGGTCAGCATGCGTATGAACACAGCGATCGGTGCTCTTGTCGTCTCTGGCCTTGCGATGCCGGCGGTTGCTCAGGTGAGCGATGTCGCTGACATTCGAGGCAGCGATCAATGATCTCTGAATTTCAACACGGGTGATCCGCTCGGGAATGAGTCTTTCGTTGAGACCGGTGGCCTCGAGTTACTGCCGTATTCGCGTTCGGCCGGGCGGAGATGCGTTCAACATGTCGGGGTCGTGGTCAATCTGAGCGGTGAGCTTGGACCGGATGGTGCCTTTAGTGGATCTGGCTTGAATTCGGCGAGCGAGTCGTTCACCGTGAAGCCAAACTCGTCTATCCAATCGATCACAAAGATTGACTTCACGGTGACGAGTCCGGCCATGTACAGCTTCGAAGTCGCCGCGATGTTCGACAACGATGGCGGGTTCAACGGATCTCGCTGACCGGACCGGGCGGTGTTGTCTTCGTGGTGGTGGGAACCTGCCCGGCTTTGATGGCGACGGACTCTTTGAAGGATCACTTGAGCCGGGCGAATACCAGCTTGTGACTAGGGCAGGCAGCATCGGGAGCATCAACTTCTCGTTTTCAATTATCCCCGCCCGCTTCCGGGTGCTGCTCGGCTTTGCGGGCGTACGGAACGCCGGCGCTGATCGGGAAAGGCTGCTTGCGAGTCGTGATGGGCGTCAGTCGTCGTCTGTGCCGTTCGTTTCGTTCTTGGTGGCCCAGCCGGCAGCCAGAGCATCGCGAAGACCACGCCAAAGAGCGCAAAGGCGATCACGTAGAGCCCGAGCACGCGGCCCCGACGCCGGCCGAGGCCCAGATGCTCGCGGCGGTGGTCATGCCCGTGATGCCCCGCTTGGTCTGCAGGATCGCGCCCGCGCCGAGGAAGCCCACGCCAGTGATGATGTACGAGAGCACGCGTCGGATCGAGCGAAGGCCCGGCGAAACTCGACCTGCGAGGCCATCTCGACCCCATCAGCGCAAAGCCCGCGGCCCCGGCGGCGATAAGAGCCATCGTCCGGCTGCCCAGAGGCTTGTCCGCGATCTTGCGGCTCATAGCCAACCACCATCCCGGATCGCGCCAGCCCGATGCGAAGCACGACGTCCGGGTTGAAACTGCCTCGACGGTCGAGTCCGGATCGCTCTGCAAAGTGTGGAGATCATGTGCAAGTTCCTCGTCCGGAGATGCTGAGCCGAACAGATGAAGAAAGTATGAAGGATCGGACAAGATCGCAACACCCGGGGTGGTGTTCGGATGAAGAGATGGACTCGCGCGTCGGAAAACGAGCGTCGTTCGGTCTTTGGGAGGCGTTCGGCGCTGACGTAGGGGTCAGGCAGCGAGACTCGGCGTGTGGGTGTCGGCCAGCAGGGCCGGGACCGGCAGCCGCCTGGTGCGGGTGATGGATCGCCCCCGAATCGGCGGCCCTACGGGCTTCAGCGCCCGAAGCGGTCGGGAATCGGAACATCATTCCCATCGCCGCGGGAGCGTCGGCATGGGGAGTGGTTGGTCTCGGCGGATATGCCGCCGATTGGAGTGAAGTGTCATGGCGGCAAGGACCAGTGCGGGTGCGGGCGTCGTCATCACGATCAGTCTGCTGGGCGTGATCGCGTTCGGCCTGTTCGTGGTGTCGGTGATCCTTTATGGCGACAACCTCGACTACCGCGCAGATCGAGGACACCGAGCAGAACTACCGCGACTACGTCCGCGAGGCCGACCGCGACCCGGCGATCAACGCCGACTTCACGAAGGCCAAGCAGCAGGGCGTCAGCTGGTCCGCTACCTGAGCAACACACTCGACACGACCTACCCAAGGTCACGGGGAACAAGAGCGACCGGATCGACGAGTTCACGACCAAGACCGAGCCGATCCCCGGCTTCGACGGGCTCGCTGCTCAGTGTGATCCGCGGCCTGCAGGGTCAGGTCGCTTCGCTTCAGCAGAGCGTCGCCGACGCCGAGGCCGCCCGTCAGCGCAGGAAAACCTCCGGGCCGAGGCCGACCGCGTGCAGCGCTCCAGCGTCAGCAGTCGCAGACCGTCGCGGCTCTCCGGGCCCGCATCGACGGTTCGAGTCGGACAACAACGAGTACCGCGGCTTCCAGTCGACCGAGCAGCGCTACGTCGGGCAGATCAACGATCTGCGCAGCCAGCTCGAGCAGACACAGAACGACATGAGCACCCGCATCCGCACGCTCGAGCAGGAGAAGCTGCTCCTTGAGGATCAGGTCTCTTCGCTCCAGCACAGGGCGGGGCGATTCGCTGGCCGCCAAGGCCGAGTACTCGCTCGTCGATGGTGCCGTCGCCAACACCAACCCGAGCGAGAACGAGGTCTTCATCTCGATCGGTCGGCGTCAGAACGTCATCCTCGGGATGAACTTCGCGGTCTACGGCGACGAGACGCAGATCCGCCCCGACGCCGAGGGCAACTACCCGCAGGGGCAAGTCGAGGTGGTCAACGTCGGCGAGACGTCCAGCCGATGCCGCGTGCTCTTCGAGCGTGCGGGCAACCCGATCGTTCCGGGCGATGTGATCGCCAACGCGGTCTACGACCCGAACAAGGTGTACAAGTTCCTCGTCGCGGGCAACTTCGACACCAACGGCGACGGCAACCGCACCCCGGCGAGCGCACCGAGATCACGGCGCTCATCGAGTGGGGCGGCACGACGACCGAGAACTGACGGGCGACGTCGACTTCCTCGTTCTGGGCGAGCCGCCCGTTCTGCCCCGCCCGCATCAACACCCCGATCGAGATCGTTGAGATCTACATCCGCAAGGAGAACGAACAAGCGGTACAACGAGGCTGTTCGAGTCGGCCCAGCGGACCTCGATCCCGGTGCTGAACGAGAACCGTCTCTACACGCTGATCGGCGCATCCGCTCGCGGACGCGTTGAGCCGGGTGAGTCGCAAACGCAAACGCCTCAAGGACGGGCTGCCGGGCTGGTCGCACGGGCCGCTCTCGATGGCCCTGCACCGGTATGACCGCGTGCCAGCTCTTCGGGCTCGAGTCCTCGCTCGAACAGATGGACCGCATGGGTCGCGGCTTCTCGCGGATGCCCTTCAACCGCAAACGGGCTCGAACGCTGCAAGGGACGCATCCGGTTCGCCTTCCCCGACTGGGACGAGCAACGCGTCAGCACGTCGCCGGGCGTCTGGGGACACCTCTTTCAGAACCGGCGGGAGATGCTCTACACGCCAAGGCTCATCTCGAGCGATAGCTGGCAGCGGCACGCCTCCTTCGGGCAGGCATCCGAGGCCTTCGCGGAGGTGCTCGCCAATCGGCCCGTGATTCTGATCACGGGGCACTTTAACAACTGGGAGATGATGGGTTACGATGGCGGTCGTGGGCGTGCCCGTGCACGCGGTCTATCGCCCGCTCGATCTCAAGCCGCTCGACCGCTGGGTGCGCCGGGTGCGCGAGAGCGCGGCATGATGATGGTCGACAAGTTCGGTGCTGTCCGCGAACTGCCCCGCGCGATGCGGGGGGCATGCCCGCTTTCGTCGCCGACCAGAACGCGGGCGATCGCGGCTCTTCGTGCCCTTCTTCGGTCGGCTCACGAGCACGTACAAGTCCGTGGGCATGCTGGCGATGCAGACGGGCGTGCATCATCTGCGGCGGGGTGTCCGCAGCCCACGCCGAGGCCCGACGGCGTCGACATGCTCCACGATCACGCGACCGGGCGATGGCAGGACGCGATGGGCTACCGCTTCGACATCCACGACGTCATCCGCCCGGAAGACTGGAAGGACGCGCCCGACCCGCTGTTCTACATCACCGCCCGCTATCGCCGGTCGATCGAGAACATGGTCCGCACCGCCCGAGCAGTATTTCTGGATGCACCGCGTCTGGAAGAGTCGCCCGGGCACGAGCGGCTACGGAAAGAATTTCCGGACAATCTCAGCCGTGCTGGAGTTGCCACGGATGGACGAGGCCGAGGTCGAACGGATCGTCGAGCAGAGCGAACGGATATTGAGACGCTCGACCGCCTCGGGGCGATCGGCTGGAATAAATCAGTGATTACCCGGACGTGAACGGCCCCGAACCCGCGTTTCATCAGAACCTCAATCGGGGTTGGTACGAATGGGGTTGAGCCCTTTCCCTCATTGCCATAGGAACAGATGAGGGCATACTGGGTTCTGACTTGCATGCGAACCGCAGAGTCGGGGAAGCAAAGGAGACGCATGAGCGAGACACTGACCATCGGCAAGCTGGAAGACGTCCAGATTCTCGTGGTCGATGACGATCGGATGTGCGTGAGTCCATCGAGGCCGCGATGCTCGCCGAGGGGCCGTGACCGAGACTGCCAGTGACGGCAACACGGCGGTGGCGTACTGCAACGCGATGATCCGCCCGATCTGGTCGTGCTGGACATGATGCTCCCGGCCGGAGCGGTTTCACGGTGCTCGAAAGATCAAGGGCGTGAAGACAGCCCGCTGGTCATCATGGTGACCGCCAACGAGGGCAAGCGTCACCGAGTACGCCGAGGCGATCGGCGTGGACGCGTACATGATCAAGCCCGTGCCGCTGGCGAGTCTGGTCGAGAAGGCCGCCAGCGGTCGCCAACCGCAAGAAGGGCGAATAAGTCGCCGGTGCTGGTTTCGGGGCATTCGCGGCGAATCATGCTTCCAGCGTGGGCAGTCGCCAAATCATCCTGTTTCAGCCCAGGACCCCGAGGCCGAGGTCCCGGAGATGGCCGAGATCGGTTCACCCCGATCCGTCAGGCGCAAGCGCCCCGTTCAACATCGCGGACGGCGGCAAGGGCGCGATCGGGACGCTCTCTTCTACGGGCCCGGGCTGGTGATCGAGGTGCCAATCGCAGCCGACGAGATCAACCAGGCTCATGGCATCGGTCGATGACGAGGAGACGGCGGCCCGTGCTCGCCCGGATCTGCCGGGAACTGGGCTGGAAGCTGATGGACCCCGAGTCGGGCCGGACGTTCATGTAAGGAGGCAAACCATGCCCACCTATGACTACGAGCTGCTGGACGAGAAGGGTGAGCCACGGGCGATCGTTTCGAGTGGGTGCAGTCAATGAAGGACGACGCCCTGACCGAGCACCCGGAGACCGGTCAGCCCTGCAGGCGAGCGATCAGCCCGCCCAACATCGCTGGCTTTGGTCGCCCCTCAAAGAGAAGAGCTCTCCAACAAGAACCTCGAACGACTCGGCTTTACGAAGTACGAGAAAAAGGGCGACGGCTACATGGAGCGCGTCGCGGGCAAGGAGGGCCCCAAGACCCTCCGGGCCGACGATAGCGTGCGCCAATCGCGGTCATCCTGCTTGTGGGTCTGCCCGTCTTTTCTCTCGGCGGTTGCGGCGAGTCCTACGAAACACAGGTCCGCGTCTCACGCGTCATCACCACCGCGGGCGATCGCGTCGTCACCTACCGCGATGTACGACGACGGCATCGAGACCTATATCGACTTCGAGCCACAGGGCGATGTGGACATGATCACCGTCAGAGCGCGATTCGCTCGGCGACGCCACGCACTACGTGCGCTGGGCTTTGAGACAGAGGCCACCGGGAACGATGCCGCCGAGCACGCCGAGGCTCACTCAAAAGTGGCAGGAACGCTTCGAGTACATCGACAGCTGGGCGATGTGAGCCTTGTTCCACGGGACGATGGTCACGGCATGACGCCCGCGACTTCGAGCAGATGCGTCAGGAGCAGGCCCCTGCGCTCGGACGAGCCCGGCGGCTAAGAGCGGTTCGAGGGACGCATCGACAGGGCCGCGAAACCGCTCAACACCGCAGCCGTCTGTGTGTGTGCAGGTGCCGTCGCGAAGATCCCCGCAAAGAGCACGGCGATCACCGCCCCGACAAGGCCCGCCCGGTAGGTCCGGTCGTCGCCGCGGGGCCAGCACTGAAGCAGGAACGCGGCGATCATCGCGCCAAGAGCCCAAGACCCACCAGCCTGCGAGTGGCGATATGGACATACGCCCCAGTGCGTTGCGGGTGATGGGCTGATCGTCGTGCGGATGCCCATCTCGGCTCGCGCGTCTCGGACCATTTCGTACCCGCCCGTGCCCGTGCCGAGGATCGGGTTTGCGGCAAACGCCCGGCCGGCCCAGATCCACATGTTGATCCGCGCCCCGGTGCTGGTCGAGTAGTCCTTGTTCTCGAGGGCTTCTTTGATCTCCCAGCGTCCCTCGTCGATTCGGCTCTGGATCTGTTCACCCAGAGCAATCCACGCGATCGGCAGGGCCACGATCGCGATGACCGCCCGGTGATCAGCACGCGGACGCGGTGCACGGAGGCAGATCGCGCGGGCAGTGTGAGCGTGAAGAACAACGCCCGGCGATCCACGCCCGCGGGCGCCGGTGGCGATGACCGAGAGGGTCGCCGGGGATCGCCATCGCCCGCGGGCCAGCGGAGCAGGTGCTTCTGATCGAGCGCGATGGGCAGGTGGGGCCGAAGGCTGCCGGGAAGATCGATCCAGCCGAGGCTGGCATAAACCAGCAACTGATCCGGTTCGGGTAGGCGTCGAAATCGAGGTGTTCCCACCCGAACTCGAAGGCCGGGCTGGGATGAACTGGGCGCTGTAGGCGATCGAGTAGCTGGCGATCGCGCAGAGGATGAACCGGCGGAGGTGTCGCGGGGGCCAGGCAGCGGCACGCAGGAGGAACCAGCGCACGGCATCGACCTCCTGATGCCGTAGGGGCGGGCGTCCAGAGCAGCCCGAGGAGCGAGTAGAGGATGTAGATCGCCCGAGGATGGCGAGGGGGTTTCAGGAGGGCAGGGTAGAGCCTCCACGTGGCCCAGAGCCGGGCTGCGGTGATGCCGAAGAGGGGCGCCTGCAGAGATCTCGGTGAAGCTGATGGGCAGCGCGAGGAAAGGAAGAAGCAGCAGGCGGGCGATATGGAAGCCGTGGCCCCACCTGAGTGGTTGGCCCTCGTTGATTGACCAGAGGCGGTCGTGGTCTTCGGCATTTCCGCGGAGCCAGCCTGCGATGTCGATTCCGTGACGGGCCATCGGGCGAGCATAGCTCCCGAACGCCCGAAATACGGTCGCGGATGGTCGGTAGCTGTGCGTCATCGGCGTTTCTATCGCGATCAGAATTGATCGGGACGGGTTGGCTGGCGTGATAACACGGGGGACCAAGATAGAAAAGCCGACCCGATCGGTGGGTGTCACCTAGAATCTCCCGGCAGCGAAGCGATCGGTGCAGGCGGGCCGGGGGCGTCGGGGGTCGATCGTTCGGTCTGGGATCACGCAAAGAGCGAACAGGGGATGTTTGGAACACCAAGCGAGGCGCAGCCTCAGGAGCATCATTAGCCAACACGGGCGATCGATCATCGTGGCCCAGATGGGCAGGTCGCTTCGACGAGCGTGAGCCGGGCTCTGGAAGAACTGGGCGTGCCGGTGTTCCCGGGTGCATCACCTCGACCGGGTCTTCTGGACGAGGTCGCATCAAAGCTGGAGGCCGACGGTCGGGACCCGGGACCACATCCGTCAGTCGTACCGCGTGCTTGAGGGAGATCGTCGCGCGAGCAAGCCGGCGCGGATCGTCAGTCTTGTCCGCGACCCGATCGCGCGCATCTCGGCCTTCTTCCAGAACAAGGATCTGCTCGCCAAGTCGGTCGAGGACGTCGACGCGGCGATCGCCAGATTCACGGACACCTACTCGCACGACGTCCCGCTTGCGTACTTCGATCTGCACATCAAGCCCGTGTTCGGTGTGGATGTTTTCGAGACGCCGTTCGATCACGATCGCAAGCGTCTGATCACGTCGGTGGGCGGGTACAGCGTGCTGATCCTGCGTGCCGAGGACCCGGACGAGCACAAGCAGTCGGCGCTTGCGAGTTCACGGGCTCCAGCGACATCACGCTCGAGCGCGCGTAATGTCGGGGCGAACAAAGTACTCGGGCCAGTATTCAGTTTCTGGACCGTATCCGTCTGCCCGATTCGTACATCGACAAGATGCTCTCATCAAGATGGCGCATTTCTACACCGAGGAGGCTGGAGGGTTTGCCAAACGCTGGCGTAAGCCCGCGGCTTTCCGCCAGTCGAGGTGCTGCCGCCCGAGACGGACCTGCCCTCGATCGCGATCGTGAGCCCGAGCTACAACCGGGCGAGTTTGTCGAGCGGATGCTCGACGTTACCAACCAGTCCTACGCCCCGACCGAGCACATCGTGCGGGACGCCTGCTCGACGGATGATGGCACGACGGACATCCTGCACCTATGCGGATAAGGCCGAGGGCGTGGACCTGCGCATCGAGAAGGACAACGGGCAGGTCGACGCGATCAACCGCGGCTTCACGCGCTGGGCGGACATCGTGACGTGGCTCAACACGGACGACGTCTACTCGGACCCAAACGCCCTGCGAGGTGGCCGGGTCGCCGAGAACCCGGACGTGGACGTGGTCTACTGCCGGGGCCGGTTCGTGGACGGACGGGAACCCGCTGCGACGCGTACATCAACGCGGACGGCAGAGCGGTTTACGCACTCGGTGGGATCCTCCAGCCGGCGCTGTTCTTCCGCAAGTCGGTGTTCGAGCGGTTCGGGCCTCTGGACGAGGATCTGAATTTCGCGTTCGATTACGAGTACTGGATCCGGCCCGCGGCGGGGCGAAGTTCATGTTCGTCGATCGCACGATCGTCGACGCGACGCTCCACCCAACAGCAAGACGCAGGCGCGCAGCAAGCAGTACCACGAATCGCTCGTCGCGGTGAAGCGGCACTACGGCTTCGTGCCCTGCGGTGGCTTCGCAGGCTCGCCGAGTTCGAGGTCAGCGGGATCGACGGCATCGTGCGCAAGAACGACGTCCCCGGGCGGACCTGCCCAAGATCGACGAGCATCGGCGAGCGCAGCAAGAGTGGAACGGCTCGCTCGAGGCGTACCGCGCTGCTCAACCGCCCGAGCCTCGGCGCGGGGCGTCCTGATCGCCGAGACGATCGAGGACCTCAAGCGGCAGGCTCATCGACACGGACAGGCTCGTGGCGACGTCATTTGAGCGCGTACTTCACGCAGGGGTTGAACCTGATCGCCTCGCTCCACAGGCTGGGCGAGGACGCGTGCTCGCTGATCGTGGTGTACGCGATCGATCTGACGCCCGAGCAGCGCGAGCGCTCGCCGAGGCTCGATCGCGTGGTGGTGCGTGATTACCGGCACAGACGGACGGTTCTTCGACGGGTACATGTCGCCAAAATTACGCGTACAAGTGCGCCCGCGATCAAGGCCGCCGGCGAGTGACGCGAAGGGCGACCGCGTGCTCTGGATCGACGCGGGCGTGGTGGTGGCAAGGCCGATCGAGGAGGTCTTCGAGATCATCGCGCGAGCGCGTTCTTTGTGGACCACGACGATAAGCCGGGCTGGCCCCTGCTCAACGCGACCTTTACTCACGCCGAGGCGGCACGCCGGATGGAGGCCACGGGCAACGAGCTGCTGGCCCCGCACCTCTGCTCGTGCTTCCTCGGGTATATACGTGGCGGCAAGGCGCAGGGTTGATCGATCAGGCGTACGTCTGGCCGGACAGAGATCGTCGCGGCCCAAACATCTGAGCGACGCCGAGGCCGGGCCGCTGGCGAAAATGACGGCCACGAAGAAAGCGCAGTACCGCGGCTGCTCGAGAAGAACCGTCTGGGCAAGGAGATCCGGGGCGAGCGCGTGCTCGGTGTCACGCCCTACCGGGCACAGGCAGGACCAGTCGATCTACTCGATCCTGTGCGCCCCGCTACGGCTTCAAGCAGTTTTCCGCCACGCGTTTCTGCTGGTCCGATGCGCCCTCGAGCCGGGCCTCGCTCGAGAACTGGAAGAGCAGGGCCGAGGCAGATCTGGAGCAGCTCGGACAATCTGCCCAAGTCGATGCCGGCCTCGTCGATCACGTACCACCACCGCGGGCTGTACAACAACCTGAGCGGGATTCGGCTCGACAAGCGCTCCGAGACGCTGGTGCTTCTTGGCAACGGCCCCTCGCTGCGAGAATTTGACTTTGCCGGGCTCGAGGGCGTCGACACGCTGGGCATGAACGCCGCGTACCGGTACTGGGACCGCATCAACTGGTACCCGACGTACTACTGCTGCATGGACAAAGTCGTGATCATGTCGCACGACGAGGAGATCCTGCGGCTGATCCGCGAGCAAGACCAACGGCATCCGGCGGTTCTTCCTCCGCAAGATCTTCGCCGACGCACCCGAAGTGCGAAACAACCCGGCGGTGGTGATCACGGAGAACGAAGGCGTTCCAGCCCTGCTCCGGCTCAAGGACATCACCACGGGCAACTTCTCGGCGGCTCTTCGGCGCGACGCTCAGGTATCGCCGGATCGCCCTGCTCGGGATCGACTGCAATTACGTCGAGGCAGATCAAGGGCAAGCCCGCGGGCGACACGAAGCTCGTCATCAACGAGGCCCCGGCTACGAACCCCAACTACTTCTTCGACGACTACCAGCAGCCGGGCGATGTGTACAACATCCCCAACGTGACGCCAGGTTCCACGCGGGGTCGTGGGTCCAGACGGGCGTGTGCTGACCGAGGCGGGGGTCGGGGTCTTCAACTGCAACGATCAGTCGCAGTGACGGTCTTCCCGTTCGAAGACCGAGCGCGATCGCGGGCGAGGAGAAACCGATTCAGGAACCGCCCGCGCCGATCGGGGCGGCGTTCAGCAGGGACGTCAAGGCCAAGATCGAAAGGGGACTTCATCCAGCAAGCCATAGGCAAGGACCATGCCGACGACGATGGTCGATGTCGGGACGCCCACGGCGGATCTTCGGTGGGCTTCCTGAAGGCCGGCTGGCGCGCTTGGTTTCGAGCCGGACCCGACCAACCGCGAACGCGTGACTAGCGTCTGGGCGACGAGGTTCACGCTCGATCCGCGAGCCGTGAGCGACGAGCCGAAGAGCGGCGTGTCCTTCTTCGCCTCGGATCAGAGCACCGGTGCCAGCAGTCTGGCCGCGTTCACGCAGAACCATCACGAGACGGCAACCGTCGACATCACGACGCTCGACATCGCGCTCAGGAGTACGGCATCGAGCAGGTGCGACTGCTCAAGATCGACGCCGAGGGCTTTGACAAACACGTGCTCGAGGGCTTCCCGTGGGACCGCACCAAGCCCGCGGCGATCATGTGCGAGTCGAGGACCGCAAGACCAAGCCGCTCGGATACACCACCGCCGACATGGCCGACCTGCTCGTCGAGAAGGGTACCACGTCTATGTGAGCGAGTGGCACCCGATCGTGCGTTATGGCGTGCAGCACGACTGGCGGCAGATGTTCCAGTGGGGCTCGGTTTGACGCCCGCGGACCAGTCGTGGGGCAACCTGATCGCCTTCCGCTACAAGGCCGACGCCGACGCGTTCGAGGAACTCGTGCGAGATGATCGTCGCGGGTGATTTCGTGCGGCGCGGGCGGCTTCTGCGCTAATCCCAAACCACGCCGGCTCCCAAGCGACACGGCGCGGAGCCCGCAGGCTCCGCGTGCGAAGGCTCCGGTCACAAGCCGACCAAGCCCGCGCCTCAATCAATGCGCAGCCCTCGTGGTCCGTGGCTCCGCTGCCTCAGCGCCCGTTCGTACGGGTGAAGCTGCCAGGCCCCGCCGAGCGGTGGAGCACACGCCGAAGGAGCGGGCGCGGCTGATGCTGGGCAAGCTCGGTCGCGTGTACTACGGGCGGGCCGGCCTGCTCGCCGGGGCCGGCCTCTCTGGCTCATCGGGATCGTGATGATCGCCTCGGGACTGCCCGTGTGGTCCGGTCTGCTGGTCGGGTCGCTCGCGTGGGGTCCGGTTTCCGTGCTGATCGCGACCATCGCGGTGAACGCCCGTCGTCAGTCCTTCGAGAACGACGCCGCCCTGCGCGGGCCGTGGAGAAGGGCATCCGCAGGCACTGAACCACATCCGCGGGAAGTAACCCATCCGGGCGAGGCTTTGCACGGATTTTGTGCGGATCCTGCTCCCGGAATGTAGAATGATCGCAACGCGGTGCTGCCTTCTCCCGAACCATACAGGAGCGGGCGGTGTCTATATGAAGGGCGGCGATTGCCCCGAGGAGTGCCTCATGGAAGCGATCCAGAGACTGCTGAGGCGGGGCATGGTGGCGTCTGGTCCTGATCGACCTCATCGCCACGCTCGCGGTGACGCTGACGGCGATGGCGATGCTCCGGTCCTGTGGCGTGTGCTGCAGAGCACGGTGCCCCTGCCGGGCCAGTGGGGGTCGTCGCGGGCATCGCAGCCGGGGTGGCTTTCGTGATCGCGCTCGTGTGTGGAGCGGTGCGCTTTGCGGCCGGCAGCCGGTGGCCCGCCGGGTCGACGAGCGAGCGGGCCTCCGCGAGACGCTTTCGACGGCTCTGTGCGTCGGCGCCAATCAGGACGCGTGGTCAAAGGCCACCGTTGGAGCTTGCCGGCCGAACGCGCGGGCGTGGATCTGAAATCGACATTGCCGGTGGAAGCGCCGCGATACTGGCCCGCCCCGTGGCGGCACGGGGCTCTTTGGCATTCTGCTAATGGTTCCTGTGCTCAACCTGCCGGCGATGATGGGCTGGGAGGTCCCGCCCCGACGCCGCGAGCAGGTCGAGCAGGTGAGCGCGAAGTCGAGCAGATGAAAGATGACCTGAAGGCCGAGGCGGCGCGACTGGGTGGATATCGAGTTCGACGACGACGAGGCCGCCGAGAACGCTGGTGCCCACGGAGCTTACGCCCGAGGAGATCCGGGCGGCCGCGGTGAAGCAGGCTCACGCAACTGACGGACAAGCTCGCCGAGCAGATGGAGGAGAAGGGCGAGCAGGCTGCAGCGCTGGAGAAGCAACTCGAGCAGGCTGCGTCAGCCCGGCCCGGCCCGGCCCAGAACTGGCGCGCCATGGCGGGGTGAGTTCGACAAGGCCCGCGAGGGAGCTCTCAAGCTCGCGCAGATGCGTGACGGCGACCTCTCCGAAGACCAGCAACAACAGCTCCAGAAGCAGATGGAGAATCTCGCCCAGCAGATGGAGCAGCCGCGCAGCATGCAGGAGACCGAGCAGGCGCTCCGCAAGGCCGGCATGAGTTCCGAGCAGGCCAAGAAGCTCGCGATGGACCGGAGGCAGCAGAAAGCAGCAGCAGATGCAGAACATGAGCGAGAGCAGAAGCAGCTCATGCAGCAGGCTCAGGCCCAACGCAGGCGTGCCAGCAGTGCTCGGGCATGTCGCAGGCGATGGCGCAGATGGGCGCAGAACATGTCCCAGCAGGGCATGAACGCGCAGGGCCAGCAGGCGATGGACCACTCGGCGACATGCTCAGCGAGATGGAGATGATGGCGGCGACATGGCCTCCATGCAGGCGATGATGGATGCGGCCCAGCAGCATGGGCCAGATGGGTCAGGGTTCTGCCAGAACCCGGGCTTGCCGAGGGCGACGGCAGATGGGGCGAGACGGGCCGCTGGTCGGCTGGCGATACGAGCAAGCTGGGCAACAGCTCGGGCGGGCAGGCCGGGGCAACGGGCCGCCCGACGCCAAGGAAACCAGCGTCACCTTCAACAACACCAAGGCCAACGTGAACACGCAGCAGGCCCGATCATCGGCGCATGGTGTACGAGGGGCAGATCCGGGCGAGTCGCGCGTCGAGTTCGCCCAGTCCGCCGAGGCCGCCGCAGCCAGCGCGTCCGATGCGATCGAGTCGATGCGTGCCGCGGAGTACGAGGCTGCGGTGATGAAGTACTTCGGCGCATCCCGCGAGAAGGCCGAGCCCGCCGGACGCCGCACCAGACGACGCCGAATGATCCGGGCTTCGCATCGTCTAGCCGCGAGTATTCTGATATCAATTGCCACGGAGGGGATGAATAGATGCGTACACGCCGATGGCTCGCGCCGCTTACGATCGCGATGACACTCCTGTCCGCCTGCGAGAAGGCGCCGGAAAGCGAGACGCAAACGCCGGAAGGCGAGTCGCGGCGTGTCGTGCTCTACACGAGCGCGACGATTACCTGCTCCGCGAAATGATCGCCGCCTTCGAGAAAGAGACCGGTATCGACGTGCTGGAGGTGGGTGATACGGAGGCCACCAAGACCGTGGGGCTCTACACGCGGCTTGTCGATGAGAAGGACGCGCCCCGCGCCGACGTGTGGTGGTCGAATGAGCCGTTCTACACGGTGCGTCTTGCCGAGCAGGGCGTGCTCGAGCCGTATGAGTCGGTATCTGGCGAGCGGTCGTTCCCCTGCCGGCTGGCCCGGTGCGTTGCGTGCATCGGACGACACGTGGTACGGCTTTGCGCTGCGTGCGCGTGTGATCGCCTACGACACGCAAGCTCGCAGCGGAGGATGTGCCGACGACGCTGCGCGATCTCGCCGAGCCCGAGTGGAACGGCCGCGTCGGGATAGCGCGCCGTTCTTGGCACAACCGTGGGGCATGTCGCGGCTCGTGCACTACTGGGGCGAGGAGCCGACGCGTCAGTGGCTCCGGCGATGGAGGATCAGGGGCTGCGTCTGTACGACGGGAACTCGAGCGTGGCGCGCGATCGCGGCCGGCGAGATCGAGGTGGGCCTGACCGACTCCGACGACGTCTGGGCCGCCCGTGCCGAGGCATGCCGATCGGGCTGGTCTACGAGTCCAGCGAGATCGAGGGCGCTCTCGCCCGATTCCGTGATGCCGATGATGAGTTTCGGTGCGCCGTGATCCCCAACACCGTGGGCGTCGTCCGCGGGGCGCCACACCCGGAAGAGGCGAAGGCGCTCGTGGATTTCCTGATCTCCGAGACGAGCGAGCGGCTCATCATGACGAGTGATTCACGCAACGTCCCGATCCGTGAATCCGCTTCTCGGGCTGTTCGTGCTCCACCCCGAAGCCGAGATCCGCCCGGCGGCCAATGTGAATCTGGAGGAGGTTGCCGGCAGCATCGAAAACCGCCCGTAAGCTCGTCCGCGATGTCTTCGGCGGCTGATTGCCGATAGAGTTCAGGATGAACATGGCCCTGTCGCAGAGCGTCAAAGACTCGATCCGCACCGAACCGATGAGGTCGTGGCGATCCGTCACGATCTCCACAAGAACCCCGAGCTCTCGTTCCGGGAAGAACGAACCAGCAAGGTCGTGCAGCGCGGTTCGATCGCCTCGGCATCGCGTATGAAGCGGGCAAGGCCGGCGGCACGGGCGTGGTCGCGTTCATCCCTTCCACCGAAGCAGACGCGGACACCCCGAGCGTTGCCCCGTGCGGACATGGACGCGCTGCCCATCACCGAGCAGACGGGGCTCAGCTACTCCAGCACACGCGACGGCGTCATGCACGCCTGCGGGCACGACGGGCACACTTCGATCCTGCTCGGCGCACGCGCGTGCTCAGCGCTCGAGACCGGGCCGAACAACGTCACGCTGGTCTTCAACCCGCCGAGGAATCGGGCGGCGGCGGGCAACGCTTCTGCCGAGGGCATGCTCGAAGGCTCGGCCGGCGGCGGGATCGGGCCGCGTCGGACGCATCTTCGGGACCACGGCTGGCCCAGCCTGAAGCTCGGCACCGTGCACCAAGCCCGGCCGCTCATGGCATCGACCGATGAGTTCATCATCACCGTCAAGGGCAAGGGCGGACACGCAGCCAGACCACACGGCGCGCGACCCGGTGTCGCGGCAAGCGCGATCGTCATGGGCCTCCAGACCATCGTCAGCCGGAGCACAAGCCCCGTCGACTCGCTCGTCTGCACGATCGGGCGCATCGAGGGCGGCACGGTCGATAACGTCATCCCCGAAGCCGTCGAACTCGAGGGCACAACCCGCGCTGACGCCCGAGATGCGCTCGCCGAGGAGCGCGTGCGCGGATCTCTGAGAGTGTCGCAAGGCGCACGGCTGCACGGTCGAGATCCGCTGGAACGTGGGTTACCCGGTCGTGCACAACGACGCGCGATGGTCGAGAAGTTCTTCGATCTCGCCGGGCGTTCGGGCGAGGACAACTCTCGCTCGCCGAGGCCCCGGTGATGGCGAGGACTTCGCGTACTACGCAGAGCACGTGCCCGCGTGTTTCTTCTTCCCGGGCTCTGCCCGAAGGGCGACGGCTCGTACCCCGAGATCCACACGCCGCGCTTCGATTTCAACGACAAGGCGATCCCGCTCGGGATCGGTGATGACCCGCCTCGCGATCGAACAGTACTAACCGTTCGGGTGCCACGGTTTGTCCGTCTTCGGCAAGCCAGTGCGTTTCTGAACAACACGGGTTGCCCTTTGGGACAACCCGTGGCACCCTCGATCAGATAATATTCAGAACGGGAGCTGAATATCAACCGCCCGCCGTGGGCCTCGTAATCATCGCCGAAGTCGCCCTCGTATCCGATGGTGAGGTTCGCGCCGTTCTTGTAGCCGGGCGAAGCCGACCACTGGTGGACGTAATCGTCCACCGCGGCGTCTCGAGGAAGTCCGTCCACGCGGCGCCGGCATAGATGGAGGCTCCGTCGCTCAGACGGTACTGCACCTTGCCGCCCAGCTTCAGGATCTGCTGCTCAACACCCGGATCGATCTTGTACTCGTCGACATCGAGAACCGGCGGATTCGTGCACGGTGTACTGTTGAGCCGCGATGAATGTCCACTTTGTCGTAGTCGTAGCGGAAGGCGTTGGTGATGCCGAACGAGTAGGAGCGTGCCGCCGGCGGCAAGTCGTACGACACAACCGCCTCTGCCGATGCCGGGCGTGACCGTCCAGGCGAAGCCCTGCACGGCGTCGGGCTCGACAAATGACATTGATCGCGCGTCGAGGTGCAGGCCGGTTGTGACGTCGGCTCCCTCGATGGTGTGGAAGCCGATCGGCGGGCTCCAGCACGAGACCGATGCGCTCGTTGAAGCGGGTCTCGGTGCTGAAGGTGAGATCGAAGCTGGAGCCGGTGAAGTCGCCCGCTTCGACGACCTGCCCGCTGAAATCGACGCGTGAGAGGAACCCGCCGTGATCGACTGCGACCAGCCGAGCTCCATGCGGGCACGCCGTCGACGGGCTCGCCCGTCTCGGGTCGTGATACATGCGGTGATCTGGTTGCTTGCGGGGCTGGCGTCGGCGTAGAGGCCGAAGCGGTCGAAGCGGTAACGGGCGCACGAGCCGTGGAGGCGAGCGGGTTGCGTCGGTGATCGAAACGGGTGAGGTCTCGGCGATGGCCGAGAGAAGTCCTTGATGATGTCGGGGTTGTCCTTGAGGAAGAAGTCACGAGCGATCGCCCAGATCGCCGTCGGCCTCATCGAGCACGATGGGCGGGCCGTCGTAGCCGGCGATGCTGTTGATCGTCAGCACCGCACCGCCGCCGGCGCCCCGGGTCGTAGTTGATGTCGATCGCGCCATCAACACCCGCGTAGCGAGCATCGCGTCGAACGAAACGCCGTCGAATGAGGCGAAGTCGCCCTCGGTGTCGGCGAGATCCTCGGCAAGGTCCGGCAGCGTGCTCCCGCCCACGATCAGCGTGTTGCCCGGGTTGCCCGTCTCCGTGAGGTCGAAGACAAACGCTCGTCGGATTGTGCCGGGCAGCCCGCAGAGCGGCAGCGGCGGCGAGCAGGATCAGCGCGTGCGTTCATCGGAGGACTCCATCGGGAAAGGCAGATTTTCAGATGGATCGTCTAGAAACGGATGGTCGCGCCAATTTCAGGATCGCCTCGCGTTCAAGCGATGTGAAATTCTCGTCCGTGTCGTAGCTCGTTGTAAACGACGTAGATCTCCTGCCCGGGCGAGGGCTCCCATCGCAGCCGCGTGTTCATCCCCGTGATGTCGGAGACGCTGTCCCACTGCACGATGGTGTCGGCGCGAGATCGGGCGAGAACTGGACCGTGCCGCGAGCCGCGACAATATCAACCTCGAAGTCGCCCTCGGGCAGATTGATGTCCTGATGGATGCCCTCGATCGAGCCACGGAAACGTGTGCGTTCGGGCGGACAGCGACGGTCGCGGTGTAATCGGAGCGCGTGCCGTCGTAGAACTCGCCGAGCCGAAGACCCACCTCTCAGAGAGCGGCTGGACGAACCCGTGCCGGCGTCATGTCGAAGCAGGAGCCAGTAGGTCTTCGCCGATGACAACGCCGTCGGAGATCTCGAAGGGTTCGCGGAGTTTGTCCCGCTCAGGATGAAGTCCGCCTGCGTAGTCGCCCGAGTCGGTCTCGATCGAAGCGCCCGATGAGCGTGACCTCGAGCGTGTTCACGGTGTCGTGCAGATCGGTGTAGAACTCGCCGCCGGTGGTCACGTCGACCGCCCGCACGCCATCCCACTCGGGCCGAAGGTGCGCGTGACGGTCGCGATGTGCTCGCGCTCGCCCGGCACGCGACACAAACCCGAGCGCCGGTCGGTAGCGATCGTCGACCTGTGAGACGAAACCGAAGATGCTCCAGTCCTCGGTCGTGATCTGCGCCCGCCCGCCGACGACGTAGCCGCTCCTCGCCCGCGTCGGGTCGTCGCGTGGCCTGTGCGAACGCCCGCGCGGAGATTGGTGTCGCCCATGAACCGAGTATTGACGTAGCCGAAGTCCGCGCGATGAGGTTGGTTGTCGCCCTTTGCTCGGTTGCCGTTGGTCGCGATGACCCCGACGTACGACTCGTCAGCACATCGACGATCGCTCGCCCGACGGAGAGGTTCTTGCTGCCCAACTCGTCGTCGTCTTCCATCTGGACGTTCAACGCCGAGCGCACGTCACCCGTGCGTCCCGTGATGCCCCCGGCGGGATGCCCTTCTCCCGGCCGTTCACGATCCCGATGCCTGCTGAAGAAGGGACGCGGACTCTGGCGGATGCCGCCGAACTCGAAGACGCCGGCTTCCTCGAGGAAGAAGTCCCGCTTTTCCTCGAAGAAAGCGGAAACGCGAGAGGTTCACCCGGCGTTGGTCGACCTCGGCCTCGGCGAAATCGGTGTTGATGGTGATAGCCGCGGTGATCTCTGGTGTGATGCGGTAGAAGACGTCGAGCCCGCGTCGAAGTCGGGCCAGCCGTCGTCGAGTTCGCTCGTCAGCACGCCGAAGGGCTTGATGGTCAGGCCGGGCCACGGTGCATGTCGCCCGCAAAGCCTTCGAGAATGCCCGCGCCGCCGAGGTCTTCCACGCCCAGTTCGCGTCTGGCGGCCCATCGTGTGACCTCATTGGTTCGGCGCGGTGCGTTCGATATTGAGGCCACTCGGTGCGGTTCGGATCAAACGAGAGTGACTTGTACGGGATCGAGACTTCCGCCATCCAGCCCTCTTCATCGATGGTGACCGCCGAGTACCAGATCCCGTCCCACGCGCTGCGTGTGACATCGCCCTCGATGAGCATCGCCCCGGAGCCCCGCGGGCCCGAGCGTGAAGAGATAGCCCGACCGCTGCGAGGCGTATGGGTCGATCGCGATGGAGATGGAATCGTCGCTGCCCGTCGAGCCGTCGCGTCTCATCTCGGTCGCGGATCTGATCAGCGCATCGTCGTAGCACCGGATCGCCGGTACAGATGCTCGTCGTCGCAGGACGCGTACCTCTGTTTGTTGCGTGGCCTTGGCGCTGGTCGGATCGACTGGGTGAAATCCCCGAAAGCCGGCATGCTGCCAGACTTCATCGGAAAGTCGGCCGTCGATGATCGGGGTGACATCGGTCCGCTGTATGGTGTGGCGTCTGGGCTCTGAATCCTGCGCCCAAGGCGGGTTCTGCCGCCACGCAGTGGAACAACAGGGCCAATGGCAACGTACAGCACGGACGCGGCATGTCGACCTCACGGAAGAGACGAAAGCGAAGGGCCCTGATCCTACCAACCCAGCCCGTCGGCGCTGTCCGTGGCGCGGTCTTACCCCATCAGAAACCCATACCATCTCCGAGTGTCCGACGAGATCGCACAGAACGACGCCGACCAGCCCGTCAACCTCGAAGAACGCCTGCGAGAGCTCGGCGCCAAGGCTCGCGCGCTCCCGATCTGCCCGGCGTCTATCTCAGAAGACGACAAGGGCGTCGTGCTCTACGTCGGCAAAGCCAAAGGCTCCGCGACCGCGTGAGCAACTATTTCGTGCCCTCCGCGGACCTCGGCCCAGCCAAGCAGCCCATGCTGAGGCCTCGTCGTCGATTTCGACACCATCGAGTGCGAGACCGAGGTCGAGGCCCTGCTCGCCAGGCCCGGCTCATCAAGGACATCAAGCCGCCCTTCAACGTCCGCCTGACCGATGACAAGACCTTCCCCTACCTCGTCATCACGCAGCGCGGGACTACCCCGCGTCTTCGTCACTGCAACCCTCCGGCATCGACGACAAACTGGACAGGTCGCGCCCGAGTTCAAGGGCGCCAAGGTGCTCGGACCGTTCATCGACTCGGGCAGCTCCGCGAGTCGCTCAAGATCACGCAGAAGATCTTCAAGTTCCGCACCTGCTCGCTCGACATCATCGAGAACGATCCGAAGAACAAGCACTTCCGCCCTGCCTGCTCCACCCGATCGGCCAGTGCACGCGCCGTGCCAACCGCATCTCCAGCGAGCAGTACAAGGACGACGTCAGCCGATTCGTGCGGTTCATCGGCTCCAAACGCTCGTCGTGCTCCGCGAGATGCGCGAACAGATGACAAAGGCCTCCAAGACACTCGAGTTCGAGAAGGCCGCGACGCTCCGCGACCAGATCCGCGCGATCGAGAAGCTCGACCACCGCGCCCGACACCAGCGACCGCTGGCAGCCCGAAACGGAGATCGGCTACGTCGACCCGCAGAAGGGCCGTCGCCCTCCAGCGCGTGCTCCAGATGGAAGACCCTATCCGCTGCATCGAGGGCTTCGACATCGCGCACCTCGGGGCAACGAGACCGTGGGCAGCAAGGTCTGCTTCGTCGACGGCCGCCCGTTCAAGAACGAGTACCGCAGATTCAAGGTCAATTCCGTCAACAACGACGACTACCGCGCTGCAGGAAGTCATCAGTCGGCGTTACCGCGACGCGGGCGGGGTTGGGAGCTCTATCCCGACGTCATCCTGATCGACGGCGGGCTGGGCCGCTCCACGCCGCCATGGACGTCTTCGACACACTCGACATCCGCCGCCGATGGTCGTGAGCCTCGCCAAAGGAAGAACTCATCTACGTCCAGCGGAAAGCCGGCCATCAAGCTCGGCCGCGACAATCTGGGCCTCAAGCTCCTCCAGCAGGTCCGCGACGAGCGCACCGCTTCGCAGCATTACCATCACATCCGCGCCGCAAGAAAACGCTCGGGGAATAAGGCACTTCAATCGGGATCACCCGGTCGGCGATCTCGTGACAACGCTTCCCACAGCCATCCCGGTCCGCAACTCGATCACGCTCCCGCTTGGCCGTTCGATCCGGAATTCGTGCATCATCAGCTTGCTCCGCGGCATCGCGCGGATCGTTTCCCGCGGATGCTGACGGGCCTGATGCCCATCCAGCGGGCCCGGGGCTCGGGCTTCAGGTAAACCGCCCGCTCGTCGAGCGCCACCGCGAGCGAGAAGCCCAGTTCAGAAGCCCGAACGCGAAGCTCTGACGCCGGCGATAACTCGCGTCCGGCGGATCTCATCAGACGGGAAGTCATCTGCGAGCGGGCCGTAGTTCGATGAAACGATCGCCCGCACGACGAAGAACATGAAACAGAGATCCGCGATCACGATGATCAGGATGACTGCGGACGTCGTGCTCATACGGGTTTCTTGGGAATCGCCTCGGCGCAGGTTCAGCGGTCAACGCGGAGAAAGAACGCCGTGAATCCGGTCTCGTCTTGCTCGACAACCACGGGCACCTCGCTCGATTTTGAGCGTGCCGGGGTGGCTCGTCGGTTGTTCCCGCCCGCGTCCTCGTAGCTGATGTAGTCCGTCGTGTCCGACCACACCGTCTGGCGGACGATCGTCTCGGCCTTGCCGGTACCGGTCGGCCCAGATCGCGTAGTGCACCCTGCTTGCGGGCGAAGACTCGGTTCGCCGTCCCACGGGCGGACGCGGTCCGTCGTGCGGAACGGTTCACGCCGATCAGGTGCACCCGCTCGGGGTCGTCGCTGATCTGAAGCCGCCTTGAGCAGCTTCTCGTTCGCTGCGCGGCGTTGGTCGCGGTCCCACCCTCCCAGTGCACATCCGACGAGGCCAGCAGCTGTTCCTGCTCGCGCGCTCAGTTCCATCCGCTCCCACGGGATCTCGCACGACCACCTGCGAGCCCTCGGCAACGCCGCCGAGGCGAACGGGCGGTAGCTCTCCTGCCACACCTCGAACACCCTGCACCAAATCCCGCGGTCAGGGCTCCAAGCACGGCAACAGTCAGAAGGTTCTTCATCGCAATAGTTCACCGGTTAGCTCTCTTCCAGTGCCTCTCTGTATCGGCTCATCACGTTCCGGCGTGTAATCAGACCGATCGGACGTGGAGTTTTCCCGCCCGTCACCGGGCACAAACTGGAGACATCGTGCTCGGCGAACCGGTCCACCACCACGTCCAGCGTCTCGTCAGGCTCGATCACCGGCAGGTCGGTCCGCAATAACTCCGCGACCGGAGCAGCGGGATCGCCTCCCGGTCGATCAGGGCCGTCCCACGTCCTGCCCGTGACCATCCCGATATAGGTCCCGTCCTGCTCCACCACAACAAAGTCGGGCACGTGATAATTCGCGTGAAGAGAAACCAATTTACCCAACGGGTCCGACGCGAAGACCGCGTCCTCGGCAACGGCTCGATCGGGACGCTCGTCACCGGCAGCTTGCGCAGAGCGAGATGTCCGCGCACCGCCCAGCAGCACGCCCGCCCGCCGGAGCTTGAACGTGTAGATCGAGTCCCGCTCGAGCACACTGGCCACGACCGCCACGACCGCCGCCAGCATGATGGGCAGCAGCACGTGCACGTTCCGCGTCACCGAAGAGGATCAGGATCGAGGTGAGTCGCGTGCGTCGCCCGCCACGACCGCGGCCATGCCCACGAGGGCGTACGCCGCGGGCGAGCCGCCTCCGGCATCAGCCCCACACGCTCGCTGCACGCCTGTGGCCGCTCCCGCGACCGCGGTGAACAGACTCGGCGCGAACACGCCGCCCGAACCGCCTGAGGCCAGCGTGAAGACCGTGCCCAACATCTTCAGCAGCACGATCATCGAGAGCAGCACGACCGAGGTCGCAAGCAGCGAGCCCGTGTCGTACGCGTTCGATCAGCAACTGCGGATGGTTGCGTACCCGTTGCCGTAGAACATCGGGACCGAAGCCCCGCTTTCGGGTCTCATCGCGTTGGCGCGAGCACGAAGCCATAGCCCATGAGCCCGCTGCAAGCCCGCCCGTGATCGGCAGGCAGCGGGTGGATCTTCCACTCGTCGTACAGGTCCTCGCCCTTGTGCAGCAACTTATTGAACGCAACCGCCACAAGCCCGCACACCACGCCGAGCAGCACGAAGCCGGCAGTTCAAGAATCGAGAATGTGTACCTGTGCAGATCGCCCGGCGTGGCGAAGATCGCGTGGTTCTCGCCCAAGACCGCCTGCGTCGTCGCGGCTGAACACGCTCGCCACCACGATCGGCGCGAAAGCCTTCACCGAGAAGTCGCGCAGTATCTCCAGCACGAAGAACACACCCGCGATCGGCGCGTTGAAGATCGAGTGATGCCCGCGGCCGCCCGCACCCGACCAGCGTGCCCATGTGCTCGCGGTCATGTGCAGCCGCTGACCGACCACCGAGCCCACGGTCGCGCTGATCGCACGACCGGGCCTCCGTGCCCGCCGAACCGCCCGAACCACCGTCAGAATCGACGCGATCACCTTCACCACACCGATCGGCCAGCGGATGATCCCGCCCCTTGATCAGCGCGTTCATGACCTGCGGCACGTTGGCCTGCGCTCCGACGCAAAGAACCTGATCAGCACGCCCGTCAGCGCATGCCCACCACGGGCGTGGCGATCAGCCCGGACGCCTCGTGCTGAGCGTGCATCACACGTTCATTTACATACTCAGTGCCTTGTCAAACGCGATCGCGCCCAGACCTGAGCGCACTTTCGATGACCGCACCGACGACGATCAGCCACCACTCCGTCCCGTGCCGGAGTTCCGGGGCTTTCGGCCCGTCGACCGCTGCCTCGTGAGTTTGGTCCAAAGAAGCCACGCCTGCGACTCTAGGTTGAACGAATTCCCCTTGCGTGTGCAAGGGGTCTGAAGTCACCATCAGGCCGCCGAGCCCGACGCCTGCTTCCCGCGGAGCCGTTCGAGCTCTTCCTCCGATCGATCAGAAGCTCCTCGACCTTGGGGCGCTCGGGCAGGGTTTGCCCTTGGCGTCCGTCAGCGCGCCTTGGTGTGCCGGTGCAGGATCGGCACCGGGTTCTGCTTCATGTGTGGTTCTTGAGGCTGGCTCGCCTCTTTCTGCTTCTCCTCGCCCAGGCTCGGCCCCTCCTGCCCCTGCCCCGGCACCAACCTTGCTGCACCCGAGCCACGGGCCCCGCCCCCTCGCAGGGTTCAGCGGGCTCTCGCACGTCGGGGGCAGATCTGTCACAAGGGCGGCGGGGCCTTGGGCACCGGAGCCCTTCTTGTCGATGTTGGATCGCCCATCTGCCGGCCGTCTCGCCCTCTTCCAAGGGCGTCGCCGAGATCCCGAAACGACCCGACTTCTTCACCATGGGCCGTCCCGTCACCGGGCAGGCGATGTTCGTCCGGCAAACTTGGGCCGACCCTCGCGGTCGGGGGCACCGCGCTTGCAGTCCGGTACTGCGAGCGAACTCAGGAACCGGCCGTTCTTCCGGAAGCGGTAGACCAGCGACGAGCCGCAGGTCTCGCAGCGGTACTCCTCCGGCGCGGGCACGACCTCGGCCTGGCGTGGCTGAGCCCTCGTGCGCCTTCTCCAGCGCCTCGCTGAACGGCCCGTAGAACCGGCTGAGCATCTCGATCCAGTCAGGTGGTCCTCCTCGATCTTGTCGAGCCGTCTCCATGTCGCGGGTGTAACCCACGTCCATGATCTTCGGAACGCCTCGATCAGCTTGGCTGTCACCACCTCGCCGAGGTCCGTCGCGTGGAACCGGCGCTGGATCAGCTCGACGTAGTTGCGGTCACGGATCACGCTGATGATCGAGGCGTACGTCGACGGGCGACCGATGCCCTCGGTTCGAGCATCTTGATCAGGCTCGCCTCCGTGTACCGCGGCGGCGGGCTCGTGAACTTCTGCATCGGGTCCACCGCGAACGCTCGCGCTCGTCGCCCTCGGCCAGCTTGGGCAGCGTCTGCTCGTCCGCCGAAACGGGCACGCCCGCCACGCGGTAGAAGCCGTCGAACACCAGCACGCCCCGTCGCGCGGAACGTCAGCGGACGGCTCTTGTCCGTGCCGCCCTTGATGTTCACGCCCGTCGAATCCATGGCCGGCGTCATCTGGCACGCGACGAACCGCTCCCAGATCAGCTTGTAAACCTGAACTGGTCCTCGGTCAGCGCTTCTTCACCATGTCGGGCGTGCGGGCCGGGTCCGTCGGGCGGATCGCCTCGTGTGCCTCCTGCGCGCCTTGTTGCTCGACGAATAGAAGTTGGGCTTCTCGGGCAGGTAGTCGCCCCCGAAGGTCTTGTCGATGTACGAACGGGCCGCACTCAGCGCCTCGCCCGCGATGTGCGTCAGGTCGGTACGCATGTAGGTGATCAGACCGACCGGGCCTCGCCCGGCACGTTCACACCTTCGTACAACGCTCGGGCCACGCATCGTCCGCTGAGCACCAAAGCCAACCGGTTCGAGGCCTGCTGCTGGGTGTCGAGGTAATAAAGGGGTGGCGACGGCGTGAGTCCGCTTCGTCTCGATCGAGTCGATCGACCACTCGACGCCCGTGTTCGCATCGCCCGTGATCGTGCACTGAACTGGCGGCTGCCCGCTTCGTCCTCGGTCACCTTCGACTCGACGTTGGTGAGCCCGCGAGCTTCGTCACCTCGAGCACGCGCTGGTCGAATCCGTCGGCTCGGTGTCCGCGTCCCCGGAAGGGCTGCCTTGATGTCGAACTTCTTTCCACCGACCTCGATCAGGTCCGCGCGGATCGCGCTCTGGCCCGCCAGCCACGCGTTCGCGCTGACCGTCGGGCCCTGCCCTTCTCGTCCTTCTTGGCGGCAGCTTCTTCCACTCGTCGGCCAGCTTGCAGCCGATGCGGGATCGAGCGTGAAGTTCGCGCCATCTCCCCGCCGTCGGGCACGAAGGCCATGATCTCCTGCTCGCGTTCGACCACCAGCCGGACCGCCACGCTCTGCACGCGGCCGGCACTCAGCCGCGCACCTTCTTCCAGAGCAGGGGCGAGACCTGATACCCACGATGCGATCGAGGATCCGCCTCCTGCTGGGCGTTGACGCGGTCCACGTCGATCGGGTGCGGGTTGTGGAAGGCCTTCTCGATCTCGGTCTTGGTGATCGCCGCGAAGATCACACGCTTGGCGTCGTTGGGATCGATCCCCGATTTCCTGCGAGGTGCCGGGCGATCGCTTCGCCCCTCGCGGTCAAGGTCGGTCGCGAACCAGATCTGGCCGCCGGTCGACATCGCGTCCTGGCGGCCTTCTTGAGATCCGTCACCACCGCCTCTTTGCCCGAGAGCACCCTCGCAAGAAGGTGTGAACTTCTTCTCCGGGTCCACGCCCGGCACGGGCTGCTTGCCCCAGCGCTTGCTGGGCAGATCCCGCACATGCCCGACACTGGCACGACGTACTCGGGCCAGGTACTTGTTGATGGTCTTGGCCTTGGCCGAGATTCGACGATGACCGGGCTCTTGCCGCTGGCGTCGCCCTTCTTGGCCCAGCCCTTGCCCGGGCCCCGCCGACCGCTGACCTTCTTCCCGCTCGCTTTGCGGGCGAGGCCTTCTTGGTCGTGGCCTTGGTGGTGGCCTTCTTCGTCGATTTTTGGTCGTCTTCTTCGCCATGGGCGTGCCCGGTGCTCCGCAATGGGGCCCTGCCCCGCCTAACCCGATCGGTCGGAGGAAACGGGCCTCGCCAGCGGTTGTCAAAACTTGCCTGACCCGAATATTTCACGACCGCCCGGATCGGGCGTGTTTCATCATCCGTAAGCACTTTGTTGACAATGATTTGTGCCATCTGGGCGGGGTCCTGCTCTTCGGGCCTGAGGGTCAGGGTTCCCGGCGTGGTTTGCAGTCGGCGGAGCCAGGTCCGCTGGTTCTTGGCGAATCGGCGGGTCTCGATCTTGATCCGCTCGTAGGCGTCGTCTTCGCAGTAGCGGCCCTCAGTGGTCCCTGCTGCTTGTAGCCAAGGGGGCCGGCCGTCGGCCGAGCCGCCAGCCTCGTGCAGCCCGCGCTCCGCGGTCAGCCCCATCAGGCATCTGCTTCACACGCGCGTTGATTCGGCTGTTGATGGTCGCGGTCTCCCACCAGCACGACCAACTGCACCCCGGATCGCGCGGGTGCTCGCGGTCCACTGCGTTTGCAGACTCGTGATCGTCTGTCCCGTCTGCTCTACACCTCGAGCGCCCCGGATCGTGCGGCGGGTGTCCGCGGGATGTATTCGGGCAGCCGAGTCCGGATCGACCGCCTCAAGCCGCCCGCAGTCCCAAGCTCCTGAAGACTGGCGCAGCTCGGGGTCAGGCTTTGGCCCCTCAAACAGCCCGTCGATCAGCGCTTCATGAAAGGTGTGTGCCCCGACCACGATGGGCACACTGCCCCTCCTGTATCTCCGCGATCGCGCGCTCGGCGGCGCCAGCCACTGCGACCGCGAATGCACGGGTGGGTCGATGATGTCGACGAGGTGGTGGGGACCTTCTCCAATTCCCGCGTGGGCTTGGCGGTCCCGATGTCCAGCCCTGTAGACCAGATACGCGTCCGCCGAGACGATCTCCGCATCCAGCCCCGCGCGCAGCTCGTCTGCCACCGCAAAGGCAAGGGCCGTCTTCCCACCAGCGGTGGGGCCACGAATGACTGGATACCGCTTGGTCGTCACGCGGGAGTCACGGGCGAGCCATCGGCCCAAGGGTTGGATCGCTGCCGGTTGTCATGCAGCCCATGCCCTATGGCGAGATCCCGGCTTGCGAGCGCGGATAAGCCGGGCACCCTTCCGACGCGGGCCGGATTCAACAACACAATCTCCGACCTACGATCGCTTTATGCCCCTGCCCGTGTTGCCATTGTGGGCCGACCCAACGTCGGCAAAGCTCCTCATGAACCTGCTGGCGGGGAGAAGGTCTCGATCGTCGACGACCTGCCGGGGTCACGCGACCGGGTCTCCACGATCGTTCACCTCGAAGACCCGGAGGGTGAAGGCCCCGGCGTCGATATCGAGGTCATCGACACCGGCGGCTTCGGCGTCTACGTCGCAGAGGGACAGCAATTCGACGACGCGGGCAGGACCTGACCCATTTCACCGAGCAGATCGAGTGGCAGATTGCCCGGGCCGTGGGATCAGCCGACCTCGTCCTGTTCGCCATCGACGCGCAGGTGGGCATCACCCCACGCGATGAGGAAATCGCCAAGATGCTCCGCGAACAGAAGTTCGGCCGCGAGCAGAGCGATGGCAGCAACCCCGTCCCCGTCGTCATGGTCGCCACCAAGATCGACGGCCCCAAGTGGCGCACGGCTACGAGCTCTCGGGCCTCGGCTTCGGCGAGCCGCTCATGATCGGCTCGCTCAACAACTACATGCGCCGCGATTTCTTCGAGAGCCTGTACGAACACGTCAAGGGCTGAGGCCTCGCCCGAACCGCCGAGCGATCTGAAGCTGGCGATCGTGGGCAACGCGGGCAAGAGCACGCTCATCAACACGCTGGCGGGTGAGCCGCGTGTGATCGTCAGTGAGATCGCCGGCACAACGCGACGCTGTCGATGTCCGCTTCAAGCTCGACGACAAGACCGTCACCGCGATCGACACCGCGGGTCTTCGTCGGAAGAAATCGTTCGCCGGCCGCGTCGAATGGTTCGCGGCTGGATCGGCTCCAGCGTTCACTCAAGCGTGCCGACGCGGTTCTGTTTCTTGTGGACGCGACAGAGAAGATCAGCCACGTCGATAACCACCGCCAAGATGGTGATCGACGCGGGCGTGCCCGTGGTGATCGTGATCAACAAGTGGGACTGGCCGAGGGTGAGATCGGTCGCCGGGGTCGTCCCGTGGGCACCGCCGATTACGATTACCTCCGCAAGGGCTGCGTGGAGCTGAGCTTTGCGCGCTCGCGTTCATCAGCGGCGGGGGCGGAACGTGCGCGAGGTGATCGATCTGGCGGGCGAGGCTGGCCGAGCAGAGCCGGGTGCGGATCACCACGGGCGAACAACCGCATGATCGAGAAGCTGCTCGCCGAGCGCGGACCCACGAACAAGCTGGGCGATGTCGCCAAGATCTACGCGGCCCAGACCGCACGCCGCCCACCATCACCATCGTCGTCAACAAGCCCGATCTCTTCACGCCCATGTACCAGCGGTTCCTCATGAACCGCTTCCGCGAATGCTCCGTTCGGCGAAGTCCCGATCCGCCTGCATCAAGGCCCGCAGCAAGCGCAGGGCAAGGCGGGCGTCATCGACACGCAACAGGGCGACCGCGTGATGCCCGGCGCCCGCGGGCGGCGTCATCGAGCTCGACACGGCCGACATGGACGACGCACCCATCTTCACCGACGCCGACTGGGCCGACCTGCCCCGGGACGTCGACGAGTTCTTCGACGACTAAAGACTTCCTGAGTCACGCGGCGAGATCCGTCAGCTGCTTCGACGAGCCCTTTGGCGGGTCGATTCGTACAGCGTCGCCGGCGGACGCACATCGAGCAGCGACGTGCACGGTTTCGGTTTCCGTGAGCAGTTTGAGCGACTGACTCAGCGCGGTCGGTGATGGCGTGACGCATGGCGATCTCGCGGAAACGCCTCGGCTCGCCCGATTGTCCAGAGGATCGGCAGATGCCACTTGTAGCCGGGCGCCGGGCAGGCCCAGACGTGCCGTGCTGCTGGCGATCCAGCGCACGCGCCGCGGCTGCCTGCCCTCGGGCGTCAGCACGTACTCGGGCGGGCGGGTGCCCGTAGCCGGGGTTCGGCGCGACGAGCCCATCTGGATGAGCCTCAAAGGGCCGAGTCGATCGCCCGCGGGCTCGCGCGAGGCGGTGGCGGAGAACGACCACCCGC
>JACADM010000157.1_pt1 | contig 44581 bp, 78 predicted proteins | sample 7512371 | NCBI WGS metagenome assembly JACADM01 (sample SAMN14389041, study PRJNA612141) | algae metagenome | isolation source: non-axenic algae culture | place: India: Navi Mumbai | collected 2017-01
GAGGCCTCGCAGGAACTCGAAGGCGGCCTCGGCGTCGTTGCGCGGGTCGGCGTCGATGTCGGGCCAGGGCGTGGTGCAGAGCAGTTCTTCGGCCTCGCCGAGGCTCGATGCCGGGGACCTCGCCGACCTTAGCGGCTGCTCGCTGGATATGCGGGTGCAGCGTCTCGGTGACGAACAGGCAGACGGGGTGGAGCAGGCGGACGATCGCGTCGAGCGCGGTGACAGGGATGGCCTGCTGCGTGGGGTTGGTCTTGACGGTCGGCTTCACGGCTTCGAGGTACCAGTCGCAGTAATCGCGCTGAGGATGTCGTAGGGGCGCAGCGTACTCGCTGAAGGTGTAGTTGCTCCAGCGCGGCCTCGCAGCGGTCGATCGTGCTGCACGCAGGCGGCTGAGCATCCACTTGTCGGTGGCGGACAGCGCGCTTGTTGACCGGGTCGGTGGAGGTGGCGGTCGCTTCGTCGATGTTCATCAGCGCGGAACTTGGTCGCGTTGAAGAGGCGGTGACAATGCGCTGAGTCGAACTTGGGCGAGGTGTTCTTGCCGGTGGTCTCGTCGCGCTCCACGGGCATGCGGACATCCTGCGTGTTGGTCGCCATGTTGGCGAGCGTGAAGCGCAGGGCGTCGGGCCGTGGGACTCGATGATGTCGAGCGAGTCCACGCCGTTGCCGAGGGACTTGCTCATCTTGCGTCCGTCGCCGTCCTGGATCATCGCGTGGATGAACACATCGGAGGGAGGCTGGCCGGGGTGCGCCGTCGGGCGAGAGGAAGTAGCGGTTGAACATGACCATGCGCGAGACCCAGAGGGTGATGATCTCGCGCGGTGCACGGAGGTGGGGTTGAACGCGTCGAGCAGGTCACGCGTGTCGTCGGACTGCTCGGAGTCGGGCCAGCCGAGGTGGAGCGGCCAGGGGCGGAAGAGAACCAGGTGTCGAGGACGTCGGGGTCTTGGGTGGTATGCTTCTCCAAAACTCGATCACCTCGGCATCGTTCAGGTCGCGGGCAGACCCATTTATCAGGCTCATCAGTCAGTGAGCCGATCTCCCTGACATCGCGGACAGTGGTTTCTGTCCGAAAACAATTCGTCCCTGTTCGTGCCAATCATTGAGTTGCTGACGCGTTCGAGCCGCTGCGGAGCACCGGCATCTCGAGATGCGACGGGCCGATCTTTGGCGAGGCCGAAGGCCTGACGGAAACTTTCGCTCGTGCTCCACCGGGATCCGGTGCCCCACCAGGCTGGCGGCTGATGCACCAGTCGCGCAGTTGTCGTGCCAGCCCTCGTAGGTCTTGGCGTAGCGGTCAGGGTAGAAGCGGAGTTGGCCGTCGCTGCCGGTGCCGGCCTGAGCGGCCAGGTGTCGGTCGAGCGCTGGTCGGGGTGAGCGCGCGTTGGCATAACCCGCGCTTCTCGTCGGTCACCTTGCAATACCACTGATCAGAGACGATCTTCAATCGCCGCGTGCGAACGATAACTATGTCCCACGCTGTGGCGGTAGGGCTTGACCTCACCCAAGAGACCAAGCGTCTTGAAACGCTTCTTGACCTCGATTCGGGCTTCCCTCGCGAGGCCCGAGGAAGTCACCCGTATCGCCGATGTCATTCCACCCATGCTTGTCGAGATCGAGGCGTCATCAGCCATGACATTGATCACAGCAAGGTTGTGACGAATCCCGATCTGCTCGTCGTTTTGTCGTGCGCGGGCGTGACTTTCAGGAAGCCGGTGGCCATCTGGGCCTTGGGGTCGCCCGAGTCCTCGCCGGTGATGAAATCGGGCATGACCACATAATCGTCTTCGACGATCGGGATGATGCGCGACCAAGGGGCGAGCGACCTTCAGACCTCGCAGGGCTTCAGCACGCGGTCCTTGGGAGTTGATCGCCACGCCGGTGTCACCGAAGTAAGTTTCAGGGCGAGTGGTCGCGACGGTGACGCAGGCGACGTTGTCGGTGCCGTCGAGCGAGACCGGCTCGGGCAGGTGGTCGGCCGGGTAGCCGCGATCGCGCAGGGCGTCCACGGTGACGTAGGCGCCGTGGTCGTCGACGAGCGGGTAGTGCAGGTAGTAGAAGTTGCCATCGACTCGGTCATCTCGACTTCGTCATCGGAGAGGGCGGTCTGGGTGACCGGGTCCCAGTTGACGAGGCGTTTGCCGCGGTAGATCAGCCGTCCTTGAAGAGTTGGAAGAAGGCCTCACGGACCGCACGGGCACGAGATGTCGTCCATGGTGGCGCTGGCGGTCCCAGTCGCAGGAGCAGCCCATCATCTTGAGCCTGGTCGGTGATAACGGCTTCGTACTCGTCTTTCCACTCCTGGACCTTGGCGACAGGCTCCTCGCGACCCGGATCGCCGGAGGCCTCTGCGGAGCTGTAGTCCTTGAGCGCGGGCTGACCCTCGGTCTGCAGACGCTTGTCCACGACGGTCTGGGTGGCGATACCGGCGTGGTCGGTGCCTGGCATCCAAAGGGTCTGGTAGCCCTTCATGCGATGAGCCCGGACGAGGATATCCTGCAGCGAGTTGTTCAGCGCGTGTCGAGGTGCAGGCGGGCGGTCACGTTCGGCGGCGGGATGAGGATGCAGTAGGGCTTGCCCTCGCCAGCGAGCACGGCCTTGGGGTCCGCGTGAAACACACCGGAGCGGTCCCAGCGATCGCGGACAACCGGCTCGTGCTCCGAAGGCACATATTTGCGTGGGAGTTCGGCGATCGGATCGGATGTGGCGGGGCGGTCGAAGACAAAGCGGGCTCCGCGAAGGGCGTTCAGACGGATTCGTTGCGGGTGGGGCCCCAGTGTATCGGAGCCGATATGCTGGGTATGCAGCGACTGACCGACCGAGAATCCGTGAGTTTCGCGTCCTCCAGATCCGCCCGACGCGGCACCGTCGCGAAGGCCCTGCTGGTGCTGATCCCCGCGGTGGCGATCGTGGCGGGATGGGCTACTTCGCGATCAACTGGCGACGGAGAAGCCGGAGCCGGAGAACTCGCTCGAGCTCTCTGGTGCCGAACTCGAGCGGAACCTGAGCGGACCCGGGTCGCGGTGCAGGCGTACTTCGACGAGGGGAACTTTGAGGCAGCGGACACCATCCTGAGCAGCGCGCTGCGTCAGGCCGAACAATCAGGACCTCCTGAAACTCAACGCTGAATTGCGGATGTGGCAGGACCGGCCCGAAGAGGCGTATCTGGAGATGCAGAAGGCGTACAAAGTGGGGCCGGACCATCCGGAACTCCGCTACGCCGCGGCGAACTACGCGAACGAGGCGGGACTGATCGAGGATGCCATCGCGGAGGCCCGCAAGGCGATCGTGATGAGCGAGCGCCCTGATACCCGTTTTACCGGTTTCTTGGTGCCATGCAGTTCAAGGCCGGGCGGGTGGCGGATGCACGCGGGACCCTGCTGATCGCGCTGCAGCAGAATGACGCCCAGCCGCAGGTCTACGGCATGCTCGCGGAGATGGATCTCGCGGAAGGGGCCACCGAGAAGGGCGTCGAGCTCGCCCGCAGGGCTCGAACCGACCCGGACCAGTTCGCCTATCGGGTGACGGAGGCTCGGTTGCTCGACGCCTGGGACGTCTTGAGGATGCTCTGGCGCGGCTGACGGGAATCGACGAGTACACGCGGCTGACCAATGCGGCGGTGCTGCGCGACGTGATCCTGACGCTTCAGGCCCTCGGCCAGCATGATCGGGCTGCGGACTTTGCCGAGCGGGCCGCGGAGGCCAGCGGGACCAGTGCGGAGATCGTGATGATGACCGCGGACGCCCTCGACGCTGCCGGGCGGCTTGAGGCGGCGGTTGAGTACGCCCAGCGGGCTCGAATGCTTGGGCACCCGAACGGGGAGGCCCGGTGGAGCACCTGCAGAACAAGTTGGCGTCGTCGTCTTCCTGAGGTGGCCGACGTCGAGCCGGAATCGAGGTGCGGCTATACTGGCCGATCGATGCCGGACACGCTGCGGATCAACGAGATTTTCTACTCGATACAGGGCGAAAGCACCCGTGCGGGCCAGCCGTGCGTGTTCGTGCGCTTACCGGGTGCCACCTGCGCTGCACCTTCTGCGACACGGAGTACGCCTTCAAGGAGGGCGAGACCCGCTCGATCGACTCGATCGTTGAGGAGGTCTGCTCGCACCCGTGCGACTTCGTGGAGGTCACGGGTGGCGAGCCGCTTTACAGGCGCGTGTGCACGATCTGATGCACCGGCTGTGCGAAACTCGGCAAGACCGTGGCGATCGAGACCAGCGGGGCTGCGATATCGACGGTAACGGAAAGTGTGATTCGCGCGTGGTGCGGATCATGGATATCAAGACGCCCGGTTCGGGCGAGGTCGAGCGGAACGACTGGGCGAACATCAGGCGCTCAGGGCGCTGACGAGGTGAAATTCGTGATCTGCGATCGGGCGGACTACGAGTGGGCGCGAGACAATCCGGGAGCACTCGTTGGTTGAGCGTGCCCGGGCGGTTCTGATGAGCGCCGTGTTCGAGCAACCGGCTGGTCTGGAGATCCTCGGGCAGCGGGGGCTCGCACTGCGTGACCTGGCGGAGTGGATCCTCGAGGACGGCCTGCCGGTCACTATGCAGACGCGCCTTCACAAGTTTATCTGGGATCCGCAGACGCGGGGTGTAGACGGCGTGCAGGTCGATCTGGTCAAGAGCCTGGATTCGAGGCGGCACTGGCTGCCGTGCTTCCCGGAAGGACACAAGTGCCGCCGGATGCACGGGCACTCGTTCCGCGTGGACGTCGTGGTGCGGGGCGAGATCCCCGACGACCGCGGGTATCTCATCGACTTCGCGGACATCAAGAAACTGATCGCGCGATCGAGAAAGCTCCGACCACTACTGTCTCGAACGACATCGAGGGCTCGAGAATCCGACGAGCGAAGTGTTGGCGAAGTGGATCTGGGACCGGCTCAAGCCGGAACTGGACCTGCTCGCCGAGGTCGTCGTGCACGAGACATGCACGAGCCGATGTCACTATCGCGGCTAGTTTGAGTCGCTGCGCCGAATAACGCTTTCGTCCTTGAGACGGTCTTCGACGACCTGTTCGCGTTGCTCCGGATCGCTCGGAACGATGACGAGTTGTGGTTCCGCGTTGGATTGGACAGCGCGGTTCTGAACCCGGCTGTAGCGCGACGCTGTTCATCCGTACGCACGCCGACGGGTTCTGGGGACTGGTTCTTGAAGCCCCGGACGCTGTTGATGTAACCGCGTTGGCGCAGGTACTGATTGCGGGCAATGATGAGGTCATTGCGGATGGACTCGGTCCGTCGGATCCACGGATAATTGCGCTCCGAGTTCGTCGATCGTGCGGTCAGTGATCGGTTCCCACGGGTTGATCGCTATATGGGGACTCTCTCCCGCGGACGAACAAGAACGACATCGTCGGCCTCGTTGAGGGGAGCACCATAAGGGAGCGGCGAGCGAGCGTCGTAGAAATTACCGCCGATCGTCGCGGTCACGCTGCACTGAAGCCCTACGCGGATCGTTGTTCTGGAGGACGCCTTCGCGTGGGGTTTGGAGAAAGATGACACTCGGTCCGTAGGGCACGCGAACATCCGTACGCAGAGATTCGTATCGGCCCGGACCAGCGAGGGCCGGGGCGAGGCAAGCGAGCACGCTGGACGCGAGGGTGTCTGTAGTTTCATGGCGATTCCATCTGAGTCTGTTCCGTGCACATATATCTTTGCACGGAAAGCACTTGCGACAAGTGCGTCAACGGATGAATCGCGCGATGTGAAGATGGGTGTGCCGGTCGGTGATTTCAGAGCACCCTCGGCGACTTGCCCACTTATGAAGGGGATTGTTCAGCATCACAAATCGCGTCGTAGGCGGCGACGAGCGAATTGACATAGGTGGCGGCCGAGCGATCCTCTTTGATCAGCCGCTCTCGCTTGTGACCGGATCGCCTTGGCGCGTTCGTTTCCTGGTTCCAGCGCGCTGAGCACACGGGTCCACGCCTCGACGGAAGCCTCTGGCGTGAAGGGCTGTGCTTCCGTCGACGAGCACATCGGCGAGAAGCGAGTCCGACTCGGAAGCCACAAGCACACCGCCTGCCATGGCGTCGAGGATGATGGAACGGTGCTGGCCATCGCCGTCGGGTAGGAGAGGTCGCACCGCGCGGTGAGCGACCGGCTGTGCTCCAGCGAGGGCACGATCGAGAGGCGATCTTCGATGCCGATCTCCCGAGCGTAGCGGGACGCGGTGTGCGTGCGCGAAACCGCGTGCTCGTCCAGGAAGATCAGCGGGGTGCGGCCCTTCGGCCGGCGACAGGGATTTCAGGGCATCGAGAAGGTGCTCGAGCCGTTTGCTGCCCGGCCAGCGGTGATGATCGCTACGGCGGCGAGCCTGTTCCGGAGGACGGACGGCTTTGTGCCGCTGGAGGCGTGTGCCCCCACGGCACGAGCAGGATGGGGTTCTTCGGGCCCGGTCGCGAAGCGCATCGTGCATCGCCTGGCCGGGGCCAGCCACGCGAAGCGTGACCCGTCCCCGAGGGCGACCGGCCGTGGACTCGAACGAACGCACGCGTTCCAACTCGTGGCGACAGAACCTCTACGACGAGATTCGATCCAGCGGACGCCGCCGTTTGCAGGGCCATCGCCCACGCCCCTTCGCCGATCGCGTGGACGACGTCGAGGCGGGAGGAACTCGGGTCATCGAAACCGATGTGCTCGTCGATATCGCGGACGAGTCGCCGGGCGCGTGCCTTGCGGGTCAGGAAATGATCCTCCGGAAGTGTATGTCAGACCGGTGATCAGGCTTTCCGCATCGACGTGCAGTCGGTCATCGGAAGGTTCGGCGTAGAGCACACGGATGTTCTGGTCGAGCAGGCCGACTTCCAGCCGGTTGAGCATCGACGCTTCGCGAGCGGCGACGTCGGCATCGGTCAGGATCAACGCGCATGGATCCGCCCTTCGAAGCGGGATTAGGCGTCGGTCTGGGGCTTCTGCCGGCTTGGATCGTCGACGATCCGATAGTCGAGATCGGGGCTCTGGACTTGTGGCCCTCGACCGCCTCGGTTCTCCAGACGCCGACCCAGTGGTTCGGCTTCACTTCCTGCAGATAGTAGTCACCGGCGGGCTCGTCGCTGGGCGCGAGGTCCTTCGGTGGATCGTGCCACGGCCACCACGGGCGCACGCCTTCCTGGGCTCCGGGCAGTCTCGAATTCCTTGGGGTTCTCGGTGACCTCGGTAATGGTCACGAGGCGGTCGAGTCGCTGGTGCATCTTCGGGATCGATGCGAACAGACCGCGGTGTACATGCATCGGGTTCGAGAAGGTTCGAACACGTTGGCGTATTCAACCACGCGTCCGGCGTACATGACGCAAACAACGTCGGCGTTCTCGGCGACGACCCGAGGTCGTGGGTGATGAGCATCATCGCCATGTCGCGCTGCGTCTGGAGGTCGCAGGGTTCGAGGATCTGCGCTGGATGGTGACGTCGAGCGCGGTGGTCGGCTCGTCGGCCAGGAGCAGCTTCGGTTGGCAGGCGAGGCCATGGCGATCATGACGCGCTGACGCATACCACCGGAAAACTGGTGGGGTACGCCTTGATGCGCTCGCGGCTCAGGGATCCCGACATCGTTCATCGCCTCGACGGCGATCTCGACGGCCTGCTGACATTGACGTTCTGGTGGAGCAGGATCGCTTCGATGATCTGGTCACCGATGGTGTAGACGGGGTTCAGCGACGTCATCGGCTCCTGAAAGATCATGGCGATGTCGTTGCCGCGAATCTGTCGCATCTGCTGCTCGGTGAGTGTGAGCAGATCGATGTCCACCCCTGGCCACCCACATGATGCGTCCGCGATCGAAGCGACCGGGGGCGGGGACGGCGCATCGAACTCATCGCCGTGACCGACTTGCCGCAGCCCGACTCGCCGACGACCGCGAGAGTCTGGCGGGGTAGACCGACATCCGTACGCCGTCGACAGCCTGGATGCGTGGGCGGAACCGTTATCGAACGAGACGGCGAGGTTATCGACGCGCATCAACGCGCTTCGGATCGAGAACTTGAAGAGGTCGGCGCGGGCTTGGGATGTGTGGTGGTTGCGCTCATGGATCGGTTACACGCGTGCCTTCTTGAGTTGGGTCGATGGCGTCGCGGAGGGCTTCGCCGATCAGGTTGTGCGAGGACGGTCAGGAAGATGGCGGCGCCGGGAAGATCGCCAGCCACCAGAAGAACTCGCCGCTTTCACCGGTCGCCGAAGCGAGCAGTTTGCCCCGAGGCCTGGTTGTCCGGCCCGAGTCCGAGGTAGGACAGAGTCGCTTCGGCGAGGATCGCCGCGGCGATCGCGAAGGAGGACTCAACGAGCACCGGCGTGACGCCGTTGGGGAGCATGTGCTTGAAAAGGATTGAACGAAGCGGCAGGCCGGTCGCGCGGGCTGACTGCACGAAGTCCATGTTGCGGAGCTTCAGGAACTCGGCGGATGAACCGGGCGGCGGTCCAAATTGAAGCAGCCGATGATGATCATCATCACGTAGATGTTCTTGGGGAGGACGCCGGCTGCCACGATCAGCAGGAACAGTACCGGGATCGCCATGAAAATCTCGACCACACGGTAGAGCACCAGATCCACCCAGCCGCCGAAGTAGCCCATGAGGGCACCGACCGTGATGCCGATCAGCAGCGAGATGCCGGTGGACACGAGACCGATCGAGATCGACAGGCGACACGCGTGCAGCAGTTGGCTGAGCATGTCTTGGCCTTGGTTGTCGGTGCCGAGGGGAAAGTCTTGCTGACTCTCCGAGGATGGGCATGAGTTGCGCTCGGAGGTCCGACCGAGTCGCGGCGGGGTTTGCGGCTCGAGTTCGTCGATCGCCTGCGCAATCGGTCGCGGATCTCATCCGGGAGCGGCTGGCTCTGGAGCGTCTGGCGGGCGATCCGGAAGCCCTCTGACCGAACGGTGCGGTCAGCCCGCGTTTCACGCGTCGAAGCGCCGTGCTCAGGTCCTCGGACAACTGCTCCATGAGCCCGTCGGTGTCGTCGGTAATGGGGTCGATTGCTTGCCGGACTTGGGCCTCGAAGTCGGCTGGCTGTAGATCCGACTCCGGATTCGATGATCTCGCGTGCCTGCTCGGCGATCCGTCGTGCCGCCTCGACGGCTTCATCGGGCCATGCCACGCGATCGAGCACTCTGGAGACCGCTTCCAGGCCGTCGACATCGAGATGCGTGTTTCGATCTCGGCGTGCTGTCGAGGTAGTTTGAGATGCGGTTGTTGAAGTTGCGATAGAGACTCTGGTCTTCGGTTTCCCCGGCGCTCGCTCGGCGGAGTTGCGGTCCGACGGACGCTGGGCGGCGACCAAGGGATGATCGTAGTTCGCATCGGCGGTGCCCTGACGGATCTCGTCGCCGTAGTCGTACAGCATCTGAGGACGATCCCAAGTCCGACCGACGACGGTGGCGCTGATCGCGACCACGATTGAGAGCCACACGAGGTGGTGAGAACCGTTCGGGCGAACGGAATCAGAGGGTCGAGACAGCGCGACTGCAGACGACCAGCGCGACGAAACGGAATGCGAGGACCGGTTGCCCCTCGCTGTCGCGTTCGAGCCGGCGGATGCGGTCGGGCAACCGAAGAACCAATCGTCGGCGATCTCGAGCAGGAGCGTTACCAGCAGCACCGTAACCGTGCCCGTGACCATGGCGGCGATGAGCCAGCCGAGTCGCTTCGGGCGGGAGAGGGAAGGCAGAGGAAGCAGCACGAAGATCGTGCCGAAGATGGTTGCGATCAGCAGAAGCCAGTCACCGGCCGTGAGACTGTCTATGAGCGGGTACGTAACGGTGCGAGCACCGTCCGGGCCTCGTTCGACGAAGCGAATGGGGTGGCCGTTCGCCACAATCGCGCGAACACCGCGAAGAACGTGATCAGTCCCAACCACGCGAGACCGATGATGGCGCTCGGGCGACGGATCACCTGGCTCCACGCCTCGGCCCAGAAGCCGCGCGATTGCTTCACACCGTGACCCTGGAGGGCGTGGATGCCGGTGATGGCTTCGGGTGTCTTTGATGATCCGTCGTTGGACATCGAGCGAACGGTCTCCGTGTGCTGGACCCGGTTGGATCAGTCGAAGGTGATGCGGGATCGGCCAGCGTAGAGGATGTCGGCGAGCAGCAGGGCGAGCAGGTTGACCGCCCCGACCATCAGGGCGTTTGCGAGCAGGAGGTCGCGGTCGCGGGCGTTGATCGCCTCAAGCACCAGCGAGCCCATGCCGGGATGCTGAAGATCCGCTCGACCACGACCGAGCCGGCGAGCATCGCCGGGAAGATCGACGCGAACATTGTGATCAGCGGGAGCAGCGAGTTGCGGAACACGTGGCGGAACACGATGTCGTTGCGCGACGCCCTTGGCCTTGGCGGTGCGCACATAGTCGGCGTTGAAGTTGTCGAGCATCGCGGCGCGTCTGTTTGAGAGGATCGCGAAGCCGGTGTACGAGACAGGCGACCGGGAGGCACAGGTGCCAGAGTTGGTCGAGCAGCGCACCGCGTTCGAAGCCGTCGGGGCCCCACGAAGGCAGGTACAGCATGTCCTCCGCGCCGCTGCTCGCCAGGCCAGCGGTCGGGAACGCCAGATCGCCGAGGTACTTCTTGTTCGCGAGATAGCCGACCGCGAGCACGCCTGCCCACACCACCGGGATGGACCAGAGCCGCGACGTAGAGGGCACCGCTCAGCGTGTCGAACCAGCCTGCCGCGATGCGTCGCGGCGAGAAGGCCCGAGGGCACCGCGACGATGTAGATGATCGGGAACGCGATGCAGTTCAGGAGCAGGGTGATCGGGAGCGCATCCGCGATCAGGCTGCTGACCGGTTGGCTCTTTGAGAATGATTTGCCGAGGTCGGGTGGAGCGAGATACGATGCCGGGGACCCCGAGCGGGACGGGGCCGACCCGGAACACCGAGTCGGGAAAGGGTCTTTCCGCGAACGCCTCGGCGAGCCGATTGCGTGATTCGACCGTATTCCGCATCGCCACGATCGCCGCCTCGCCCGCCTGCACAACGGCCCGGCCCAACTCGGAGTCGGCGTTGAAGTTGTGGCCCCGGAAGCGGGCCATGTTGAGCTTGTTGTTCTTGATGATCTCGTCGGACCGGCCGAGCTCCTCTGCGATCGCGTAGTTCTCGGCGCGCGATCTTGAGGCGTTCGACAGCTGCCGATGAATGCCGCGGCGTTGGTGTAATCGTTGAGGGCCCGTCGGTACGCCGCGACGCGCTGGAGCGCTCCTCGTCTTCGATCTGAGTTGGGCCGGTGGAAACCCGGAGGGGCGGATCTGCTCTGGTGTTTGGGCCCGCCGTAGTAACTCGCCGAAGAACGGTGGTTTCGAGCGGTTTGGGGAGGCGATCACCTCGCCGACATCGTCGCGCTGGAGCGGCTCGCCGAACTTGAGCGGTGAGACGCGAGCGAGCCAGCGGAAGTACTGCACGAGCGTGGGATCGTTGAGGCCGCTGCTTCGAGGTACGCCTGCTGGATCGCGGTTCTGGCTGGCGTCGCCGCCCTCGCCCGCCGCGCGAGGCTCGCGCCGATGCCGCCGGGCGCGTTCGCGACCAGCATGAACAGCAGGAAGGTGATCCCGAGCAGCGTCGGGATCATGAGCAGCAGGCGTCGGAGGATGTAGGTCGTCATTCGGCCGTGGCTTCCTCGGGTACCGCGAGAAGAGATCGGATTCGGCCTGCCCGGCCGCCGGTCGGGTCGTTCATGTCCGCGGGGAAGTACATCTCGTTGCGATCGAGCCCGATGGGATAGGTGTGCATTGCTTACATCACGCGAGATAAAGCGGATCCACGGGCTGTTGAGCATAAACGTGTACGGCTGCTCTTCGTAAAACACCTCGTGCAGTTCGTGCCAGATCTTCATCCGCTCGGTGTCATCCAGCGCGCCGACCGCGTTCGATGAGCTCGTCGGCGGCTCGACCACTGCACGAAGTTGTCGCCGCGGTTCGCGATGGAGTCGAGTGCCAGAGCCTGGTACGGATCCGACTCGGTGGCCTTGCGACCACTGCATCGTGATCGCGTCGAAACTGCGTGCGTCGAGCGTTTCGGGCGAAGATCGCCCAGTCGATCTTCCGGATCGTGCGACGATCCCGACCTTCTGCATTGGTCGGCGAGGTAATTCGCGACGTCCCGGAGAAGGTCGACGAGGTCGAGATCGTGTACTGAACTCGAGCGCTTGCCGTCCTGTAGCGGAAGCCGTCGCTTTCGCGGACGAGCCATCCGGCCTCGCCGAGCAGCGCTTGGAGGCCCGAGGTCGTACGGGCGAGGAGTGATGTTCGATTGTTCATCGGCCTGGCGGGCGGAACGGTCCGGTCGCCACATCGCCGAGGCCGCTGGCGAAGTCGCGGAGGACGCGTTCGCGGTCGATCAGGTGGTCATAGCGCCGGACGCGGGCGTCGGCGAACGGGTTGGCTCACCGTTGTTCTCGCCGCAGTTCCAGGCGATGAACCCGAAACCGGATCGCATGTTGATCCACTGCTCGGCGTAGTTCTTCGCCATGAAACTCGGATCGCCTCGTCTTCGAACGGTACTGCTCGGAAACACCACGCATCATGTGCGAGCTGTTGTTCTCGAAATCGGTCAGCCGGGCGACGTTGTCTTGATGACCTTGAACCGCAGCCGCTGGATCGGCGGCTGCGCCCCCAGTAGTTCTCGCCAGGACGAGCACGAGATCCCTGCCCTGCGACCATTGGTTGACGCGTCGAGCCGTTCGAGGCGGTAGGGGCCGGAGCCCATGAGCAGTCCGGTCGCCTGGTTGAGCCGCGACGGTTGGAACTGTTCGTAGAAATGCTTTGGGGATGATCGTCATGGTCAACGCGGCCGAGACATTGCTGAAGTTCTGCGTCGTGAATCTGAACTCGACAACCCGCTCGCTGATCGCTTCAACGCCTCGATGACGTTCAGCGTCGAGCGGAATCGTTCTGTCTCGTGCTGCGGGTTGAAAACGAGGTCATAGGTAAATTTCACGTCCGCGGAGGTAACCGGCACGCCGTCCGAGAAACGGGCGCGGGATTGATCTTCGCCCGCATCCACTCACCGTCGGGGTCGATCTGCCAAGCCTCGGCGAGCAAGCCAACCATTTCCAGCGATTGCGGGTCATAAGCGCCCGAGTTGTTCGCATACCGACTCATCGACGATCCGGCGACCATACACGTCGCTGTAAAAGTGGTGATCTTTGGGAACTGCGCTCGAAGGTCTCGATGAACTCGCCGCCGGTGGAATAGTCCGCGCTTCGAACGGATCGTTGATGTACTGTACTGCCTCGGGAAACCACGGGAACCCCAGGGCGTGCCCAAGAAATGTCGCGGCCTTCGGCGTCGATTGACTGACCTTCGGAAACGCTGATCCCGGAGGCCGAATCGCCCAGACGATCGATCTGGCCCTGGATGACCTGCACTTCGGGCTGCGGAGCGTTCTTCCTGCGTCCACGAGCTTCGTTGCCGGTCTTGGCGAACTCGTCGCGGATCTGGCTGAGGGTCTGAACCATGCTATTGTTTTGCTGTTCGAGGGCGCTCAGACGCTCGAAGTTGCGATCGTTTGGCGCATCGCGAACACGACCGTGATCGTCAGCAGGAAAACCAGCACATAGAGGATGAAGTCTTTCAGGCCGAACTTACTCTGCATGACGTCAGATCCTCGATTCGCGATCGATGTGAAAAACGATTGTCAACTGTGCTCAGACTACTTGCGGGCCCGCTTGGATCAAACCACCGCGGAGGCCCCGCCGACGAAATTCAGTGCAAGCAGGGTCACCCCGAGCATCAGGCACGGAACAGCAGGAGCCACCAGCGGGATCGGATGGTGTTCAACTCGGTCAGCCCTTGGCCGCCGAGAGGTTGCCCCAACTGGGAAGCGGGCCTGAACGCCGATACCGAGGAAGGAGAGGAACGACTCTGAAGGATCGCTTGGAACCGTGAGCGTGGCGTAGACAATGATCGGACCCAGCAGGTTCGGCAGCAGGTGCCAGCGGAACTGCTTCCGGACCGGTGTGCCGATCGAGCGCGCGGCTTCCATAAACGGCTGCGATTTCAGCGACAGAACCTGGCCCCGGATGACCCGGAGCCATCGTCAGCCAGGACACCCCGCCGATCGCGACCAGAAGGATGAACACGTCGAGGGTGGTCTCGCGCCGCGGACAGCGAGCGAATGGTCAGGCCGCTCCTCGGTGGCGCGGGCGGCGAGCCTGGCCAGACGGTCTTCCGATCCGCCGAGCGTCGCCAGCAACTCGGCTTCGACCATCGAACGAGCGGCCGTAGGTGTGGATGCACCGGACCGTCGCGGGCCGCCCGCCCATCGGTTGCTTCCTGACTCCAGCGTGGCGACGCATCCGCGGGCACGTTCGTACTCGCGACCTCGGACTCGCCCGCCCGTTCGTCGGGTGGGTCGAGCTCGATGCACGTCCGTCGCTGGCAGGAGATTCTCTTCCGCGGCGATGATCCGCTTCCGCGTGCATCCACGCCAGACGCACGGCGGCGGAACTGATCCGGATGTGGTTGTCGTACCGGTCAACCAGATTCGCCGGCGACGGCGAGCAGCACGACCAAGGAGGGAAGGGAAGGATGTCGACGACCCGCATCATCAGCGAGTCGATCGTCCCTCCGGATGTATCCGGCGAGTGCCGTACAGAGTCCCGATGACCACGGACAATGTTGCAGCAAGGCCGATACCGATGGATATCGCTCCGCCGGCGAGTGTACGCACAAACACATCTCGCCCTGATTGTCGGTGCCGAACAGGTGGTGCGTGCTGCATCGATCTGGAGCTCTGTCGGTGCCGGGACCGACATCGCCTGGCAACTCATTGACGACCAGTCCAGCTCGCTGACACGTTCGGAGGACAGGGTTGCTCCGATGGGTTCTCCTGGATATATGCGTCGACCTCGCCTGGTTGTGCGTCAAGAAGGGACTGCCTGATCTCGGCGGTGCGGTTCGCCGCCGCCGTCTGGATCTTCTGCTCGTCCTCCGGGAGATGCTTCCACCATGTTGGCGGGAGAAGCGTCGCGTCGAGATCACCTGAGCCAGAAGCGGACTGCAGAGCCGAGGCGTGCGCTCGGATCAGGTCGCCATCGACGACCCGAGCCCGCTGAGGCGACTCCGCGGCACCGAACGTGTAAGGGATACCCGATACTCGCGAGCACGAGCACGGACAGCACGATCAGGCCGATGATGAGCCCGCGGTCGACCGCGTGAGCGGGTTGTCACGGGTTACGCGCGCGGCCATCGCCATGACGGATTCCGCTGGTCGGCGTCCTGCTTTGGTCGCGTGAAGAATCGCGGCTCAGGCCATCGCTCATGTGCAGAGCATACAGGACCGCGGGTTCACCGCTGCACGGGCGTCAGCGTCGTGGCGGTCCACCAAAGGTGACCGCTGCGATCGTCGGGCCGTCCGGTCGATCCGCGCCGTCTCGGCCCGGCTGCGGTGGCCGGCGATCGCGGATCGCGGAGCAGGTCCGCCTGCGCTCGGCGATCAGCACATCACGGTTGGCGATGGCCTCCTCGATGCTCTTTGTTTCGGTAACCTCTGCTCCACGCCGCGGGCCTCGGCCTGTGCGAGTTCGATGCGCTGGTCGAATTGTTCAGACAGCACGATTTCCACCTGGGCTTGGCCTCTCGCGTCGTTCTCCGCGCGGGCGAACTGCCACGCGCGCGCCGAAGCGCATCTCGGATCGGATGATGCTTGGCGCGCCTCGAACACATCCGGGTTTTCGCGACGCTCAATCATCAACTCGATGAGGCGAGGGCGACGCTCCCGGATGAGGCCCTGAGCGCCTCCGGTCCTGCCTTGCAGTTCCCTGATCCGCGGCATCCACTCGGGGTACACCTCGGCGATGAACCTGGGGACCTGATCGTCCGTGAAGTTTCGTCACCGGTCGCGTCGTCAACACGGCGGTCACCGCGATCACCGTCATCGTTGGGTTCCAGTCTCGCCGGCCGTCCGGGTCCGCCCGCCAACGCTGGTCAGGAATGCGAAGCCTGCCCGAGCGGTTGGCCGCCTCGATCGCCGCCAGCGTCGCCTCGAGGCTGGCTTGCTCGGCGCGAAGTCGTTCCAGCGCTTCGACGATCCGCTTGGCGATTTCGCGACGCTGCGCCTCCGTGCGTTCAATCTCCTGCGGCTTCGGGCGGTCGCTGCCGGACTGACTCCAGCGCGCTGGTGGGCATGACCATGCTGATGCAAAGCCCAAGGAGCAGAGCGGTCCAGATGCGGGTGCTGAGTGATCATCAGAGGGACATCCGAATCGAGGGCAACGAACAGTTCGGCGTCCGAGTCCCAGAAGGATCCGCCAGACGAGGGCTCGCCCGCCAGCCCGTGACGGGGAACCTCGTAGGAGGCGAGCATCGCGTCAAGGGTGAAGCCCACTCGGCCTGCAGTTCGGCGATGGCGACCTCCGGAAGCGACGACATCCGACGGCGGCGTGTTTGGCTGCGACGAGCCATACGGCGGCGCCAGCGACGAGCACGCTGGCCACGAGGGCAAGACGTGCGGGAGACAGGATGCGACGGTGTCCGAAAACGCCGGGGCGATTCAACGCGCGGGGCAGGCAGATGCACTCGGCTGGCCTCGAAAACGCGACTCCAGACCGGCATCCGGCAGACTCTGCAGAGCGTCGCCGAAACTGTCCAGCCTTTGCAACGCGACGCTCGCCGGGCGTGAGGCCCGGCGTGGTGCTGGTACAAATGGTCGTTTGAATGGTCTGACATTTGTCTTCCGCGCGGTGCCCCTGGCCTCTACGAGCCGAACGAATCGGATTCCATGATATTGCGGAGTTTTGAGGGCCCGGTGGTGTCTCGCGAGCACCGTCCCGATAGGCGAATCGAGCACGGCCGCGATCTGTTTGAAGGACATTCCGCCGATGTGACGCATGTCGACAATTTCGCGGTCTGCACCTTCAAGTTGGCTCAAGGCCTCGCAGTCGTTTGAGCTCCGGGCTCAGTTCGATATCGGGCGTCGACCCGGCCTCGGAGGGCATTGCGTCGGCGATTACCTTTGTATCGGTGGGCGTTGCTTGTCTTTTCGCCTGTCGCCTCGTCCCGACCCGGTTCATCGTGATCCGGAACAGCCAAGGCTCGAAACTTCCTGCTCCGATAGCCGCCGGAAGCGTCTGACCCGGCGGCGGGGAGTTCTGGGCGACGGTCACGAATACTGACTGGGTGATCTCCCGGCAAGATCGGCTCTTTTGAGATGCGATTGGGCCATCGCGAAGACCCGCCGAGCGTAGAGGTCGATGATTTCGCCACGCCTGCTCGTCGTCTTTGAGGCGCGACAGAAGGTCCGCGAGTCGCGCGCATCGCCAGCATCCTGATTTCGCGATCCGCGCGTTGCCCATGGCCGGAGTATCGCTCCCGGTAACAGTGCGGGAAGGCTGCATCGCCAGCGGGACCGGCTTCGCGATGCGGACAACCATTTCATCGGCCCAACGCACACGATCGGTCCGAATTGCCGAATCGGTCGGTTTTCCAGAAGTTCATGACTCAATTGACCCGATCAAACCGCTTCTGCTGACCAATGAGAAGCGCCTTTTGGTATGCTCCGCGACCTGAATCAGGCCGCGAGCGGCCCGGGAGCGGGCAGATACCAGTTGGTAGAGCACGGCATGAAAATGCCGGTGTCCCCGGTTCAAGTCCGGGTCGCCCATTTGAAAACCCGCCGTCAGGCGGTTTTTCGTCCGGAGCGTCGGTTGAGTCGATCAGCGAATGCGCGTCGATGCCCGGGCGCACCAGTTCGACCGGGATCCGCTTGTTGATGCGACCGTCCATCGACTTCGTTTGATGAGCTGAGCATCTGGCGACAGGATTCGCGCCGACCTCGAAGAAGTTCATTCGACCGTCGTCATCGGCGGATCTGACAGGGCCGCGACAGGGATGTCGTCGCAGCCGATGATCGACACGTCTTGCCAGGTTGCTTCGATTGTGCCCGCAGGCTCTGGTACGCGCCCAGCGCCATCTTGTCGTTCGCAGAAGATCGCGGTCAGGTCCGGATCGCGTTCGAGCAGTTCATCGCAGGCGAGCCTTCGCGGTCTCGACCTGAAACTCGCCGCCGACGATCATTGACTGTTCAGACGCACGCCGTGCTCGGCGAGGCGCCCGACGAACGCGCGTCGGTGAGCCGCGCGTCGTGAGAACGACGTCGTTCGACCGGAGATGCGCGATGCGAGTGTGGCCGAGCTCGATCAGGTGATCCGCGGCATCCTGACCGGCCGCGGCGTAGTCGCATACGACGTGATGCAGGTCCCACTGCGAGAAGTGGTTGTTGACGACCAGAAGCGGACGATCAGACGCGTCGAACTCTTCAGGAACTTATGCTCTTCGGTTGCACCGAGGAAGAAAATGCCGTCGACCGAGCAGTCTTCCAGCAGTTGCATGTACTCGCGTCGCTTGATGTAGTCGCGCCGGGCGACCTCCAGCAGGATGCGGAAGCTCGTGCGGCGGCCTCTTCGTAGATGCCTGAGATCACCGCCGAAGTACACATCGGCGAACGCGTTCTGGAGTTGAGGCACGAGGATCGCGAGGGTGTTGGCCCTGCGGTCGGCAAGCCTCGCGCGAGACGGGACGGTGTACGAGAGCTCGATGGCATCGAGGACGCTGACGCGTGGCTCGGAGATCCGCTGATCGTTCTTGTTGATGATCAGCGAAACCGTGGTGAGGGAAACCCCGATTCTTCGCCACATCCCGAATGTTCGCCCGTTGCTTCGCCATGGTGACCTCGTAACGCCCATCCGTGTGTCGGCAACTCGCGGCTCGGCGAGCCACTAAACCGTTCCAGTAAAACATTTTACTGCGAATCCAGCATCGGTCCACCCAGAAACACGCGGAATGGCGGCGGGCGGCGCGGACAGCGCCAGGGGCTGACGCGTCATTAACCCAATGCCCGTGCGAGCTTACAAATCCTGGTCTAAGATAGGTATACGCGGAAAATCTTGTCTGAATCTTGTCGTTCACGGACCTTGACCCTTGAACCCATATCCGCTCGATGTACACTCGGGAGTTGGTAAAACATTTTACCGGGACAACCGACCGGCGGGCCGACGCTCTCCGGTCACAGCACCAGCCGGTGTCCATGTTCAAATGAGAAGGACCGGCCATGAATCTTGCTCTGACTGACCACTTCAACGCCGTATCGATTCGCGCTCGTCGCGGGTTCACGCTGATCGAGCCTGCTCGTCGTTGTGGCCGTGATCGCGCTGCTGATCGGCATCCTCCTGCCCGCTGGGCAAGGCACGAGAGTCGGCGTTCGCGCTCAGTCCGCGAACAACCTGAAGAACATCCAGTTGATCATGCAGGTGTACGCGGTGGATTACGACGGAGTTTCCCGATCGTGACACTGGGTCCTGGCGGCGTGGTCGGACAGACCAGCCGCGTGCTTCCGCCCGAGACACTGTTCACTCGACAGTCCGACTACGGCGGCTTCGCCGGTTTTTCAACCTCGATCAGGCCGATCGCGCGAACGCTGACGGGCTCTACACGAGCCTGGACCCGTGACTTCCCGGGCTATCCCGTCTACCGCTCCGGCCAGTGGCGCCCCGTGTCCTTCACCTCGCCGTCTGCGAGCCACTGCGCGCCGATACCTGAACGACGGTCCCGGCGACTACGCCGTGCTGCAGAACCCGGCGGACGACAGCGACGGAGATACCGCGGCCGCCGGCGGTGACCCGGCTCGCTGGCCGTTCGCGACACCGGGCCAGATCAGGAGGAAAAGGATGTTGTCTGGTACAACATCGCCTACTTCTATGTCGCCGGCCTCAAGAACAACGAGGCGGCACGCGTCGGCTTCCTCGGCGATGAGACGAATGCGAACGACATCGGTGGTGGGCAGTTCTCTCCGGTTTCGCCGGCACGCTGCGATCGAACCTTTCCTTCTTCGGGAACAACACCGACCTGACCGGATACCAGCCCCAGGACAACCACGGGTCGTCTGGCGGAAACTTCGCCTACACCGACGGTAGCGTGGAGTGGATCGGCGGCAAGGATACCGCTCACGACCAGATCTTCGAGCAGATCAACCGCCGCACGATCCGGAGACGCAGTCGGAGGACCAGCGTCGCAGCAATCAGGTGATGTCGGTCGACCGAACCGGACCCAACTCAGGCACACCGGGCGTCTCGATGAGGCCCTTTTTCTGCAAGCGTCGGATCAACTCTCCGCAGATCGATCCGAAGTTCGCGAGCACGATGTTCAGGTCGGCAAGGGTGACCGTGCCGTCGCCGTTCGCGTCCCCACGCGTCGCGTCGGTCCCGAAGTTGGCAAGCACCAGATTGAGATCCTGCAGGTTCACGCGGAGATCTCCGGATACATCACCGGGACACGGGGCGCTGGTCGTATTCAACAGCACGATCGACTGAGCCGCGGTCTGGCTTGTCAGGATGAGGTCGGGCCGCCCGTCCGCGTTCGCGTTCACCACCGTGAGCCGGGACGGCCTGAAGGGTATCTGCACGGTAGACCGCGAAAAGTTCGCGGTCGGCCCTGCCTGCAGGATCGTGATGGTCTGCACGCTCGGTTGGTAACGATCAGGTCCGGCAGTCCGTTCTGATCAACGTCCGCCGCAGCGATGGACTGCGGCGGTGCCGGCGAACAGGAAGCCAGCGTCCACGAAGCCGCCGGTTCCGTCCGCGTAGAAGACTGACAATGAAGCGGAGCCGGTGTTCGCGGTCGCGAGGTCAAGAAATCCGTCGCCATCAAAGTCGCACCACAAGACCGCTCGGGGAGGAGCCGGTCGGGAGCGACACCGCAGGAGGCCCGAAGGTCACGCCGCCAGGGCTCTGTTGGCCCATATGAATTTGATCGCTGCTCCCGCGCATGTGACGCCAGATCGATCACGCCGTCCGCATTGAAGTCCGCCATGCCGATGCTGTCGGGTGCGGAACCGGTCGAGATTCGAGTGCCGGCGCCGAACAGACCATCCCCAGGTTCGGGAGCAGCGACCGTCGCTTCGCCTCGAAGCGGAACAATGGTCTCAGGTAGCCCGTCTCCTGAGAGATCCACAGCGGCGGGGATGAAAGGAGTTGCCCGATCGGTAACACCGCCCGAGCGCGAACGCCGGGGACACCTGGCGAATGATGTTCACCCTTCCCGTCGTCGGGCTGGTCGTGACGACGTCCGACAGCGAGTCGCCGTCTACATCTGTGATCGCGCGAACCGGGCCGACCGCCGGCTTCGATCGGGCTGCCAACATCCTGAGATCCATCGGCGGCACAGTCGACGAACACGACGCGCTCGAATCGGGTAGCACGAGGAGGGACTTGCGAGAAACCGTCGGCGATACCCCAGTAGCGTGCGACGGGATGGCGGGTAGCGAGACAATCGAACCCGGCTGGAACGACGCGGGCTCGACGGCGTTCGCACAGCAGGCGATGGAAGCCGCCGCCGCAAGCATGGCCTGGAGTCGAGGCGTCTCTCATAGCGAGAGCCTACCGGCAAAATTCTGCGCGTGCCAGAGGCAGCGGCGCGGTCATCGCAGAAGAACAGGCCCGGCGAAGCGAGCTTCAGTTATGGGACGAAAAGGCCCCGCGCGTTGCGGGCTGGGTCAACGCTTTAGATGGTTCGTCGATCAGTCGTTCAACGAGGCGAGCAACTGGTTCAGATCACTGAGATTCAGCGTGCCGTCTCCGTTGAGATCCAGTTCGGCGATGAAGTTCTCATCTCCGGTCTGCGCCCCGAACGCCGCCGTCACTGATCGACGTGTGCCTGCGTGAAGTTCCCGGACCTCCACCGGTGCCAGGTTCGCCAGCATGGTGTTCAGGTCCTGGAGGCCGATGACCCGTCACCGTCCAGGTCGAGTCGCTGTAGTTCTCATCCCCGGCCTGTGCACCGAACGCTTCCATGAGCAAATCAATGTCGGTCTGCGTGAACGTCTCGGGATCACCGGCGCCCGCGGGTTGTGGCTCGCCGATCTGTGCCAGCATCTGGTTCAGATCCTGAAGGTCGATTGTCCTGTTGCCGTCCAGGTCGTAATCGGCGATGAACTCGCTGTCGTCGGAGGTGAAGCCGAAGATCTTCATCAGGTTGTCAATGTCAGATTGCGTAAACTGCACCGATTCGGCGACCTGCGGTTCCGGGTGTCGCCACTTCCTGCGTCGTCTGGCTGTGATACGCCTTGAGCGACCGGATTTCTTTGCCTGTTCAAGCGAATACGTCGGCGAATCCGCCTGATTCTGAAGCGTGTTCGAAGCGATCGCGCCCCGCGTCTGGCCAAATGTCTCGGCGGAGACGATCCGCTGGTTTCGGCCCTCGGCCTTGGCGGCGGTGATCGCGAGTTGCTGAGCATTGCTGGAAGCGGAAGAGACTGCATGGGACACCTCGCTGAGGGGTTCGTGCACGCATTGCCAACGGCGTGCGTCGTACCCATGCCCTACGCAATTCGCTTGCCAATCTCCAAACCGTGTATGGGAGTCTTGATCGAGAGTGACTGAACGGCTCGAGTTCGGCTGGAAGCCGTTTGAGCCCGCGCCTCGAGCCTTCAGCACCGCGTAATGCAGGAGTCGTGCATTCGGTCGCGCACGCTTTGCGTGACGTTCACCGAATGCGCCATCGTGCGCAGGACCACGCCCAGGCGTGGTACCCTCGAGGCAGCGGGGCCGGTAGGTGCGGAATCCGATGGCGTGGTGCCCGATCTCGTGGCAGAACACGGTTGCCGACATCGGCCCCTTGGGACGGGGCCTCGATCAAGCGGCTCACCGTGCCGTCGCGGTAATGGACTTCCAGGCGACGCCGGACATTGATAAAGCGCTATTTGCACGCGAACGCCGTACCGCGCAGCAGTTCGCGCGTCATGGCTTCGTACCGGTGCTGCATGGACCCTGGCTGGGACCGGCTTCGCCTCGATCACGGGCGTCGGGGTGACTGGCGGCGACTGCCGGACGGTCCTGGTTCTGCTCGCCCGGAGGCGGTCCGGCGTGAGGGGATCAGGTTCCAGAGGTCGAGTTGGCGGAAACGCCCACGGCTAGCGAGCCCTCCTGGCCGGCAAGATCGGGTCGAGACTCGCCGGCCTGCGGTTTGGCGCCGTTGGCGAAGGCACCATACGGCATCGGCTGCGCCCGGCGGGCTGGACTTCCACCAGCCGGAGCACTGTTCTTCTCCGCAAGCGACGGTGCCGATTTCAGCGTCAACGATCGTCCCGGCGCTGTTTCGTGGTTCCCGGCTCGGCGACTGCCCGGAGCAGTTTCAGGGACTCCCCACGGAATTCCACGGTGACGCTCGGCCATGGGTTCAGAGCATGGATCGTCCGGCGAGCCAATTCAGCACTGACCTCGCTGAGATCGACTGCACCGAGTCCTTTGTCGAGCTTTGCCAGCGATCGTGACCTTCGAGTCGTCCTGTTCGGCCGGCCGGAGTTGACCGCTGGCGAACTCGCGGAGCACGCGATCGACGAGCGGCGGGCCGTCGCCGGCGAGTTGGTCGTGCAGCGCCCGCTGTGGCTTCGAGGGTGATGGGGCGCTCGGACTGGCCGAGCACGAGACCGGCGTCCATCCTGTCGGCAAGCGTGATGACCGAGCTCCCCGTGACCGAATCTCCGGCGAGGATCGCGTGATTGATCGGGGCCGCACCGCGCCACCGGGGTAGAACGATGCATGGAGGTTTATGGCGAATCGATCGGCCAGAAGCGCTTCGAGTTTCTGGCCGAAAGCGATCACGACCCAGCCGCCTCGACGCTCATCGGGCGAGCCGACGTCGAACGAGCGGACCAAATCGAGCTGATCTGCCCTGTGACGTTCTCGGGCTTGAGGAGCGGGACACTCGGCAGATGCTCCGCGGCCCACGCACCGATCGGGGTGGGGGTGAGGGCTCGCTTCGACCGGCGGGCGGTCGGGCTGGGTCACGACCGCTTCGATTTGATGTGTGCTGGCGAGGTGCTTCAGCGGCAGGCCGAAGCGCCCGAGCCGAAGAAGACGAGGCGGAGTGCGTTTTGGGCTGTGGGCTGCTCGCGGTCATCTGGTGAAACTCATCGAACGATGCGCTGCGCTGACGCGAGCGTTTCGAGCAGCCTTCACGCTCCGCGCGTGGCGAGATCGAACTTGTCGATGATCAGGATGCCCTCGAGATGATCGAACTCGTGCTGCCAGCATCGGGCGAGGAGTCCTTCCCCGACCTGCGTGAACTCGCGTCCGTCGAGGTCGGTCGCTGTGATGGTGCAGGTCGACGGCTCCGGACGTCGCCGGTGATTTGTGGCGTCTCAGACAGCCCTCTTCGTAAGGCACCAGGTCACGGCTGAAGCCCGAGAGCGACGGGTTGATGTAGACAGCGGCACCGTCGGTCGCTGAGGCGGGGTCCGAGTCGACGGATCGCTCACCGTCCTCTGACGGGGGACATCAACTACAAACATCCGCCAGTCGAGTCCGACCTGGGGGCGGCCAGGCCGATGCCTTCGGCCTCGTACATGAGTTCGATCATGCGGCCGGCGACGGCTCGGACCTCGTCTGTGATCTCAGGGACCGGCTTTGTCTTCGCGCGAGGCTCTCCGCCGGGTAGTTGACGATTTGCAGTTTGTCGGCATCCACAGGCATGCGAGCAGTCTACGGTCGCGCGAAAGGGCTATCGGGCCCAGCGAATGGACCCCGGATCTTTGGCGATAGGCGGGGATGGCGTAGTGTGGATCCGAGGCCTCGGCCGGTATCCGCCCCAATCCTCGCAGGAGTGCACGCATTGGCGCTGTTTGGTAAGAAGAAAGACGACGCTGGGACAGGGGACGGACAGACCGCGACGGCGGAAGCGACCAACGGGTTTCAGCCGGATCCGGCCAAGGCGTCGAAGTTCTTCCAACACGCCAAGGCGGTCCACGATTCAACGAACTACGAATACGCCGTCACCCTATGGCTTCAAGGCCTGCGATGGGACCCGTCGGACATGTCCGGGCTGGAGTCGTTCTTCGACAGCGCCCAGAACTTTATGGCTTCCGGCAAGGCCAAAGGGCCGACCAAGGACCAACTGAAGAACTTCGGTGGCAAGTCCGCGGTGGATCGGTACCTCGTGGCTCTGCTGCAGTGGGGACGCCTGCCGACTGGCAGGCTGGCCTGAAAGGCGATGGAGGCGGCGAACAAGATCGACACGGACATGGGCGAGCAGATCCACTGGATCGGCGAAAAGGTGCTCGCAATCGCTGCGAACGACCAGAAGAAGGCGAAGAAGGACCACTTCGTGACGCTGATGCGCTGTTCCGCGATGCGGGCTCGTACAACAAGGCGGTTCAGGCCGGTGAGATCGGCATCCGCATGGATCAGACAGACTCGAAGGCGATCGCCGAAGTCAAGAACATGTCGGCCGAGGCGACGATGAGTGCCGGTGGCTATGACAACCGCGCCGAGGGCGGTTTTCGCAAGAACATCCGGGACGACCAGAAGCAGCGCGAACTGACCGAAGACGACGCGGTCGTGAAGACCGAAGAGACCCTGACGCGTCATCGAGCGTGAGAAGAAGCGCCTGCAGGAGAATCCGAACGATCCGAATGTGATCGGCAAACTCGGGCGCTCGCTCCGCGAGCGGGCACGCCTGAGGACGAGCTGGCCTACAAAGTCCTGATGGCGGGCTTTGAGCGGACCAGCAATTACAAGTTCAAGATGGAAGCCGGCGAGATTAACATGCGAGTGGCGCGGCGTAAGGTTCGCCAGATTGTCGCGTCCGCCGCGGCAAATCCGGAAGATTCTGAACTGCAATCCAAGGCGAAGCGCGCAGAAGAAACTGGTCGAACTGGAGATCGAGGAGTACGCCGAGCGGGTCAAGAACCACCCGACCGACCTCAGCCTGAAGTTCGAGCCTGGGCAGCGCCAATTTCAGATGGGCAACTACGAGGAGGCGGTGCGACACTTCCACCTGGCGAAGGACGCGTCCGGAATATCCGGGCAGCGCGGTTCTATCTCGCCCAGTGCTTCCTCGCCTTTGACTTCATCAGCGAGGCGGAGAACACCTTCCGCGACGCGATCGCGAGCCGGGGTCAGGATAGCGGCGATCTTACGCTGCAACCCGCTACGGGCTCATGGAGGTGCTGGAGCAGAAGGCCCGGAACGAAGAGGATGTCGAAGCCGCAAAGGAGGCGATGTCGCTTGCCGGCGAGATCGCCATGCAGCAGTTCGGCTACAAGGACATCACCGAGCGTCGTCGCGAACTGCAGACGCTCGTGAACGAACTCAAGCAGTAAGTCCCGGCCGGATGGCGGGGAGGAGGGCGAGATGAGCGTTGTGGCGATCGTTCCCGCTCGGCTGGCCTCGAAGCGGTTCCTCGGAAGGTGTTGGCGAACCACACCGGACGTCCCCTGGTGCAGCACGTCGTTGATCGTGTGTTGGATTCCAACGCGGTCGATCGCGTCGTTGTGGCTGCGGACCACGAGAGATTCGCGAAGCGCTGCAACGTTTTGAGACCGAAATTTTGCTGACCAGCCTGGAGCACCCGAACGGCACGAGCCGGATCGCCGAGGCGGCTTCACTGCTCGGCTTGGGTGACCACGATGTCGTCGTGAACGTGCAGGGCGATGAGCCGGAGATCGACCCCGGTGCGGTGAGGTCCGTCGTGGAGGCGCGCTTCGGGGTGACGCGATGGCGACGCTCGGGGTGCGGATGGATGACTGTCGAGGCTGAAAGTCCGAATGTCGTGAAGGTCGTGACGACTTCCGACATGCGCGCTGTATTTCTCCCGCGCGGATCCCGCTGGATCGGGACGGCGATGCGGTGGAGCGATTGTCCGACGCGTCCGATCCGGCATCTCGGACTGCGCCTACCGGCGTTCGTTCCTGCCGGTGTATATCGGGCTTGCGCCGACGCCGTTGGAGCAGACGGAGATGCTCGAACAACTCCGCGTGCTGGAGCATGGCTACACGATTTCGATAGCGATCCTGATGATCCGGATGCCGCCGGACGCGGGATTGACACTCCGGAGCAGTATCAGGCGTTCCGCACGCTGGAACGCCGAGCAGGGTGCTTGACGTTCAGCCGCCGGTCCGGGCCCTCAGCCTGTCGATGGCGGCCTGTGCTCCTGCTTGCACCGGGTGCTGCACGCGGTTCTTTGTGCAGTTCGAGTTCCTGAATCGCGTCCCCGTGTCCGAGCGTGACGAGCGCGTCCATCGCGCGCATCGTCCGTCTCGGAGTCACGCAGCAGCGGCCTGATGATCGCGAACGCTCGGTCCGCGTCGTGGTGCTAACGCCGCGACGGTCGAGATCGCGACCGGGCGGAGACGGTTCAGATTGCCGAAGCGGTGAACGGTTCCGCGAGAGCGATGCCTTCTGAGGCCGAGGTCTTCGAGGCCGGCGAGGCTCCGCGACGGATGCGTTCGTGCGCGCAGGAGTCGTAGCCGAGGGCACGCTCGAAGAGCGGGAGCGTGGATGCGTCCCCGTGGCGACCGGCGAGTTCCATCGCTTCAGCGGCGACCTCGTGGACCACGCCCGATCGTCGAGGAATGACTCGACGAGCGCATTGAGTTCTTCGGCCGATCCGTCCCAGGCATCGCCGATGGCCTCGACGATCGCGGCGGTGACCTTTGCGCGGTCGCCGGGCTGGTCGTCCGCCGTCGCCTTGCACGCGGAGAAGGGCGTCGAGTTCGCCGAGCTTTGCCGAGCGACTCAGCCGCGGCCTGGCGGACAGACCAATGCTCGTTCGGGTCCGATGCGGTGCGTTCCAGCGTACTGGTCGTCGCTTCGGACGCGTGGTCGCAGGGCAGTCGCGGCCTCGACACGGGACGAGAGCGAGCGATGTGTGATCTGGGTGCGAAGCCATCCGGCGGGCTGGTCGAGTTCGACATCCATCAGAACAGACAGATCCGGATCAGCGACGACCATGGCCGGGGCGTGCTCGAGATTCGATGCTCGTGGTACTGCTCGAAACGGGGATCGTGAAGGATGTTGGCACCCGCGACCCCCGGTGGAATAGATCTCAACGCGGCTCGAAGCGGAAGGCGGGGTGCTCGGCATCGATACGCTACTGCTCGGCCGTGACGAGCAGCGTTCGGGACGGCTCATCCCAGGAACTCGTGATTCGGACCTTCGGCGTGCCGGGTCGTTCGCACCACTGCGTGAAGAAGTGTTCCAACGAGAGCCCGCTGACCTCTTCGAGCACCTTACGGAAGTCGTCCGTCTCGACCGACGTGTTCTTGTGCGTTGCACGTACTCACGCACGCCCTCGAAGAAAAGGTCTTCGCCGAGTTTGGAGCGGAGCATGTGCAGCGTAGCCGCGCTTCGGGTACGGGTTCGACGTGCGTCGGAACACCTCCACGGTGTTCGTAGACCGGGCTGACCATGGCCGGTCGTGGCGACGGAGTCCGGCGATAACTGATCCCGGAGGCGAGCCCACGCATGGCGCTCCGCAGGTTGCGGAGATACCCGTTCTGGTAGCCGTCGCGGCTCTTCGAGCCAGAGACTCGTCGAATAGGTTGCCCAGCCCTCGTTCAGCCAAATGTGCTCCCATGTCTTGCAGGTAATCAGATCACCGAACCACTGGTGCGGCGCGTGCGGAGTTCAGGCCGTCGAGGTCGGAATCGTTCAGCGATCTCGTCGAGCACAGCGGTGTCGTAAAGGCTGGTAGCGCTCGTCCATGCCGCCGGCGGTTCCAGACGACGAGGTTGGCGTACTTGTCCCACGGTAGGGCTCGCCGAAGCGGCGCTCGAAGGTCTCGAGCATCCGGGCCGTGTTCTCGAAGGTCTGTCGGACCAGCGGTCCCTTGCCCTGCGGCACGTAGACCGGAAGCGGCACGTCGAACTGCGCTGGAGCGACATCGACGACATCGAACTTCCGATGACCAGCGTCACGAGGTACGTCACATGGTCCTTGCCCTGCAGCCAGCGCCATGTGTCTTCAGGCCGGGCTGATTCGGCGTCAGGCAGGATCGCCCATGAGCCGGCCGTTGGACACAACGGTGTACCCGTCTGGGACCGAAACGATGAGTTCGGTGGTGAGGCGCTCGTTTGGAAAATCATGGGCGGGGAACCAGAAGCGGTTGGTTTCCGGGCTGACCTTGTGTGGATCTGGGCGGGGCGGTTCGGCCATTCGGGGATTCGTGGAGCCAAAACAGGCCATCCGCCGGATGGGTAACGGTGTAGTCGATGAACAGGTCCGAACGGGTCCCAGCCGGAATGGGCGGATCGAACCGGAGATCGAGGTGCTCGCCATCGTGGGTGAAGCGACCTCGGTGTTCGAGATCGCGGGGTTCAGCGGATCGACGCGGACCCGATTGACCTCGAAGAGCATCGCGTCGAGTTGCAGCGTTTCCAGGGGCGCGATCGGCTCGAATACGAGTTGCTGCGTGGCGGTGAAGCGAGCCTCGTTCATGTCGGGGATGGTGATCGCGACGCATGTGCTGTAATCGACCTTGCGGTCCGGTGCGTAGTTGCGTCGATCTTCGCCGGTCTGCGGGTCGTAGCGGAGGGCTTCGGCGTATTCGTCGGTGCCGAAGAGGCCGATCAGGTTGCCGTACTCGAAGCGGCAGTACTGGCACTCAGCCGTACTCGCCGATGCCCGTACCGTGGAGACATGGCCGCCGCCGGCAACCGCTGATGACACCGCGCCCAACGCGGCGAGAAGGACCAACGGAGTGACACGGTTGCAGCTCATTTACTGATCTCCGGCAATCGACGAAGGGGACCCCGTACAACTGCGGGGCCGGACGCCGACAATGTAAGAAACCGCGAGCCTTCCCGCTGCGCTACCGCCGAAATCGAATCTCATCAGAGGCTGAGGTCTTCGGGGTCGGGCGATCGTCCGGCCCGGATGTGCGGGATTCCGCGTAGTCGTCGCGGATGGTCTGGGACCAAAGCCGGTGACCGGAAGTGTACGAGGCCCGCGTCAGGTGCGATGCGACCGGTGCGGTCAGAAAGAAGAACACCACCACGATGATGGCGTCCATCGAGGCGATGGTGTCCTTGAAGTGCAGTGCCGCGGCGGCCGCGGTGCAGGCCACCCGAGTGTTCCAGCCTTCGTGGCGGACTGCATGCGGGTGTAAAGGTCGGGCATACGGATCAGGCCGATCGCCGCGATTAGGCTGAACAGCGCGCCGGGGACGAGGAACACGGTGAGGATGTTGATGATCGTCACGGCCGGGCTCTCCGGTCGAGGTAGATCGCGAACGCGGCCGTCCCGAGGAAAAGGATGAGAGCCGCCACCACCGCGACACCGATCAGTTCGGAACGCTGGGTCACGATAGAAGACGCAGATGATGCCAACAGCGAGAAAGCCGATGAGGTCGACCGCGACCACTCGATCCGGCAGACTCGGGCCGACCACCAGGCGCCAGACCGAGGCCAGCAGGGCGATGCCAAACACGGCTCCGGCGACGAGGAAGAGCCAGTGGGTCGGATCGTTATCGAGCGGGACGAGCTGGATCATCGCGTCGCCTCCATGATTCTGCGCTCGAACCCCGACTTAATCTCCTGCACCGCCTCGGATGGGTCGTCGACATGCATGAAGTGCACGAACATCTGGCGTTTGTCCGCGGAGACATCAAGGGTGAGGGTGCCGGGAGTCAGCGTGATCAGGTTCGCGAGCAGCGTGATCTCCGGATCGGTGAGCGGTTCGAGCGGAACCGCGAGGATCGCGGGGCGCAGTGTTCAGGCTGGAAACCGTGTAGGCGACCCGGATGTTCGCCTTGACGAGTTCTTTGGTCAGGAACAGAAGGAGGGCGGCGATGGCCCAGAAGCGCATCGCGTACGCCCGACCGGGATTTGAGCAGACCGCGAGCGCGAGCATGCTGATGAAGAAGCCCGCGAGAAGGTTGTACGGCGTGAACGGCCCGATGAGCAAGGACCACAAGATCGCCAGCAGGATGTTGGACGCGAAGATCATGGGGCGTCGCCGATCTGCGCCGATGCCATCGAACACCGCGTCGATGTATCGGGACGAGTCGAGCGCTCCGCCGCGTCAGAGCAAGCCTCGCCGAGGATTCCGCACCGATGCCGATGCAGATCGTGAGGACACACATCCCGGCGATAGGGAGTAGACCCACGCTTTGGTGCGTCGGTCAAGCGGGGAGATTTCAGATCGTCAGGTTCGCCCCAGAACACCTGTGTCCAGATCTTCGTCATGGAGTAGAGCGTGAGCAGGCTGACCGCGAGCGAGACCAGTACGATTGTGTACGAACCGGCTTCCAGGCCGCCACGGACCAGCAAAACTTGGCCCAGAATCCCGACAGGATCGGGAGCCCGGCGAGGGACATCGAACTGATCAGGAACAGCATCGACAGGAACGGGTGGGACTTCGCCAACCCGTTGACCTCCTTCAGGTTTGTGGACCCTGTGGTGATCAAGACCGCTCCGCTGATCAGGAAGAGGTTCGCCTTCACGATGATGTGGTGGAAGATATAGAAGACTGCGCCAGACATCGCCAGGACGGCGATCGGCGACGAGCGCGAGCGATCCGACAAGTCCGATGGCGATACCGGACCCATCAGCATGTAGCCGATCTGGCTCACGATGTGGAAGGAGAGGATCCGACGCATGTCGTTCTGCACGATCGCGCCGAGCACGCCCGTCACCATCGTCAAGCCCGCGACAACCAGCACGACGTCTCCGAGCAGCGACCACTCCTGGTCGAATATCAGCGAAGAACCCGGATGATGGCGTAGACGCCCACCTTTGAGAAGCCCGGAAAGAGCGAGACGGCTGGTGGCGGCGTGTGGTACGAGGAGCCAGAAAAAGAACGGGAACGCACCGGCCTTGATGCCGAAGGAGACGAGCAGCAGCGTCGCGAGGAGTCGCGAGTTTCGGTCCTGCAGATCGTCGATCCGTCGGGCGAGGTCGGCCATATTCAGCGTGCCGACCGTGCCGTAGATGAGGCCGATGGCCATTAGGAAGAGCATCGAAGAGAGCAGGTTCAGGGTGACGTACTTGATCGCGCTTCGAGTGACCCTTTCGCCGCCGAGTGTCAGCAGCACGAACGACGAAAGCAGCATCAGTTCAAACCACAGAGGTTGAACAGGTCGCCCGTGAGGAACGCCCGCTCACGGCCGCCAGAAGCGTGAGCGCAAGTAGTGCCCGCTGGACGCACGCAACCGGTCCGACGCTCCGACGGAGAAGGCCATCACCGCCACGCCGACGATCGCGCTGAGCGTCACCATGATCGCACCGAATAGATCGGCCACGAACGTGATCCCGAACGGTGCCTGCCAGCCTCGAAGTTCAACGTAAGGATCGTGCCGTCGCGGACGTCGAAGAGGATCCATACGCTCGCAGCAAGCATTGAGGCTGTGGATGCCAACGCGAGAACCGCCTGCGGGCGTGACCTGCCCCAGAAGAGCAGGCACAGCGCGCCGAGCATCGGTATGAGCACCGGGAGGGCGATCAGCATAGGTCTCGATCCGTCGAAGTCATCTGGTCGAGATCGTCCGTACCGATCTCCTCATAGGTCCGTTTGATGAGAACGATCGTAAAGGCCACGACGCCGAAGGAAATGACGATAGCCGTCAGGATCAGCGCGCCGGGCAGAGGATCGGCGAACGGCGCGGTGGCTGGCTTTCCCGCACGCGCGGCGGCCGGCCGAGCAGCGGGGACGCCACGATGTAGATCAGCAGGTTGGCGGCGTGGCTCAGCAGCGAGCCCGATGACGAGTCCTTCACGAAGCTGCGGAGGGCATGTACGTTCCGTCGCGGCGAGAAGGCCGCAGCAGAACGCGAGGATAATGTTCATTGGTACCGCTCCTCCAGCGTGAACGCCATGAGGAGCGTGACACCGAGAACGACGAGGTAGACGCCGACGTCGAAGACAAAGGGAGTGCCGAACGACGCCTTCGAATCCGGCGATGGTCACCTCGATCCACTTGCCCTTCATGAACGGCTGATCGACGAGCAGTGCCGGTACGCCGCTCAGGATCGCTATGAAGCTGTCGAGATCAGCGTGCGCGGATGCGTGCAGCAGGCGGCTCTCGGCAGGTTGACCGCGAGCGCGTACAGGATGTACCCGGACGCCGCGACGAGACCACCGATGAACCCGCCGCCGGGCTCGTTGTGGCGCGCAGCAGAAACAACGGACAGCAGCAGCATGACCGGCAGCAGCACCGGGCGGCGACCTGAAAGATTACGGAGTTCATCGCGTGGCCTCCGCTTCGCGATGGCCGGATCGTGAGCAGCGTGAACACGCCGATCGCCGCGACCGCGAGGACGAACACCTCGCCGAGCGTATCGATGGCGCGGTAGTCCACGAGGATCACGTTGATCACGTTCCGTCCGCGCTCGACACCGCCTCGGCGGCCTGGAAGTCGGGACCGGGGACGCGACGGTGCTGCCCATCGCCAGCAGTGTCAGCGTCGTCACAACGCTGCCGAGCCCGAGCGCGATGACGATGTCTATGGACGCGACAGGTTCGTCGTATACCGCGCGAATCGCGGCAACCGGTGTGACGAGGACGAAGATAATGACGATGAGGTTTCGACGGCGAACTGCGTGCCGGCGAGGTCCGGTGCACCGTGGAGCACGAAGTATACGGCGATCGCGAAGCCGATCCCGCTGAGCGCGATCGCCCCAGGCGTGATCGAATCATCGTGGCCGATACTGCCGAAGCGGCGATCGTCAGTGCGAGCATCACACCGAACGAGGATGGCGGGTATGAAGCGACGGCGTCGATCCGAGCGTCGCCAGCGCGACGCAGGCGGTCGCGGTCAACGCGATGATGCGGGTGTGGGCCGCAGGCTGCCGTTCCTGCAGCGTTCGTCAGCACCTGCGCGCTGGCCAAGGTCGTGTACCAGACGGTCGTAGGTTTGCTCCGGCCCAAGCGGTCCCAAGCGAAGGTCTTGGCGAGAAGCGAGCGGTACGGCGAGCGGCCGATGAATAGCCCGATGCCGATCACGACCGCCAGAACGCTGATTCCGAGGGTATCGACGGCGGCCAGAGCAGATACCCGATACCGAGTGTTACATCGTCTGCAAGTGGAGCGCCCGCGAGGGATGCACCGAAACTTTCCACGAGCGGCTCCATGCCGAGGAACGGAGCCAGGCCAACGCCAGACCGAGCGTCGCGAGGATGATCGGGCCGAGCCATTCGGGCCATGTCGCTTCCTGAGCGTGCTCGGGCTTGTGCGGACCGGGCATAAAACGCTTGAACGCGACCTGGATCGACGCGAACACGGTCAGAGCCGCTGCAAAGACCGATCGCGATGGCCAGCAGGATCGCTTCGACTCCGCCGCGTTCAGTCCCGACTTGATCGGTTCTTTGCCTGCGAACCCGATGAACGGTGCGACACCCGCGAGCGACAGGCCGCCGAGGAGTGCTGACCACCGCGAGATCTTCATCGACCGCCAGAGATCGCCTATCGCCTCGGTATCCTTGGTTCCCGCGATGTGGGTCGCGGTCCCGGCGACCAGAAATAGGCAGGCTTTGAAGAGCGCGTGGGCGATGAGGTAGGTCGCAGCCGCGGTGTACGCTCCAAGTCCGATGAGCATCACAAGAATGCCAGCGAACTGACCGTCGAGTATGCGAGGAGCCTTGAAGGCCACGTGACGCGTCGCGAGGGCCGCCCGAGGAGCATGGTGGTCGCACCGAAGGCGACGAGCGAATCGCTCCAGAACCGCTGCTCGTTCAGCGTCGGCTCGAGGCGAGCGATCAGGTAAACACCCGCTTTGACCATGGTCGCTGAGTGCAGGGCGCGCTGACCGGCGACGGGGCTTCCATGGCGTTGGGAAGCCAGAAGTGGAACGGGACGATCGCCTTCTTCGAAAGCAACCGATCAGAATCAGGATGGCTGACGCGCGCGAGCAGGGCTGTCAAGGATGGCGCCAGGGTCGAGTTCGCGGATCGCGGCTCCGGCCCGTGCTTCCGCCGGACGCAATGGCAAGCAGAATGATGCCAGCGAGCAGGCACAGGCCGCCCAGACGGTCACGACCAGCGCCGCCACGCAGCGACGGCGCTCGCGATGGAAGTCGAAGCCAATGAAAAGGAGGTGATGCTCGTGAGTTCCCAGAAATGAACATCACGATTAGGTTGTTGGCGAGCACCAGGCCGAGCATCGACGCCATGAAAGTGAGAAGCGTTGCGTAGAACCTGCCAAGGCCCGCGAATCACCGAGGTAACTGCTGGTGTACAGCAGCACCAGGCCGCCGATCCCGCAGATCAGCGAAGGTGAGCGAAAGACCGTCGAGCAGGAACTCCACTCCGACGCCGAGCGATGGTACCCACGACATTGTCTCAAGGATTGGCGCCGGCGGTGACGATCCGAAGCGGGACGCGTACCAACCAGTGATCGCAGGCGAGACGGTCGCGATGATCAGCCCGCCGACTTCCCGATCACGCGGACACCCATCGGAGCGAGCCGCGAAGGAGAAGGATGAGAACGGTGGTATGCATGACCTGATGCGACTGGACGGGGCCCGGGTTCAAAGGCCGGGGGTGAGACCATTATTGGCGGTGGGCCTGATCGGGTCGAGCCGGTGGACGCTGATGGTCGAACGTCAGAGGGCGAGTGCCGGACGACCGAGCCGCCGACCACGAACATGATGTCCTCGGCGATATTGCCCGCCAGATCGCCGATCCGCTCGTTCGGGCCATGAGTACGGTCGTCATGCACCCGCCGGCGTTCTCGGGATCCGTCTCAATCTGGGCCAGGGCCCAGTCAAACAGTTCCTTGTTGCGTTCGTCCACGAACGAGTGCTGCGACGCACGAACCGGGCGAGTTCGACGTCCTGCTTTTCGAGCGAGTTGATCGTTTTGACCATCTCGCACACGGCCTGACCCATCGACTCGCCGGAGGCAGGTTGACTTTCGGACCGCGCTCGGAAAGCCGGATCACACGCTTGGCGATCGAGCGGGCGAGGTCGGCGATTCTTCGAACGAGGTGTTGATCCGGAGCGCGGACGAAACGCAGGTCGGACGCAACTGGTTGGTGACGCCAGGATTCTCGATGTTCAACTCCATCTGGTCGATCGCCGAATCCGCAACGCGGATTTCGACGTCCCACGCAAACCACGCCTCAAGGGCGGTCTGGACACGCGTTTCCGTTTCGCGCGCCATTGCGAAGGGCGGAGCGGTTTGTTTGAGTTCGCGTTCGAGTTCGGCTGACATAAGTGGGGCCTTTGCCCGGCTTGTGGCGATTGTTCACGCGGCCGGTGGTACGGAAATCCCGGGCGTCACCGGACACCATCCAGCAATCTTAGCAAAGTAAGGCGATTATTGCCGAACGGAGAAGCCAATCGCGTCAACCAAAGCGACCGGTCACGTAGTCCTCCGTCTGGGTGGACTTCGGATTCGTAAAGATGTTGATCGTATCGTCGAACTCGATCAACTTGCCCTCTAGAAGAAAGCCGTCTGGTCGGAGACGCGGGCCGCCTGCTGCATGTTGTGCGTCACGATCAGGATCGTGAAGTTCTTTCGCAGCTCGACGATAAGGTCCTCGATGCGAATCGTCGCCTTCGGATCGAGCGGGCAGGGCTCGTCCATGAGGAGGACGTCCGGCGACAGGGCAATGGCCCGGGCGATGCAAAGCCTCTGCTGTTGGCCGCCGGAGAGACCCAGGCCGACTGCTTCAGGCGGTCCTTGACCTCGTCCCACAGGGCGGCGGCGGGAGGGACTCGACGAGGTCGTCGGTCTCGGCCTTGCTGAGTTTGTAGTGCAGGGCGGACCGAAGGCGATGTTGTCGTAGATCGACTTCGGGAACGGGTTCGGCTTCTGAAAGACCATTCCGACACGACGGCGCAGGTCCACCGCATCGATGTCCCGGCTCATCAGGTCCGCACCGAGCAGCGACATGTCGCCGGCGCAGCGAGCTGCCGGGGATCAGGTCGTTCATGCGGTTCACCAGCAGGAAGGTCGACTTTCCGCAGCCGGATGGCCCGATCAATGCGGTGACCCGGTTGTGCGGCACTTCGAGATCGATGTTATGGCGCCTGAAAGGCCGCCACCATTTGCTGAAGTCTCGGACCGGAGAGCGCGTGCGGAGGGCTTCGCTTCGACGCGCGGAGAACGCCATCCGAGCGACGCTCGCGAGCGACGAGTTCTTCGCCTCCGGCGCTGACTCGGACTGCTTCTGCGGCTGCTTGTGTTCACCGGCGCTCCACTGGTCTGGTCTCCGGGTCGGTTTCGACGGCGGAGGGTTGATTAGGCATGGTATCGATCCGGTCGGGTGTGTGTGACGGTCAGTTCAGGGGCTTCTGGAGCTGGCGGATGATGATCGCGACGGCGTTGAACGCCAGCAGCGGGTCATCAGGACGATGATGCCGGAGGCCGCGACCTGCTGGAACTCCATATCCGGCTGGCAGCCAGTCGTAGATCTGCAGGGGCATCGCGGCGAACCCGGACATGAGGTTGTCGGGCGTAAACGTCACGAAGGTCCACTCCACCATGATGAGGATCGGAGCCGCCTCGCCGATCGCCCGGCTCATCGCCAAGATGCACCGGTCAGGATGCCAGGATCGCGCTGGGAGTGTCATCGTGCGGACCATCTGCCACTTCGACGCACCGAGCGCTGGCAGCGCCGGGCGTGTCGGGGACGGCGCGGAGCCTCCTGCGAGGCGATGATCACCACGGGCAGGATGACGAGCATCAGCGTCAGGCCGCCGGCCAGCACACACTCGCTCCATCGGAAGCCGGATGTGCAGGGGTGGTCTTCATCGAGGATCGTGATCATGTTCTTCGTGGAGTAGGCCAGTTTGCCGTTCGGGCATCGGCGATGTCATCCACGGAAAAGGTGACCGGCTCGCTGCGGAGGTCCTTGCGTACGGTGATGGTGCCATCGGAGAGTTGCGGAATCTTGCCAACAACCCGTCGGCCGTCTTTCAGTTCGAAGATGTGGTTTCGGATGCGGACCTTGTCGATGTCCTGCTCCGCATCCCTGATCATCTCGCGAGGCACGAACACGCGCCCGTTCCGGACCGTCTCGACGACATAGCGTGCCTGCCCCTCAAGTCGGAAGGTCGCTGGAACGGGCGCTGGGCGAACGGGTCCTCGTCGATCATCTCCCCGAGGAGGATGTCGAGACGGTGAAAGCGTGAAACTGCCGATCTGCTCGGTCTCGAAGCGGAATTCGTAGTCGTCCGTAAACTCGACCGTCCCGGTCACCTCGATGACCTCACCCGAGTCAGGGAACCGTGCGATCTCCTCGTACGCCGTACGCTCGGGCGTGACTCGCCGATGAACGGACCTTCGAGGCGTGTACATCGCTCTGAATGTCCGTCGTGATGCCGACCACTCTGGTCCCGTCGCTCAGGCATGTACTCCTCGAACCACTGGTAGTCGAGCGGTGTACCGAGCAGGCCGAACATGCGGGCGAAGACCGTCAACCCGATGAGCCCGTACGACCGAGGGCACGCCGGCGAGGTTCCGGATGTTCGTCGCGACGACGCGGTGCAACACGATCAGGCCCCGGTTCGTCGGTTTGAACTCCTCGAGAACACCGCGGTGCCGATACCGATCGGAACCGCAGCGATCGCAGACGCAGAGAGCCAGATCGTGCCGACTAGCGGGGACTCGAACCCAGCCTTCTGCGGATCGACCGACGGCGAGCCACCGATGAAGCGCCGCCAACGGAGCCCAGCGAGGATCGCCGAGCATCGTGACCCGACCGCTGCATCTCCCTGGAGGCCACGACCTGTTCTTTCCCATCGGGATAGGTGAGAACCACGCGGCCGGCGGGGGTTTCCTTCAGCGTTGCGCTCAAGGGGATCGTTGCCCGGCAGACCAACCGTCTCCTCCCGTGGGACGCTGTAAGTTAGTCGGACGCGTCGAGCCCCGATATCGAGTTCGGAGCGGACCAGCCGTTCCGCGGTCGCGATTCGCTCTTCGAACCGTCGGCGAAGCGGAACAGGAGGTCCGCGCCAGAGCCGCGACGCTCGCTCCCGTAAGGTCACGATCGGTTTCGATACCGACAGTCCGGGCGTTCCTCGACGAAGGCGAGGTTGACCTGTCTCTTCAGTATCGAGCCGGGAGTCGACGGGTTTGCGATGCGGCAGCACCGTCTGGAAGTCGAACAGGTGCTTCAGTGCCGTTCAGAAAGATCGAGAGCAGCACGCCAAGGCACAGGACCGAGACGCTGGTGAACGCCAGACAGGTGTAAAGAAACATCCTGTTTCTGCGGTTCCGCGATGCCACCGGAACAGTCGTAGCACTCTTGATGGAAGAGACGCCGATCATTCGTATTCCTCGCGGAACTTCTTGAGGATGTAGTTGCCGAGCAGTGAGACCGAGCGTGATGATGAACAGCGTCGCGCCGACCGCGTAACTGGGTAGTACTCGACCGAGCCGTGCGGGGCGTCGCCGAGGAAAATCTGGACCATGTAGGCCGTCTGGTCTGCGACCCGTCGGCGGGGTTGGTCGCGAGTCTGGCCATACCGCCCGCGGCGAAACGCACGATCATCGTTTCACCGATCGCACGGGCGATCGCGAGCAGAACGCCGCGATCACACCGACAGAGCAGCGGGCACCACAGCCTTCACCGACACGTCGAACTTGGTCGCCCCAAGCCCGTACGCTCCGCGGAGCGTTTCAGGGGAACGCGAAGGGCGTCCTCGGACAGCGAACAGACCGTAGGTGACAAAGGATGCCCACCGCGATACCGGCCGAGGTGGGTTGAAGTACTCAAAGATCTTGTCGCCCGTGAAGGCTTCGGAACCGGACCGCAACGCTGGGTGATGACGGCCAGCGAAGAAGCCGTAGACCACCGTCGGATGCCCGCGAGCACTTCCAATACAGGCTTCAGAACCGCGCGACACGCGTCGGCGTACTCACTGAGATACACAGCGGTGATCAGACCGATTGGAAGCGAGATGATCGCGGAGATCGCCGTGACCATCAGCGTGCCAACCAGCAGCCACATGCCGAATTTTGTCCGCCCCAGGGCGGGTTCCACTCCAGCCCCGACAGGTAGCCCCAGAGCGATACCTCTTCGAGCTCAGTGAAGTGAAGCTCTCGCTGAACAAATGGAGCGATCGAGGTGGTGACCAGGATCGAGAACGCCGCAGCGACAGGCTGAAGATCAACGACTCGCGGATCTTCCGGGCTTCACTCCGATTCCGTCGCGAAGTCACGGGCAGTTTTGGCAGCTCAAGCCCCGATGGGGTGTTCATGTCCGGCTTCCCATCGTTAAATCAGGCGAGGTGGAAGGACAGTTCAGCGGCTGCAAACACCGCCCTGGGCGTTGGCTAGGGCGGCAGAATATCGAACAATCGGGCATCTGTCCGCCGCATCAGCGGTAGACGTTGACCACGCTGCATGACGGCGTTGCCGTCGGCGTCGTGGAACTGCGTGCCGGTCTTGCCCTGGCGGAAGTTCCGCATGGCCCGGAAGTAAACGCTCTGGGGCAGCGGAACGTAGCCGACCTACGAAACGTACTTGCCGCCGTTCTCGGGTAGTACTGCACGAGGCGCGGATCTCGGGGCGGGCGGACTTGGTGTTCACATAGACGAACAGCGGACGTGAGAACGGAGCGTAGTCACCCGCTTCAATCACGCATCGGGGTGGGGCCAACCGCTTCTCCGGTCTCGGGGTTCCACGATGTTGACGGCCTTGAAACGTCCTTGTTCTCCTCGTAGTACGCGACGCCGAAGAAGCCGATCGCGCGCGGCCTCGTTGGCTACGCCGTTCACAAGGATGTTGTCGTCCTCGAAACGGTCACGTCACCGCGGATGTTGCCGTCCTCGACCACGACTTCCTTGAAGTAATCAAAGGTGCCCGGTCGGTGCCGGGGATGAACATCTTGATGTCGCGGTTCGGCCAGTTCGGGTTGAGGTCGTTCCAGGTCTTGACCTTCGAGCCCTCAAGAAGAGGCTTTCTTCATGTCCTCGACGCTCATTGGTCGCACCAGTAGTTGTCGTTGTTGACGACGAACGTGAGGCCGTCGTACGCGACAGGCAGTTCAATGAGCTCGACGCCGTTCTCGCGAGCGATCTTCACTTCGGACCACTTGATCGGACGCGAGGCGTTGGAGATGTCGGTCTCGCCGACGGTGAACCGCAAGCCGCCACCGGTACCGGTGATGGCGTTCTGGATCTACAGGTCAGGGTTCGATCGCGGGAACGATTCGGCGACCGCGATCGTGATCGGAGCGACGGTCGAGGAACCGGCGATGTTGACCGAGCCGGTCACCGGGGCGGTTGCGGCGATAGCGACGGCGAGGCCAAGCGGTGACGGAAGCGAGAAACTGGTGTTGCTTTGCATGTCATGATTCCTGTGGAAATGGGCCTACGAGGGACCTCATCCGGTCCCGAACGGCCGGGATAGTCCCCTCACACTATTCAGATTGTGTTGGGCCGATTAGAATACGGAGCTCGGCGTCGAGGCTCTCCGGATCGGTCGCCGCGGGGAGCCGGAGCCGGAACTTCGAGCCGGTGCCGGGGTCTGTCCACCAGAATGCTCCCGCCGTGGACGAGCGATGTGCTTCACGATCGCCAGTCCAGGCCGGTGCCCCGAATTCGCGGCTGCGGGCCTTGTCCACCCGGTAGAACCGCTCAAACAGGCGTGGCAGGTGCTCCGGCGCGTGCCAGGCCCCTCATCAGCGACCTCGAAGCTCGACGAATTGTTCGTCTTCCACCTCGACCTGCCGGACCGTGACCGTGACCTTGGTCCCGGTCGGGCAATATTGATGGCGTTGCCCATGAGATTCGTGATCGCCTGCTCCGCGAGACAGGTGGCCTCGATGTACAGCGACTTTGACACGTGGAGGATGATCGGGATCTTCTTCTGCTTCGCCTCGGCTCCAGATGGACCCTGACCGCGTGGAGCAGGGCACCGGCAGGAGTCGGCTGCGTGACAAACCGATCGACATCCGCCCGCTCGAGACTCGTCAGGGCGAGCATGTCGTCGATGATCTGGCAACCGGTCCGCGTTTCGGGCGATGGCCAGAAACTTGCTCGCCTGCTCGGGATCGCCAGCCATCGTCGAGGAGGGTTTCGACGTACCCTTGATGTTCGTGATCGGTGTGCAGTTCATGGGAAACGTTCGCGGCGAAGTCCGTCCGGGTTCTCGAGCTTTCCAGATGGGTGACATCGCTCAGCACGATGATCGACCCGACCCGTTTCCCATTTGCGTCGCGAAGTCGTCCGGCGATCGCCCGGACGATCAGGGCATTGCCCTCACGCAGTTCGAGTTCCCGGGTCATCTCGCCTTGCTCAACGATCGCATCGGCCGCAAACCGCAGCAGGGGCGGGCTGCGATACGAGTCCGCGAACCGCCTTCCGCGGGCGGCGGCTCCGGTTAGCCAAGCATTTCTTGGGCGACTCGGTTGATGCTGAGGACCCGTTGCGCAGCGTCAATGGCGATCACACCGACCTGCATCGACTGGAGCACGGACTCCTGCTCGTTGCGCGGAGTCGTCAGCAGGTCGACCTGTTGTCCCGCGATCACGGATCTGATCGAGCGACTCCGAGATGCAGCGAATCTCCCTGATTCGCGAGTGGGCAATCGTCGCGGTCTGGCCCTCATCGATGAACGAGCGGGCACCGCGAGATTGCCGCGAGACGTGAGCCGATCCGCGAGAGAAGATCGCTCCAGCGACGCAATTCGCGGTCGCCAGCCCGAACTGCTCCCACAGCGGAACCGCGACGCGGCACCGACGCCAGCGAGAAGGATCGCGCCGCCACCGACGGCGTTGACTGGGATGAGGACCAGCAAGAGAGGCTCGTCCAGAGCGGGCGGATGCGTGGGCTATCCATGTGCGAACACTACCGCTTGGCGGGCATCGCGTGCCGGCTCACGAGACCGAGCCCTGAGCGGGCTGGCGATCCCATTGTTCCGCAGCCGGTACCCGGCACCGGGACCGTCTCGATGAGCCCGCCGTACTCCGCGAGTTTCTGGCGAAGCCACATGGACATCGATGGCGGGCGGCAGGACGACCGCCAGACGATCTGATCTCGCGTCCGGACGAAGCCCGGTCGCGTGGTGAAGACGGTACTGGGTCAGGGTAGTTCGAGGTCCTCGCCGCAGAGCGTGGCGGTGTGGCGGGCGGGGTCGATGATGAGGTCGCCGCTGGCGAGAGCGATCTGTCCACCGGCATCGGTCTCTCGGCGACGCAGGGCCGCCTTGACTCGGGCCATCAGGACGCGTGGGCTGAACGGCTTGGTGACATGATCTTCGGCCCCGAACGAGCCGACGACGATGTCCGACTCTCCCGGGCGGACACCATGATGATCAGGATTTCCGCCGTGTTCGGATCTCGCTTGAGACGCTTGCACCTCAGAGACCGTCGAGGTCCGGAAGCATGATGTCCAGGATGATCAGTTTGGGCGGGGCGGTCCGCACGGCGTCCTGAACTTGACTGCCGGAGGCGATCAATTTGGTGGCGTAGCCCTCGCGCTCCCGACGTGATACTGGATCAGTTGGGCGATGTCCGTCTCGTCTTCAACAATCAGCACGCAAGGGCGTTCCATCGGTCGGGTCTCCCGCTGTTGGCCGGACGAGCCCGGCAACACATTGGCTGAAGAACAGTAGGTTCCTGACGCGAACTGTCCAGAGGGAGGCCGGATTTACAAGACCAGCAGGCCGGCTTCCGGCATTACCCAAGGGCGGCCTTCTCACTGGCTCTTACCCGCATCCGGAGGGGCCGAGGGGCGGGTCTTCGGTCCGCCCCGGCTACACTCCGGTCCATGGACGCTCTCAGCCGCTGGTCATCTCCGCGCCGTTCGGAAATTACATCCAACCTCGATGCGACCGCCACTCTGGGCACCTACGCCGCCGCGGCGGGTGGGCTCTGGCGATCATGAACCGTCCGCTACTACCCCCGTCTGGGGGCCTGGGTGAACAAGATCGGTCTGCGAAATCCCGGCATCGACCACCTCAGGCGAGCCGTGAAATCGAACAGGTTCGGGCGGAGGACAAGCGCTCTCGATCCACGGTTTCTCGCCCGGGACTGGTGGGTGTTGCTCGATCGGGCTTCCGAGATCGGCCCGATGGGACTGGACTCAATATCTGTCCGAATGTGGGTGAGATGTCGTAGCCCGCCGGACCTTTTCCGTCACTTTGGAGACCGGGCTGCCGGTGATCGTTGCCGCCGGTGCAGTACAGATCGTTGATGCTCGGAGCGGGGGTTCCGGTGGCTCCATTGCTGCAACACCTGCCGGTCCCAGCCGGGGATGTCCGGGCGACCGCTGCTCCCGATTTCGCTTCGGGTTGTTCGTGAGATCCGGCAAACTGCACAGGAGCAGGCGTCGACGATCTGCGAATCATCGGAGGCGGGGGTGAGGTCCGGTAGACGCGATCGCGTACCGCAACGCCGGCGCGGACATCGTGGCGGTCGGGACGCTGGTGTTTGGTCCCCACTTACCTTTCGAAGTCCCATGCGGAGCGGTGCTCCACCCGTTGCAGAAGCCAGCAGAGTCCGCTACTACCGGCTAACGCGCTGAAGGTGGAAATCGAGTTCACGGTAATCGAGATGCCCTGGGCCTCGAGACCATTTCCGTCACCGACTCAGAACTCGAGCGACTCGAGGATGCCCAATTGACCGTTCCAGCGGAGCGGCCGGTAAAACTGGATTCGCCGTCTCCACGTTCGGAAGGACGGCGGCGTCGCCAGGCAGTTCGGGCCTCGGGTTTGCCGGAGAGGCTCAGGACCGCAGTCTCGCTCCCTGGCTGGACCTCAAACAAGCGGAGCTCCACGGAACTTTCCGGAACGCCGAGAAGTGACTGCGGGGTGTTTGACCTACCACGCCTCGCCGATGGATCGGGTCGTTGGACCGTCATCGAGCACTCGCAGCAGCGGCTGAAACATCGCCTTGGTCGCTTCGGGGCCGAAGAGTTGTGCGAAGCACCCCGCAAGA
>JACADM010000134.1_pt1 | contig 44465 bp, 46 predicted proteins | sample 7512371 | NCBI WGS metagenome assembly JACADM01 (sample SAMN14389041, study PRJNA612141) | algae metagenome | isolation source: non-axenic algae culture | place: India: Navi Mumbai | collected 2017-01
CCGCCGCTCGTAAAGGCGCGGGAAATACTGGTAGACGAGGTCGAAGGGCGTCGGCTTGAGCCCGCGTCCGGACAGGGCGAAGGTCGCCGCCGTCAGGTTTTCCTCGACCGTCAGGTCCTCGAAGATGCGGCGCCCTTCCATCACGTGGAAGAGGCCGCGCCGCACCAATGCGTGGGGCGTCAGGCGGGAGATGTCGTCGCCGTCGAAGCGGATGGCTCCGGCCGTGACGGCGCCGTTCTCCAGCGCCAGAAGGCTCGACACCGCCTTCAGCGTCGTCGATTTTCCCGCGCCGTTGGAGCCGAGCAGGGTGACGATCTTGCCCCCGCCCGACACTCAGTGACAGGCCGCGGAGCACCTGCACGGTCTTGTTGTAGACGACCTCGATATTGTTGATGTCGAGGAGGATGTCCGCGGCCATCTCACTTACTCCTGAACGCTGATCCAGTCGGACGCCGGCTTCATCTGCTGGGCGCTGGCGTCATAGCGGTAGATGCGGCCGACCGGGATCGAGTTGCCCGGGATCGAGATCGGCACGCCGATGATGCCGCCGGTGTCGAAGTTCTCGATGGAGTTGAGCGCGGCCTTCAGGTTGGCGCCGTTGAGCTCCTTGCCGGCCTCCAGCGTGCGCTTGGCCGCCTCGGTGAACAGCATGGCGGTCAGGAAGCCCTGCATGTACGGGGTCGACTGGTACTCGGGGCGCATCTCGCGGATGCGGTCCATCATCGGCGCGTTGTCGGCCTCGTCGTAGTAGTAGCGATAGGGCATGACGCCCATGAAGCCGTCGGCAGCCTCGCCGACCTTGGCCCAGATGCTGGAGTCCATCGACCAGAACGTGCCCATGAACTTGGTTTCCAGGCCGAGCTGCTTGGCCTGGCTCATGAATTCCGGCAGCGGCGCCAGAACGTAGCCGTGGAAGATGGTGTAGTCCGGACGGGCGCGGCGCAGCTTCAGCACCTCGGTAGAGACGTCGACGGCGGTCGGCGGGGTGATGATCTCCTCGACGACCTCAAGGCCCAGCTCGCTGGCGCGCGCCTTGGTGGCAGCGATCGGGTCGCGGCCGAACTCGGTGTCGGAGTTGACCAGAACGATGCGTGCGCCCGGCTTCTCCTTGGCGATGTATTCCAGCAGGATGCCGGTCATTTCCGAATAGTCGGGACCGGCCATGAACTGGTGCGGGAAGGTCTTGGGATCGTTCAGCTCGGTGGCGAAGGACGCGCCCGCCATGATCATCGAGCCGCGGCGGTCGATCTCGCCGTTGATGGTCTTCGCGAAGCCGGTGGAGTCGCCGTAGTAGAGGTGGATCTCGTCCTGGCTGGTCAGCTTGTTGAACACGGCGACGGAGGCGTCGACCTTGTAGCCGGTGTCCTCGTAGGCGAGGCGCAGCTTGCGGCCCTGGATGCCGCCGGCCTCGTTGACGATCTTGATGTAGTCCTGCATGCCGGCCTCGATGCCGACGCCCGCGAAGGCGAAGACGCCGGTGAGCGGGATCGAGCCGCCGATGACGATGTCGTCGGCCGCAACGGCCGGAAGCGCGGTGGCTATGGCTGCCGATGCCGACAGGGCAAGCAGCGTTCTCCTGGTAAAGCTAAGCATTGTTTCCTCCGGTTTTATCGCGTGACTTTTGGTCATTCACTTCTTGAAGGGCCAGAGATGGAAGTAACGCCGGGATCTCTGGACGATTTCGGCAAGCCCCTTCGGCTCGAAAATGAGAAAGCCGACGATGAGGAGGCCGAAAACGACGGTGCGAACCGGCGAGAGCATCGCCGCCGCATTGGGAAGGACGGGGGTGAGCCAGTCGATGCCGAAGCGCAGCAGCTCCGGCACGAGGGTCATGAAGACGGCGCCGAGAATGCCGCCGAGGATCGTCCCCATGCCGCCGACGATGATCGCGGCGAGGAAGAAGATCGAATAGACGAAGGGGAAGCTCTCCGGCGTCACCACACGGAAGAAATAGGCCCACATGCCGCCGGCAACGCCCGCGTAGAAGGACGAGATCGCAAAGCTCGTCAGCTTGTAGCGCAGCAGCGAGATGCCCAGCACCTCGGCCGAGATGTCGCGGTCGCGGATGGCGATGAAAGCGCGCCCGACGCGGGTGCGGAAGAGATTGGCCGCGCCCAGAACCATCAGCGCGGTGATCGGCACGAAGACGAAATAGAGCTGCTTGTACTCCGTCAGCGGCGTGCCGAAGAAGCTGGCCGGCGTCAGCGTCAGGCCGCTGTTGCCGTTGGTCACGCTCTGCCAGTTCACGAAGATGAAGTGCAGGATGAACGAGGCGGCGATGGTGGCGATGGCCAGATAGAGCCCCTTGACCCGAAGGCTGGGGATGCCGACCAGGATGCCGACCGCCGCCGCGACGAGACCGCCGACGACGAGGTTCAGCAGGAAGGGCGTGCCGAGGTTCAGCTGCATCCAGCCGACCGTGTAGGCGCCGACCGCCATGAAGGCCGCCTGGCCGAGGCTGACGAGGCCGGTATAGCCGGTCAGGATGTTGAGGCCGGTGGCGCTCGCCACGTTGATGGCAACGAGGCAGGCGAGATAGAGCCAGTAGTTGTCCAGCACGAAGGGCGCGATGCAAAGGCTCAGGGCGAACAGGGCCATCCACACGCGCTGCGGTCGGGTGGTCAGCAGCGCCTCGTCGGCCTGGTAGCTGTGCTTGGCGGTTCCGATCTGCATGTCAGAGACGCTCGATTTCTGTCGTGCCGAACAAGCCGTAGGGACGGATCATCAAGGCGACGAGGAGGAGGCCGAAGGTGGTGACGAGCTTGTATTCGCCGCCGAGATAGGTCCCGGCCCAGGCCTCGATGAGGCCGATGACGAGACCGCCGACAAGGGCTCCGGCGACGGAGTCGAGGCCGCCGACGATGACCACGACCAGCGCGGAGAGGCCGAAGACGCCCATCGAGGGAGAAATGCCGCCGATGGAGCCGAGCAACACGCCGGCGCCGGCCGCCGTGCCGCAGCCGATCACCCAGGCGAGCGAGAAGACGCCCGGCACGTTGATGCCGCAGGAATAGGCCGCGGCCTGGTCGGTCGCCGTCGCCCGCAGTGCGACGCCGCCGCGCCAGAAGCGGAAGAGGACGAGGAAGACAGCGATCACCACGGCGGCGACAGCGAAGGCGATGGCGATCTTGCGCGAGACATAGGCCTCGCCGATGAAGATCGGTGCATTGCCCATGAAGGCGGGCAGGGCGCGCGGATCGGTGCCCCAGACCAGTTCGACAAGACCGACGAGGATCGAGCCGAGGCCGATCGTCACCATGAAGACGGCGATCGGGCTCTCGCCGAGCATCGGGCGGATCAGCCCGCGCTCGACCACCGCGCCGACGAGACCGCCGCCGGCGATGGCGAGCGGGATCGCCGCCCAGGCCGGCAGGCCGAGACCGGCGGCGAAGGCGAAGAACAGGTAGCCGCCGAGCATCAGCAACTCGCCGACGGCAAGGTTGATCACGCGCGTCGCCTTGTAGATCAGCACGAAGGCAAGCGCTGTCAGCGACAAGAGGGCGCCGGAGCCGAGACCGGCCAGCGTCACCTCGATGAAGAAGAGAAGATCGCTCATGCCACGTCCTCGCGGGTTTCGCGCTCTGCCGAGGTGCTGCCGCCGGCCTCGCCCTTGAGCCGGGCCATCAGAGCGGCCGGATCGCCGCTGCCGAGATAGGCTTCCGTCACATGCGGGTCCGCCTGCACCTCGTGCGGCAGGCCGCTGGCGATCACCTCGCCGAAATTCAGCACGACCACATGGTCGGAGATGTCCATGACCATGCCCATGTCGTGCTCGACCATCAGGATCGTGGTGCCCCATTCCTCCTTCACGTCGAGGATGAAGCGGGCCATGTCCTCGGTCTCCTCGCGGTTCATGCCGGCGACCGGCTCGTCAAGCAGCAGGATGCGTGGGCGCATGGCCAGCGCGCGGGCAAGCTCGACCCGCTTCTGCAGGCCGTAGGACAGCGAGGCGACCGGCATGTTGCGGATGTGGTCGATCTCGAGGAAGTCGATGATGCGGCGCTCGATCTCGGCGCGCAGCTCCATCTCTTCGCGCTGGGCAGAGCCCCAGTAGGTGAGCGCCTGCAACAGGCCGGTCTTCATGTGCGCGTGGCGGCCGAGCTTGATGTTGTCGAGCACGGTCATGCCGCGGAAAAGCGCAATGTTCTGGAAGGTGCGGGCAAAGCCGAGGCCGGCGCGCTCCGGCGGATGCATCCGCGTCACGTCGCGACCGTCGAAGCGCACGCTCCCCTGCTGCGGCTTGTAGAAGCCCGAGATGCAATTGAACATGGAGGTCTTGCCGGCGCCGTTCGGGCCGATCAGCGCCGTGATCGAGCCGGGCTCGGCCGAGAAGGACACGCCGCGCAGGGCCTTCAGACCGCCGAAGGACAGCGACAGCCCTTCGACCTCCAGGCGTGCGGCGCCGGTCTCGCCGGGCGCGGTCATCGGCGGCCCTTTCGGGGGCGCGCGACGGCACCCTGGCGGCGCACGGGCGCGATGGTGCCGGCCGTCCACGGCCGGTCATGCAGAACCTGCGACATGTTCCTCCCAGTCCTTTGTCTTGTCCGGTCGCGACCTGCGGCTCCCTCCAGAGCCGGAAAATTCAGGTCACGACGCGTATTGCCTTACCCCCGACAGACGCTCGAAGATGCTTTCCACCGGCTCGTCGATGTCGCGGCCGGCACGCTCGAAGCCGCGCTTCCAGTCGACCACATGCCGCCGCATCCACAGGCGCGCTTCCTCCTTGTCGCGCGCGGCGACGGCATCGATCAGCCGCCGGTGGGCAGCGACCATGCGGCCGGCGCCTTGCGGCACCCGGCGGCAGATCAGCTCCGAGGTGGGAAAGAACAGCAGTGCGGCCGGCTCGCGAGCCAGTTCCAGCACCCGGTTGCGCGAGGCCTTGGCCAGCAGCGCATGAAACTCCGTGTCGAGACCGGCAAGGCGCACCGGATCGTCCAGCGCCGCCTCTGCCATCGCCTGGTTGGCCTCCAGCGCGGCAAGGTCCTCTTGCGTTGCCTCGTCGACGGCGCTTTCGATCACCCCGAGCTCGAGGATCACGGCCGCCTCGAACAGCTCGCGAAAGGTCACCTGATGCAGGACCAGGGCGCGGCTCATGCGGTCGGACAGCTTGCGGTAGTGGGGGAGGCAGACATAGAGCTTGCGGCCGGCCTCGCGCTGGACCAGCCCTGCCTGCTCCAGCAGGCGGATGCCCTCGCGCACCGTCGAGCGGTTGACGCCGAACTGGCGGACCAGTTCCGCCTCGGTGCCGATCTCGTCGCCCGGGCGCAGCCGCCCGGCCATGATCTCGCGCTCGATCGCCTCCGCGACCATCTGGTAGGCGGACGGCACCTTGATCTTCTCGAAGCGACCGGGCTCCGCCATCGACATTGCTGAACGTCTCCTCCCGGACGGCTGCGGCATGCATCTTGGCGGCGCGCCTTGTCAGTTCGTCCCTTTGTCGGACAAAGGTTGGCACAAGCAGGATTTGACCGTCAAGCGGATATTTTCCGGCTCTCAAGCCTCCGGATTTCCGCCGATAAGGCGCGTCGAAGCGTTTGTTCTGAGCTTTGCCGGTTTGTCGGACAAACGTGATCGAGGCGCTACGCGCATCCATGGTCCGACTGCATCGCGGGCTTCAAGGCAGGTGGGAATCTGAAGGAGACGCAGCGTCGGCTGCGATCAGCGCTCCCAGGCCTCGCTGGCGTCCTGGAGGGGCGAACTTGCGTCTAGCTCCTGCGTTCCAGGCGGGTCCTCGTCGATGCGAAGGAGCCGGGAGCGCGGCCCGGCCGGGGCGTCGTCCGACGCGTCGAGAATGACGGAGCTGGAAGCCGAATCGAGAATGATCGGCGCAGGATCCTGCGGCAGGCACGGGAAAGGTCGAGACGGGCTGAGACTGGCGCCGGGAAGGGGCCGCACCTCGATCCGCGACCCGGCGGACAGGTTCAGCCTGACCTCGTGCTGGATCCTCGGTTGTTCGCCGTAGAAACTCAGCGCGACCGAGTCGCCTCGGATGTGGGCGAAGAACGTGCCGCCGGCGATCCTGGTGTTGAAGTACTGATAGAAGCCTGAATTGTCCGGCTCCAATTGCAAGCGGATCCGCCGCTGCTGGCCATCGATGTCGCCCTCATACGTGGCTATGACCTTGTCGCCTCTGGCGCGACCGGCGCTGTCGATCCCTTCGGCGAAATATCTCGATGTCGGCGTCCGTCCGAACTTGTGGCCATAAACTGGCTCGCCCGAGATACCCGTGCCAACCTCGCCATAGGGAGAGGAGCGGTCATTCGCCCTGGCAGCTAGTGCGCGTGCCGCCGCCGTCGCGGAGCGCTGGACGAGCCGTTCGAACAGCGGCTGGAAGGAGTAGTGCAGGGCGATCAGCGTCTGGTCGCCGAGAACTCCGTCGATGGCGCCCTGATACAGCCCCTTGTCGCGCAGCGCCGACTGCAAGGCGCGCCATGAGGCCGGCTCTCCCGTCGGCGGAAAGGGCAAGTCGATTTCCAGCGGCGGCAGGTCGTCGGCCGGGAAATGCTTGTTCTGAAAGGCGTCGCTGTAGCCGAGCCTGTCCGCCACCATGCGATATCGCGGCATGTCGCGGGAAAGGTTCCTGGTCCGGACGATGGAGCAAACCAACTCGTCGACGCGGCTCTCCTCCCGTTTGGCGCCGCCCACCAGAGCCACGACCATTGCGTCGACCTTGCCGTCAACGGTCGGCAGGGGGCCGTCCTCGTCCGCTTCGGCAGTCACCAGATGGCGGACGATGTCCGCGTGGCCGCCGAGGGCTGCGATCATCAGCGGCGTCCAGCCGTTGGCGGCCCGGGCGGAAACATTGGCGCCATGGTCGAGCGCGAAGCGGACGCTGTCGAGATCGCCGAACTCCGCGGCCTTCAGCAGGATCGTGTCGGCGGCCTCCTGCGACAGCAGCAGGGAGGGCGGGGGAGGCTCGGGGCCGAAATTCTCCAGCCCGGCGACCTCTGCGAGGACCCTGACCGAATAGCCGTCCTCGGTCACGCCTTCCAGGGAGGCGCCGAGTTCCTGGAGCTTCAGGGCATTGTCGGTGCGGGCCTGCTGCAGGGCCCGCATGACCGGCGTGTAGCCTTCGGCGTCCTTCAGGTTCAGATCGACACCCTGCGCTGCGAGAAACACGAGCGTGTCCGGCGAACCGCGCATGGCGGCGATGGTCGCGAGATTGGTGCCCGCATGCTCCACCGCGGCGAGATCCATCCCCGCCTCGGCGAGTTGTTTCAGGGTGTCGAGGTCGTCGGCACGGGCGGCGGCCATCACCGCCGCATCGCTTATGGAGATGCTGTCCTCAGCCATAGCCGTCGGCATTGCCGCGTGCGGGAGGGTCATCAACAGCACGGACAGGGACAGCGTCCGCAGGGCACTGGTCATCCTTCGCATGCCGTTCCCCTGTTCATTGTCTCAGAACACGCCGCATGTCCGGCTGCCGCAATTGTTCCTGCTGCCGTTGGAGCCGGAATTCTGCCTGCTTGGCCTGCTCCTGCTCGTCGGGGTATTGCGTCCCTGCAGGCAGTTGGTCCAGCTGAGATGCGGATTGGCCTGGCAGTACTCGTAGCGGGATCCGCCGGGGTGCCCGCCGCTTCCCGAGGCGGTGCCGGAGCGCGTTCCGCCGCCTCTGTTGCCCGTGACCGACCTCTCGGCTTCTCGTCGGCGGTTTTCCTCCTGCCGGCGGCGCTCGTCCAGCACCTGGAAAGCGGCATTGGCAAGCGAGCGCTGCTGCGGCAGAAGCGCCTCGAGCTCTCGCGACACCCTCGCGCGCTCGGCATTGCTCCAGTCCGTTTCCGCCCGCTCCACTTCGCTGGCGATCCAGTGGGTCACGGCATCGACGCTGTCGGCGGGCAGGGTGCCATTGGCCTGCGCCTCGACGATCTGCGTCATCAGCACCGAGTAGGCACTGTCCATCGACGGTGCGCCGCCGGGCGCTTGCGTGGCCCGCATCGTCTCGATCCGCTGCAGCTGGGCATTGCGGCTGTGGATCGCGCGGTCCAGTTGCGAGGCCGAGCGGCGGGGATTGGCGGCGCTGTAGCCGTTTGTGCCCGAGGGGGTGTGGAGCTGGAAGCTGGAGGTCGCCCCCTCCAGATAGGCGAGGGCTGCGGCCTGGATGTCCTGCATCCGAGCCGTGCCGTGCTTGACGAAGGCGCGTGAAAGCTGCTCGGCGCCACCAAGGCCGGGAAGTCCGCGAGCTGCGCGCAGCCGGTCGGATATCTCCAGCGGGAGAGCTTGCGCGTCGCGCAGCACCGCGAATGGTTCCTGCTTGTGCCCGGCTCCTTGGCGGGCCTGTTCCAGGAACCGGCGGCTGTCCTCGCGCGCCTGTTCCTCGGCCTCACGGCGGCGCTTTTCCGCAGCCTCCCGGATCGTCCAGTTTTCGAGGGTCTGGCGGCACTGCGCCTCGATGCGGGCCATCTCGTCCCGCAAGGCGCAGGTCTGCCGGTAGATCGGCAGGCAGGCGTTCGGGCCGTAGTGGCCGCACGCGCTCGTCCAGCCCGGCTGGCTGTGCGACTGCTCGCATTGGCCGGCGCGGGCGTCGATCGCATCCAGTCTTGCCTTGAAGGGATAGGCGGGAGTGTAGAGGTTGCAGTCGGAGCTTTTGCGCGGCGACAGATAGTCCGCCGATGCGGGAGCTGCCGCACATGCCAGCAGGGTGCCAACGAGAATGCCCAGGACTTCGCGTTTCACCGGCACATCCTCCGACGCGGACAATGTCACGTAGAACAACAGCCACGCCTGCAGCCTAGCCGGGCAGGGGGCGTGCCTCAAGCGTCAACGCGCAATGGAGCATAGCTGCGAGAGCAGGCGAAGGATGCCGGGGAGATGCTGTCGTGAAATCTGGGAGGAGTTGGCTGGGGAACCTGGATTCGAACCAGGACTAACGGAGTCAGAGTCCGCGGGTCTACCGTTAACCTATTCCCCAATGCCGTTGGATGCCGCGTCCGGAGCTGGCCGGAAATCTGGGATCTTCGGATCGGTCCAACCTATCGGTCGGTCGCTCCTTCAAATCCCGTCGGAAGAGTTTTCGACAAAACCCGTCCGACGCCCACCGCGAAGCGGCAGCGCATCCATGGGCCGCTTTTTATGAATCCGGGCCTGCGCTGTCAAGCATGGATGCCGGCTCAGCGAAAATTTGATCGCCTCCGCCTGTGTATATCTAGCCCTCTGGTCCCCATATCCCGAGGAACTGCGCCATCGGCGCGTCCTCGCTCGCTTCGGAGGGGGGCGAGGGGCTCGCAAGTTGCGGGCTGCGCATATGGTGGTAAACTCTACCTAACGACAATGCGTTTCCGGATGGCGGCCGCGAGCCGGCTGCCGCAAGGAAAGCAGAGGCGCCCGAGGGCGCCGGCAAGGACAGACTGTGAGCGATTCGGGACAGATGAGGCCGGGCGACGACCGGCTGCATCCCGGCTCGACACCGGGACACGACGACGCGACAGGCGCCGGCACAGAGCCCGCCAAGCGCAAGCGGTCCCGGAAGAGACGCAGGCCAAAGAATGCCGGGAGCATTCAGGCCAGGGTCTCCGGACAGGGCGCACCACGCGCCGCCGGAGATCGGGATGCGGAACGACACGCAGCCGACGCGCCCGTCAAGGGCGGCGCGGACAGCAAGACTGCGTCCGCCGGCAGCCGCAAGCGCGGCCGCAAGCGTCACCGCCCCAACCGGGCCGAGCGCCGGGCAGGCGCCGGCCGTATCGACAGCCATTCACCAACCGAAGCGCCGCAGCCGAAAGGCGGGCCTCAGCCCGTTGCTGCTGAAGCCGGGCACGCAGCGCGAGCGCAGGCGGCCACGGCAAGCGACAGCCGCGCGCGCAATGGCGCCGGCAGCGGGACGACCGCAAGCCCCGTCGCGGCGCGACCGCAAGGCGAGGGGCGCGAGCGCTTCGAGCCGCGGGAAGCGGCAGTGGGCGGCCATGGTCCCCATTGCGCGTCCGGCCTGCCGCGCCACGTCTCACGCGACGGACCGACCGTCGCCGACGAAGCGCAGGGGCGCCTTTATGCGGCGCTCGATCTTGGTACCAACAATTGCCGTCTCCTGGTCGCGCGCCCCGAACAGCGCGGCTTTCGGGTCGTTGATGCCTATTCGCGCATCGTCCGGCTGGGCGAGGGGCTTGGCCACACCAACCGCCTCGGCGAGGCGGCGATGGACCGGGCGCTGGAGGCGCTGGCCTGCTGCCGCGACAAGCTGGAGGACCGGGGCGTCGAGCGGTTCCGCCTGATCGCGACCGAGGCGTGCCGTGCGGCGGAAAACGGTCCGCAATTCATCGAGCGGGTGCGCCAGGAGACCGGGCTGGCACTGGAAATCGCCTCGCGGGAAACCGAGGCGCGGCTGGCGGTTGCGGGCTGTGCCTCGCTCGTGTGTCCGGATGCCAACGGCGTCGTTCTGTTCGATATCGGCGGCGGCTCCTCCGAGATCGTCTGGCTGGACCTGCGCAACCGCTGCGGCGCGCGCGGCGTGGCGCTCACCCGTTTCATCCGCGCGTGGATCTCGCTGCCGGTCGGTGTCGTCAACCTGGCGGAGCGCCACGGCGGGCGCCATGTCACCGCCGACACGTTCGAGGCGATGGTCAACGATGCGCGGTCGCATCTTGAGGCCTTCACGCTGGGACGGGAGCTGAGCGCCGCCATCTGCGACGGCAAGGTGCATATGCTCGGGACGTCCGGCACCGTCACGACGCTGGCCGGCGTGCATTTCGGCCTGAAGCGCTATGACCGGCGCCGTGTCGACGGGGCGTGGATGGACAACGAAGACGTCACCGCAATGATTGAGCGGCTGCGCGCGATGCCCTATGAGGAGCGCGTCGACAACCCGTGCATCGGTGCAGATCGTGCCGATCTGGTGCTGGCGGGCTGCGCGATCTTGGAGGCGATCCGGCGGCGCTGGCCCTGTCAGCGGCTGCGTGTCGCCGATCGGGGCCTGCGCGAGGGCATCCTGATGGAGCTGATGGCCGCCGACAATGTCTGGCGCCGCAAGCCGCCGCACCGACAGCGCCCGCGCGGGCGCACGAGATAGGACGAGACGATGACCACTTCGGGCCGCGGACGCGGCGACCGCGGCATGTTCGAGCGGGTGAAGACCGCGCGCAAGCGCTCCAATTCTTCCACCCGTTGGCTTCAGCGCCAGCTCAACGACCCTTATGTCCGCCGGTCGAAGATCGACGGCTATCGCTCGCGTGCGGCCTACAAGCTGCTGGAGATCGACGAGAAGCACAAGCTGCTGAAGCCGGGGCAGAGGATTGTCGACCTGGGCGCAGCGCCTGGCGGCTGGTGCCAGGTGGCAGCAGTCAAGACCGGCTCGACCGATGCCGACCCGCTGATCGTCGGCATCGACTATCTGGAGGTGGAGCCGCTGCCCGGCGTCGTGCTGCTGCTGAAGGATTTTCTCGACGACGATGCACCGGAGGCCCTGTTGCAGGCGCTGGGCGGCCATGCGCCGGATCTCGTGATCTCGGACATGGCGGCGCCCACCACCGGCCACCGTCAGACCGATCACCTGCGCACGACTCACCTGTTCGAGGTGGCGGCTCTCTTCGCCCGCGAGAATCTGGCGCCGGGCGGCGCCTTCCTGTCGAAGGTATTTCGCGGCGGGACGGAGAATGACCAGCTGTCGGAGCTGAAGCGCGACTACCAGACGGTGCATCACATCAAGCCGCCGGCAAGCCGCAAGGAAAGCCCGGAACTCTATGTGCTTGCGAAGGGTTTTCGCGGCCGCAAGGACTGAGCGGACGGCATAGCCCGCATCCGCGTGCCGAAGAAAAGATCGTGGAGGGCTAGCTCCTTCCGCGATCCCGCTTCCCTTCCCGTCGCACGCGTGTTAATGACCCGCGCCAACTTCTCCCATCTGCGATCGCTCTTCCGGACGCCTCCCGACCGGACGAGGTTCGTTTTTCCTGAAAGGGGAACTGGCCGATGCCCTCATTCTACCAATCCATCCATGGTACGGAGGCTCTGACCTTCGACGACGTCCTGCTGATGCCGGGCCATTCCGAGGTCCTGCCGGCGGAAACGGATCTGCGCACCCGCGTGACGCGCGAGCTCGAGCTGAACCTGCCGATCCTGTCGAGCGCCATGGACACCGTTACGGAAGGGCGCCTCGCCATCGCGATGGCCCAGGCCGGCGGCATCGGCGTCATTCACCGCAACCTGACCATCGACCAGCAGGCCGAGCAGGTCCGCCAGGTGAAGAAGTTCGAATCCGGCATGGTGGTGAACCCGCTGGTGATCGGCCCGGACGCGACGCTGCAGGAAGCGCTGGACCTGATGCAGCGCTTCGGCATCTCCGGCGTGCCGGTTGTCGAGAACGGCGGCGCCGGCGGCCAGCATGTCGGCCGTCTCGTCGGCATCCTCACCAACCGCGACGTGCGGTTCGCCTCTGATCCGGCACAGCGCGTTGCCGAGCTGATGACCCGCGAGGGGCTGGTGACGGTGCAAGACACGGTCAGCCAGGCGGAGGCCAAGCGCCTGCTGCACGCCCACCGCATCGAAAAGCTGCTGGTCGTCGATGATCGCCAGAACTGCGTCGGCCTGATCACCGTCAAGGACATGGAGAAGGCGCAGCTCAATCCGAACGCCTCGAAGGACGAGCAGGGCCGCCTGCGGGTCGCGGCTGCGACGAGCGTCGGGCCGGAGGGCTTCGAGCGGGCCGAGCGGTTGATGGATGCGGGCGTCGACCTTCTGGTCGTCGACACTGCCCACGGTCATTCCGAGCGCGTGCTGGAGATGGTGCGCCGGGTCAAGGCGCAGTCGAACGCAGTGCAGGTCCTGGCCGGCAACGTTGCCACGGGCGACGGTACGCGGGCACTGATCGACGCGGGCGCGGACGCGGTCAAGGTCGGCATCGGCCCGGGCTCGATCTGCACCACCCGTATCGTTGCCGGCGTCGGCGTTCCGCAGCTGACGGCGATCATGGAAGCCTGCGCCGCGGCGGAGAAGGACGGCGTGCCCGTCGTCGCCGACGGTGGCATCAAGTTCTCCGGCGATCTGGCCAAGGCGCTGGCCGCCGGCGCTTCCGCCGCCATGGTCGGCTCGCTGTTGGCCGGCACGGACGAGAGCCCCGGCGAGGTCTATCTGCACCAGGGCCGCTCCTACAAGGCGTATCGCGGCATGGGCTCGGTGGGAGCGATGGCCCGTGGCTCCGCCGACCGCTACTTCCAGGCCGAGGTGCGCGATGCCCTGAAGCTGGTGCCGGAAGGCATCGAGGGGCAGGTGCCGTACAAGGGGCCGCTGGCCAGCGTCCTGCATCAGCTCGGCGGTGGCCTGCGTGCCGCCATGGGCTATGTCGGCGCCCGCAGCATTCCCGATCTTCAGGAGAAGGCGCGGTTCGTGCGGATCTCCGGCGCGGGTCTTCGCGAAAGCCACGCCCACGACGTGACCATCACCCGCGAGAGCCCCAACTATCCCGGCGGCGTCTGAGCGCTGTGCGGTCGATAGTGGATGTCGAAATGCAGCGGGCGGGAGATCATCTCCCGCCCGCTGGCGTTTATCCGTTCCGCGATCGCAAGACCGGTCAGCTGGCGGCAGCTTCCGCAGGCGCAGTGCGGCGCCGGCCGCCGCGACGGGGCGCGCGAGGCTCTTGCGACATCTCCAGAAGGCGATGGGCGCAGGCGACGAGGAGCTCGGGAGACTCCCCGACCATATCCTGCGCCGCATACGCGAAATACGCCTTCCAGGCGCGTACTTCCTTCTCCGGATCGGTTGTGGGACTTGCTGATGGCTGGTTGATGTCTTTGCGCATGGCATCCTCCTCCGTTGAGCAAGATTTGGCGCCCGCAGACGTTATGGAAGCGTTATTTCTATTCTACCGTTCAACACGTAAAAGTTGATTTAAAGTTGTGATCTGTAAATAATTACAAGACATTCCTACTTCAGGTTGATTGGAAATACAATCCATGGCTGAAATCGCCTCGGCGGTGAACGAGATCCTCGCAACACTGAAAGGCCGGCAGACATTGGCAATCCGCGGTGGATCGGCTAAAGCAGCCGAAAGAGCGCAGTGCCGGCCGACGGGGCGGTGACGGGCTTGCCGGCAGGATCTTGCGCGTCGCGCCACAGGGCAGCGGCTGCGCGGCGCGGCCAGTTCCGCGACAGGTCGGCGCGCATGGACGGATTTCGAGGGCACTGAAGATGAAGGACGGAGGCCGCCTTGCGGCGGCAATCGAGATTCTCGGCGATGTCGAGCAGGCGCGCCGCCCGGTGCAGGACGCGCTGCGCGACTGGGGCCGGCAGCACCGTTTTGCCGGGTCGGGCGACCGGCTGGTTATCGCCAATCTCGTGTTCGACGCGCTGCGGCGACGGTTGTCGCTGGCCGCGATCATGCAGGACGAGAGCCCGCGCGCGCTGGTCTTCGCCACCTATGCGCGGATCTGGGGTTTCGGGCTCGAGGGCCTCTCCGCAGTGCTCGACGGCGACCGGTTCGCTCCCGAGCCAGTGAGCGAGGAGGAAGCTGTCCGGCTCGTCACCGATGCGCCTTCGGACATGGCCCCGCATGTGGCGGCGGATATCCCGGAATGGCTCTGGCCGCAGTTCTTCGAGGCGTTCGGCGATGCCGCGGTCGAGGAGGGCAGGGCGCTCGCCGCCCGTGCTCCCATCGATCTGCGCGTCAACCTGCTGAAGGGCGACCGCGAGCGTATGCTGCGCAAGCTCTCGCATCTTTCCCTGCACGAGACGACGATCTCGCCGGTCGGGCTGCGGATCGAGCCGCCGCTCGGCAAGGAGCGGGCACCGCATGTCCAGGCGGAGGAAGGCTTCCGCAAGGGCTGGTTCGAGCTGCAGGACGAGGCGAGCCAGGTGGCCGCGCTCGTTGCCGCGTCCGTCGAGCCGGCGCAGGTGCTGGACTATTGCGCCGGTGGCGGCGGCAAGACGCTGGCGCTGGCCGGGGCCATGGGCAATCGCGGGCAGATCTACGCCCATGATGCCAGCAAGCTGCGCCTTGCGCCGATCTTCGAGCGGCTGCAGCGGGCCGGTGCGCGCAATGTCCAGGTCCGGGACCCGGAAGCGACCTCGCTTGCCGATCTGGAAGGGCGGATGGATCTCGTCTTCGTCGACGTGCCGTGCTCGGGCACCGGCGTCTGGCGCAGGCGGCCGGATTCCAAGTGGCGCATCACGCCCAACGCGCTCGCTGCACGCGTGCGCGAGCAGCGCGAGGTGCTGGCTGCCGCAAGCCGGTATGTGCGTCCCGGCGGTCATCTTCTCTACGCGACCTGTTCGCTGCTGCCTTGCGAGAACGGCGAGCAGGTGCGGGCATTCCTGGGTGAGACCGGTGAGTTTGAGGCGGTTTCGCTGGAGCCGCGCTGGAGCGAGCTGTTCGGCGAGGCCGCGCCGCGTCCTCGCTTCGAGGAGCCGGGCTTTGCAACGCTGAGCCCCGCACGCACCGCGACGGACGGCTTCTTCATCGCCCTGCTGCGGCGGCGCGAAGAGGGCTGAGCCGCGAAACCCGTCGATATGTGACGCGAGAGGCTGCCTGCGGGCAGCCTCTTTCGTTTCGGGCGGACGATGGATGCTTGGTGGCAGATGCCGGGCCCGACGGCGCTATCCGTCAGATACCGGGCCCGACGGCGTGAGCCGTCAGATACCGGGAAAGAGCGGCAGGTTCTCCGGATCGCGGCGAGCCTCGCCCTGCTCGTCGGTCTCGCCGTCTTCACCGGCCTCCGCGACAGGCTCTTGGAGCGTCTCTTCTTGCGCGGGCTGTTCCTCGGCGCGCTGCTGGCGCTCGGCGAGCAGCCGTTCGGCACGTTCTGCGGCTTCCTGGGCCCGCTCCACCGCTTGGCTTTCAAGCTGCGGCACCAGCACGTCGAGATCGCGCCAGACCCCCTGGGGCACACGGTCGCGCTGGCCGGCGGCCATCAGCACGCTCCGGGCCTGCAGGCCGGCACCGGCGGCGGCGAGGGCGGTGCCGAGCGCGTTACCGGCGGCGCGGTTGTCGGCATCCAGTTCCCAGGCCGCGCGAGCGTTCGACAGGGCGCCGGCGATGTCGCCGGCCTTGCGGCAGGCATGGCTGAGCTGGATCGGGTGCTCCGGGTTGTCGGGCTCCAATTCCTGCGCGTCGGCAAAGGCCTCGATCGCCTCGCTCCAGCGTTCGCCGGCAAGATGGATGGAGCCGAGCAGGGCCATGATCTCGGCGTCGGCGGCGCCGCGGACGACGGCATGGGTGGCCGCGTCCAGCGCCTCCTCGTGCCGGGCCTGGCGAAACAGGGTCCGGGCCAGCCCCTTCAGGGCCGGGATGTAGGTGTCGTCGAGGCGCAGGGCATGGCGATACTGGGCGATGGCGGCCGCGACATTGCCGAGCGGGGCCTGGGCATCGGCATCCAGCGTCAGCGCCGCGGCGCTCTCCGGCATCGCCTTGAGCAGGCGGCGGGCATGGGGAGCGGCCTCGGCATGGCGTCCGGAGCGGATCAGGATCGTCGACAGGCCGTAAAGTGCGTTGCGGTTGTCGCGGTCGAAGTCGAGCACGGCCAGGAACGCCTCGCGCGCCTGATCGTAGCGCCCGAGCAGCAGCAGGGCATTGCCCAGATTGGCGCGGGCGGGGCCATGCTCGGGGCGGGTGAACACCACCTGGCGCAGCAGGGTCACCGCCTCTTCGAGGTCGCCCTTGCGCATCATCGCCGTGCCGGCGCGGTAGCGGGCCTCGAAATCCTCCGGATCGCGGGTCATCAGCGCACGGTAGATGTCGAGGGCGCCGTTGAAGTCGCCGGCGGATTCGCGCGCGGCGGCCGCGATGAGAGCATCTGAGGCTTCGGGCGGCGAAAGGAATGAGGCCATGGATCGGGTGGGCTCCTGAGCCGCGCTAGTGCCATTGCGGTCCGACAGCGGCGATTCGGCCGCGCGGTCTTCAAGGCAGGTCATTGCGGGAGCGTAGGGTGCTTCGTCCAGATGGTCAAAGTTCCTGCGCCCGTTCCCGCAGTTATCCGCAGCCGTCCGGCAAGATTGCGGCATTGCGACAAATGCAGGGCTGAGGGCACAAGATTCCTGTTCAAAACCCGCCACGCTTTGGCTATTAGCTGCCCATGACCGACCAGCTCCTCATCATCGATTTCGGCTCGCAGGTAACCCAGCTCATCGCGCGGCGTCTGCGCGAGCTGAACGTCTACTGCGAGATCCATCCCTTCCAGAACGTCACCGACGATTTTCTGGCCGAGTTCCGGCCGAAGGCGGTGATCTTCTCCGGCGGCCCGGATTCGGTGACCCGCCAGGGATCGCCGCGCCCGCCGGCCTCCGTCTACGAGCTCGGCGTGCCGATCCTCGGCATCTGCTACGGACAGCAGGTGATGATGCAGGATCTCGGCGGCCAGGTCGAAGGCGGCAAGATCTCCGGCGGCGGTGGCACGGCGGAGTTCGGCCGGGCCTATGTCACGCCGACCGAGCAGCGGCTGCCCTTCCTCGACGGCTGGTTCGACGGCGGGCGCGAGCAGGTCTGGATGAGCCACGGCGACCATGTCAGCCGGCTGGCCCCGGGTTTCGAGGTGTTCGGCACTTCGCCCAATGCGCCCTTCGCCATCACCGCCGATCCGCAGCGCCAGTTCTTTGCCGTGCAGTTCCACCCGGAAGTGCACCACACGCCGAACGGCAAGCGGCTCTACGAGAACTTCGTCAAGCTGGCCGGCTTTACCGGCGACTGGACGATGGGCGCCTATCGCGAGGAGGCGATCCGCAAGATCCGCGAGCAGGTGGGCGACAAGAAGGTCATTTGCGGCCTGTCCGGCGGCGTCGACAGCTCGGTGGCGGCGGTGCTGATCCACGAGGCGATCGGCGATCAGCTCACCTGCGTCTTCGTCGATCACGGCCTGCTGCGCCTCGGCGAGGCGGAAGAGGTCGTGACCATGTTCCGCGACCACTACAACATCCGCCTGATCCATGCCGACGAACAGGCGCTGTTCCTGTCGGCGCTGGAGGGCGTCAGCGATCCGGAAGTGAAGCGCAAGACCATCGGCAAGCTGTTCATCGACGTGTTCCAGAAGCATGCGAACAGCATCGAGGGCGCCGAGTTCCTGGCGCAGGGAACGCTGTATCCGGACGTGATCGAGAGCGTGTCGTTCTCGGGCGGTCCGTCGGTGACGATCAAGAGCCACCACAATGTCGGCGGCCTGCCGGAGAAGATGGGGCTGAAGCTGGTCGAGCCCCTGCGCGAATTGTTCAAGGACGAGGTGAGGGCGCTCGGGCGCGAACTCGGCCTTCCGGACAGCTTCATCGGCCGTCATCCGTTCCCCGGACCCGGCCTTGCGATCCGCTGCCCGGGCGAGATCACGCGGGCGAAGCTCGACATCCTGCGCAAGGCGGATGCGGTCTATATCGACCAGATCCGCCGCCACGGGCTCTACGACGAGATCTGGCAGGCCTTTGTGGCAATCCTGCCGGTGCGCACCGTCGGCGTGATGGGCGACGGGCGAACCTACGACTATGCCTGCGCCCTGCGCGCGGTGACCTCTGTCGACGGCATGACGGCCGACTACTATCCCTTCACCCACGAGTTCCTCGGCGAGACCGCGACGCGGATCATCAACGAGGTCGAGGGCATCAACGGGTGACCTACGACATCACGTCCAAGCCCCCCGGAACCATCGAGTGGGAGTGATTCAGGCGCCGCCGGATTTGTGCGGCGGTTCGATCGGCGGCGCTGAGGCATCTTGAACTCAGCCCGCAATCCCCTGCGCGTCCGCAGACACGATCTTCGCGTTGCAGACAAGCGGGGGCTCTTCGTTTCGGTCGCCTGTGGTTTCGGTCGCCTGTGTCTGTCGGCGCAAATGCTGCGCTCCACCAAACCTGCACAGGCTCTCCATCTTCCCTCGATCTCAAGCTGGCAGATAGCTTCCGAAAAGGAGGCACGAGATGATTGCCAGAAATTTCCTCGTCGTCTGCATGCTCGTTGCGGTTTTCGTCGTCCTGTTCTCCAGCCACGTCAACAACCAGCACAGATACGGCATCGTCACGCGCCTGGACGAAAGCTTCCGGCCGCTCTGACGCCGGTCGTTGCCGCAAGGTTCGACGGCACCTCCCGCGCTACCGTCCCTGCGGTGCGACCGGGCTCTTGAACTCCATCTCGAAGAGCGCGCCGCCGCCTGGCGCGGTGCGGTATCGAAGACTTCCGCCATGGGCGTCCATGATCGCGCGCACGACGGAGAGGCCCAGTCCGTTCCCACCCGTTTCCTTCGCGCGATCTGGGTCGCCGCGGACGAAAGGTTCGAACAGCTGGCCGGCAAGGTCCGGGTGGATGCCCGGCCCCTGATCCGAGATTGCCACCACCACGGTGCCGTCGCGGCGCTTGAGGCTGATGGTGATCGTACCGCGCAGGGCGTGGCGCCGCGCATTCGAGATCAGGGCGAGGACCGCCTGGCGAACGCGTGTCGCATCTGCGTCGACGATGATGTCGTCAAGATCGAGCACGAACCGGAACCCGCCGGAATTCAGGTCGGGTGCCATGAGCTCGGCGATTTCCTCGAGCTCCCTGGCGAGACGGGTCGGCACGATGCGCAGGTCGAGATGGCCACTGTCGGCGAGGGTTACCGTCCGAAGATCCTCGACCAGCCGGCTCAGGCCGTCGACCTGATGGATCAGCCGGCGAAGCGTGAGCTCGTCCGGCTCGAACACGCCGTCGATGATCCCCTGAAGACGCCCCTTGAGGATGGTCAGCGGTGTGCGCAGTTCGTGCGCGATCGTCGCGTTCCACAGCGCCATGTCGGCGGCCATGTCCTGCAGCCGTTGCGCCATCGTGTTGAAGTCGGCGACCAGCGACGCGGTTTCGCCCAGGGCGTTTTCGCTTGTCGCGGCCCGGGCGGACAAATCGCCGGCGGCGATCTGGCGAGCGCTGCGCGCCAGCGACTCCAGCGGATCGAGGATGCGGCGCGCGAGCCGCAGCGCCACGAAGGCGGCAATCGGCAGTGTGACGAGGACCAGCGCAGCGAAGATCGCGAGATCCAGGGATGTCAGCCATTCGTCGGTTTCCGGCGACGGGTAGACGGCGACGATCACCGAGTAGATGAGATAGGTGCCGAAGAACACCAGGATGCCGGCGAGGACGGTGATCGCCGACATGGCGACAAGGATCTGGCGGCTCAGTCCGGTGGGCGCGTCCATCGTCACGCCGACAATCTGTAGCCGATGCCGCGAACGCCGGGCAGGAGCCCGTGTGCGCCCGCCTGTTCGAGCTTCTTGCGCAGCTTGCTGAGATGGCTGTCCACCGTCCGGTCCAGAGCGTCGGACCCGGGCAGGCACGCATCCACCAGCTCGCCGCGCGTGAACACCTTGCCGGGATTGCGCGCCATATGGGCGAGGATGCGGAACTCGGTCAGGGTGAGCGCCAGCGGCTTCGCCTCGCTGCCCTCGCCGAAGCTCGCCTGATAGCCGTCGAGATCGATGGAGAGATCGCCCACACGCAAGACACCGCCTGCCGTCGCCAGCCCCGAGCGTCGCAGCACAGCCTTGGCGCGCGCCACCACTTCGATGGGGTTGAACGGCTTGACGACGTAGTCGTCGGCGCCGATGCGCAGGCCCTGAAGGCGGTCGATGTCCTTGTCGAGCGCGGTGATCATGATGGCAGGGGTGGTGCCGCGCCGGCGCAGTTCCGCCAGGACTTCCCAGCCGTCGAGGCGCGGCATGCTCACATCCAGCAGCACGAGATCCGGCTTCAAGGCGAGATGAAGATCGAGGGCGGTGCGGCCGTCGCGGGCAAGCACGGTTCTGAACCCCTCCCGCTGCAGATAGGCATCCAGGATGGAGGCGATCTCGTCGTCGTCTTCGGCAATCAGGACAAGTGCGGCCATGGCGTTCTCCTGCTCAAGGGATGCCATTTGCCGTGCCGGCCGTCGAGTGTTCCGGTCCCGCGTCCATCAAGTCTCCACAAAACCTCCACACTGCGCAAACGCTGCAGGGCGATATGGGCGTCGTCGCTTCGAGCGATCGGTTGTCTTCCAGGATGTCTTGATGATGCGTGCCCGCAGCCACTTCACCTTCGCAGTTCTCGGCGCAGCCTTGCTGGCCCTTACCGCGTGTTCCGACGATGCGCCGGAGGCTGGGCAGGGTGCTGCAAGTGCGCAGGAACAGGCCGACGCGGAGGCCGCACGCGTGGCGACCTTGACCGTCCGGCCGCGCCGCATCGTCGTCTATGACGAACTGCCCGGGCGCGTCTCTGCACTGCGAACCGCCGAGATACGGCCGCAGGTCAGCGGGATCGTTCGCAAGGTGCTCTTCAAGGAAGGCTCCGAGGTCTCGGCCGACCAGCCCTTGTTCGAGATCGACCCGGCACCGTTCGCCGCCGACGTCGAGGCCGCGTCGGCGGTGCTGGCGCGCGCGAAAGCGGACGAACTCAATGCCTCTCTCAAGCATGATCGTATCAAGGCGCTGGCCGAAAGCCGGACCGCGACCGCGGCCGCTCTGGGGGATGCCAGGGCGGCGCTGGCGCAGGCACGGGCGAGTGTCGCGGAGGCGCGGGCGAACCTCACCCGCCGCGAGCTGGAGCTCGCCCACGCCACCGTTACCAGCCCGATCGCCGGCCGCATCGGCCAGGCGCTCATCACCGAGGGCGGACTCGCCACGGCGGGCGCCACCGGTCCCATGGCCGTCGTGCAGCAACTGGACCGGCTCTTCCTGGATGTCCGCCAGCCGTCGATGCGCCGCGAGGTGCTCGAGGAAGCGCTCGCGAACGGACAGGGAAACGAGGCCGACGGCGTGCCGGTCGACATTCTCACGATCACCGGCAAGCCCTACGAATATCAGGGCACCATCCGGTTCTCCGACAGCACCGTCGATCCGGGAACTGGCAGCATCACGATCCGCGTCGAGGTGCCCAACCCCTATGATCAGCTGCTGCCCGGCATGTACCTTCGCGCGAAGGTTCCCCGGTCCATCCATCCCAATGCGCTGACAGTGCCGCAGGAGGCGGTCGTGCGCGACGGCTCCGGCCGGCCGCAACTGACGGTCGTCGGGGCCGACAGCACGGCATCGCGCCGTCCGGTCGAGCTGGGGCCGCTGGTCGACCGGAAATATGTGATCCTGTCCGGCATCACGGCCCGCGAGGAGGTCGTGGTCCGGGGCCAGGACCGCGCGACCGAGGGAACGAAGCTCCAGACGGTGGCGTATCAGCCTGCCGTTCGAACGGACGCACAGTAGAGCACGCCGTCATGCCCCATTTCTTCATCGACCGCCCCGTCTTCGCCTGGGTCATCGCCATCTTCATCACGATTGCCGGCATCGTCGCGATCCCGCAGCTGCCCGTCTCGCGCTTTCCTGTGATCGCGCCGCCGAGCGTCAGCATCAATGCCAGCTATGTCGGCGCGAGCGCGCAGACCGTCACCGACAGCGTCACCGCCCCGATCGAGCGGGAGCTGTCCGCCGTCAAGAATGTGCTCTATTTCGAATCCTCGGCGGATGCCTCGGGGAACGCCAGCATCACCGTTACCTTCAAGCCGGGGACCGATCCCGAGCTCGCCCAGGTCGATGTGCAGAACCGGCTGAAGTCGGTCGAGCCCCGTCTGCCCGAGCAGGTCCGTCGCGGCGGACTGTCCGTTGAGGCTGCCTCTTCCGGCTTTCTCATGATCGTCTCTCTGCGGTCGGACGACGGCGCGGTCGATCCCCTGGCACTCGATGATTATCTCGTCCGCAGCCTTGCGCCGGAGCTGAAGCGCGTGCCGGGTGTCGGCCGCGTACAGTCGTTCGGCTCGGAGGCGGCGATGCGTGTGTGGGTGGATCCCGCGCTGCTCACGTCCTACTCGCTGTCGATGGCCGAGATCATCCAGGCGATCCAGACGCAGAACACCCAGGTCGCTCCGGGCCGGCTTGCAGAAGAGCCGACGGTTCCCGGGCAGATGATCAGCGTGCCGCTCAGCGTCAGCGGACAGCTCGAGACGCCCGAGCAATTCGCCGAGGTGGTGCTGCGGTCGAACGCCGACGGGTCGAAGCTGACGCTCGGCGACGTTGCCCGCATCGAGGTCGGTGCCCAGTCCTCCGGTTTCTCGATCTTCGACGGCGGCAAGCAGGCGACTGCGGCGGCGATCCAGCTCGCCCCCGGCGCCAACGCGATCAGCACGTCCGAGACCGTGCGTGCGCGGCTGGCCGAGCTGGCACCCTCGATGCCGTCCGGCGTCGCCTATGCCGTCTCCTACGACACTGCGCCCTTCGTGAAGGTCTCGATCACCAAGGTGGTCCAGACCCTGGCGGAGGCGATGGCGCTGGTGTTCCTGATCATGCTGCTCTTTCTCCAGAAGGTGCGCTACACGCTGATCCCGGCAATCGTCGCGCCGATCGCGCTGCTCGGCACCTTCGCGGTGATGTGGGCCATCGGCTATTCGATCAATGCGCTGACGATGTTCGGCATGGTGCTGGCCATCGGCATCATCGTCGACGATGCGATCGTGGTGGTGGAGAATGTGGAGCGGCTGATGGCGAGCGAAGGCCTTTCGCCGCGGGACGCCACGCGTCGCGCCATGCGTGAGATCACGGGCGCGGTCATCGGCATCACGCTGGTGCTGACCGCGGTGTTTCTGCCGATGGGGCTGGCAACGGGCTCGGTGGGCGCGATCTACCGCCAGTTCACGGTCTCCCTGGCGGTCTCGATCCTCTTCTCCGCCTTCCTCGCTCTCAGCCTGACGCCAGCGCTCTGTGCGACGATCCTCAAGCCGATCGCGCCCCATCACGAGCGCAAGGGATTCTTCGGGTGGTTCAACCGCGGTTTCGACCGGCTGACGGGCCGCTACACTGCCTGGGTCGGAGCCCTGGTGAAGCGCGGCGTGCGTGTGATGCTGGTCTATGGCGGGATCGTGGGCGTGCTGGCCTTCGGCTACAGTTCGCTGCCGACTGCCTTCGTCCCCGAGGAAGACCAGGGCACGTTCATGACGTCCTTCACGCTCCCGGCCGACGCGACGGCCGAACGGACCAGGGCGATCGTCGAAGCCTTCGACCGCCATGCGGCGACGCGCCCCGATATCGAGAACAACCTGTCCGTCATGGGCTTCAGCTTTTCCGGATCGGGAGCGAATGCGGCCATGTCGTTCACGACCCTGCGCGACTGGAGCGAACGCAAGAGCAGCACCGATGCGGAAGTGGCGGCTGCCAGCGCGGCGATGCAGGAAACGAGCGAAGGCGAGATCCTCTTCATGAAGCCGCCCACCATCGAGGAACTCGGCACGACGTCCGGTTTCGCGATGCGCCTTATCGACCGCCGCAGCACCGGTGCGAAGGCGCTGCAGGAAGCTGCCGACGAGCTCGTCAGACTGGCGGCTGACAGCAAGCTGCTGCAGAACGTCCGTGTCGACGGCCTGCCGAGCGGCCCGAGCGTCCGTCTCAACATCGACCGTGCGAAGGCCGGGGCGCTCGGCGTCAACTTCTCGATGATCAGCGATACGCTCTCCGCGGCGATGGGCTCGACCTACATCAACGATTTCCCGCGTGCAGGACGCCTGCAGCAGGTCATCATCCAGGCCGAGGCCAAGGATCGGATGCAGGTCGAGGATGTGCTCAAGCTGCATGTGCGCAACGACAGGGGCGGCATGGTTCCGCTCGCTGAAGTGGTCACGCCCGAATGGTCGGTCAGCCCGCTCCAGCTGAACCGTCACAACGGCTACCCGTCGCTGAGCATTTCCGGCGATGCGGCCTCCGGCGTATCGAGCGGCGCCGCGATGACCGAGATCGAGCGCCTGGCCTCGAAACTCAAGGGTGGGTATGGCGTCGAATGGACGGGACAGTCGTATCAGGAGCGCCAGGCGGTACGCAGGCGCCCATCCTGGTCGCCTTTTCCTTCCTCGTTGTGTTCCTGGTGCTGGCAGCGCTTTACGAGAGCTGGACCATTCCGCTGGCGGTGATGCTGGTCGTGCCGCTGGGCATCCTCGGCGCAGTCGTCGCGGTGCACCTGCGCGGCATGGAGAACGACGTGTTTTTCAAGGTCGGCCTCATCACGCTGATCGGCCTGTCGGCCAAGAATGCGGTGCTGATCGTGGAGTTCGCGCGCAAGCTGCACACGGAGGGGCGGAGCCTTACGGAGGCGGCCATGGAGGCATCGCGTCTGCGCCTTCGGCCGATCGTGATGACGTCGCTGGCCTTCACGCTCGGCATTGTGCCCCTCGTCATCGCCAAGGGCCCGAGCTTCGAGATGCAGAACGCCCTGGGGACCGGACTGTTCGGCGGCATGATCTCGGCGACCGTCCTTGCGGTGCTCTTCGTGCCCGTCTTCTTCACGCTCGTCATGCGGCTTGCCGCGCGAAAGCCGAAGCGTGGCCCCGCCGAAGCCGTCACGACCTGACCGACCGCCGACCGTATCCCATCATGGACTTCGGAGAATTCTGATGAAATCCGCAACCGCAACCTCCCGTGTGACCCTCGACGTCGCGCGCGACGACGACCTGCCGCGCTTCCGCAAGGATCTTCAGGAGGCCTTCGCCGTCGCCGTCGTGGAAACTTTCGGGTCCGTCGACGACGGCCCGATCCCGTCCGACGACGACGTGACCGCTTCCTTCACGGCTCCGAACGCTGTCGTCTACCGGGTTCTCGAAGACGGCCGATGGGTCGGCGGCGCCGTGGTCTCCATCGATCCGGAGACGCAGCGCAACTCCCTCGACTTCTTCTTCGTGCGCAAGGACGAATTGGGCCGCGGCATCGGCCGCAAGGCCTGGGCCGCCATCGAGGCGGCCTATCCGGATACGAAGGTCTGGACGACGCACACGCCGTATTTCGAGAAGCGGAACATTCATTTCTACGTCAATGTCTGCGGCTTCCATATCGTCGAATACCATCACGCCGGTCATCCGGATCCGCACCGTCCGGACGAGCCCGACCTGCCGGGCGACGACGGCATGTTCCGGTTCGAGAAGCGGATGCGGGACGTGGCTGCGTAGAACGCATCTGCTGCCAGCGGCGGGAACCGGACCCGTTCCTGCGGGTTAGCCTGCCATCACGGCCGGTCGTTCGGCCGGTTCGGGCAGGCAGGAGCCGAGCGCTGGTGCAGGTTGGTGGCAAAAACGACGGCGGGATCGTCCAGCTCGGCCGGGATGTCGGCCGGGCCGGAGGCGGCGCGCTGATCTTCTCGTTGCCGATGCTGATGACGATGGAGATGTGGGAGCTCGGCCTCTATCTCGACCGGATGCGGCTGCTCGTCCTGGTGCTGGTGGCGCTGCCCATGCTGGTGCTGTTGTCCCGTCGGATCGGCATCGAAAGCACGCGCAACTGGCGCGACGATGTGCTCGACGCCGCTCTCGCGCTGGGCATCTCTGCGGTGGTCTGCCTGGTCGTGCTGGCGTTGTTCGGCCTGATCGGGCCGCAGGAACCGGTCGACGTGATGATCGGCAAGATCGCCATCCAGATGGTTCCGGCCTCCATTGGGGCGCTGCTTGCGCGCAGCCAGTTCGCCGGCAGCTCCGGCGAGGACGACGAGTCCCCGAAGGAGGCGCGCGAGACCTATGGCGGCGAGCTGTTCCTGATGGGCATCGGTGCGCTGTTCCTCGGTCTCAACGTCGCGCCGACCGAGGAAATGATGCTGATCTCCTATCAGATGAGCGAATGGCACGCGCTGGCGCTGCTCGTCCTGTCGATCGGGCTGATGCACGCCTTCGTCTTTGCGGTGGGCTTTGCCGGCGGGTCGCCGACCTCGCCGGAGGAGCCCTGGTGGAGCCCCTTTCTGCGCCTGACCCTCCCGGCTACGTGATCGCGATGGTCATGAGCCTGCTGCTTCTGTGGGTCTTCGCGCGCCTCGACGGCCAGGAGATCGACAGCATCGTCATGACCGCGGTGGTGCTGGCGTTTCCGTCGGCCCTCGGGGCGGCCGCGGCGCGACTGGTCTTGTGAGGAGAACGGGCGATGAGCGACGACGGCAACAGCAGCAGGGCAGGGGACAGGCCGGCGGTCGAGTGGATCGTGGGAGGCGTCTCTGCGGTTCTGGTCGCCTGCATCGCGGCCTTTCTCGCCTATCAGGCTGCCTTCGGCGACACAGTGCCGCCGCGGCTGAGCGTATCGGTCGACCGCTTCGAGCAGGTGAGCAACGGCACCCTTGTCGAGGTGGTGGTGCGCAACGACGGCGACCGGACGGCGGCGGGGGTCGTCGCCCAGGTCGCGATGGAGGGCGCGCAGGGGCAGGCGATCCGCAAGACGATCCGGTTCGACTACGTGCCCGGACATGCCACCCGCCGCGGGGCTTTCCTGCTGGACGATCCGCAGCTTTCCAGCGCCGAGGTACGGCCGAGCATCGACGGCTTCACCGAGCCTTGAGGCGTTCGCCGGCTTGCCGGATGGAACAGTGCGCAATTTCCGGCAGTTGGGCGGGGGAGGCCGGTTTGCGCGCCGGCTCGGCCCGATCGGAAGGAGCGAGCGACATGGCAACCCTCATTGACCCGGAAAAGCTGCCCTGGAAACGTTGGCGCGGGCTGGAAACGGCCCGCTTCAAGCTGATCTTCTCCGGCGACCGCACACCGACCGCGGAGCTGACCTTCGGCCTTGCGGAACTCGAACCGAGCGAGGAGCTCTCGCGTCACCGGCATGAGGAGGCGGAGGTCTACGTGATCTTGTCGGGTGAGGGGATCTGCGAGGTGGGGTCGGAGCGGCACCATCTGCGGCCGGGACTCGCGCTCCACATTCCCGCTGCCACGCCCCACCGAACCCTCGCCGAGGGCGAGGAGCCGCTGCGATGGCTGTTCGCCTTCGCCGCCGACAGCTTCGGCGAGGTCCGCTACACGCAGGACGAGGCGGAGGCGTCGTCCGGCAAGAGAAGCGACAGCGAGGCCGCCCCGCGCCAGCTCGGCAACGATCCCGAGCTCAGCAATCCGGATGCCACGCCGGGGACGGGCATGCTGCCTGATCTTGGAAGCAACGATCCCAATACGCAGCCGAGCGGATAGCCGCCGATCCGTTGTCGCGACCGTGTGCGCCTGGCGTCAGGGTGCGTAGAGCTGTGCGAAGGCGTTGCGCACATTCTCGGTGATCGATTCCAGGCGCCGTTCGATATGGGCGGCCATTTCGGCCCGCGCGGCGTCCGCGTCGCCGCGTTTCACGGCTTCCAGGATCCGCTGGTGCGGGTCCGTGGTCACGCTGTCGGGCCCGTCGCGCTCGCACAGCGTCTTGAGGTCGATCAGGCGGACGTAGTGAATGCGTCCGTTCATGTTCTCCAGCATCCGCACCATCTCGGCATTGCCGGAGAGCGCGGTTAGCCGCGTGTGGAACTCCTCGTCCAGCCGCACGAGATCGACGGGCGAGGTGCCGGGCTGATAGTCGACACGGGACTCGTTGAGGAACGTTTCCAGCGCCGCGACATCCTCGGGCTTTGCGCGCAAGGCCGCGAGCTTGGCCGCCTCGCACTCGATGGCGGCGCGGGCCTCGTAGAGGTCCATGATCTCGGCCGGCGTCAGCGAGCGGCAGAAGAAGCCCTGGCCGCTGCGGAAGGTAAGGAACCCTTCGGCGACCAGCCGGTTGAGCGCCTCGCGCAGGGGCGTGCGGCTGGTATCGAGCTTCTTGGCCAGCTCGCTCTCGTTCAGGCGCGAATCCGGCTTGAACCGGTAATTCGCCGCCATTTCCTTGAGCTCGCGGTAGGTCCGCTCAACACTGCCTTCGGTTCTCGTCATTTTTTCAATGGGTTCCACTTCCGGCTCCGTCCCTGCGAAGCACTCTAGCCATCGGTCCCGAAAAAACAATTGAATTGTGTTTTGTTCTGTGTATCGTCCTGTATACAGAATGGAATGCAAGATCGCGCATGGCGATGGGAGAGGCTTTCGTGACACAGACGATGAATGGCGCTCAGGTCATCCTGAAGATGCTGGAGCTGCATGGCGTCCGGCATGTCTTCGGCCTTCCGGGGGAAACGACCATCGGTTGGTACAAGGAATGGCAAGAGCACTCGAACATCGAATACGTGCTCACCCGCGACGAGCGGACCGCCTCCTTCGCCGCAGAAGCCTATGCCAAGATCACCGGCCGGCCGTGCGTGCTGGAGGCCCCGAGCCCGGGCGTCACCCATTGCACGCCGGGCATCACCGAGGCCTATCTCAGCTCGGTTCCGGTGATCTATTTCAGCTCCGACATCCCCATCAACCAGGACAAGAAGCACGGCCTGACTGGCGTCGACCAGACGGCGCTCTATGCCGCCATCTGCAAGGAATCCTTCGTCCTCACCAAGGTCGCGGAGATCCCGTTCCTGCTGCGCCGCGCGTTCCGCGTCGCCACCTCCGGCCGCCCGGCGCCGGTGCATATCCGCGTGCCGATCAACGTCTTCCATGAGGAGGCGGAGATCAGCGACCTTTATGCGGAGCCGGAGTACCAGTTCTTCCCCGCCCACCGTCCGGTCGCCGATCACAGCCGGATCCGTGCCGCAATCGATGTGCTGCTGGCCGCAAAGAAGCCGGTCATCGTCTGCGGACAGGGCGCTCTCATCTCCAAGGCAACGCAGGCCGTGCTGGACCTGGCCGAGTTGCTGCAGATCCCCGTCGGAACCACAACGCCCGCCAAGGGCGTGATCCCCGAGACTCACCCGCTGTCGCTGCGGGTGATCGGCGCGCGCGGCGGCATGGAGTATTCCAACTCCTATGTCCGCGAGGCCGACACGGTCTTCTTCATCGGCTCGAACACCGATTCCAGCGGCACCGACCACTGGAAGCTCTACGGCGACCCGAAGACCAAGGCCTTCCTGCATCTCGACATCGCCGAGGCGCATGTGGGCAACAACTTCCCGCTGAAGGTCGGCATGGTGGGCGATGCGCGTGCCACGCTCGAATACATGGTCGAGCTGATCCGCGCCGAGCATCCGGGCATCAAGCGCGACAAGATCGATCTGACGGACATCAAGCGCACGGCGCTCGATGCGGTGTTCAACTCCAACATGCCGATGCCGGAAGGCACCGTCTCGCCGGTCAAGCTGACGCAGGTGCTGGACCGCATCCTGCCGCCCGATGCCATCGTCACCGCCGAGCCGGGCGTGAGCGCTATCTATCCCTCGGCGCTGATGTCGGTGCGCGAGGCGGGCCGCCGCTACATCACCAACTACTCGATGGGCTCGCTCGGCTATTCGGTTCCGGCCGGCATCGGCGCGGCCTTCGCCTCGGACGGACCGGTGATCTCCTTCACCGGCGACGGCTCGCTCGCCTTCGTGCTCGGCGATTTCGAGACCATCCGCCGCAGCGGCAAGAACATCACCGTCATCCTCACCCGCAACGACACCTACGGCTGGATCCGCGGCGAGGCGATCCTGCTCGACAATGTCGATGCGCCCTGGACCACGGACTTCGGTGCCGTCGACTACGTCAAGGTCGCGGAAGGCTTCGGCTTCAAGGCGGCACGGATCACCTCGGCCGACCAGATCGAGGAAGTGCTCAGCGAGGCGATCGCCAATCCGGGCGCCAACTTCATCGAGATGATGGTGCCATCGCAGGACAAGATCGTCCCCTTCGTGCCGGCCTGGGTCCGCACGGCCAAGGAGCGGAAGCTGCCGTATTTCGCCTGATCCAGGGGCGGGCAGGGCCCGTCATCCATCGTTTCACCGGGCTTTCAATCAACATCAGCAAACCAGAGGGAATGAGCTCATGAAATTCGCCAACCTGTCCAAGGCCCTGATCGTGGCTGCGGCGATGTCGCTGCCGTTCGTGCCGGCGGCAAGCGCCCAGGACTATCCCGCCAAGGACATCATCCACATCATGCCGTGGAGCGCCGGCGGCGGTACCGATACCGTCATGCGGACCTTCATGAGCTTTGCGGAAAAGTCGCTCGGCGTCGGCATCAACACGCAGAACGTCACCGGCGCGCAGAGCGGCGTCGGCACCCTGCGCCTGATGAAGTCGCGTCCGGACGGCTACACCATCGGCTCGCTGACCTGGGACAGCGTGATCACCGTGCCGTATTACGACCTGGTGCCGGGCTTCGACACCAAGCAGCTCGCCTATCTCGGCTCGGTCACCGTACATCCGACGGCGATCGTCGTGCGGGCGGACTCGCCCTGGCAGACGCTGGAGGAGTTCGTCGAGGCCGCCAAGGCCGCGCCGGGCACGCTGAAGATCTCGAACGTCGGCACCGGCGGCGTCTGGCACCTGCCGGCGCTCGACTTCGCCAGCCAGGCCGGCATCGAGGTGCAGCACATCCCGTATCCGGGCGGTTCGGCCGCTCAGCGCGAGGCGCTGCTCTCGGGTGAGACCGAGGCTGCTTCCATCAGCATCTCGGCCGCCTATGCGGCCATCGACAGCGGCCAGGCCCGCGTGCTCGGCGTGATGGCCGACAAGCGTGACCGAACTTCCCCGACGTCCCGACCTTCAAGGAAGCCGGCTACGACGTCGTGTGGGGCGGCTTCCGTCTGGTCGGTACCCAGGCCGAGGTGGACCCGGCGATCCGCAAGACGCTCGAGGAAGGCTTCGCCGCCGTCTTCGAGATGCCGGAGTTCCAGGCAACCGCCAAGGAGACGGGCATGGGCGCCGTGTGGATGAACGCGGACGAGACCGCTGCCTATGTCGAGCAGTCGCAGAAGAAGGCCTTCGCGCTGATCGACCAGCTGATCGCCGACGGTCTGCTGCAGAAGTAAGGCTCATGCGGGCGGGGCCGGGTGCCCCGCCCGATTTGCGTTCCTGATCCGCCTGGGGACTGCGCCGTGCCGGTGCAGGAGGGTATGCCAATGACGCGACGTGTCACGGGGCAGGTGCTGTTCGCATTTGTCCTGCTCGGATTGAACACGGTCTATGCCAGCCAGGTGCTGGAAATGCCGTTTCCCTTTGCGACGGGCGAGCCGGGCCCGGCCTTCATGCCGATGCTGCTGTGCGGTCTCGTCTATCTCGGGGTTCTGAAGATCCTGATCAACGAGTTCCGCAGCCCCGAGCCGGCACCGGAGGTCGAAAGCGCCCTCAGTGCGATCCCGCGGCTCGGCATCGTCGGCCCGCTGGCGGCCATCGCCCTGATCGGCCTGTTCGTGATCGTCTTCTTCTACGCCGGCTACATCGTCGCCGCCGCGTTCTACACCTTCGCGATCGCCCTGTTCTTCAACTACGAGCAAAGCGGCAGCTGGGGGCGGTCGATCCTGTTCGCCGTTGCGACCTCCGCCGCGATCACGGTGTTCGGCTGGCTGTTCTTCGTGAAGATGTTCGGGCTCTACCTGCCGATGTGGGAGTTGTGAGATGTTTGGACAGCTTGCCGACGGTTTCCTCGCGCTCGCCGACCCCGTAACCTTCCTCTATCTCGTCGGCGGTTTTCTGCTCGGCATCGTCTTCGGCGCCATTCCGGGGCTCACGCCACGCTTGCCATCGCCCTGCTGCTGCCCTTTACCTTCGGGATGAAGGTCGCCGACGCGCTGGTGATGGTCGCCGGCATCTACATGGCCGGCATCTATGCGGGCTCGATCACGGGCATCACGCTGAATATTCCCGGCGCACCGTCCGGGGCGATCACCACGATCGAGGGCAACGCCCTGATGAAGCGCGGCGAGGGCGTCCAGGCGCTCGGCGTCAGCGCGCTGTCCTCCGCCATCGGCGGATTGATCGGCACGGTGGTGCTGATCTCGCTGGCCCAGCCGGTCAGCAGCCTGGCGCTGCTGTTCCAGACCCCGGATAAGTTCTCGCTGGTGCTTCTGGCCATCGTCACGGTGACCATCGTCTCGCAAGGCTCGCTGCTGAAGGCGGCGGTCGCCATGGCCATCGGCCTGATGATCTCGACCGTCGGCATGGATCCGATGGCGCCGGTCGGCCGCTTCGACTTCGACAGCTATCACCTGATCGAGGGCGTCGGCCTGCTGCCGGCGGTGATCGGCCTCTTCGCCATCTGCGAGATGATCGCCCAGTCCGGCATTCCGGCGAAGCTGGTGCAGGGCGTTGCGGCTGGCCAGGTGGCGCGGCCGCGCCGCCGCGACTTCATCCCCCGCCGGGAGCAGCTGCGCCAGATCGGCGTCTGGAACTCGGTGAAAAGCTCCGTCATCGGCGTGGTGATCGGCATGCTTCCGGGCGGCGGCGCGTCGATGGCCTCCTTCATCGCCTATGCCGATGCCAAGCGCGGGTCCAAACATCCCGAACAGTACGGCAAGGGTTCCTACGAGGGGCTTGCGGCCTCGGAGAGCGCCAACAACGCCATGTGCGGCGGCGCGGTCATCCCGCTGCTGACCATGGGCATTCCGGGCGATGCGGTGACCGCGATCATCTTCGGCGTGCTGCTGATCCACGGTCTGGTGCCGGGACCGGCGTTGCTGGGCGCGAACTTCCCGCTGATCGCGCCGATGTTCGCCGCGCTCTTCGTCGCCTCGATCTTCGTGTTCCTGTCGGTGCTGGCCTTCGGCCCGGTCTACCTGCGCCTGTCGCAGATCAACCGCGGCTTCCTCTATGCCTTCATCGGCCTGATCTCGATGGTCGGCGTCTACGCCTCGTCCTTCTCGATCTTCCAGATGTGGATGGCGCTGGCCATCGGCGTGCTCGCCTATTTCCTGCGCCGCTTCGGCTATCCGGTCGTTCCCGCGCTGATGGGCGTGATCCTGGGTCCCTATTTCGAGGAGTTCCTGCGCCGGTCGCTGATCGTCTCGGAGGGCGATCCGACGATCTTCCTGCGCAGCCCGGCCAGCGTCGTCCTGCTGGTGATGACCGCGGCCTTCGTCTGGTTCCTGCGGATCCGGCCGGCGCGCCTTGCCGCCGCCGCCGCCAAAAAGGGAGAGGGGGCCTAGCCGCCCGCTGTCCCGGCCGTGGCTCCCCCTGGCCATGGCTTCCCCCGGCCGTGATGGCCCCATGTGCCGGGGGACATTTTCCGCTGCCATCCGCGATCAACATGCAGACTGCGCTCCCGGGGCGCGGCGGAACAATTGCACAGGTCTTCGGTTCGTCCGTCAGACGGGCCGTGCGATGCGCGCCCGCGAACGGGAGCCAGACAGCCATGACCGGGCAGTTCGACGATCACCAGACCGCCGCCAATGTGCGGGGCGACATCCAGAAGGGACGGACCGGCGACAAGGTGCCCGGCTTCGATCCCGCGGCAGCGCCGATGGAGACCGACGCCGAGGCTGCGGGCACGCAGCCGCCGCCGCCGAGCGGCGACGCCAGGCGCACGGCGGAGGCGGCAAGCACCGATACCACACCGCCTTACGCCTATGCCTCGTCCAACGCCTCGGCGATGCGCCCCTTCGACCGGCAGAAGCCGAGGTCGTCGGTACGGATGGTCACGGTCGCGATGATCGCGGCGGCCGTGGTGGCACTGCTGGTGGTCGCCGCCATCATCTGGTGAGCGGGGACGCCTTGGCCCGGTCAGTCCGACGATTTCACGGGATCGAAGGCCAGCGTGGAGACGAGCTTCTGCGGCGCGTCCATCTCGCGCGCGACCAGTCCGCCGGCGGCAAGGCCCGTGCCCATCGCCGCCAGTGCGGCTGCCACCGAGCGCGCCTGCAGCACCAGCTCCCAGCCCGGCCGCAGGCGTTTGGGCATGACGGCATAGTCGACCACCGCAGCCAGCAACGTCGTTCCGAATGCGCGCGCGATCAGGCTGCGGCGCGGGGTGCTCGCCGGGCGCGGGGCGGCCAGCGCGAAGATTGCGCCCCAGAAGAAGGCGGAGCCGACATTGATGCCGAGGCCCGCCCCGGTATGGGCAAGGTCGATCTCGTCGCGCGTCGCCTCCTTCGGCCCCCAAAGCACATGGCTCGTCGCGTTGACGGGCCGGGCAGCGCCCTTGCCCTCGATCCGCGACAGCACGGTGATCGCGGTCATGGCGGCAAGCGCCGCTCCGGTGCCGGAAAATAGCGCCGTTCTCAGATAGGCCATTCGTCTCTCCTCAGGATCGCTCGCCGCCGCTGCTGTCGCGGGCCGGCACGACACCAACGCGCCAGCGCCGCGATTGATCCCTGACATGCGCTGCGCGTGGCCGGGTTGTTTCGCCGGATCGTGGATCAAAGCCTGGGAAAGGTCGTTAGAGGCCGGACGATCCGACACCGACCGGAAGGTATGAGCGATGTGGTCCTGGCTCAGCGAAAACCACGGCGCGGTCAGCGCCCTTGCCAGCTGCATGACGCTGGTGGTCTGGCTGCTCTATTTCCAGCTGCTCTATCTGGGGTTTCGCAACACCCAGCGCGCCAGCATCCTCATCTCCATCGCGGGCGGCCCGCAACTGGCGGCGGAGTGCATTCTCGCCAATCTCAGCCGCGAGCCGGTCTATGTGGAGGCGGTGGCGATCTCGGTCGTCGGCGAGGACGGGACGAACGTGCGTTCGCTGAGCGACCTGCAGATGGATGCGACGCGCTCGGATGTTCGCAGCGGCGCCATGCAGGGGCCGCTGGGGAGCAGCGAGATGATCCTGCTCGGCACCTTCCGCGATCTGCTCCTGCGCGCCGAATGCGAGCAGAGCGGCGACATCCGTTTCACGCTGACCGCGATTGCGACGTATTCGGGCGGCGACCGTCTTGTCGGGGCAGAGCGCGAGTTTCTGCTGCGCGGCGACCGCCTGAGGTCTACCTCGCTGGAGGCACGGCAGCTGCGGTCGTGGCGCGACCGCAAGCGCCTGCGGCATCTGCTGCGCCGTTCCGCGGTGATCGACCGGGCCAGCGCCCATTGACGTTGCCGTGCCCGGCGTGTCCCGGCCGGGCTACCAGTCCCGCCTTGCCGCGAGCTCCGCCAGGTGGCCGGCCAGATCCGCGGCGAAGTCCTGCACCAGCATGGACAGCGGACGGTTGGCCGGCGTCATCAGCGACAGGTCGAGATGCAGTTCCGGCTCGAACGGGCGGAAGGCGATGCGGCTCGACTTTCCGAACGTTTCCTCGTGGCTGATCGCGGTGAAGCTGTCGCAGATGGTGCAGCACAGGCCTTCGGAGACGAGCTGCAGCGCCGGCAGAAAGGTGCGCAGCTCGAAGCGGCGGTTGAGCCTTGCGCCCGCATCGCGAAAGGCGCGGCGGGTCTGCACCGCGGTGATGTGCTCGTCATACAGCATGGCGAGCGGCCGGCCGTCGAGGTCGGCCGGAGTAATCACGGTGCGGCCTGTGAGCGGATCGTCCGCCGGCATTGCGCACAATCCGGGAAAGGCGAAGTCCTGCGAGCGGATGGTGCGGCGCGGCTCGGATGTCTCGGCAAGGCCGATGTCGTATTGCTGCGAGGCGATCCAGTCGGTGATGACCACCGACGACTGCATCATCAGCGACACCTCGACCTGCGGCCGGTCGCGCAGGAAGCCGGCCACCACCTTGGGCATGAAGAAGCCGGAGGCCGCCGGATTGCAGGCGATCCGCAGCTTGCCTTTCTCCAGATTGCCGATTTCCTGCAGCGTGCGCGCGGAGTGCGACAGCCGCTCCAGCACGAATTCCGCTTCCTCCAGAAAGTAGTGGGCTTCCGGGCGCGGGACCAGGCGGCCGCGCTCGCGCTCGAACAGGGGGAAGCCGATTTCCCGCTCCAGTCCGGAGATCATCGCGCTGACCGCCGGCTGGGTCCGGCCGAGCGAGCGGCCGGCCTCGGACACCGAGCCCGTGCGCATCACCTCCACGAATGTCTGCAACTGGCGGAACGACAGGTTCATGCCCAACCCATAGATCAACTTTATCGATATAGCAGTAATTCTAATTTGATTTTATGCCATAGCAAATCCGACAATGGCAACTGCAATGGAGGTTGCTGTGGGGTTCGCGAGAGTCCCATGAGAGGGAGGGATGTTTTGGACCGGTTCGCAAAATACCTGCTGACCACGCTGATATGCATCGTGGCGCTCGGTCAGTTTGCTCAGGCGCTCACGCGTTACGTCTTCCAGGTTCCGGTGATGGGGCTCGAGGAGACGATGATGTATCCGACGCTCTGGCTCTACATTCTCGGCGCGGTCAACGCCTCGCGGGAGAACAGCCATATCCGGGCCAACGTTCTCGAGATCTTTCTCAAGACGAAGCGCCAGCACGCGATCCTTGCCATCATCGGCGAAATCCTCAGCCTGATCATCGGCTGCTGGCTGCTTTACTGGGCCTGGGACTTCACCCGTTACGCCTGGCGCGTGTGGAAGGAGAGCCCGACCCTCTACATCCCCACCTTCTATTCGGACGTCGCGCTGGTCATCGGCCTGGCGCTGATGATGCTCTACACGGTGATCCACATGGTCGGTCATGTCCGCGCCCTTGCAGGGGAGGCGGCACGATGATCGAGATCGCCCTGATTGCCATTGCGGCTCTCGTCGTCACGCTGTCCTTCGGCGTCCCGCTGCCCTGGTGCTTCGGCGCCGCGCTGATGGTGATGTACTATCTCGGCGACGTCACCATGAAGGGCATGGTGCTGTGGGGCTTCCAGCAGCTCGGGAATCCGGTGCTGCTGGCCATTCCGCTCTTCGTGCTTGCCGGCGCGGTGATGTCGGAAAGCGGCATCGCCGCCTCGTTGCTGCGCTTCGTCAACGCCTTCGTCGGCCATGTGCGCGGCGGTCTCGGCATCGTCGCGGCGGTGAGCTGCGCCGTGATCGGTGCGATCTCCGGTTCCGGCCTCACCGGCATCTCGGCGATCGGTCCGCTCCTGATCCCGGAGATGGAAAAGCGCGGTTACCCGCGCGAATACGCAACCGCGCTGATCGCCAATTCCTCGATCCTCGGCCTGTTGATCCCGCCATCCCTCAGCATGATCCTGTTCGGCTGGGTGACCGAGACCTCGATCCTCGCCTGCTTTCTGGCGACGCTCGGGCCGGGCCTTCTGATCATGTTCAACTTCTCGGTCGTGAACCTGTGGATGTCGCGCAAGTTCAACCTGGTGCTGGACGAGAAGCCGGCGCTCGGGGAGCTTGCCGGCGAGGTGGCGCGGCGCGGCGTCCATGCCTTCCCGGCGATGCTGATGCCGGTGATCATTCTCGGCGGCATCTATGGCGGCATCGTCACGCCGACAGAGGCGGCGGCGCTCGCGGTGATCTACGCCGTGCCGGTCGGCTTCCTCGTCTACAAGGGGTTGAAGCTCGAGAACTTCCTGTTCGCCGGCAAGGAAGCGGCCACCGCGGTCGGCGCGATCATGCTGATGATCCTGTTCTCGATGATCGTCGGCCAGATGTTCGTCTACGAGGGCATTCCGCAGCAGCTCGTCCAGGCGATCTTCGGCATCACCGAGAACAAGATCCTGCTGCTGATCATGATCAACCTGCTGCTCTTCCTGATCGGCATGGTGGTCAACGACACGACGGCGATCCTGCTCGTCGCCCCGCTGCTGATGCCCCTGATGCAGGCGATGGACGTCTCGCCGGTGCAGTTCGCCGCGATCATGGGCGTGAACACGGCCATGGGCGGTGTGACGCCGCCCTATGCCTCGATCCTCTATCTCGGCGCGCGCATCGGCAAGGTGAAGGTCACCAAGGTGATCCCGCCGGCGATGATGCTGATCGTCACCGGATACCTGCCGGTCGTCTTCCTCGTGTCGTTCTGGCCGGACCTGTCGCTCTACCTGCCGAGGCTCTTCGGCTACTGACCCCCGACAACAACAAGAAAACTCCAGACCCTTTAGAAACCCAAAGAGGAGGTACCATGAAACACGTCCTGCATATCACCGCCGCCGCCGTATTGCTGGCCACCGCCGGCCTTGCCCAGGCCGCCGACCTGAAGCTGAGCCATGTCCGCCCACAGGGCACGACCATCGACACCGAGCTGAAGGTCTTTGCCGACGCGATCCGCGAGGCGAGCGCCGGCGAGGTCAACATCCAGATCTTCGCCGCCTCGGCACTCGGCGACTACACCACCGTGCAGGAGCGGGTGTCGGTCGGGGCCATCGACATGTCGGTCCAGCCGGCGGCGACCGCGGCCGACCGCCGGATGCAGATCGCTTCCCTGCCGTTCCTCGCCTCCAACTGGGAGGAAGCGCGCAAGGTCTACGGACGGGGCGGGGCGATGTACGCCACCATGGCCGAACTCTTCGCCGAGCAGGAGATCACCATGCTCGCGGCCTATCCGGTCTATTTCGGCGGCATCGCGCTCAACCGCGACGCGGTCACCCCCGGCACGACCGAGCCCAAGGGCATCAAGGTGCGCGTCCCGGGCATCAAGAGCTTCCAGCTCACCGGCGAGGCGCTCGGCTACATTCCCTCGCCGATCCCGTTCTCGGAGGCCTTCACGGCGATCCAGACCGGCGTTGTCGACGGGGTGATCGGGTCGGGCGCGGAGGGCTACTACTCTTCGTTCCGCGATGTGACGAAGACCTACATCCCCGCCAACACCCATTTCGAGGTCTGGTTCATGATCATCTCGACCGAGGTGTTCGAGGGCCTGAACCCCGACGTCCAGGCGGCCATGCAGCGTGTCGCGACCGAGTTCGAGACCCTGCGCTGGACCGTCGCCGAGCAGGACCAGGCGAAGAACGAGAAGCGGCTGGCTGACGAGCTCGGCACCACTGTGGTGGAGCTCTCCGACGAGCAGCTGTCGGCCATGGCCGAGACGGTGCGCGACGCGGTGTGGCCCGAGGTGCTGAAGGACATCGGCGAGGACTGGGCGCGTTCCGTTCTCGACAGCGCCCGCAACTGACCCTGCCTCTTGCCTGCCGGGCGGCGCCGCGCTGCCCGGCATCCTTTTCAATCTGATCGGACATCGTCATGGATTCTGACTACGCCATCATCGGTGGGGGCGTCGTGGGCCTTTCCGTTGCCTGGGGCCTGCTGGGGCGCGGGCGCTCGGTCACCGTGATCGACGGCGACGACGGCAGCTTTCGCGCCAGCCGCGGCAATTTCGGCCTCGTCTGGGTGCAGTCGAAGGGCATGAACCAGCCGCGCTATGCCAGCTGGTCGCAGGGCTCGGCCGCCGCCTGGCGCGGCTTTGCCGACGAACTGCGCGAGGGCACGGGCGAAGATCCCGCGCTTCAGCAGAATGGCGGCTACGATTTTCACTTCTCAGAGGAGACGCTGGCCGAGACCGTCGCGCGCTACGAGGTGCTGAAGGCGAAGCTCGGCGGCAACTACCCTTACGAGGTGCTCGGCCACAACGAGCTGCGGATGGAGGAGCCGGCAATCGGGCCGAAGGTCGTCGGCGCGATCCTGCATCACCAGGACGGCCACGCCAACCCGCTGAAGCTGCTCCGCGCGCTGGCCGCCGATGTCCGGCGCCGGGGCGGGCGGGTGCTCAACGGCAAGACCGTCCAGTCCGTCACCCGCAACGACGTTTTCCGCATCGAATGCACCGACGGCACCATCGTGGAGGCGGCGCGCACGGTGCTTTCCGCCGGCCTCGGTTCGGCGGTGCTGGGGCCGAAGATGGGCTTTCGCGCGCCGATCCGCCCGCAGCGCGGCCAGGTGCTGATCACCGAGAAACTGCCGAAGGTCTTCAAGCGCCCGTCGTTGATCAGCCGTCAGGTCGACGAGGGCGGCGTTCAGATCGGCGCGACCAACGAGGAGGTCGGCCACAACGACACGGTGACGGTGGAGGGCATGGCGGGCCTCGCCGCGCAGGCCATCGCCGCCTATCCGATGCTGGCCAAGGCCCAGCTCGTGCGCTCCTGGGGCGCGTTGCGGGTGCTCTCGCCCGACGGGCTGCCGATCTACCAGCAAAGCCGGGAGATGCCCGGCGCCTATCTCGTGACCTGTCACAGCGGGGTGACGCTTGCCGCCGCCCATGCGCGCTTCCTGCCCGACTGGCTGGAAGGCACGGCGCAGGCCCCCGACCTGGAGGTGTTCAGTGAAGACCGCTTCGACCTTTCGTGATCTCGACCCGGAGGGGCCGCGTGTGCGCGTCCGCTTTTCCGGCCGCGATCTGATGCTGCGCGAGGGCGGCAATCTGGCGGCCGAGCTGCTGGCCGCCGGCGTCACCCCCTTTCGCCGCACGCCCGTTTCCGGCGCGCCGCGCGCGCCGTTCTGCATGATGGGCGCTTGCTTCGACTGCCTGGTGGAGATCGACGGCGTCACCCGCCAGGCCTGCCTGTGCGAGGTCGGCGCCGGCATGGAGATCGCGATGCCGGCCGCGGGGAGGGATGGCGATGCGTGAGGCCGATCTCGTCATCCTCGGCGCCGGGCCTGCGGGCATGGCCGCGGCGCGTACGGCGGCGGAGGCCGGCCTTTCGGTCGTGCTACTCGACGAACAGCCGCGCGCCGGCGGCCAGATCTACCGCGATGTGGAGCGGGCCGGAGAACGTCGCGCCGCGATCCTCGGTGCCGACTATCTCAAGGGCGCGGAGCTTGTCCGCGACCTGCCGCATCCGAACATCCGCCATCTGGCCGGCGCCACCGCCTGGCAGGTGGAGGAGGGGCGCCGCGTCGCCTTCACGCTCGACGGCGAGGCCGAGCTGATCGAGGGGCGTCGGCTGCTGATTGCGACCGGCGCGCTGGAGCGGCCGATGCCGATCCCGGGCTGGACGCTGCCCGGTGTGATGACCGCCGGTGCCGCGCAGATCCTGCTGAAGCAGTCGGGCATCGTCTGCGAGGGGGCTGTGCTCGCCGGGTCCGGTCCGCTTCTGTATCTCGTGGCGGCGCAGATGTGCCGGGCCGGCACGCCGCCGCTCGCCCTGGTCGAGACGCAGACGGCTGCCGACCGCCTCGCGGCGCTGCGCCACGTCGGCGGTGCACTACGCGGCTGGTGGGCGCTTGCCAAGGGGCTCGGCCTGCTCGCCGAGCTGCGCCGGGCCGGCGTGCGCCGTTATACCGGCGCCAGCGAGCTTGCCGTCGAGGGGGACACGCAGGCACAGGCGCTCAGCTTTGCCGCCGGCGGACGCACCCATCGCATCGACTGCTCGACCGTGCTGCTGCATCACGGCGTCGTGCCCAACACCCAGGCTGCCCGTTCCATCGGCGTGCCGCACCGCTGGGACGAGGCTCAGCGGGCATTCTTGCCCGAGCGCGACCCCTGGGGCCGTGCGGCGGGACTGGAAACCGTCTTCATCGCGGGCGATGGCGGCGGCATCGGCGGGGCCGGGGCGGCGGCGCTTGCCGGCCGGCTCGCCGCGCTGGCCATTGCCTGCGACCTCGGCCGGTTGAGCCCTGGCGAGCGGGATCGCGCCGCACGGCCCTTGCAGGCGACGCTTGCGCGGGAACTGGCCGTGCGCCCGTTCCTCGATCGGGCCTATCCGCCCTTTGCCGGCGCGCTGCTTCCGGGGGATGACACGCTGGTGTGTCGCTGCGAGGAGGTGACGGCGGGCGACATCAGGCGCTATGCCTCCATCGGGTGCCTCGGTCCCAACCAGACCAAGGCCTTCGGCCGCGTCGGCATGGGACCGTGCCAGGGGCGCTATTGCGGGTTGACCGTGACGGAGCTACTGGCCGATGCGAACGGGCGCACCCAGGACGAGACGGTTATTACCGCATCCGGCCGCCGTTGAAGCCGGTGACATTGGGCGAACTGGCGGCACTGGCCGCCTCGCAAAGCAAGGAGACTACGGAATGATCGAACGCATCGATGTGGCGACGCGCATGAGCAAGATCGTCAAGCACAACGGCGTTGTCTATCTGTGCGGCCAGGTCGGCGAGGGCGAAACCGTCGCGGACCAGACCCGCGAGTGCCTTGCCCGGGTCGAGGCGCTGCTCGATCGCGCCGGCTCCTCGCGCGAGAAGATGCTGCAGGCCATCGTCTGGCTGGCGGACATGAACGACTTCGCCGAGATGAACTCGGTCTGGGATGCCTGGGTGCCGGCCGGCTGCGCGCCCGCCCGTGCCTGCGGCGAGGCCAAGCTCGCCCGCGCCGACCTCAAGGTCGAGATTATCGTCACCGCCGCCTGCGACTGACTGTGATGTGTGCGGCGGCGGGCCAGGCTCGCCGCCGCAATCCTCTTCTACAAACGGCCTCAAGCCTGCAGTTTCGAAACCCCGCACCACTGCGCGATGATACCGGCAACGGCGCCGACGAAGCGCACGTGATCCTCTGTGTCGACCCATTCGTCGACGCCGTCGTTCTGGCTGAGATCGCCGCATAGCGGGCCGATGCCGATGGTCGGGATGCCCTTCTGGATCATCGGGTTGCGGATGTCGCTGCCCGTGTGCATCGGGTTCACATGCGCTTCCAGCCCGCAGACGCCGCGGATCGCCTCATGGGCGGCGAGCAGCAGCGGATGGTCGCCCGGCACTTCCGCGCCCGTCGTGCCGCTGTCCCAGATGATGCGCGGCGGGTTTTCCGAAAGCCAGGGATCGTTTGCGGCAGCCTCGGCCACCGCCGCCTCGATCTGCGCGCAGACGTCCGAAAGCTTCTCCGGCGGCGGGAAGGCAAGCGCCGCGCCGAGCGTGCAGCTGGTCGCAAGACGGGCGAGCCGCTTCGGATCGCCGGCCGAGATGTAGGACATCATGATGTTGGTCGAGCGGCCGACCTCGCCATGCAGCGCGGGTGGTGCACGTCTTCGCCGCGCCGGGCGTCGAGCCGCTTCAAGGCGTCCCAGATGACGAAAGCCTTGTCGATGGCATTGACGCCCAGATGCCCGAAGGCGGTCTGCAGCGGCTCGGTGGTCGGCGGCTGCCGTCCCTCGACGATCACCCGGAACTCGACCTGGCCGGAGGCCAGCGCCTTGATCTCCCGCAGCCCGACGCCGGACTCGGCCGGTGCAGGTAGAGCGCCGCGTCCGCCGTCATTCCCTCCTGCATCAGCCGCGACACGCCGCGGGCATGGCGCTTGCTCGGCGTGCTGGCGATCAGCACGTCGCCCTCGGGCCGCAGCCGAGCGAGGCGAGCAGCTCCAGCGCCTGCAATCCGGCGGCAACGCCGGAGAGATCGTCGGCAACGCCCAGCCGTACAGCCGGCCGTCCTCGACCTCGCCGACGAACGGATCGTGCCGCCAGCGGTCGGTGCCCGTGACCGGCTCGCCGTCGGGATGGGCGAAAAGGATCAGGCTGCGCCCGTTTCCGGCTCCCTTGCAGCGCGCGATGATGCTGGTGCGGGCCTGCGGATCGATGGCGGCCTCGCCGGCGAATCCTCGATCATGCGCACATCCGCGGGATTATAGGAGCTGGCCTCGACGGTGCAGCCGAGCGTCTCGGCGGTCTCGGCGAACAGGCTCTGCACCGCCGCTTCGCCATCCTTGCCGGCGCGCACATAGGTCCGCAGACCGTCGAGAATGCGCGCACGCTCGCGCGCCGAGGCTTCGGCGATGTCCTGCAGGATCGATGTCACGGTGGTCTCCCTGTCGGTCTTTTTGGTCGCGATCACGTCGCGATGGCCGCCGAGCGGCGCTGCAAGAGGCGGATGACGCTGAATGTCGTGTAGTCGAGCGGGTCCTGGTGAACGGGGGCGTCCCGCCCGTCGACGCGCAAATGCACGGGCCCGGAGGCGGAGTGGGCCTCCACCTCGAACCAGGCCTGGGTGACCGTCGGGTCCGCGACCAGCGTCACCTCGGTTTCGTCGAGGCCGAGGCCGGCCAGCGCGACGCCGATGGTGACATTGAGGTGGCCGGGAAAATGCGCGGCGATCTCGCGGGCGCTCGCCTCCAGAAACACCGTCGGCTCGTGGAGCCCCTTGAGGTTGATGAAGCGGTCCGCATCCATCGTCTGCCAGCGCTCCAGCGGATAGCCGATGCGCATGGCGACGCGGGCAAGGCCGTTCTCGCGCGCGGCGGTCAGGAAGCCGATGGAGCCGAGCGCGCCCGCCGGCACCTCGATGCGTCCCGGGCCCTTGGCGGCGGCCTGCTTCAGAAGGGTTTCCGCATCGCGGTCGGCGAAGGCGCCGAGCGACAGCGGCAGGATATCGCAGCCGTTGGCAAG
>JACADM010000064.1_pt1 | contig 43779 bp, 40 predicted proteins | sample 7512371 | NCBI WGS metagenome assembly JACADM01 (sample SAMN14389041, study PRJNA612141) | algae metagenome | isolation source: non-axenic algae culture | place: India: Navi Mumbai | collected 2017-01
AAAACTTTTTTCCTTCTCCAGCCGCTTCCGCGCCCGGAGGTATTTTTCCTCTTTTGTATACGTTTCCATAATTCGTTGCTCCGATTAGTTATTGATATATTATTCCCAGCGTTGCTTGTCCTCCTCTGCCTGCATATATTCCTCTATTTTCCGTTTCTCCCATTGCGTCCCGAAAAGACCTTTGATCAGAAAGACATCCGCTGCGTGGAAAGCCAGCCCTACGCCCCATCCTATAGCGGAAACAAACACCAGAGGTACCATCGGGATGTCCAGATATTAATAACAAACAGCAACAGGTTAACCAGGATATAAAAGAACAGGTGCCTGTAGAATTCTTTTTCGCGTTCCAGCCGTTTCTTGGCCCTGAGATATCTTTCTTCTTCGGTATCAGATTTTTGCATGATCTATTCTTATTTACCGATTAATGCCATTTCGTTGTTCCTTCGTCCTCGCTCATGTATTTACGGATCTTGCGTTGTTCCCAGCTCCTCCCAAAAAATCCCTGGTCCAGGAAGACCCGTGCCGCATGAAAAGCCAGCCCTATCCCCCATCCGAAAGCAGGGAACCAGAACCATTGAAAGCCCCAAGAGGTTCTGTAATTGATAAATATCAGAAAAGGGATCACAATACAGTACGACATCAGGTTCCAGTAGAACTCCTTGAGATCGTCCACCCGTTTCTTGGCGGCCAAGTACCGGTCGTCCATCGTTTCATTAACAGTTTTCATAATTTCTATTTGTTTGGTTAACATCGGTATTTTCACTTCAAAATATACATCCGTCTCGGCAATACGTACCTTTCGTTCGGTCAGCAGATCATATCGCTGGCTTATATTGGCCAGTCCCACCCCACTGCCTTTGCGGATCACTTGTTTGGTCTGTATGTTATTGCGCACCACCAGGTCGCCACCTTCTTCGTAATACGGATGTGCAACGGATTTTTTGCAGTCACCGTATTGTGCTTCACCGCATTTTCCAGCAATAACTGCAGGGATAACGGTACGACCTTTGCTTCCGGATTTGAGGCCTTTTCCGGAATATCAAACGCAATACTTTCCTCGAATCTCATTTTCAGCAGCCCCACATAGACCCGGCAAATTGCAGTTCTTCATCAACCGATACCAGTTCCTTGTTTTTTCTGTTCCAGTACATAGCGATAGATCTTGGAAAGCGATGTGGTGAATTTCTGCGCAGATTCCGGTTTTTCATCGATCAGGCTGGTCAATACATTCAGACTGTTAAACAGAAAATGCGGGTCGAGCTGGTTTTTGAGCGCATCAAACTGCGCCGAAGCGGTGCCTGCAAGGATTTTCTGTTCCTTTACCCTTTTTTCCTGGGAGGTCCGGTAAAAATGAAAGGCGTGGAAAAACAGGGATATCAATAAGGTAATCACCGTAACCCCGAAATAAAACCCCATATTTTCCGTCCTCAGAAAAGTGTTCAGGTCGGCCTTGTCAAAATACATCCGGTGAATGACCCGTAGTATAAAAATGCAAGGCAGTGTAACGACCAGTGTACTGATCAGCCCTACGGAAAATTATAGCCCCTTTGTCTTTTGGCATAGTATTCCCTGATGTATTTTACCAGGTAGGCATTGACAAACGTAAGCGGTATACCGTACAGGGCGTAATACCCGTATGACAACAGCATATTACCCTGGAAAGCAGTGGAGAAGCCGGACAGTAACCTGTAGGTCTGATCCATTAAAAAAAGTATGGCACTAATCAGCGCTCCTGTAACTACCAGTCGTAAATATGCTTTCATTCGTTATTATTTGGTGTTTCTGTCTCCGTATACTAAAATTACAATTTTCCGGATATCTCTGTAATCTATGCGCAAATTTCAGGTATCGATGCGGTCTTCAAAAAACTTATATCCGAATTGTATAAATGTACGGATGAATTGTACCTTACCGAAGTATGAAAAAACTTTTATACAAAAAAGGTCGCCCCACGGGGCAACCTTTACTGTTTTTTACCCGGGATATCCGGAGATATTTTTTACGAATTGAATGCTCTGAACAGCACGGTAGAGTTGTGTCCTCCGAAACCAAAAGCATTACTCATCGCTATTTTTACTTCTTTTTTCAATGCCGTATTGGTCACGATCCGGAGATTGGGGGGATGGCTTCATCCAGGTTTTCTACGTTGATCGTAGGCGGGATAATACCGTGATTGATCGTCTGTATACACAATATCGCCTCTATGGCGGCGGCGGCTCCCAACAAATGTCCTGTCATGGATTTTGTACCACTGATATGCAGGTTTTTTGCGTTTCCGAAAGCTTTCTCCACAGCGCTCAATTCTGCGATATCCCCCAGCCTGTGGATGTGGCATGCACATTGAGATAGTCTACTTCATCCGGCGATATTCCGGCTTCTTTCATGGTAAGCTGCATGGACCTTGCAGCCGCTATACCTTCCGGATGCGGTGATGTCATATGATAGGCATCGGCAGTCATGGCCGTACCTACAACTTCGGCATAGATCTTTGCTCCCCTTTGCTTTGCGTGTTCATATTCTTCGAGTATCAGGGCCCCTGCTCCTTCTCCCATCAGGAATCCGTCACGGTCTTTATCAAAGGGCGGCTTGCCCTCTTGGGGTCATCATTACGCCTGGACATGGCTTTTAAAGCTGCAAATCCGCCTATGGATGCCGGGGTGATCCCTGCTTCCGAACCTCCGGTAATAAAGGCTTTGGCTTTTCCCAGCCTGATGTAATTATACGCATCCATGATGGCCGTATTCCCCGTCGCACAGGCAGAAACCGGCGTATAACTGATCCCCATAAGCCCAAACTTCATGGAAATCATTCCGGAAGGCATATTTACGAGGAATTTCGGGATAAAAAACGGGTTAAAGCGCGGTTGCTGGTCTCCTTTTACATAATTTTCCACCTCACTTTCAAAGGTTTCCATACCTCCCTGTCCGCTTCCCCAGATGACACCGACATCAAAGGGTCCATGGCATCGATCTGTAAGCCGGAATCCTCCCAGGCCTGTGCCGCCGAGTAAAGACCGTATTGTGTAAACAGATCGCTCCTCTTAATCTCGTTCCTGTCCAGGTAGTTCCCGGGGGTAATTCTTTCACCTCACAGGCTATCTGTGTTTTAAACGCAGAAGCATCAAAACGGGTGATCTTCGCAGCCCCGCTTTTTCCGGCAATACTGTTTTCCCAAATTCTTTTACGGTGTTTCCCAAAGTGTAACAGCCCCCAGTCCCGTAACAACAACTCTTGTCATGTTTATTACTGTTTCCTTACATTTACCGCGCAAAGGTAATGGCTCCGGGCGTAACTTTTGCACCTCTACAGCAAAAAGGTACATATAAATGTAAAGAACCGTGACCGGAAAAGGATACTATCCGGCCGGGATATATTCCGGAGAATCTGTATTCAAAGGACGTGTTTTCCGCTCCGCACCGGTATGGCAGAGCCATAAAAAACCGCGTTTTTTACAACGCGATTACAAACCACCTTTGGATTGCACGGTAACCTGCAATTCGCCTTTCTCGGAAACTTTAACTTCTTTACGGTAGGTCTCCCGATTTTTGGAATCGTTATAGAGGGTCACCTTTTTACGGCCAGCATAGGCAGGTTCAGGGTGAGTTTTTTGGCTTTATCTTCGGCATTCACCCCCGCTACATACCATTTTTTATCATGCCGGCGGGCTATGATGCTGTATTTCCCGGATAACCGTCAATAAAAACCGTGTCGTCCCATGTGACAGGCACACCTTTCAGAAAATCGAGCTCAAAATCCGGGACACCGGTAAGATTATCCGGTGTCAGGGCAAACATCTGTACCGGGTTCTGGAAAAGTACACTGGTAGCCAATTGGAACCCGTCCGTAGTCAGGCGTTTCTGTCCCTTTTCATTTCCCCTGTTGAGATAATCGTTCAGCATCACACCCCCAAATTCCATACTGCCCACAGTGTTTCGGATAAAAGGGTGAAGGGCTGCATAAAAAGCCTCCTTCTCCCGGTGTCCTGCACAAAGACAAGCATTTCGGAAGCCAGTACGGCTTCGCTACCTACGAAATTGGGATACATCCGCTCCCAACCCCGGGGAAGGGTACTTCCGTGAAAAATGATCATAAGTCCGTAATCGTTGGCATCGGAGAGGATATCTTCGTACAACCGCATGGTCTCTTGTTTGTCTCCGCCGAAAAAATCTACTTTAAGCCCTTTCACCCGGCTTCTTTCAGCCACTTCATTTCCTTTTTCCGGGCTATGGAAGTATTCATCTTATTCATGGGAGTTTGCGGGGCATCATTGAAGGTTCCGTTGGAATTGTACCACAAAAAGACTCCCACGCCTTTGGATGCGGCATAGTTGATGAGTTTTTCATATAGTCATAGCCGATATCGCGATCCCACCAGGCATCGATGAGAATATATTCGAAATTCATAGCGGCGGCAAGATCTATATATTTTACCTGATCGTCGTAATTCATGCTGGCATCCTGCCATATTATCCAGCTCCATGTGCCCCGCCCGTACTTATAGTCTCTGGAAGGCTCGTAAAGGGGCTCTACGACATCAAAAGGTATGGTTGTCTCCACGATAGGTTTAAGAGTTTCTCCGAGCGTTATGGTTCTCCAGGGCGTTTCTCCGGGAAGTCCTAACTGTGCCCCGGTACTTCCGAAACCATTGTTCTGATCGGCCGTAGGATAATCTACGGTGTATACCCCGTCCTGGTAAGCACTGAGGTGTGATGCCGGATACAGACTACGTACCCCGGTCTCCGAAACCAGGGCCCATCCGCGGTCGCCCATACGAAAAAGCCCCGGAAATACGTATCCCGTAGCAGAAGTATTTTGTTCCATCGGGGCATCCGGGGCATAACCGCTTTCATAGCTCGGGGCTGTTCTGCCGAATCCCGTCATGGATGTCATCATCGATGACAGAAAGGTTGTCGTCTCCGCAGGAAACCTGAAGCCTGTGGTCTCTTTTTCTATCACACAGACCCTGGTGCTTTCCCAGGCAGGAAGTTCATAGCGAAAAGCTATATCATTGGCACTCACCGGAAAACCACAGACAATTCCCTGCCCGCCTTATTCTGCATGGTAAACCGCAGTGTATGGCCTCATAAGTCACCTCCGATTTTTTGATCCTGTCCTGCCGGTACGTGTCTTTTATCTCCCCTGTTGCAGAAGAAATATAACGTAACCCGGAAGTAAAATCACCTTCATTGGTTACCAGTCCCAAGGGGGAATTTTCCAGGAATACCCGATCTTTGTAGGTAACCCGTAAAACGCTTCTCCATCGATTATGGTCAGCTTTACCCTGACCTGCCCGTCCGGGCTGGAAACTATAACTTCATTGGCCCTACAATTTACCGACCATAACAGCAGGCAACAGAAAACAGTAAATATTCTCATCGTATATTGATATATCAGGTTAGTATCGGAAAAATCCGGAAATTTTAGTATGTATATACAAGACGGGGACCTGCCCCCTGAATCTGCAATAGTACTATTTCCGGCACAAAACCGTTGTCCCTGCCGTTACATATCTGCTGCGTTATGTTACATAATATCCGTAGAGGGTATATTTCCGGCGGTTGCAACTGTAGAATCGGGTGTAACCGGGAGAAGCGAAGCATAAAGCAGAAATACCATCAGGATTTCCGGAGTGCTTTGATGAGTTCCTTTTTGTTCATTTACTCCGTCCTTCTATACCTATTTTTTTGGCCTGCCCGTACAACTCCTCTTTGGTCCTCTCCTCATACGGAGAAGCTTCACCTCCTTTTTTTCCGGAATCGGGCGTATTGGCAATACGTGCAGCTTTGGATTTACTCATTCCTTCTTCACGAAGTTTTTCATATTCTCGTCGTCTTTAATCTGGGGGCCGTGATCTCTTGTCATGATATTGTTTTTACGATTCACCACTTAATTTAAGAAAAAACACCCGCCCGGCCATGTCGGAATCGCTGTTTAAGAAAACTTTATCGTACTCCTCCATGTAAGATCTTGTGACATATAACCATCAAACCGGGCATAACTCTCCTTTTAAAAACTATATGAGAAACAAAAAAAATCGGGATTTGTTAATTTTTTTATTAATAACCCTTAACTTCGTAATTTATAAAAATTTCAATTTTTATTACATTGATCTGGCAGGCGGTTGTCAGCCATTTAAAATCTCATACCATGAGTAAATCCATGACCCAACTTACAGCAAGCCTAATCTAACATACTTATTCAAATGCGAAAATCTTTCTTTGAGGAACTAAACAGCGGAATCGACAGCGGAGTAGCTTACAAAAACCTGAATCTTAAAAAGTCGATCATATCTTTTTTATCCAGAATAAAAATGTGACCATTCCGGACCTCAGTAAAGAACTGAACCTCAGCGTTCCCAAAGTCACCAATATTATTAACGACCTTATCGAAGACGGCCTGGTCCGGGATAATGGCAAAATTACATCCAACGGTGGCAGGCGTCCCAGCATATACGGACTGGAACCGGAGTCCGGTTTTTTTCTCGGTATTGATGTGAAGAAAAACTACCTCAACCTGGGATTATGGACTTCAGAACAACATTATAAAGATCACCGAAAACCATCCTTACGAACTCAGTAATGATAAGGCTTCCTTGACGAACTGTGTACGATTATCTCCCGTTTTATCGGTAAGCTTCCGATCCCCCGTGAAAAAATACTCGGTATAGGTATCAACCTTTCCGGAAGGGTCAATTACGCTACGGGATACAGCTATAGTTTCTTTAATTTCCAGGAAGATCCTTTGAGTAAGATCATCGAAAATTATATCGGGATCCCCGTCTATCTCGAAAACGATTCGAGGGCCATGGCTTATGGTGAATTCACGCACGGTATTGTTAAAGATGAAAAAAATGTGCTGTTCCTCAACCTGGATTACGGACTCGGTATGGGGATCATGATCGACCAGGAGATTTATTACGGCAAATCGGGGTTTGCCGGGGAATTCGGGCATATTCCTTTGTTTGACAATGATATTATCTGTAATTGTGGCAAAAAAGGCTGCCTGGAAACCGAAGCCTCCGGATGGGCGCTTGTAGAAATGTTCAAGAAAGAAATACAAAACGGGACGACGACTGCCCTGGACAATGAGGCGGGTACGCCCATTATCCTGGAGAATATCATTAAAGCGGCCCTGAACGATGACGTCCTGGCTATCGAACTGGTCGCCAAAGTGGGGAGTCATCTCGGGAAGGCGATCTCCATACTCATTAATATATTCAATCCGGAACTGGTGATCCTCGGCGGTGCACTTGCCGAAACCGGCGACTATCTGCGCCTCCCTATCCTCAGCGCGATCAACAAATATTCGCTGAGTCGTGTGAACAGTGATACGGCTATTAAAATATCCAACTCGGAAATAAGGTCGGGGTTATCGGCTCCTGCCTGCTCGTCCGTAACCGGCTCTTATCCATTTCGTAAAGCGGGGTTGACCTACCGTTCAGCCGGGCCCACAGAAAGGCATGCATCCACTGTTTTCCGCTGTATATCAAACTTCATAAACCCGTCGTGCATTATAGTTGGAAAGACGTCATCCAGAGCCCTGTCGAAGGATCTTTACGGACAGCAGGAGATGTTTCGACCATGCCCTCCATGAGGTAAACAACGATTTTTATTCATAATGCACAGCGGGTTTCATAAATAGGCGGCATGGCAAACCCTGCCATAAGTACGGCAGAGGTCTCATCAGACAGGAACAGCCATCTATCTCCTGCTAAGCGTGTAACCGCGGGAAGACTACTCTCCTCTTCGACCGTCGGTGACGCACAGAGATTTTTTTTATATAGTCCTACTATTTATTGCGGATAAGTAAAGGCAGGAGCTCCTTTTTCCAGATCGCATAGCCCGAAGGGTTCATGTGCAGACCGTCGCCGAGAAATATTTCCGGAAGGGGCTTGCCGTTTTCATCCAGCATTCCGGGGACCACATCCACATAGTCCACATGTTTTTTTCGGCGGATATACCGGCGGATCATCGTATTGGCTTTTTGCATATCCTCAAACATAGCCCCCGGGCAATACTCGGTTTATGGATACATAGATCAGGGGAGTATCCGGAAATTCATTGGTAAAGCGTTTGTAAAAAGCCTTGAACAATCGTTTTTACGGTACGCGGAGACTTTCCCGCCGCGATATCGTTTTCCCCGGAGTACAGGACGACCTGGCCGGGCTGATAAGGGGTAACAATATCATCAAAATAATACAGGGCATCGGACAATCTGGAGCCTCCGAACCCGCGGTTAATCACCCTGCGTTCCGGAAAATAGGTATCGAGTTCGTGCCATCCCCGTATCGAGGAACTCCCGGTAAAAACGATCAGCCCGGGTTCGGGGACCGTTACGGAATCTGCGTTCCGGAAGGTTTCTATTTCGTTGCGGAACAGCCCGGGATTATCCGGTTTCTGCCCGTATGAAGTAATGACGTAGAACAACAGGCATACTACAGTGTATTGATATTTCATAAACGGTGATTTTTTTATTTACTTGAGTTGCATTAGAATGGTTTCCGGTATATCTGTGGTGATGGCATCTACCTTCAGCAGCTTCAGTTTTTTGGCTTCTTCCGGATCGTTTACCGTATAGGCCAACAGCTTTAATCCGGAATGATGTACTTTTCTGCTATGGCTGCCGATATAAGCCTGTAATTCATGTTGAGGCCATCCAGGTTATTCTTTTTCGCCAGGGCAATCAATGTCTCCGGGGTATGGGTACCCAAATTTCCGATCAGCCAATATGCCGGTATATCGGGAAACACGGCTTTGGCTGCTACGATTGTCCTCTCGTAAAAACTGATAAGCACCAGGTTTTTCCCTTTGCCGTATTTACGGATATCTTTTTCCAGGAACGGCAGGACCTCCGGTCCTGTTTTCAGTTCGATAACCAGCGTTTTCTCCCGGGGAACCGCACGGATAACTTCCTTTAAAAAGGGAATGCGTTCCCCTTTGAACTGCTCGCCTTTCCAGGAACCTGCATCGAGTTTACGTAAGTCGCGGGCTTTTGTGCCGCTTACCGTGTAGTTGACACCGGTAGTTCTTTCCGAAGTGTGGTCGTGTATAACCATCAGTTTGTTATCGGCACTCCGGTGTATGTCGATCTCTACGGCATCTGCCCCGAGAGCGAATCCCAGTTTTACGGCAGCCACCGTATTTTCCGGGGCCCGGGCAGAAGCTCCCCGATGCGCAATGATGGTCTGTGCTCCCAAGGTTACGCTACAGAGCAGACAACCGCACAGCACTATTAGCTGCTTACAGCGCCTGTTTGATATTTTTGGATACATATTTTTTCTTTTCAATATTTACCAGAGAATTATATATGCAGAATAAGGCCCGCGGAACGTGGAAACACCCTTTCCACTTCCCGCCCTTGAGATCGAGATGCGGAAGTCCCTGACGATTCAGATATCCGAACCACTCCCCGTACTCCGGATCGCGGAAACGGTCCCAGCAGTAATCGTGAAGTTTATCGAACCATTCTTTGGCCTTTGTATTCCCTGTGAGTTCGTATGCTTTGATCATACAAACCATAGCTTCCAGATGGACCCACCACAGTTTCTGATCCCATTCCAGTTGCTGACACGGTTTTCCGTCCACATCCAGAAAATAAAAGATCCCTCCGTATTCTTTGTCCCAGCCGTATGCTATGGTTTCCAAAGCAATGGAAACAGCCTTCTCTATCAGGGCCGAATCCTTCTTTCGGAGCCCGAGGTCCATAATAAACCACATGGCCTCCAGCCCGTGACCGGGATTGATAAGTCTCCCCTCGAAAGTATCGCTGAGTTCCCCGTTTTTCTGTATGTTTTCGAACAGCAGCCCATGACCTTCATGGTAGAATTCCTCCATTACCTGACGAATGACCTCATCGATAAGCCTTTCCACTTCACCCGGTGGCATCAGGGCCTCCATTTCCAGGCTGATATTACTCAGTATCATGGGCAGTGAAAAATTGCGCAACGCTCTTCCTCCCGGAATGTTCTTTTCCCATTTTCCCTTGGGATGGTCCTGACGTTTCAGAATATTCCTGAACGTATCTACGGCAATACGCTTATACCGCTCTTCCGGTTCTATTTTATAAAGTGCTGCAAAGGCCATAGCGGCAAACAGTCGGAGAATATATTATAAGGCTGCACCAGCGGGTTACCTGCTCTGTCCAGGCTGAAAAACCAGTTTCCTTCGGCATCCCTGCCGTGCTTTTCTAAAAAATCCGCACCGTGTATCGCTGTTTTTTTCCAGGCGGCTAAAGGTTCAAAACGATGGTACAAATGTGCAAACATCCATATTTCCCGGGCCTGAAGCCACATAAATTTATCGGTATCGAACACTTTCCCGTTCCGGGAAAGACAACTGAAATACCCGCCATACTCGTTATCTATACTGTATTTTTCCCAAAAGGGAATAACATTTTCAAATAATTCCTTCTTATATAATTCTGAAGTCGATTGCATAATCAAGGTCGTAAAAGATTTGTTTAAAAGGACGACTTATAAAGCTCCCTGTTTTTTCAGATAATCCACCCAGGCCACATACGCTTCCGGATGCAGATGCACTCCGTCCGGGGTCCACGCCTCTTTAAGGGCTCCTTCCTCATCGGTAAAAAGATCATGATAGAGATCTATATAGGGTATTTTATAGATCAGGGCCAATTGCCTGAGCCCTTTGTTGAGCTCCGGAATCAGATGGCTTTTTCCTTTAAAATAAGGTGCGGTAAGCAATGCTTCGTTAATGGGGAGTACACTTTGAATATATATCCTGGTTTTCGGACTTTCTTTACGGATTTGCTCAATAATACGTTTATAGTTACCGATCACTACGGTAACAGGCAGGTTACGTGCCATATCGTTGATCCCTCCGAGAAAAAACAGCTTCGCGGGTTTTTGGGCCGTGATATCGGAAAGCCGGGCCAGCATACCGAAGGTATTATCGCCACCTATTCCCCTGTTCTTAATACGTTTACCCGGCAGTAGTTCATTCCAGTGTCCTCTTTCGGTAATACTGTTTCCCAGAAAAACAATACCGCCTTTGCTTTCGGGCAGTGTAGCAAACAGCCGCATACGCTGCTGGTAATAACTATTGGCGTACGTACTGTCGATCTCCTGGGCTGTACACCAACCGGTTCCCAAACTCCAGACCAGGCAGGATATTACTAATAATTTTTTTGTCTTCATTGTCCGGGGGCTATTGGTTCATCGCTCTGCGTAGTGTTTCTTCCCATAACTCATATCCTTTTTCACTCAGGTGAAGCTTATCGGTATCGAGTCCTTCCCGCAAGGACTTACGGTCGTCTGCAAAAACCATATAGAGATCCACGTAATGCATCGCATACCTGCGGGCGAGTTTTTTCAGGTATTTGTTTAACTGTTGCACGTCTTTATTACGGATACGCTTGTAGATATCCGCAATTCCCACGGGCTGTACAGGCAGTACGCTCTGCAGGTACACTTCGGGTTTACCGGGATTTCGGTACAATTGCTTTACGATGGCTTCGTAATTCTTTTTGATAGCTTTTACCGGGGTACCGCGTTTGAGATCATTGACCCCGATCATCACCATCACTTTTTCGGGTTGATGCCGCAGGGCCTCTTCGATCCTGTTTTTGACCCCGAACGAATTATCCCCGCTGATCCCGCGGTCGATGGCCCGGTATTGTGCCCAACGCTTATCCCAATGTCCGGCCTCGGTAATACTGTTTCCTATAAAAACCCATCCGCCTTTCACCGGGGGTTGCTTACGAAACTCTCCATCTTTTTTACGTAATACCCGTTGGCATAAGAAGAATCTATTTCGGACTGGGCCCTTACGGACCCAATCACGAAACAACACACACAGAGGAGAAATACTGATTTTATTTTCATTGCTATTCTGCTTTCAAGTCTTCGTTAAGCCCCTTTTCCAGAGCCTTCCACCAATTTTTATCGATGATATGAACGATGTCAAAGATCATAACACCTTTACTCTTTTTACGGCACATTTTAAGCGCCGCCACAAACTGTTCTTCGTTATCCTTATATTGCTCTACATAGACTCCGGCATACACGGGAGCTTTATCCATAACCACCTTATTCACCAGGTCGGCCGAACCTTCTACGGTGTACCAGTACGCTTTGGACTTGCTTTGCCCGGCCTCCGAACGGTTTACTTTGGTCGTATCGATCTGCTCCACCTCTTTGCGGTACACTTCATAAAAATAGTTGCCGGTAAGGAACATATCCAGTACTTCGGCATACCCCGTATTCTTGTATGCAGGGGTGGCCCATTCGTAGTCTTCGGACGGATCGTAATCTTTACTGGCCCAGTTGACTCCTACTTCGTAATATGTAGGATACCAGGACCCGGTATAATCTCCGAAAATAAGACCGGGATTTATAGCTTTCAGCGCATCGTGGGCCTTATACATAAAATCGTGGATCACACCGGACCGCCACTCCAGCCATTTTTTATACCACGTTCCGGGAGTACGGCGTCCCTGTGCGTCATACGCATAAATATCCGCCGGAAAATCGGCAACCTGCTCCCCGATATAGTCTTCAAACAGTTTCCTGCTCGCGTCTGAGAAATCTGCGGTAATCCCATCATATCTCACCCTGTCCAGCACAATACCGTCCAGCTCCGGGTACATCGATACCAGTTCTTTCAACACGGACAGCTCGTAGTCCTGCACTTCGGGTAAGGCCGGGTTGAGCATGGTGGAAAACTTGTTTTTCTGCGCCGAGATCGGGGTCAACCCTTCCGGCAGATAGCTGGTGGTCTGCCAATGTTTCTTATCCGGTTCGGCATAGATCAGTCCCCTGTCAAAATAATTATGTCCGCCGGAGAATATATTCGTAGACACATGTACTTGTATCCCCAGTTCATGTCCTTTTTCGATAAACCGTTCCAGCATATCCCAGGAGCTGTCTTTTTCCCTGTCGTCTTTTTCCCATGTTGTCATCACGGGAGCGATCTTACTGGGATACAATACTTCCCCGGTAATGGGCTTTACATCTACAACGAGGTCGGTAATCCCGATGTCATGGACTTTCCTCACGTAATAGTCTACGGAGTCTTTGTGTGTAAAACGCCCGAAGTTGGCCGTGGCATCGATATAGACAATCTTCTTTTCTTTCGAAGACTGTTCTGTGGTTTTTCCCTCCGCGGGCTTTTCCCGGTTCGGCTCCGATTTGCACCCGGCGATAACCAGGGCGACTGCCAGTATCAATGGCTTTAGCATAGATCGTTGCAATAGCATTATCTTTAGATTTTCGTGTTTGTTTTCGGTTTTAATTGTTGTCTTCCAAATTGTCCAGTCCCTCTTTCACGTATTGCCACTGGTCTTTATTTTTAAGGTGGATCATATCGAAGAGGAAATAGCCATCCCCTGCATAATAGGCTGCATCCACACTTTCTACAATAGCACGGTTTACCACATCGGGAGCTGTGGTGGCCCAGTTACCGTTACCGATATCCGGTCCGCCGATAACCAGTGCATCACCTTTGATCTTTTCCTTGGCTTTGAGCGTAAATCCCTGTACGGTCCATTCACCGGTTCCGTATATACGGTCGGGGGACGCATAAGACCCCATAAGAATGATATCCATGTGATCGGCATAACCTGTGGCATTAAACCGGTCGTTGGCCCACCGGTAATCCTGCGAGGCTTTGTAATCCGGACTTGCCCAGTTGGCTCCTGTTCCGTAGTAGGAAGAATACCAGGCACCTACATACACCCCGAAATCGGTTTCCGGGTTGATGCCTTTCACGACTTCCGGGCTTTTTCCATAAAATCGTGAATGACTTTTGCCCGGAATGCCAGCCAATCCTGGAAATACAACGGTAACTCCTGCGGAAGGCTCCGGAGACTGCCATTTCGGTCGTCACCACATCTTCCGGCCAGTTAGCCACATTGGTCCCGAGGAATTCCTCGAATTTTTCCCTGCTCAGATCAGAAAAATCACTTCCCAGGTTATCGTAACGGCCCCTGTCGAGGATAATACCGTCCAGGTCGGAATAGGCTGCAAGGTCTTTCAGCATATCAAAGAGAAACTGCTGTGCCCCGGGATGAAGGGGGTTAAAAAACCGGGCGCCGTTATCATTGATATCCAGGGTATTCATGATACCGTTGGCGGTAAGCTCCATCGAGGCCCAGTCGCGCTTGCTCTCATCGCTGAACAGCATTCCGTTTTTACCGATACCGGATACCTGCCCTCCGACCATGGTATTTATAGAGGCATATACCCGGAGCCCCAGTTCATGTCCTTCATCTATAAAAGCCTGCAGATAATCCCAGGTGGCCGTGCGTTCTATACGTTGAAAACTTCCGCCTACCCAGGCTCCCATAAAGGTGGCCTGCGGGGCTACACTACTCTGGAAAAGAACATCCCCGGTGGTTCCCCTGACATCGACGACCACATCGGTAAAACCGGTTTCTTTGGCCTTGGTCAGGTCGCGTACAATCTTGCTGCGATCGTTCGCGAAATCCGGAAATTAGCTGCAGCGTCTATCCACAGTACTACGGGCTTTTGTGCTGTACTGTCCTGTTCTTCCTCCGGCCAGTGACGAAGCCCGTTATAGTCGTCATTGCAGGCCATTAAAAGGACTATACATGTGAATGCGAATATCTTTTTTATATAGTGTTTCATCTTTTAAGAAGTATTGAAGCGGGAGGAACAATTCCTCCCGCCGGTATTTTACATATCAATAGCATCAAACTGTACCCCTACTACGTACCCGTTGGTAAACATAAAATAGAGATAGAGGTAATAACCGTTTTCCGAAACGGTCAAAGCGACGTCTCCTGTTCCGTTACCATTGACAACAGGCGGCGAAACGGATTTTCCGCCATAGACATTAGGTTCACTGGCCCATTGTACGGCAGGTACGGATCCCGCAGACAGGTCACCACTGAATGTTGCCGGAGAACTTACATCGAGTAACCACACCATATCGGCAGATCCCCAGTTAAAGCTGTTGATCCAGTTTATGGCTGCAAAAGAGGCATTGTGAATTCTATATAATCCACGGCATTCTGAATGTAATTGGTGCTCAGCGGATCGAGCATCTGTCTTACCGTATTGCTCTGGCCGTTTACCCAGGCAAACTGGTTATCGGAATACGAGGCTACGAAATAATCGCTCATCGGGTTGGTGGCCGAGGTCGAGATCACATCGGCATTTGTTGTCCAGCCCTTGGGCAATCCTCCGACCGATATGATGTCCGGTACCTGAGAGGTCAGTACTCCTCCGGAGACCACCCAGCGGGCAAAACTACGGCTCGGGCTTCCGAAGATAGGCGCTGTGATCACTGCATCGGCATCCAGGCTACCCTGTACGGAAAGTTTACGTCCTATGGCCACCCCGCCGTCCCATTCGATCATCAGTTCGGGAGCAGATGCTATAGAAGTGAGTTTCCATACTTTAAAGCTGCCGTCGTTGGGTGCCAGGTTGTTTACCAGTATGGTACCGGAGGCATCTGCGGTACTGTAAAAATTGGTCAGGCTACCCTGTACGGAACCCAGACTGAAACTGGTGACGCGTTCCCCGGTTTTGGCATCGATAACCACGCTTTCGTAGTTGCGGGTATTGATCACCACGTATTCGCCCGTAGCGGCAATACCCCGGTGAGGTTATCGACGGTGATACCGAGGTCGCTCTTCAATTGTTTGGCAAACATGATCCTGCCGCTACCGGCACGGATACCGTAAGGCAATTTTCCGGGTACTGCTTTTTGTACCGTGTACACATTTTGTGTACCGTCGTGTGCCGTTACCGTCAGTTCTACGCCTTCGTTATAATCCAGGGCTTCTGCGGCCGGATCGGGATCTATGGTGGCATGGGCAGAAAGCCTGTACTCGGCCTTTGCGGGTTCGATTTCTCCGACAGAGATTATACTTATAGTCCTGGTATCTTCGTTGACCACCCCGGAAAGCCCGAGGGAAGGCAGCGAAAAATCTTCGATAAATGCTTCGGAACTCTTACGGATCTCTCCGACTACGGTGTATTGTCTCACCTGCTTGCGCTGATCGGTGACCGTAATGGTATTTTCCGTGGTGAGGTCCATATACAATAGGCTGGGTTCGACCGTTACGTTGTCGTCCAGGTTGGCATTGACCCGCATCCGCGACAGCATATCGGGGTGACTTCCAGCGTACTGTTTACAGGAAAGTAATACGGAACGGGTATGACGATCCGATCGGTCCCGGTATCGAGATAACCGATAAATTCGCCACGGCCATCCTCGAAATTGGCCGTAATACTGTTCAGTCCCTGCCTGGATACGGAAGGGAGAAGTTCGTCGGGGTCCTGACACCCGTAACTCACCAGGAGTACAAGAACCGCTAACTTAAAATTTATGTTGAATATTTTCATGTGTTTAAAATTTTTAGTCTACTGGATATGAAGAATCTGAAACCGGGATCGCAATACACAGTATAGTCGTTCTCCCATTCGGCGAGACCCGGTTTATTTCTTCATACTTTCTTATTTCCATGGATCGTATTGTTCTATTGCGGAATTGTTGGCCAATTCGTTATAGGGTATGGGCAGTATGTATGTTCGTTGCAGGAAAATACGATCTTCGAGATCGGCATCTACATATTCGAAATTCAGTGCCCCCGGAATCCCGGTAACCCTGAACCCGTGTACCCTGTAGTTCTGATACGCGGTATGGGCCAGTTTCCATCTCCGCATATCCCAGTACAAATGGCCTTCATAGGCAAGCTCTACTTTACGCTCTTTTCTTATGGCCTCAAAAAGATTTGCGCCCGTAAGTCCGGTTTTCGCAGGCATGGCAATTCCGGGCCTGCTGCGTACGGCATTGATATCGGCCATGGCATTGCCGGATTTTCCGAGCCTGTAGTTTGCTTCTGCCCTGTTGAGATATACTTCGGCCAACCGTATTTCTACCCAGGCCTGGGTACTCGGTATGGTGATAAGATCGGTATTTTCCGGATCCCGGAGCTTCTTCAGGTAATATCCCGTGGTGGTACGTCCCTGGGCATAAGTCTGCTCTCTGTAGGCCATATACCTGCCGTTTTCTCCTTCTACGGAATTGGTCATGGTCTTCCCCTGCCACTCTGATCCCGGATATATGATCGTGGCATGAAATCTCGGATCGAGATCCTCATAAGGGGGCACAACGGAGGTATTGCTGTGCCAGGGCGCCCAGTTTACAGTCATCCCGCTCCTGTTTTCGTAACTTTCCACCATTTCCTGGGTAGGCGTACCGGAACCTCCCTGATTCTCGATCTCCCCGTAGGTAGCATAATCCTTGTCGAACGAATGATTAGGATCGTTCAGCAGGTAATTGTATTCGAGTATGGATTCGGAATTTCCGCCTTTCCAGCTGTCTTCATAGTTATCGGTAAGCGCGTAATGCGGCGAGTTTATCACTTCGTCGGCTGCATCTTTAGCTTCCTGCCAGCGTTCGGCATAAAGCATCGCTCTCGATTTCAGGGCCCAGGCGGCACCTTTGGTCACCCTGCCTGTTTCGGAAGCGGGCCATGCCCCTGCTTCGGGCAATACACTTGCGGCAAAGTCGAGATCGTCGGCGATAAGATCCCAGGTTTCCGCAGCGGTACTCAGGGTTTATCTTTTTGCAGGTTCATATCCGTATACAGAATAACCCCGTCGTGTCTTTTGGCAAGCTGGAAATACAGGAAAGCCCTGAAAAACCTCGCCTGACCGCGGTACAGATCGTTGGTTTCCTCTTCGAATACCGAATATTGCTCTAACCCCACGAGAAACTCGTTTACTCTTCGTATCCTTTCATAGGTCTCGCTCCACACATCGAGCAGATTACTTGTAGGCCCAATCACCTCGGGGGTAAACACATAGCGGTTCGCATCCCCTGCTTTAGATCCGGGTACATAGCTTCCGTACTTAAATGTATCGGTTAATCCTTCGGTCAGTGATCCGTTGAACTGGGCTCCTCCAAACTGCCCGTAACGGTCGATATAAGGGTAGAAGCCGTTCACGTAAAGCTGAACGTTTTTTTCATTCTCCCATATCACCAGGTCGCTTATTCTGTCGGTCGGGGTAGTATCCAGATAATCATCGCAAGAGAACAATCCGGCCAGCAGCATTACAGCGGCTATTTTATGTATTTGTATTTTCATCATGTATCTGCTTGATTGGTTAAAATGTCATACGCATTCCTACGGAATAAATACTCTGCTGCGGATAATACCCGTTGTTTACACCGGGCATTTCGGGGTCTATATTGTATTTCGTCAATTCGCTCCACGTCCACAGGTTCTGTCCCTGTACATACAGTCTCAGCTGCTGTACGAAACCGTCTTTTCCGGAAAGCCCGGGAAAACTATATCCGAACTGTAACGATTTCAATCTAAGATAGTTACCATTCCTGTACCAGAAGCTGGAAGAATACGCGTTGTTACTGCTCAAGGGTACGAGGCTCAACCGTGGAAATTCGGCACCAGTATTGTCCGGCGTCCAGCTGTTTTCCACAAGGTACACCGGGGAATTTCCCCCGTGATAGAAAGGACGGGTCATCGAAGTATGATCCATAACCCCACTACTATACACACCGTCAGCGCTACATCTCTTCCGAGTGCGCCCTGGAAAAGGGCATTAAAGTCGAAACCTTTGTATTCGGCGTCGAGATTGATCCCTCCTACGAATTTCGGATATGCGGACTTCCCGATATAGCCCCGGTCCTGTTCGTAGGTCACTTTTCCATCCCCGTTACGGTCCTTGTATTTTATATAGCCTACATCTACGGCCCTTCCCGGGATGAGGGGTGAGTTGGCTATATCTTCCTCGCTCTGAAAAAGACCATCAGCGATAAACCCTACCTGGGCTCCGACTTCTTTCCCGGTCAGTTTCAACCAATCGGGTGTATTTTCACTGTCGGTATAGCGCAGCCATCTTCGTTTGGTGTACGTCCCGTTCAGGCTTATCCCATACGAGAATTCTCCGATCTTGTTTCTGTGCCCCAGGACAATCTCAAATCCTTTATGGTCCTGTTTGTTATTATTTTCATACCCGGGAACATAACCTCCGAAGCTGGGCGGATATGCGTTGTCTACCGTGCTCAGCATGTCATATACGTACTTGTAGAAGATATCCAGTTCCACATTGAGTTGCCCTCCCCAGAGGGTCAGGTCAAATCCACCGTTGTACTGCAAAGCTTTGGCCCAGGTCAGGCTTGTATTTCCCGGACGGGAAGTTACCAATCCCTGTTGCGGCTCTCCGTTGAGCACTACGGCCGGTGAACTCAGGAAGCTGAGGGTGTTTAAAAAATAATACGGGTCGATCTGTGTTGTTCCGGTAATCCCTACACTTCCGCGGAGTTTAAAGTTATCCACACCATGTACCGAATTCCGGAACCAGTCTTCTTCACTCATTCTCCATCCCAGGGAAGCTGCAGGAAACATTCCCCAGCGTTTTCCTTTCTCCATACCGCCAAATACATGGCTACCGTCATATCTTGCAGAGATCTCCAGCAGGTATTTGCTGTCGTAATCATAATTGATACGTCCTACAAAACCCATTTGTTTTTGTTCATAACTTCCTCCACTAACATTATTGCGATCTTCATCCTTGGAAAAGGAAAGCTCGTCCAGTTCGTAAATATCAAATCCGTAGCCGTAGGCTCCGAAATTATTTCCTTTGACCTCCCTGGTTTCCATCAGCAGTAATCCGCCGAAGCGATGTTTCCCGAAATCTCCTTTATAATTCAGACTGGTATTGGTGGTAAACGATCTGCTGTAAGTAAACCCTTCAACCAGGGAAGCCCTGTCTCCTCTCGGGTCGTAGGCATAGGTATAGGTCAGCTCGCGGGTTGCGGCAGTAACCGGATTCGCTACATACGTCTGATAGGGTGTACTGAACTGTTTATTGTTATAGAAAGACATGTCATAAGCCGTCATAAATTTGGCACTTAATCCTTTGACAAAAGGAATATCGTATTTCAGTTCGAAATTGGTCTGTATTACCGTGGTTTTGGACTTGCTGTAGCCGGAAAGTGACGAAGCGGCAAACGGGCTTACAAAAGAACTGGCGGTCCGGGTAGATACGGGCTCTCCATCTATTTCCTCCGGCACATAAGGATGTGCCCGGATGGCCTGTTGCGGAATGTTGTTCCAGTCTCCGGGATTTGCAGAAAACCCGGGCCGGTCCCTGTCCTCTATCCGTCCGGAAATATCGAACCGGAGATTGAGGTTTTCGGCCACCTTGGCATCGATATTACTCCTCAGGTTTACCCTGTTATAGGAGATACCGTCCACGTTTCCTTTCTGGGAGAAGTTCCCCAGCGACACAAAATACTTGACAGATTCACTCCCCCCGGTCGAACTCACATTTACGGTCTGGTTATACCCCACATCAAAGGTCTTGTCGTACCAGTTGGTGTTACCCCAGCCATCGGAAGGGTCACCATTGACCATCATTTGTACCTGCTCGCGGGTAAATATGGGTTGATTGCCATCCAGTTCCAATGCCCTGTTATACCAGTAGGCATATCCGGGACCGTCGAGCATCTGCTGCTTTACCGCATTGATACTCACCCCTGTCGATGCCGATGCGGTGATAGAAGCACGGCCCTGACGTCCTCTTTTGGTCGTTACGATAATTACCGCATTGGCGTTAAGTCCGTAAACAGCAGCCGAAGACGCATCCTTGAGTACAGACACCGATTCGATCTCGTTAGGATCTATCTCGGAAATATCTCTCTGTACACCATCTACGATATATTTGGCCGAGGAACCACGGATAAGCAGACTGGAACCGTCCGCCCCGGGCTGACCGGACTGTTGCAGGGATATCACCCCGGCCATACGTCCGCCGAGCAGATTGGTAATGTTGGCCGTAGGCGCCTTCATCAGCTCCGCACCTTCGATCTGGGTGATGGCCCCGGTAACGGATTGTTTTCGCTGTGTTCCGTACCCAACCACGACCACTTCGTTAAGGCTGGTAATGCCGGGTCTGAGTTGCACATCGATCCTGCTTCTTCCGGCTACGGATACCGTATCGGAAATATATCCCATCAGGGAAAACACGAGTTTACTGTCCGGATCGGGAACATCCAATGCGTATAAACCATCGAAATCGGAGGAAACACCGGTCCTGGTTCCTAAGATAACGACATTGACCGCGGGCAACGGGTCGCCGTTCTCCACATCCACGATCTCACCTTCTACCCGGAGGTCCTGGGCATTCAGCAGCGCGGGAATCATCATTAAAATGCATAATGACAATCGATAAATTTTTTGATCGCACAAAAAAGCTGTCATAATTTCATAATTTTTTAAGTTTTGGTGATTATTGGTTTAAAGTTTAAATTTTTTAAGTCAATAAGACAGATATATAATTTTATTTATGTTTCAATGCATTCAAATATATAAATAAGTTTTTCATTGAAACAATAATTAATTAATTTTTTTAGTTTTATAAATACATAAAAATTTTTTATTAATTATTATTTAAAACTTTTTTAGCCTGATATCCCAATACAAGGGCGAGAAAAATAAGTACCAGGGACATTGCTGCAAGTACATAATCGCCTTCCCCGAGATTCTTTATTCCAAAAAACACGAGCGATGTCAACGATACCAGGTACATGAAGATCATAGGCCAGAATACGATCCTGTAATTGATCTTCTCCCGGATCATCCATACGGACAGTGCCAGTAAGGTCAGCGCGGCCAGCATCTGGTTGGCCGAACCGAAAATAGGCCATAACTTTTCAAACTGACCCGAAGCCAGTAGTACAACCGATGCGAAGATCACTGTTGCCGTAGCTACATACCGGTTTTGCATGATATGATTTCCTTTCGGGGTTTCGGGTTTTGCTTTTCAAAAGTTCCTGTACGACAAACCGGGCAAGGCGCGTACAGGTATCCATGGTAGTCAGGGCAAAGGCCGAAACGGTCAGCGCAATAAAATCCACCGCCCTGGCTTCCGGCACGCCCAGGTTGGCAATCATAGTCCCCAATCCATGTGCAAACACACTTACGGGACTCCCCGTGCTCAATTGGTCCCTGTAATCCTCCGGACTGAATACGGCTACCGAGGCCACTGCTATAATAGCCAGGAACGACTCGATAAGCATACCGCCATAACCGATCATTTTTACATCCGTTTCTTTTTCGACCTGCTTGGAGGTAGTTCCCCCGGCAACGAGTGCGTGAAATCCGCTGATGGCGCCACAGGCCACGGTAATAAAAAGCACGGGGAACAAATAGCCCAGATCGTCATCATGCCAGGCCACGGCATGTTCCGGTGCAGCCTTCGGGTCGGAAATAAAAATACCGGCTACGGCAAAGAGGATCAACCCATACAATAAAAAACTGCTGAGGTAATCTCTCGGCTGCAACAAAACCGATACCGGGGTCACCGAAGCTATACCTACATACAGCATCAATACCACAAGCCATACGGTGTACGACCATTGTACCGGCATACCTCCACCGAAAATAATAACGGCATATACTGCTATGATCGCAAGTATCATCGTCGACCATGCTACACCTTTCGACGGGTGTTGCCCGATTTTCCTGCGGACCTGCCCGAATACCAGGGCCAACAGGATAAAGAGTCCCGAAATTGAGGCTACTTCCGGATTACTTGTAAAGGTTCTCGCTATGATATCTCCGAAAACCGCTATGATCAGGATCAGTGTGGCCAGGCTAAAAAGCAGGAACAGCCTTTTCCCCTGCCATCCCATATATTTACGGATCACTTCTCCGATACTTTTACCGTCGTGCCTGAGCGAAGCGATAAGACTCGCAAAGTCGTGGACAGCCCCGAGAAATATGCCCCCGGCCAGTATCCACAATACCGCCGGCACCCAGCCGAAGGCTACCGCGATCACCGGTCCTATAATAGGTCCTGCCCGGCGATGGAGGCAAAATGATGCCCGAGCACAATACCTTTGCCCGCGGGTTCGTAATCGACACCGTCCTTTAACCGCCGGGCCGGGGTCACATTTTTGTCGTCCAGCTTAAACAAACGCGCCAGGTAATTCCCGTATACGCGGTAAGCTATACGCAGCACAATAAAAGACAGGATCAATATCCAGATAAATCGCATGGTTGGTAGTGTTTTGTCCGATAAACGGAACCGGGACGTTCCGGGATTTCTCCACGAAACATCGTGTTCGTATAGTTCGCGGAGTCCCTTCGGGTTTACTCCGGCTGTAATGTATAATCTACATAAGCTTCAAAAAGCCTGTTCCACGGTAATAAGAGTTGCAGTTTTGTTATCGGAATGTATGTTCCCGTTTCGCGTTGCAACTTTTCTATATAATCGTGCATGTGTTTCACGCCTTCCGTTTCCAGTGCTCTAACCTTAGGCGCTGTCATCACGGAACTCCAGTGCAGGGAAGTATCCAGTTTTGGCAACAGTTGTTTGCGGATGATGTTGTTGTAGAGGAAATCATTGCTCCAGCGGTGCCATAAAAACCAGCGCTGCGCTTCGTTCCCCTGAGCCACGGTATTCCCTGTCGTTTCCGCATACCGGTAGATATAGCCCTGTGCAATGGCCGTCCCCAGCGTATTGCCACTGGTATTCCACGAGGCATAGGCATACAGTTTGTCGAGTATGTTTTCGTGCACCAGATATTCACCGAGTATCCGGCTTCCTCCCTGTACGTTTCCCTTCGGGTCTATATCGGCCAGGATCACCTTATATCCTTTACGGACACGGGCTTTCAGTGTTTCCGTAAATATCCTTGTTTCCGCTTCCTTTCCCCGGGAAGTGTACACCATCAGCAACAGATCTTCCGTGCCGGATGTAGCTGCCTTTTGTCCGCCACAGGTTGCGATATAATCTTCGACCACACCATCCAGGGGTTTATCTTCGAAAGGCATGACGGTTCTCGAATCCTCTGCCGAACTGTATAGGACATCGACCCGTACCGGTTGTTCCGACTTTCCGGACAGATAACGGGCCAGAAGGACCATACCTATCTCATCGGCTCCCGGTTGTATGTGTACTTTTTGTTCCAGCCTCTTGTCATGTACGCGCTGTTTCAGTGCTTCCCGCTCCCTGATATGCATTCCCGACGGATGTGCATCGTCCTGGGACAGGATGAGGTAATCCACCACGCCATCCTCTACCAGCTCCAACGCTTTCCGGTTGATACGGTTATTGCGTTTCCGGCTTTTCACATAATCTCCGATAACTTTTGACGGAACCCTTCCATCGGGCTTTTTACCGGGGTCGGGTTGTTCCGCCCAGGCCTGCAGTTGCCTTCTGTACGCCTCGTTTTCTGCCGTTGCCGTCGGGGCCAGCCGCATAATCACGCTGTTGAGGTAGACCGGAACATCCGGATACCTGTTGCGCAATCGGTGAAGTACCGACAACCGCCTTGCAGCTACTTTCCCGGAAACACGGTGTTCCCGTGATGCTACGAGACCGCCGTAGGCCAGCATATCGGCCGATATGATCAGGGCATCGTAACCGGAAAGGTCCTGTTTTTCCATCCACTCTATGATCTTATCCGGATCTCCGGCCCGGGTATATCTGCCCAGCCATTCCCGTGGCGGGCTCACCAGGTCATAACCGGCAATACGGCCCGCTGTTTCCGGAAACTGGAGACATGGGGGTCTGTCGTCTAACGGGATCAGTAAAATCTTAGCACGGGATTGTGCATATCCTGTCTGCATCAGGCTGCACGACATCATTAAACCAATAATCAAATATTTCATAGTACCAGATTTTAATACGATCCGTCTTCCGGCCAGCGGGTCGCTATGCCCTGGGCCTCGATCCGTTTTTGAAATTCCTCAATTTTATGCTTTTTGGCATACAACTGCTGTGGGGTCAGTTTGTTTTGCAGTAAGAAAGGGATGAGCACCCCCACAGCTTCGCCTATACTCCACTCTACCGGATGCAGGCGGTAACACCCGTTGGTAATATGGGTAGTTCCGATATTTTTACACGCGGGTAAGAGGTTTTCGGTCTGTTCGGGAATCAGGGATCCCAGGGGGATCTGAAATCGCAGGGAATCAAAATCGATATAGTTATCGCCCCCGGTACTGGGATGCAGATCGATGTGATAGTAACCGATGCCGACACTATCCGGAAATTCCCTGGCCTTTACGTGTTCTCCGGTAGCTCCGCTCACCATCATCCGCTGTTTTTTTCCTACGTGTTCTTCGAGAATCGTAAACAATGACCGTATCCGGCGCGATTCGCGGACGTAAGGATACTTGGCCAGGCCGTCTTCGGTACCCATAATATCCTGTCGGAGCCTCAGTCCCGGCCATCCTTTACCGCCATCGGGCCTGGGAGCTTCGGTTTGCAACCAATACAACAAGGACAGGCTGAGTTGCTTTCCACGCTCAAAATGATGCTGAAATACATCCGGAGCGGCTTCCACGATATTCCCGAGCCAGTAATCGTTCTGGGGCCAGTTGACTATAGAGATGTCCCCGCGGTAGAACCCGGGATCGAAATTATCCTTGTCCAGGATACGACGGTATATCCAGAGGTTAAGCCTGTCGTCCATTTCGCCGGTCGTTGGGTCAAACCCCAGTACCTTAGGCTGTAAGGTCTTGGGATTGGAGTAATTGAGTTCCAGTAGTTTTCCTGCCCAGGCCGGACTCATCTCCGGTGTATAGTTTTTCCAGAAACGGTATTCTTCGGGTTCGGGGATCGTCCAGTTTTCGCCGGGAACATAATCCATGGCAAAACATGCGGTAAACGCCTGGTTATTTTCAGGATCGGCCACCTGCGGCGCATGCAACTCTCCTGTTTCGGTTTTAGATTCGGTCCCGGTCACATAAGCGGTCCCGGTCAGCGGTAGTAACTCCCCGAGTTCGGTAGCGTCTACCACATAGCTTCCGGTAAGTTTACACAGGCTTCTATCGCGCAGGTTCCTGGCATACAGGGCCCGGACTTTCTTACCTGATACTTCGGCACGGACCACATGGTGTTCTCTGAGGATGTGCATCCTGCCCGTACTGATATAAGGGGCAAACATCTGTTCCAGCACGGCAAGGGCTACCCGCGGTTCATGGCTTATGGCCGATACGTCGGCGTTGCCCGGATTGAAGTACTCCGCATTGCGCGCCTTATCGTTCAGGGGGTAATGGGTTTTATAATACTCCCGCACCCTGGTCCGGAATTCACGGTACAGGGCCGTAGCCCCGTAATGCTCTATCCAGTCGTGCTCGTCGGGCGGTACGCCCTGTTGGGTAAGCTGTCCGCCTATCCAGTCTGTTGGCTCGGTCATCACTACGTTGAGTCCGTTGCGAAGTGCTGCAAAGGCTGCCGCACAACCGCCGACGCCTCCTCCGGCAATGACAATATCGGCCTGCCACGTTTTGCCGCTTTCCGATACCTGTACGGGAGTGCTTTGCTGCCATATCGGAGCAGCCGTGACCGGCAGGGTAGCCAGGGAGCCCCCGGCAATACATATACTTTCTATAAAACTTCTTCTTTTCATCGTATGGTTATATAGGGTGTCGTATTATTTCTTCATCCAGTACGCTTCTATGTCTTCCAGACTTTTCCGGGCCGTCTCCGGAATATATTTCCACATCAGGTACAGGTAAGGCAGACACATGATACCGAAAAAGAGAAAAGTACCGGCCGGACGGAGTGTTTCCAGCAGCCAGGGCGTCAGTTGCCCTACAAGATAGGTCCCTACCCACAGCGACAACCCGGCCAGAGACATGGCCAGGCCCCGGATGCTGTTGGGGTACATCTCCGAGAGCAGGACGAAGATCACAGCAGAAATACTGATGGCTGTGGCAAAAACATAAAACAGGAACAGTCCCAGCAGTATTCCGCTGCTGATCTGCCAGGCTTCTCCTTTATAGAAATACAGGCTTATACACAGCAACGCACCGATCATACCTGTTACGCCAAAATACACCAGTTTTTTACGCCCTACCCGGTCTATGATACACAGGGCCAGTACGGTGGTCAGCACATTGACCAGACCTACCCAGACCTGGTAATACAAGGCATCTCCCCCGGAGAGCCCGCTCTGCTCGAAAATACTGGGACCGTAATAGAGTACGGCATTAACCCCCATAAACTGTCCGAGCATGGCCAGGGCCACCCCCAGGAATACCGGGAGAAGGATCTTCGGATTGGCCAGTATCTTTAACGAAGCTGCGAGGCTACGGCTTGTTTCGCCCTTCTGTATTTCCCCGGTCATAACGATCGCCTGTTCGTCTGACTGTACTATTCTCGAAAAAATGCGTCGTGCCCTAAGGGTCATCCCCTGCATTACAAGCCACCTCGGGCTCTCGGGGATAAAAATGATGATCACCAGGAACAATACGGCCGGAAAAGCCTCTGTGCCCAGCATGGCACGCCATTCTTCTTCCCACAGCCTTTCTGTCCACCCGCTTCCGCCATACCTGCCGGCCTGTGCGATCCCGAGGATCTTAAAATTTACCAGGTAAGCTCCCAGGAAACCGACCGTTATAGCCAGCTGGTAAAGGGCCACCAGGCTACCGCGGATATGCGACAGGGCCACCTCCGAAATATACATGGGCGATACGATAGATACCACACCTATCCCTACCCCCCCTATAATCCGGTAGATGACCAGGGTCGTAAAAGTCCCCGACAAGGCACAGCCAATGGCCGACAGTGAGAAAAGTACGGCCGACAACAGCATCATTTTTTTTCTTCCGTAGCGGTCGCTCAGCCATCCGGCTACGAGAACCCCGGCAATAGACCCCACCAGGGCACAGCCTACATACCACCCCTGCTCCATAGTACCCAGACCGAACTGCGCACTCACCCGGGAAATGGTCCCCGAAATCACGGCCGTATCATAACCGAATAAAAAACCGCCAAGCGCTGCAACCATGGCGAGGAAGCAGACATAGTAAATATTTCTGGATTTTTCCATTGTTTTTAAATTCCGAAGTATTCGCGATAGCGGTTATACAAATGTCCGGCCTGCAGATAGGCCGATTGCGGACTCATAAAATGAGAAAATTCGAAAGTGATCGCCTTGTCGTATCCGGCCCTTTTCGCCGCTTCCAGTTTCAGCCGCAGTTTCTCGAACTTTATAGGTAAGAATTTTATGGGCATGTCCCTGTCAAAGGTTTCGGCATTGGTCCAGCATTTCATCCCGTACTTATCGGCAAGCTTCTTATTGACAGTAAAAAAATCGTCGAGCTGATCGTAATCGATATGCCCGTCCTGGAAGGCTACGGCATCTACAACCTTATGGATACCATCGAAGATCTCATCCCATTCCCTTTCGTGCTCTTCTACCGAAACGGACTCTTTTTTAGAAAGATTCCCCGAAGCGGCAGCCACAGCTTTTTTTCCGTCTATCCAGGGCGATATAAATGTGGGGAGTCCGGACGACACCGCTTTACACTGCTTACCCAGTTCGTAAAAAGACGTTATGGCTCCTTTGGTCTTACGGCTTATTTCACCACTCAGGTACCATCCCTTAAAACTGCTGAACCGTTCGCCATACTTACGCCAGACCTCATCGATAACGTATCGGTTAGATTCTATTTCATGCGTCAGATCGCCGGTATCCCAGTAGGCCCCGGAATCGTACAGGCCGAAATAGAAATTCATGTGGTATTTCTCCGCCAGGCTCAGAAACAGTTCCAGCAGATCGGTATGAGGTTTGTAACATCCCCTGGACACCAGGTAATCGGAAGGATACGTGAGGAACTTACGATACCCCGAACGTATGAGGATTACCGTATCTATACCTATGGACCTCATGTGCTGAAAGTCTCTTTCCCATTCTTCTTTTCCCCAGTTCTGATGCGGAATATCATGTGAGATCTCATCCAGAAACGTAGCGGTTATGGGGAGTCCCGCACCACCGTACCGCTTAGGATCGGCTTTGGGGATAATATGCTCCGAAGGCATGGCCCCGGCACGATCGAGCCCACTGAGGGTGAGTACGGAAGCTCCTGCCATAGAAGCATTTTTCAGAAAACTCCTCCTGGAGTTCTCCCCGGTATTTTCAGGTTTCATAATGTAAAGTTTTGGTTAGGTTTTGTACTCTATGTTCCCGGTTAAAGGACTGTGCTCTTCTCCTCCCGGTTATTCTGAGATCAGGTCTGCCGGCCGGGAGCCCCTTCCTGCCACAACCTTTTCCCGTACCCCGACACCCGCTACCGGAAAACCGAGGGTTCCGATAGAGGCATCTGAGTCCTAACTTCCGGAATTTGTTATGGTAAAAGCAATGTCCCGGATACGTTAGCCAGACAAATATATATTTTTTTTAATTATACAGCGAACAATAAATATATTTTTTTATTAACTAAGCTTTTTAAAAGTTTATTATTAACAAACAGTAGTGCTTCTACAGCAGGATTCTTCTTACCTTTTCCTCTTGCCGGTACGGGTAACACCTTTTCTGCTGCGCCTGCTCTTCTTTTGGTTACGGGCGCAGTACCGATACCATAAAAGTATATACCCATCCGGCAGGTTATCGCAATTACCGAACGGAGGCATCAGGATATAGGCCATACAGAAAGTTACTCCGGGAGTTGGTATAAAAAAAGAAGCTGTCTTTGGGAATATCAGGCAAAATATGGGGTTCAGGCGCTTTATGCCCGGGGGACCTGATCACGTAGAAACCGAAACAGGCCCTGTAGCTGTGGCTCACCATCCTGAAAGGCAGGATTAAGGACATCATCCTAAAAACCTGTCAGATGATCAAATTGATAACCTATGAGCTAACCCCTGAACTAAGGGATCATTTTTCTAAAAGACTTCCATACAAAAAGACCGCCTAAAACTTTGCAGACGGTCTTCTTTATATATGTGCGAATCATCTATTCTCCGCCATTCTTTTTCAGCCATTCCAGCCTGCGTTGGTCCGGGAGATGTGTAACCCCGAAGTTTTCAAAACTCGCACGGAACCCTTCCCCGTCCGGACTTGCGCCCATCAGCCCCACCTTTACCGGGGTATTATCCGGGAAATACGCATTGCGCATCATCACGTATTCCTTATCGTCAAACGAGTAAAAGATCTCCACGGCATCCCGTCGTCTTACCGCCTTGATCCAGACAAACGCAGGGGCTTCCTCCAGGGAGATTACACTCCAGTCGCTCGTATTGTGGGTCACAACCGTACTCAGGTTGTACGTTCCGTCTACAAACTCTATCCCGGCCTTGATGTAATGTTTCTCATCGATACGGACCATCAGTCCCGCCTGGTCAAAACGTGCCTTGTACGCCCCGGATACTTTGACTTTGGCTTCGAATTCTCCCCCGTAAACGGCATAGTAGAAGGGAGCGTCATCTACGGTAAATCCGTAGTGCGATATCCGCCAGTAATCGGTCTGCGGAGTTACAAATACGGACAGCGTCCCGTCCTTGATCTCCCAGTCCCGGGTTCGTTAAACCAGTTCATTTTTTCCAGCCGTTGTGCATACAGTGTATACACACCCTGTGAACCTGCAAAAAGCAGTGCAAAAAGGATTAATGTTCTCATCATGATATTTAGCTTTACTTTTGCAAAAGTAGTCCTGTTTATCGCGGGGCTCAATAATGATTAATAACCATTTTTACTATGGCTACACCTATCGCAGACCAGCTGCATCACAAACTGCTCGGACAGGACTTTACCGGGACGGATACGGCATGGCCACAGGAACAGCTCAAAGCTCTTGCTGAACTGTATGCGGAAACGGAACAGGCCATTGCCGTACTCAGTGATATGCAGGCCAACCGGAGTTATATCTGCTACGGGGGCATAGCGGCTACCCTGGGGATTTCCTGCCCGGTGCAGCACAAAACCATAGATTCGATCTGGGAAGAGGAGATCTTCTCCGGGACGCATCCGGACGACCTGCAAAACAAGTATTTCCTCGAACTGCAGTTTTTTAACACGGTAAAACAACTCCCCAGGCACAACGTCACGGACTTTTTGCCATACATCCCCTGCGAATACGCAACCGCAATAACCAATATGTCACCATACTGCACCGTATTTTTTATCCGCGTACTTCCACACCGGAAGAACTTCGGTTTGCGCTTTGCCTCTATACCTTCCCCTCCTACCAGGCCCTTCCGCCCCGTAACGGGTGTATAGTAAACCCCGTAACCGGGGCCCTGATCCCTGCCGACCATAACCGGAGCCACAATATCCTTTCCCGCAGGGAAAAAGAAATATTATCCTGGATCGATAAAGGGAAAATGAGTAAAGAGATCGCCGACCTGCTGTCTATTAGTATCCATACGGTAAACAGGCACCGGCAGAATATCCTGGAAAAACTGCACGTCAGCAACGCCATGGAAGCCTGCCGTATGGCGAGGATGATGGGGGTTTTGTGAAATCCTTTCAAAATTGTATCTTGTATTAGGATTCACAGGTAAGCTTGGAAAGGCCCGCAATCTATTACGTTGTGAATTGCTTTCAAAATTGTATCTTGTATTAGGATTCACAGGGACACCTAAACCCAGAGGAAAGCGAAAAACGTTGTGAATTGCTTTCAAAATTGTATCTTGTATTAGGATTCACAGGATAGATTCCCAGCAGAAACAAAAAGAACTGGTTGTGAATTGCTTTCAAAATTGTATCTTGTATTAGGATTCACAGGAATCAAAAAATTATTACCCAATGAACCAGTGTTGTGAATTGCTTTCAAAATTGTATCTTGTATTAGGATTCACAGGCGTTGAACTTACCTAAATCGATCTTATCGTTGTGAATTGCTTTCAAAATTGTATCTTGTATTAGGATTCACAGGAGTCTGTAGGTAACATGTGATCTGCATACGGTTGTGAATTGCTTTCAAAATTGTATCTTGTATTAGGATTCACAGGGATGTTTATTTGGTAACCAGAAAACCTATGGTTGTGAATTGCTTTCAAAATTGTATCTTGTATTAGGATTCACAGGCTGAGGCTACAAAATACACCGGTCACATGGGTTGTGAATTGCTTTCAAAATTGTATCTTGTATTAGGATTCACAGGGATATTCGGCAACAGGGTAACTGCCATTACGTTGTGAATTGCTTTCAAAATTGTATCTTGTATTAGGATTCACAGGCTGAGGCTACAAAATACACCGGTCACATGGGTTGTGAATTGCTTTCAAAATTGTATCTTGTATTAGGATTCACAGGGATATTCGGCAACAGGGTAACTGCCATTACGTTGTGAATTGCTTTCAAAATTGTATCTTGTATTAGGATTCACAGGTTAAAGCATTAAGAAATCAACTTCTCGACGGTTGTGAATTGCTTTCAAAATTGTATCTTGTATTAGGATTCACAGGAGCGACAAAGGTTATAGACTCACTATTATCGTTGTGAATTGCTTTCAAAATTGTATCTTGTATTAGGATTCACAGGTAGAAATTGATGGTAATCCTTTTAGCTTAGGTTGTGAATTGCTTTCAAAATTGTATCTTGTATTAGGATTCACAGGGAATGTATTAATGTATAATTATGAGTTACAGTTGTGAATTGCTTTCAAAATTGTATCTTGTATTAGGATTCACAGGACTTCGAGGCAAGTATGTACGTCGAAGTGTGTTGTGAATTGCTTTCAAAATTGTATCTTGTATTAGGATTCACAGGAATTCATTATTAAGCCTGTCTAACTGACCTGTTGTGAATTGCTTTCAAAATTGTATCTTGTATTAGGATTCACAGGACTCCTTTTTAGTCCGAAATGCTCCTCCGTGTTGTGAATTGCTTTCAAAATTGTATCTTGTATTAGGATTCACAGGTTCGCCATTGCTATAATATACTTGATTATTGTTGTGAATTGCTTTCAAAATTGTATCTTGTATTAGGATTCACAGGGAGGAGTTTTAGTTTTTAGCCTTGGGATCCGTTGTGAATTGCTTTCAAAATTGTATCTTGTATTAGGATTCACAGGTCAGAATCAAGATCAAAGGATCCTGATGTCGTTGTGAATTGCTTTCAAAATTGTATCTTGTATTAGGATTCACAGGTTAATATCATTAAGTTCAGGCTTCACTATAGTTGTGAATTGCTTTCAAAATTGTATCTTGTATTAGGATTCACAGGCCTCGAAAAGCCTATGATAATATTCCTTGAGTTGTGAATTGCTTTCAAAATTGTATCTTGTATTAGGATTCACAGGGAATGGATTCATAGCTTCATTCTTCACAAAGTTGTGAATTGCTTTCAAAATTGTATCTTGTATTAGGATTCACAGGTTTTCGTCATATTTTATTTCTTGTGATAAAGTTGTGAATTGCTTTCAAAATTGTATCTTGTATTAGGATTCACAGGTATCAAGCTAAGATGATAGAATTTCTAAACGTTGTGAATTGCTTTCAAAATTGTATCTTGTATTAGGATTCACAGGCAGATGCAATATACTTACAGCTCTTAATCAGTTGTGAATTGCTTTCAAAATTGTATCTTGTATTAGGATTCACAGGTGAAAGGTTCCGGTGTCTTTTCCTGGCTCCGTTGTGAATTGCTTTCAAAATTGTATCTTGTATTAGGATTCACAGGAACATCTTGTTTTTGCCTTTTCAGAAGCTTGTTGTGAATTGCTTTCAAAATTGTATCTTGTATTAGGATTCACAGGGTGGTCCCGCTCCTGCGTAGGCATGATATAGTTGTGAATTGCTTTCAAAATTGTATCTTGTATTAGGATTCACAGGGAATGTACCAGGAGTTCATTAACGCATTCCGTTGTGAATTGCTTTCAAAATTGTATCTTGTATTAGGATTCACAGGGTGTACTTCACGCCGTAGTTCACCATGTTGGTTGTGAATTGCTTTCAAAATTGTATCTTGTATGGATATTCCGGTGATGCTGACCCCTCATTCCGGCCATACTGACCCCCTAAGGATTTTGGTCAAAAAGATAAGTTACTGACAATATTACAGTTTTTTTCTTAGACTTTCCCCCTTGAGTTCTATTCGATGTGAGGTGTGTACCAATCGGTCTAAAATAGCATCGGCTATGGTTGCTTCTCCAATAATATCATACCAGCTTCCCACCGGTAATTGGCTGGCTATAATAGTTGAGGATTTTCCGTGCCTGTCCTCAATGATTTCCATCAGATCCATTTGTTGTTTCTTGTCCAGGTGGGCCAGACCAAAGTCATCGAGGATTAGCAGATGTGCTTTTGCTAGTTTATCAAAGAATTTGAGGAAGCTTCCATCAATACGGGTCATTTTAGTCTTCATCAGTAATTTCTGGGTATTAAAATAGAGGACCTTATTTCCCTGGCTACAAGCCTGATGTCCTAAAGCCGATGCGAGGAAGCTTTTTCCGCAGCCAGTGGCCCCGGTAATTAATACTGACTCTCCTTTTTCCAGATAGTTCCCGGTTGCCAGTGCTGTTATTTGATCTTTATTAATCCCCCTTGAGGCTTCCAGGTTTAATTCCTCTACAGTAGCCTGGTACCTGAACTGTGCACTTTTCTTTAGACGATCAAAACGGCGATGGATACGCTCTTCAGCTTCAGCCTGCAATAACACTTCCAGACCTTCTCCCAAAGACAGCTGGTGATGTTGCCGGGTTTCAACCATAGCGTTCCAGCTTCGCTGCATTCCGCCCAGGCGGAGTTGTGATAATTGAGTTTCAATAGCATTCATATGATTTGATTTTAATAGTTACTTATTTATAGGAAGAAGCTCCCCGGATATTCCCGTGAGTGGGCAGGGATTTCACCTGTGGTTCTTCTTTATAATCGGTCATCCGGTTCTCCAGGACCTGCTTTAAAAATTTATAGGAGTACTGCCCGTAATCCAGGGCAATACAACAGGCCTTTATAAAAACCTCCCTATTGGTTTTTCTTGAGAGGTTCAGGATACCATCACAGGTTTTGTAAAGCTGTTCAGGATATTTATCTTGTTTGAACAGGGCCTCCATATACCGATATAATTCCTCAGAATGATTATACCCGCGTTGCAGGTAATAGGTGGGGCTGCGCTCTTTGTAATATTGATGGTGGGAACACAGGTGTTCCTTTCGAGTGGTATAACCAGCCTTTTTGGTGTTTCTGGGGTGGGTAGCAATAAGGCCGGCTTTGTGATAAATCCTTACCAGTGACCGGGTGTAGATTACCTTAACCTTCATCCCGATATACGTATAGGGCACACTGTAATAGTGTTTATCCATCCCCAGGTAGATATGATTGTTCTTGGCCACTTTGTGCTCCCTGTAATATTTGATCTCAAAGGCTATTTCGGGTAAAGGTTGCAGAGTATGTTTTTCATCGGCCAGGAATTTTTCTTCCCGGCAATAATCCTTTTGTTGCATTCGGGTTTGGTTATGCTCCCTAACCTTTTGTGTAATTGCCTGGTTCAAAGAAGGAAGGTCAAAGAAGGTAAGCTTGCGCAGCTTGGCATATACCCGGTTATAGATGAGCTTTACCTGATTTTCAACCAACGACTTATCCTGAGGCTTTCTAGGACGTGCGGGAGTAACCGAAGTACCATAATGATTGGCAAAGTCTTCCAGGGCCCGATTGAGCTGCGGCTCATACGAATTGGCTTTTATCACTGCCGATTTCAGGTTATCGGGCACCAGGGTCTGGGGAACCCCACCAAGATCTTTTAAACAACAATTCAAGGCGTAAATAAAATCTTCCAGCTTTTGGCTGGGTACGGCCAAGGCAAAGCAGTAGTCGGAATACGGCAGACAGGCTACAAACACCTGCACTTCAATCACTTCCCCGGTTGACCTATCAATATAAGATAAAGGCTTGCCGGCATAGTCAATATAGAGCTTGTCCCCAGGCTTATGATCCAATACCATAGAGGGTTTGCCGCTGCGAAGGTATTGCTGAAGGTGCCAGCAGAACTGTCCATAACTATAAGGATGAGGATTATTTGTTTTATACTCTTCCCAGAGCAGTTGACGGGTAACTCCCACTTTTTTAAGTTCTTTGCTGTAGTATTCGAGCTGGGTTTTAAGCTGCTGATAACGCAGATCTTTATATGCAGGGTTTCCGGACCAGAACTTCCCCTCAAGTACAGGGTCTTCCAAAGCTAAAAGTGCTTCAACTCGAAGCGTACCTGTTTTAGCTTTACGAACATACCCTTTAACGGTATTCTTACTGATGGACAAGGTTCTGGCAATAGTTTTTATGCCCTTGCCCTGCTGGTGCATACGGAGTATTTGTTTTACTTGACTCATTCGTTTTGGTTTTCCGGCCATTACTTATCTTTTGATGGTATCCATCAAATAAACCAAAAACCAATTCAAAAAATGGGGGTCAGTATGCTCCGGAATAATTTTACCGGAAAACCATTTTTAAATTTACAAGGGGGTCAACATCCGCCGGAATGACAGATACCTAAAAGGTAGGCTTTAGAGGGGTCAGCTTAGTCCGGAATATCCACTTGTATTAGGATTCACAGGAAAAATCGGAATTAGAAAAGGTTTTGCAACGTTGTGAATTGCTTTCAAAATTGTATCTTGTATTAGGATTCACAGGAAGTTGGTAAAATTTTCAATATTGGACACCGTTGTGAATTGCTTTCAAAATTGTATCTTGTATTAGGATTCACAGGAGAAACAAGTAATGCGTTGTATTACCTCCCGTTGTGAATTGCTTTCAAAATTGTATCTTGTATTAGGATTCACAGGCATTAAAAAAGTACATAAAAGAGGTTGATTGTTGTGAATTGCTTTCAAAATTGTATCTTGTATTAGGATTCACAGGAACCTATACCATAGAAGGCGGCTCAGACACGTTGTGAATTGCTTTCAAAATTGTATCTTGTATTAGGATTCACAGGGGTATGTCTCCTGCCGAAGTGGCAAAATACGTTGTGAATTGCTTTCAAAATTGTATCTTGTATTAGGATTCACAGGCGCCCAGTCCCGAAAAGAGTATCACTTGTCGTTGTGAATTGCTTTCAAAATTGTATCTTGTATTAGGATTCACAGGAGCCCAAGGAATCTCTCAATCTTTGGAAGTGTTGTGAATTGCTTTCAAAATTGTATCTTGTATTAGGATTCACAGGAAAATACAGGTATATAGCATATTTCACCTGTTGTGAATTGCTTTCAAAATTGTATCTTGTATTAGGATTCACAGGAGATCTGTGTCAATGGCTTCAAAAGAGTAGTTGTGAATTGCTTTCAAAATTGTATCTTGTATTAGGATTCACAGGTGCTCGGGGTTAACGGAAGATCAAAAGCATGTTGTGAATTGCTTTCAAAATTGTATCTTGTATTAGGATTCACAGGTGAGCAGCCTATAAGCCGCCGAACAAATTTGTTGTGAATTGCTTTCAAAATTGTATCTTGTATTAGGATTCACAGGGCACGAGCATCTTTGACCACTCTAAGGCAAGTTGTGAATTGCTTTCAAAATTGTATCTTGTATTAGGATTCACAGGCTATTTTAGGAACGTCTCCATTCACGGACCGTTGTGAATTGCTTTCAAAATTGTATCTTGTATTAGGATTCACAGGAAGCTAATTTTTCAAATGCAATCATTGATGTTGTGAATTGCTTTCAAAATTGTATCTTGTATTAGGATTCACAGGAATATTCCCGATCCCCTTCACGTTGTTGAAGTTGTGAATTGCTTTCAAAATTGTATCTTGTATTAGGATTCACAGGGCATCCGTATATATTCGCCTTAGAAAAATGGTTGTGAATTGCTTTCAAAATTGTATCTTGTATTAGGATTCACAGGCAAACGTTGACATCGTTCGTGAAACTGTAAGTTGTGAATTGCTTTCAAAATTGTATCTTGTATTAGGATTCACAGGTGGCAGTTAAAAAACTTTACGAGGAAAATGTTGTGAATTGCTTTCAAAATTGTATCTTGTATTAGGATTCACAGGATGCCTCGAGAGAACGAAAGGCGATATCCAGTTGTGAATTGCTTTCAAAATTGTATCTTGTATTAGGATTCACAGGTTATATTCGACATACCCTCAATCATACCTTGTTGTGAATTGCTTTCAAAATTGTATCTTGTATTAGGATTCACAGGTTTACGCGTGAATTTTGGACGTTCAAAACTGTTGTGAATTGCTTTCAAAATTGTATCTTGTATTAGGATTCACAGGAAGAACAAAATTACCTATATACCATTTATCGTTGTGAATTGCTTTCAAAATTGTATCTTGTATTAGGATTCACAGGAATAAAAAACCCTCCGAAGAGGCCGTAATCGTTGTGAATTGCTTTCAAAATTGTATCTTGTATTAGGATTCACAGGTCAAAAAGCCCCTCTTCAAACAGTTCCTCCGTTGTGAATTGCTTTCAAAATTGTATCTTGTATTAGGATTCACAGGGAAAAGGAAGCAATACGGGTTTGGACAGCTGTTGTGAATTGCTTTCAAAATTGTATCTTGTATTAGGATTCACAGGTACATCGACCCGGGACAAATAGCCGAGATCGTTGTGAATTGCTTTCAAAATTGTATCTTGTATTAGGATTCACAGGGGTGCCGATTATCATCCCGGGCAAGGTACTGTTGTGAATTGCTTTCAAAATTGTATCTTGTATTAGGATTCACAGGGAACCAATCCGGCGGGCCCTCCTGGGTTGGGTTGTGAATTGCTTTCAAAATTGTATCTTGTATTAGGATTCACAGGTTACTTGGGAAGAAAACAGAGGTTAATATGTTGTGAATTGCTTTCAAAATTGTATCTTGTATTAGGATTCACAGGGGAACTATACCAGGCCTTAGAAAAGGATCTGTTGTGAATTGCTTTCAAAATTGTATCTTGTATTAGGATTCACAGGTAACTATAAGGAGCGAGGGGAAAGTGTCAGGTTGTGAATTGCTTTCAAAATTGTATCTTGTATTAGGATTCACAGGTGTACGTGCCTACAGCAGCTTAAGGGCTTGGTTGTGAATTGCTTTCAAAATTGTATCTTGTATTAGGATTCACAGGCCTCTGAGATTAATATAGCTCAGGCACCTGTTGTGAATTGCTTTCAAAATTGTATCTTGTATTAGGATTCACAGGTACGGGAAAAATTCAACGAGGAGAAGGACGGTTGTGAATTGCTTTCAAAATTGTATCTTGTATTAGGATTCACAGGTATACTTCGAGGGATTAAGGGTCGGAATTCGTTGTGAATTGCTTTCAAAATTGTATCTTGTATTAGGATTCACAGGAAGTAAACATGCCATGTTTTTTTTGATTAAGTTGTGAATTGCTTTCAAAATTGTATCTTGTATTAGGATTCACAGGGACAACAATAGCAAAGTGTCCTCAGTTAATGTTGTGAATTGCTTTCAAAATTGTATCTTGTATTAGGATTCACAGGATACCGGCTCTAAAAAGCTGGTATCCTGTTTTTTATGGACCATACCAGGATTAAAAAATAGCAGCAGTTTTTAGAAGAGCTCAAGCTGTTGACTGGGCTTTTCCGGTTCTATTTCCTTTTGGCCATGAAAGAGTTCGATCATACCGAACTGTTTGTCCGTTATCTGCATAATACATACTTTGCCGTGTTTGGGCAGGGACTTTTTTACCCGCCGGGTGTGTACGTCCGCATTCTCCCTGCTGGCACAAAATCGCATATAAATGGAAAACTGGAACATGGAAAAACCATCATCCAGCAGGCTTTTTCGAAATCGTGTAGCCACCTGCCGGTCTTTCCGGGTTTCCGTCGGAAGATCAAAAAGTACCAGTACCCACATACATCTGTATTGGTTTAATCGTGAAAATCTGTCTTGGTCCATAAGTCCCCTATCGTTATCCCGGAAGAGGGCGCTCCCGGGTCTTTCATAGCTCCGGGTATAGTATTTTTCTGCTTATCCCCGCAAAACAGTCGTATAGGCTATGGGTTGTCCGGCTCATCGCCACCATCAGCGGACTTTTCTTTCCATCGATATTCACATCCATAGCCGGTATGCCCAACAGGGCAGATTTTATTTCGGTATTCAGTTCCATGTACTCTCCCTGATCCACCAACTCCCTCACCAGAATATCCACATAAGGGCGATAAGGTTCCATAACATCATCGGCCAGGCAAAAGGCATTGTACTTATTACTATGAAATATCCCTACCGAAGGGAGCATCCCGCTACTCACCAGGGCACGGGCGGTGACTGCCCTCAATATCGCATACCCGTAATTGAGCAGGTTGTTGGGGGCCACCCCTTTCTGGTTACGGCTGAAAGCTGTAATATCGGCAAATAGCGACTGAAAATAATGTGCCGCCGCAATAGCCTCATGGTTTTCGGTGTCCCCACTCTTTACCTCTCCTGCCCAGCGCTGCAGTTTTTTAGCGTATTGGCCGCGTACGGCCAAATGCGCTGCCTGGTTCTGTATTTTAGCCACTACGGTTTGCTGCCAGAGATTTTTCTTCAGGGGTACACTGGCATTCAACTGGTGCCGCATACGCTCCGTCTGCTCGCTATGGCCGGTGAGCGGCTGTAAAAAGGAACAGGGCAAATGCTGCCTGTCACAGGTAATCACAGCTGTTTTGTTTTGTACCAGTTTCATCAATAGTCCATTGGTCACCGTGATCTGGGGATCTTCCAGCACAATATACCCCAGGTCTTCTATCGGCACGGTTGCCGGTGCGCGGTCTTCTCCGGGAAATTCACTACCAATTGCTCGTTTTTGGTGCTCAGGTAAGCAGGATTGCCAAAAAACAAAGTGCGTTTTATCATCGTTAACGATTTTGTGGCCTATGGCTCTTGTCTTTTCGCGGTTCCTTTTTATGAAGTTTATCTTCCTCCCATTTCTTCGGATTATGCCTAATATATTCGGAAATATTGCGATATGCCCGTTCATTCCGGATGATCTTTTCGTAATAATTGCGTTGCCATATTTTAAAATCCAAATCCGTGATGATTCCTGCCGGGTCGAAGGATAGGTGGGATTTGTCTCGGGCCGATCCGTTTGGGGCCGATCCGTTTGGGGCCGATCCGTTTGGGGCCGATCCGTTTGGGGCCGATCCGTTTGGGGCCGATCCGTTTGGGGCCGATCCGTTTGGGGCCGATCCGTTTGGGGCGAATTGCAATTCGCCCGTATCGATATGGATATCCGATCCTATCTTTCCGGGTCTTCCCGCTTCGCCCTCCCGGATAAAATCTTTGATTTTCTTTATCGTGGCTATTTTATAGCCTCGTATTATAGAACCTATGGTTTGGGAAGGGGATCTGAATGTTCCGGTTTCGCCTTCTTTTCCTTTATGGAATAAAATCTCTATAATAGCATGAAAATGATTTGGCATCACGATAAATTCGTGTAAAGCCACCTGATCTCTTATGTTGCTTGTATTCAGCCATTCCTCGCAGGCCATTTGTCCATAAGGGTTTAAAATCATGTTACCCTTTTTGATATCCCCGAAAATATGCTCCCTGTTTTGTACACAAAGCGTTATAAAATACAATCCCTCCCGGGCATAATCATAGCCTTTTAGGCGGATGCTTCTGCGATGATGGATATCGGGGTTGTACGGGCTCATAAAAAATATTTTATGCTTTTGATATATTGCCTAAACGATCGACTTTGAGTTTGATACATCTTTCTTTTATACGAACCGAATCGTTCATCATTATTTCCAATTTATTTAAACTCCCAAGTTCACCAATCTTAGTTTTAGCATCATAAGATTTAATTAGTGTGGAAATATTTGAGTGAATAAAATGACATTCGCTTCCTGTCGAACTCACCATTTTATAAATACTTGAAACCTGTATTTGGCTTATATCATCGGTATTTATTGTATGCACAATATCAGGTCTTACTTCCAATGGTACATATACCAAATCATTAGGAGAAAGATGGAATACTAACTTATTCCCTTTCTCATCCATTTCAGGAACTGAATTAAGACCTTGTTTTTGCCTTTCAATAACGATATTCAGCGGAATGGTTTCATAACTTCGTTTCTGTTTTTTTTCATCCCAATAAACAGCAAAAAACAAGTTTGTCCCTTTAGCGGCTTCAACATACTTATCCTTTTTGTTTCCTTTAAAACCAACCGGGAACTTACTTCCCGTTTCAAAAACTCTAACTTTTAATATAGGATGATGTGGTTTTCCCTCATTGCATTGCACAATATTTTTGTTCATATCTTCAATACCTTCAGGTGAAAACGCCAATTCCGGGTGCTCTATCAACTTTTTACTTTTGATTAGCTCCCTCCTTTTCGAAATCCTTTGTGAAAGATTGTTGAGTGGAATACCTGCTGCAGGTTCATCATATTTTTGTAGGTGGTTAATCAATATTTTTTGAATTCCGGTATCAGTTATGCTGTCAATACTTTTTGAATCAAAAGAGGTATCAAGGGTTTTACGGGTGGCGGTGAGGATTTTTCCTTTAGGTACTTTAATTCTGGATAAGTGAACCTGTCCTGATACTGTTTCCTTATGAATAGGCTTTCTTATTGCAAGATTCACTCCTCTTTGTTCTACTTTTATTTTCTTTCCGTCTACAATTTTCTCATAATAATTCGTAGCCTTATTGATAACGCGTAAATTCTGCTTGAAACTTACCACGATCTTTTCCAACTCATTCCTGGCATCGATAGTAAAGCTTTTCCATGGTTTTTTAAATTCCGTAAACTTATCTCTTTCTCTTCCGTTGTTATCCTTCCATTTTTCGGTGTTGCGTAACTTATGTTGCAAATCAAATCGTTCTTTTGATCTGGCATGTTTATTATTCAATAAATTAACGTGGTCACGGGTGGCACAAGCAATAACCAAGGCATCTAAAGCATGATGCCTGTGATCTATCCGCTTTTTTTGAAACCCTTTCGACAATTCTATAGGAACGGTTGGTAAAAATTTCTGATGTTTTCCATTCCAGGAAGTAAAGTCACCCGATTTTGTCAATTCATTCATCCGCTCAAAACGTGGCAAAATCAAATCATTCCACACATCGTTCAGTCCCCAATCCTGTTTCAATCTTCCTGTTATCTTTCCATTGCCCGGATTATGTTTTTGGAATTTACACCTTCATCACCTTTTTCTGCCCGAACAATATTAGACACAACAGCCCGGACACGAATTTGCTGATGTAACGTGTATCGTTCAATTGGCGTTCAATCATTTTTTCTGGAATTTCCTCCAGCAACAATTTGTTCTTCTTTCCGTGATTTTTATCGTAATGCTCTTTTACGAATGACTTATAGGCCACTTCTGACAAAATTTCAACTTCTCCTGAACTGGTTATTATCCTTTGTCCGTGATGATTTTAATAATTTCTAATCCGAGCTGCTTATCTTTCATACTGTTTACTTCAGCTTCACAAATCACCTTATTACTAAAACTATCATCAAAATACCGACTTTGTGGAATTACATGTTCTATTTCATAGGCAGATGTAAATAGTTTACTCATCGGAATAGGCCTTCCGGTATAAGGCGATTTATATTTTTGTTCAAGCCAAAGCTTATATCTTTGAATTTCAGCCTTTGTAGGCTCGGATTTCTTACTTATTTTTTCAATTTCATCGGGAATTTCAATCCCAGAATTAAGTACTCCATCTTCATAAATTTTTAATGCTTCGTGTTGCATAGGAGAATACGGCCGCACATTTTCCACAGAATGATCATTTATCAATTCCGAAAGGATTGCTTTTATACGCAAATTGGTATTTTCATTTTCGGAAACGATACCTGATAGACGTTTACGCTTATCTGCCGGATTTTTCAAATCCCTACCCAGCTCAATATGAATTTCATCAAAATAATCTTTCGTGCCTTTTCCGAATTGTATCCATATATCCTTAACAACTCGTAAAGTTTCGGTAACAACCTGTTCTACTATCGGGTTACGTAAAGTATGCTGTTTAAAATCTTTTAGATAATCTTCCAGGTCATCAACAGAATTCCACTTCCCTGCAATATCTGCTTCCGAATGACGATCGTACACAATATACTGAGCCAACCATAATTGTAATCCCTGAAAATGAATTTCTTCTGTCAGATCAATTGCCTTCTCACGCACACTGTCTTTAATAGCTT
>JACADM010000056.1_pt1 | contig 42486 bp, 59 predicted proteins | sample 7512371 | NCBI WGS metagenome assembly JACADM01 (sample SAMN14389041, study PRJNA612141) | algae metagenome | isolation source: non-axenic algae culture | place: India: Navi Mumbai | collected 2017-01
TTTCGGTGCCGCCGGGCGGCTTTTCGCCACGGCCGCCTTCAGGCGGCAATTGGGGCGGCTTCTCGCGCCCCCGCAGCGGCGGCTTTGGCGGCGGCGGTTTCAAGACCGGCGGCGGGTTCAAGGGCGGCGGATTCAAGACCGGCGGCGGTTTCTGATCTCTTCATAGCGGTCCGGGAGGGAAGGGCTCTGCAAGCGAGCGCTTGACAAGCTCAGGTTTCGCTCGTATTTAACTAATTAGTTTACAACCAAACGGTTTAATACAATGCCCGCCACCGACCCTCTCAGCCAGATCTTCGGCGCCCTCGCCGATCCCACACGCCGCGCCATTCTGGCCCGGCTCTCATTGGGCCAGGCGAGCGTGGGGGAATTGGCCGAGCCGCACGAGATGAGCCTGGCTGCCGTCTCCAAGCACATCAAGGTGCTCGAGAACGCCGGACTGATCGGGCGCAAGAAGGACGCGCAGTTCAGCTACTGCACGCTGGTGGCGAGCCCGCTGAAAGACCTTCAGGGCTGGCTCGATGCCTACCGGCAGTTCTGGGACGACAATCTCGATCAGTTCGAAACCTACCTTGCCGAGCTTCAGCGCGGCGACCCCGATTCAAAACAGTAAGCCAGGGAACAGTCCAATGAGCGACACAGTCATCGACCTTCCGACCGACAAGCCAATCATTACCTCACCCGCACCTTCAAGGCGCCCCGTGCGCTGGTCTGGAAGGCCTATACCGAACGCGAACACGTCGCGCGGTGGTGGGGGCCACGGTCCATCGGACCGGTGGAGATCATCGAACATGATTTCAGGCCAGGCGGGAGCTGGCGCTATGTGCAGGACGTGCGGGATGCCGGCAAGGTCACCTTTTTTGGCCGGTTCGTCGAGATCGATGCGCCGGAAGGCTATGTGAACACTTTCGGATTTGAGAGCCCGTTCGCTTCAACCGAGGGCAAGGAAGGACGCGAAACCCAGCGCTTTGAGGATATGGGCGAGACGACCCGCTATATCGGCACGTCCCATTTCGACGATTTTGCGAGCCGCGACGCCGTTGTCGCCTCGGGCATGGAAAGCGGCGCGCGCGAACAGATCGAGCAGTTCGCAAATTATGTTCGGGAACTGGGGCAGTAACCCAAACAGCCGCATGGAAACGACCGACGTCGCTTCAAGCCATGGATGCCGCCCGCAGATCAGATTTCGATCTGCAGGCGGGCACGGGTGCCTTGCGGCACCTCGTCATAGGCAAGCGTCGCGCCAAGCCCCGTCGCCGTTGCGGCAATGACGCGAGACCCCACGCCGGTGCCATGAATTTTGCCCTCGCCGGTCCAGCCTACCCCATCGTCCTCGACGATGATCTCACACGTACCGGGCTCGATCTGGCTGGCTTTGACGCGGATTTCGCCGGGCTCGCGATCCCGATAGGCATATTTGGCGGCGTTGGTGACCAGCTCATTGACGATAACGCCGACCGAAACCGCCTTGTCGGTGGGAATGCGGATGGCTTCGGCGACGAGCTTGATGTCTGCGGCGGCGCCGTCGAGACTCATTGATATCTGTATTTCGTTGGCCAGATTGCCCAGATAGGCATCGATCTCGACAAAGCGAACGTCATCGGTGGTGTAGAGTCGCTTGTGGATACCGGCAATTGCCGAGATGCGCCCCTGGGTTTCGGCGAGCGCTTCCTTTGCCGCCGGGTCGGCAACAGCGGCCGCCTGGAGCCTGACAAGCGCAGCAACCAGGGCCAGCGAATTGGCGACGCGATGGTTGACTTCGGCCAGAGCCAGTTCGGCGCGCTCCTTGGCGGCGCGCAGTTCGCGCTCGGCCTGCTCACGCGCCTTGCGCAGGCGCGAGGTCAGAATGGCCTGTTCGACAGCATTGCTCAAAAGCTCGAGAAAATCGTCGCCCACGGTCTTGAGGACGTAATCGGCCGCACCGGCCTTGAGCGCGGAGACGGCAATTGCCGCTTCAGTCGATCCGGTCACATAGACGACCGGTGGGGATTCCTCACCTGCCGCCACCTCCTCAAGCATGCTCAGCCCGGTGCCGTCGGCCAGATAGTGATCGAGAACGAGGACATCGATGTCGCCCCCACCAAGCCGTTCAAAGCCTTGTTCGGCACAGGTGACATGGATGATCTCGCGACCTTGTCGGCCCAGCACCTTCTGGACCAGCCGCCCGAGGGCGGGATCGTCATCAACATAGAGAATTTTGGCGGGTCTGTTGGGCATTTGCCTTACGCGGTCTCCGGAACCTGCATGACGGAAAAGAACATGCCCAGCTGGCGGATGGCGTTGGCAAATCCGTCATAGTCCACCGGCTTGGTGATGTAGACATTGGCACCAAGATCATAGCAGCGCTGAATCTCGCGCTCGTCATCGGTGGTGGTGAGCACAACGACAGGCGTGCGCTTTGTATGGGGGTTTGCCTTGACCTTTTCGAGAATTGAAACCCCGGTCATGTCGGGCAGGTTGAGATCGAGCAGGATCAGATAGTGACGATGGGTGCTCACGACGCCGCTGCCATCCTCGCCAAACAGATAGGCCAGCGCATCGGTACCGTTGACGAAGGGTATGATCTCATTGTTGACCCCGGCGCGACGGATGTTCTTTTCGATCAGGCGCGCGTGCCCATCATCATCCTCGATCATAAGAATGGTGACTGGTTTTGCCTCGGTCATGATCAATCCTTGCTTTTTGCGATGGCGCGCAGATCAGGCGCGATTGTAACGGTAAACGTGGTTCCCTGCTCAGGGTTCGATTGCAACTGGATGTCCCCGCCAAGATTGCGGGCCATTATCCGCACATGGGCGAGCCCGATACCCTCTCCGGGGACATTCTGGTTGCCCGATCGCCGGAACAGCTCAAACACGCGGTCATGATCCTGGGGGAAATTCCACGGCCATTGTCGATCACATCGATAACGATACGGCCGTCGCGTTCCTGCCGACCATTAACGGTAATCGCTATGGGGCGCTCTGGATGCCGGTACTTTATGGCATTGTCGAGAAGGTTGCCCAAAATCTGTTCCAGCGCCAGGCGGTCGGAAAACACCGGTGGGCTGGAAACCTCGATAATTATCTCGCCGTCGGATTCAGTGACCTGATGGCGCACGGCCGATACAGCGGATTCCACAAGCTCTTCGAGATCGATCCGCTCGGCCTTGAGCTTGCGCCGACCCTCCCGTGAAATCTTGAGAATGGCGTTGATCAGGCCATCCATCTTCTTTGTCGAAGAGCGGATGAACCCTATGGCCTCGGGAAGGTCTTCGGTCGCAGTCCGGCGCGCTTCGAGGAGAACCGGATCCTCGGGATCGCCGGAATGGCTGTCAACGAGTGCGTTGATGGGGCCAAGGGAAGCCTCGAGCTCGGAGGTAAAGCCCATGATGTTGACGAGCGGCGAGCGCAAATCATGGGTCACTATATAGGCGAAACGCTGCACTTCCTCGTTGGCGCGCATGAGGTCGCGTGTGCGCTCGCCGACCCGCGCCTCCAGGTCGCGGTTGAGGATTTCGACCTCGGCGCGAGCCGTATCGATTTCGCGCGTGTAGCGCAGGACCAGCCAGGCGGCGCCACCGACAACCCCGATGATGACCAGTGCGCCGATAATGGCAATGATGCGCAGCGCGCCCACGGCACCACGCTGTTCGACAACGCCATTGAAGGTTCGCTCGTCGGCCGCGCTGACGATCGCGTCGAGGAGCGTTGTGATCCGCTCCATGATGATTTCGCCCTGATCGGTCCGCACCAGGTCCAACGCGCCTTGCAGATTGCCCTGCCGGGCCAGATCGAGCGTCCTGTCGAGCTCGGCCAGCTTTTTTCGATATCGGTGCGCATCTGGATCATGGGCTGCTCGGCCGCCAGATAGGGCACAAGCAGTTGATTGAGCAGATCGTAAGCGGGCATTATGCGATCGACGACGTCGCGATAAGGCTCGAGGTAGCGTTCGTCGAGCGTGAGCAGATAGCCGCGCTGGCTCGACTGGGCACTCTGGAGCAAATTGCGCAAATCGACCGCCGCAATGCGCGCACCGCGGGCCTCGGCCACTTCGTCGAAATGGGCACCATTGCGTTCAACCAGCCAGATTGCGGTGCCGACAATGCCTATCAGCGCAAAAGGCCAACTATGATCAGCGCAAGGCTGGACCGGGCAAAGCCCTTTGACGATATTGGCATTTTTGGTGATGAGGTCCGGCCGTCGTAGTATCGAGTTGAACTTTTGCCGGAAAATTGAACCGAAGACAAGCAGCGCGGCCGACCCGACCTTGCAGGGCACGGCGCCGCGGCCCATATTCGGAGGGAAAGGAGAGGACGTGGCCGAAAAGACACCGACGAAAGCTCCCAATACCCCTCCGACCGCCGATCGCGCATCGCGAGCGCGGAGGTCGCCGATTTCGTTGCCAAAGTGGGCGCCATGAGTGCTGCGAGGACGACGAATGCGGATGAACGCGGTCGCCTGCTGTTTGCCATGGACGCCACAATGAGCCGCCAGCCCACCTGGGATCTGGCCTGCCAGTTGCAGGGCGAAATGTTTGAAACCGTGGCCAAGACAGGCGGGCTCGATGTCCAGTTGATCTATTTCCGCGGCTTTGGGAATGCCGGGCTTCGCGCTGGGTTTCCGACGCGCGGGCGCTGGCGGGCCTTATGACCGGCATCGATTGCCGCGGCGGGCACACCCAGATTTCAAAGGTGCTGGCCCATGCCCGGGGCGAGCACAAGAAGAAAAAGATCAATGCCGTCGTCTATGTGGGCGACGCCATGGAAGAAGATATCGACAAGCTGGCCCAGAAGGCGGGCGAGCTGGGGCTTTTGGGCTGTCCGATGTTCCTGTTTCAGGAAGGACACGACCCGATGGCGCAAACGGCCTTCAAGGAATTCGCGCGGCTGACCAAGGGCGCCTATGCGCGGTTCAACGCCGGCGCGGCGGCGGAACTGGCCGCCTTGCTGCGGGCAGTGGCCGCCTATGCCAGCGGCGGACGAGCGGCGCTCAAACTCCAGCAGGGCGGGACGGCGAAACTGCTCCTCGAACAGCTTTCATGATCTGGTTGCTGCTTGTCGGCGCCGTGGCGCTGATCGCGCTCTATCTCTATTCACTTTTTGTGCAGGGCGAGATCCGGCAATTGGTGCGCACGTTGCGCTGGGTTGTGGGGGGCGGACTCGTCGCAGGCGCGGCGCTGCTTGGCCTGCGTGGGCAAATGCTCTTGGCCAGTTTCATGGCAGCGGGAGGGCTGGGCGTGTTGATGCGCGGACGGCTGGGGCGATCGATTTCGGGGCCGGCCTGTCGAGCCCGAACAATGTCTCGAGCGTTTCTTCGGCCTATCTCGACATGAAACTCGAACACGAAACGGGGTCGGTTTCGGGCACTGTGCGGGCGGGGCATTTTGCCGGACGCGAATTGGCCGACCTTTCAGCGGAAGAGTGCTGGGCGTTCTATGACGAAGTGGGCGATGATCCGGACTCGCTGGCACTTTACAAAAGCTGGCTGGACGCCAATCGCGCCGGTTGGCGCGACTATTTGCCAGTGAGTTCGGAATGGAAACCGGCGATGAGGAAGCCGAGGCCTCCCACACGGCGCCGGGCGTCAGCGGGCTGGAGGAAGCCTATGAGGTGCTGGGGCTGGAACCGGGAGCCAGTGCCGAGGCGATCAAGGCGGCACATCGCAAACTGATGAAAAAGGTCCACCCTGACACGGGCGGGTCGGCGTTTCTGGCCGCCAAGATCAACCAGGCCAAGGATTTGCTTCTCAAGGAGACCGCCTCGCGCAAGCCGTGAGGGAAAACGCGTTGTTTTCCACAGGCGGTTGTAACACCGCCACGCACTGATAGACTTTGCTCAGTTTGATCGCCCGGGCCGCTGTTGTCTGGTGGCCTGAACAAGAAATGAGTGGGGTTCATGTTTTCGGGTTTCGTCATCAATCCACCGGTCTTTTTCGGCGCCATAATCATTATTGCCGTCTTCCTTTTGATCGGGGTCGTGGTGCCCGATCAGGCAGCCGATATCTTTTCCGCATTGCAGGCCGGTATTCTTGGCAATTTCGGCTGGCTGTACCTGCTGTCGGTGGGCATCTTCCTCGCAGCGGTGCTGCTGTTTTCGCTGGGGCGCTTCGGATCGCTCAAGCTGGGGCCCGACGATGCGACGCCGGACTTCAAATATCTCTCCTGGATAGCGATGCTGTTTGCGGCCGGCATGGGAATCGGGCTGATGTTTTATGCCGTCGGCGAACCGATGACCCATTTTTACGCTCCGCCGACCGCCGAGCCGGGCAGTATCGCGGCAATGCGCGAATCGATGGCGGTGACGTTTTTTCACTGGGGCATCCATGCCTGGGCGATCTATGCCGTGGTGGGGCTGTCGCTGGCCTATTTCGGTTATCGCTACAACCTGCCCCTGACCATACGGTCCGGGCTTTACCCACTGCTCAAGAGCCGGATCAACGGACCGATCGGGCACGCTGTCGACATCTTCGCCATTGTCGGGACGATGTTTGGAATCGCCACATCGCTGGGGCTCGGGGTCAACCAGATCAATGCCGGGCTCAACTATCTGGTCGGCCTGCCGATCGGACCGCAGGTGCAGGTGCCGCTGATCGCGATCATCACGACGCTGGCAACCGTCTCGGTGGTCACAGGGCTCGACAAAGGCGTGCGCATCCTTTCGGAAACCAATCTGGTCGTGGCCGTTCTGCTCATGGTGTTCGTGCTGATCGTGGGCCCGACGGCGGATCTTTTCCGCGATTTCGTTCAGAATATCGGGCTCTATCTCGATACGCTGCTGTTGCGGACCTTCAACATCTATGCCTATGAGCCCACGCCTGGGTCGATGGCTGGACGCTGTTCTACTGGGCCTGGTGGATTTCGTGGTCGCCGTTCGTTGGCATGTTCATCGCGCGCATTTCGCGCGGGCGCACGGTGCGCGAATTCATCGTCGCGGTGCTGTTCATCCCGGCCGGCTTCACCTTTTTCTGGATGACGGTGTTCGGCAATACGGCGATGTTTATCGACACCGGGGTGGCGGCCGGAGAACTGGGCGCGGCGGTGGCCAACGACGTGGCGGTGGGGCTGTTCCAGTTCTTTACCTACCTGCCGCTCCCGGCGGTCACCTCGACGCTGGCAGTCATTCTCGTTGCGGTGTTTTTCATCACCTCCTCGGATTCGGGCTCACTGGTCGTGGACACCATCGCGGCCGGCGGGGAGACGGAAACCTCAACCGCGCAGCGCATCTTCTGGTGCGTCATGGAGGGCGTTGTGGCGGCCGGGCTGTTGCTGGCAGGCGGGCTCGGTGCGCTGCAATCGGCGACCATCGCAAGCGCCCTGCCCTTCACATTCGTGATGCTTGCGCTGGTGTGGTCCCTTTATGTCGGCATGCGGGCCGACCTTGCCCAGCAGGACGCGCAAGCGGCCTCACCCCATTCCGGACCAGCCCATCCTGCCTCGGGGCTGACCTGGCAAAGGCGGCTGGCCCTGATGCTCAAGGCGCCAACGCTCAAGGAGGTCAAGGCCTTCATCGGCGGCGACGCCAAGGCGGCGCTCGAACAGGTGCGGGACGAATTGGCCAAGCGCGGTTGGGAGGCGCATCTGGAAGAGGACGGGGGCGGCCGGGACCATCGCGCTGGTGGCACCGTCCGAGGCGATGCGCAACTTCGTTTACGGCCTGCAGAGCGCCGAACAGCCTCTGGCGGCGTTCACGGCCTTTGAGGCCAGCCGGCCCGAAGTGCGCCACGAGGCGCGGACCTATTTCTCGGATGGTTCGAAAGGCTATGATGTGATGGGGATGACGCGCGAGCAGCTCATAGCGGACGTGCTGGTCCAGTTCGAGCGCTACCTGGCGCTGGTCCAGATGCCGGCGTCCCAGCTCGTGAGCGCAGCCCCCGAGCACAGCGTCGAGACAAGCTAGGACAGTTCGGGGAGGGCAAGCCCTCCCCGACCGTTCAGTAGTTCTTCATTTTCAGATGAGGAATGCCGGCGTCCATGAACTGGTCGCCAAAGGCGACGAACCCGAGACGGGCGTAAAAGCCCGTCTTGTCGGACTGGCTTTCAAGATAGCAGCGCGGCTGACCGTTTTCGCCCGCCACCTGCACCGCAAACTCGATGAGCCGGGCGCCGAGCCCTTTTCCGCGATGGGACGCCGCGATCGCCACACGGCCGATCTTGGCATGTTCGGGCTTGAACAGGATGCGGGCGGCCGCAACGACCGCACCATCGAAGATGCCCACGATGTGGGTGGCCGTCATGTCGTCGGCATCGTGCTCGAGCTCTTGCGGCACGTTTTGCTCGATCACGAACACCTCCCGCCGCAGGGCAAATCCGAGATTGCACAGCGGCGAGAAGACCGGGACAGCGAGCAGCGTAAAGTCGTGTTGCGCCATCAGGCGAAAACGCTCGCGCCGCGATCGGCTGTGCCCACGAGTTGCCGGAACCCGGCGAACAATTCGCGGCCCATGCCGTAATGCTGGTCCGTCAAATCCTCGGTGGCCGCCGGGCGGGCCGCAAACTCCTCGGCATCGCCCAGGTAGTCAAGCGTTCCGGTTTCGGCATCGAGGCGCAGCAAATCGCCATCCCTCACCCTGGAGATGGGGCCGCCATCGGCGGCCTCGGGGGTCATGTGGATGGCGGCGGGCACCTTGCCCGAAGCGCCCGACATGCGCCCGTCGGTGACCAGCGCCACCTTGATGCCCCGATCCTGCAAGATGCCGAGCACTGGCGTGAGCTTATGCAGTTCTGGCATGCCGATGGCTTTGGGGCCCTGAAAGCGGATGACGGCGATAAAATCGGAGGTCAATTCGCCGGCCTTGAAGGCGTCCTGCAGGCCCTGCTGGGAGTGAAAGACCCGCGCTGGCGCCTGGACGAGGCGGTTTTCGGCCTTGACGGCGGAGATCTTGATGACCGATTTGCCCAGATTGCCCGAGAGCAGTTTCAACCCGCCGGACTTGGCGAAGGGCTCGCTGGCCACGGTCAGCACCTTGGGGTTGCCGCTCTGGGCAGGTGCCGGCTCAAAAGACAGCTCTTCTTCGATATAGCGCGGCTCTTTGGTGTAGGCGTCGAGCCCCTTGCCCCAGACGGTGGTCACATCGTCATGGAGATAGCCCGCGTCGCGCAGTTCGCGGATGAGGAACCCCATGCCGCCGGCTGCGTGGAAATGGTTCACGTCGGCAAGGCCATTGGGATAGACGCGCGCCAGAAGCGGGACGACGTCGGAGAGGACAGACATGTCTTCCCAGGTGATTTTCAAACCCGCCGCGTTGGCCATGGCGACAAGGTGCATTGTGTGATTGGTCGAGCCGCCCGTGGCGAGCAGGCCGACCAGGCCGTTGACTATGGATTTTTCGTCAATGACGTGACCGGCGGGAGTATATTCATTGCCCTGCGCGGTGATGGCCAGCGCCCGTTTGGTGGCGGCTTTGGTCAGCGCATCGCGCAGCGGGGTGCCCGGATTGACGAAGCTGGCGCCGGGCAGGTGCAGGCCCATGATTTCCATGAGCATCTGATTGGAATTGGCGGTGCCGTAAAAGGTGCAGGTGCCGGGACCGTGATAGGATTTGGACTCGGCTTCGAGCAGCTCGTCGCGCCCGACCTTGCCTTCCATATAGAGCTGACGAACGCGCGCCTTTTCATCGTTGGGCAGGCCGGTGGTCATCGGACCGGCGGGGATGAACACCGCGGGCAGATGTCCGAAGGTCAGAGCCGAAATCACGAGGCCGGGGACGATCTTGTCACAAATGCCGAGGAAAACCGCGGCATCGAACATGTTGTGGGACAGGCCGACGGCAGCGGCCATGGCAATCACATCGCGGGAAAACAGCGAAAGATCCATGCCGAGCTGGCCCTGGGTCACGCCATCGCACATGGCGGGCACGCCACCCGCGACCTGGGCGACACCCCCGGCCTCGCGCGCTGCCTCGCGGATGATGGCGGGGTAGGTCTCATAGGGCTGATGGGCCGATAGCATGTCATTGTAGGAGGTGATGATGCCCAGATTGAGCGCCTGGTCGCCGGCCAGCTGAGCCTTGTCGGAGGGACCGCATGCGGCAAAGCCGTGGGCGAGATTGCCGCACGAAAGCGCCGAGCGGTAAACGCCCTGGGCGCGCGCCTTGTCGAGCCGGTCGAGATAGGTGCGGCGCGAGGCTTCCGAGCGCCGCGCGATGGCGTCGGTCACGTCCTTGATTGTGGTTTTTACGGTCATGGTCGCCTCCTTAGCGAGGATGAAGGAGGTGACCCTGGGTCTGGTTGGGCCTCAGGGACACCAGAAGAGGGAAACGGGAATATGGTTTTGTGAAAGGACGGCGCGCACCGGCATGGATTCGACCGGGCCGGTCTGAAGCGCCTTGTCGAGCACCTGGGCTTTTTCATCGCCTTCGATGTGGAGATAGAGGGCGCGCGTGGCCAGCAGACGGGGCAGTGTGAAGGTGACGCGCGGTTCGCCGGCGCCGGGGGCATTGATGGCGATGAGCGGACCATCGGCATTGAGCGCGTCCTGAAGCGTGTCGCCGCCGGGAAAGAACGAGGCGGTGTGGCCGTCATTGCCCATGCCGAGGACCACGGCATCGAAGGGCATGGGCAGGCAATCGAGAGCGGCATTGGCCTTTGCGATCCCCGCCGCGTCGGGCTCGGGCGTGCCGGCGTAAAGCGGGACAAAGGCAGCGACGGAGGCGGGACCGGCCAGAAGATGTTCCTTTACCAGCCGCGCGTTCGAGCGTTCGGAACTTTCATCCACCCAGCGCTCGTCGACAAGGGTGATCGCCACATTTTCCCAATCGACGTCCTGGCGCGCTCCGAGCACGTCGAAGAAGCGTTTGGGGGTCGAGCCGCCGGAAACGGCAAGCGAAGCCGTGCCGCGTTCATCGAGCCCGGCATTGAGGTTTTCGGCAATTGCATCGGCAAGGGTTTCGGCCAGCCGGTCCTTTGTCGAAAAGACGTTGCGCTCAATGGTCATCGCGGTCTCCCAGATGTTTCAGGCATCGCCTTCGTGCCAGGTGCGGCCGTCGCGCTCGATCAGCGCAACCGAGGCTGTCGGCCCCCATGTTCCCGCAGTGTAGGTCTGGGGGGCATCTGACGCATTGTCCCAGGCCTGACGGATCGGGTCGATCCAGCGCCATGCGGCCTCAAGCTCGTCGCGACGCATGAACAGGGTCTGATTGCCGCGAATAACATCCATCAAAAGCCGCTCATAGGCTTCGGGGGTGCGTTCGGAAAAGGTTTCGGCAAAGGACAGGTTGAGCGGCACCTCGCGTAGGCGCATACCGCCGGGACCGGGATCCTTGATCATCAAAAACAGCTTCACGCCCTCGTCGGGCTGCAGGCGCAGGACAAGCTTGTTGGGCCGTGGCGCGCCTTCGGCATGATCGAATATGGAATGGGGGATGGCGCGGAACTGAATGACGATTTCCGAAACACGCGAGGGCAGACGCTTGCCGGTGCGCAGATAAAAGGGCACGCCGGACCAGCGCCAGTTCTCCACCTCGGCCTTGATCGCAACAAAGGTTTCGGTTTTCGAGCCCTTCTTGTCCTCGGGCAATTCGTCCTGATAGGAGGTGACCGAACCGCCATTGACCGCACCGCCCTTGTATTGACCGCGCACGGTGAACTTGGACACATTGTCCCCGGTGATGGGCTTTAGCGAGCGTAGGACCTTAAGCTTTTCGTCGCGCAGGGCATTGGCATCGTCAGACGCCGGAGGCTCCATGGCGACGAGGCACAAAAGCTGCATCATATGGTTTTGCACCATATCGCGCAGGGCGCCGGAATCGTCGTAATAGCCGCGCGTGCCCGCGCCGACATCCTCGGCTACCGTGATCTGGACGTGGTCGATATGGGCGGCGTCCCAGATGGGCTCGAACAGGATATTGCCGAAGCGCAGGGCCAGAAGGTTCTGGACGGTTTCCTTACCGAGATAGTGATCGATGCGGTAAACCTGATCTTCGGCGAAGACCTCGGATATCGCATCGTTGATTTCCATCGAGGATTCGAGGTCGTGCCCCAGGGGCTTTTCGACCACGACGCGGGCATCGCGGCGCCAATAGCCCTTGTTGTCGAGATAATCGCAGATGGGTCCGAACAGGGAGGGAGCCACCGCGAGATAGAAGGCGCGCTCGATCTCGGGGTCTGTGCGCAGGGCCTTTTCGAGATCGGCCCAGCCGTCCTTGTCGGTCACATCGTTGGCGATATAGGAAAAGCACGAGATGAATCGGGCGATCACATCCTTGTGCTGATCGACCTTTTCGACAAATTCAGTGACCGCATCGCGGGCGAATTTCTGGAAATCGGCATCGGAGAGTTCCGAACGCGACACGCCGATGATGCGCGAGCGCTCATCGAACTGGCCATCGGCAAAGCGATGATAGAGCGCGGGGATCAGCTTGCGCCGGGTCAGATCACCAGTGGCACCGAACACCACATAATCGAATGGCTGGACCGGAATAATGCGTGCGGACAAGGACGGGCCTCCGTCATTAACAAATTAGCGGGCGGCGTTCTGGCGGGCCAGGATCACAGCGCCATGCAAAGGTTCGGCGCGGGGCAGAGAGACGTAATCGCCATAGCGGATTTCGAGCAAAGGCATAAGCCTCTGGCCAAAGCCGCCGACAATGGCCAGTCTGTCTGCACCACAGGATTTGAAGTAAGACACATAGCGATCGATATAGCCAAGCTCGATTTCCATCAGCTCGGCGGCGACCGGATCGCCTTTTTCGAAATATTCGATGAAAAGCGGCATCAGCGCGCCATAATCGGCGGGCTGGCGCCTGTCGAAACTCCAGGCCATCACCGCATTGAGATCGCCGCCCAGTTCGGCGAGGACAGCCTCGGTGAGCGGCGAGGTTGCGACCAAACCGTCATGGGCTTCGACCGTGTAGCGCACAAGTTCGCGCCCCAAAATGGCGCCCGACATCTGATCGCCAATGTGAAAACCCCAGCCGCCGACCTGAAAACGCTGGCCTTCGACCAGCGCCATGCCGGCCGAGCCGGTTCCGACAATAATGACCGCGCCATCCTCGCCCTCATGGGCGCCGGCGCGGGCGATGTCGATATCGTCATAGACGGTGACATGGGCGAAGGGCCATGGGCGCAGCGCGAAAGCCTCGCGCGCCGAGGGCAGCCGTGCGCCGGCCATGCCGAAGCACGCCTCGGTGTTGGCGGTTTCCCCATAATCGAGCCCGGCCAGGGCAAACACCTGCCTTGTGCCTTCCTGAATGGAGGCATAGGCCGGATCGCCGCCTTCGAGCTGGAGATTGGACCGCCCGCCACGCGCTTCGGCGAGGGTTTCAAGGTTGGCATCGGCGAGGCGGATGCGGCAATTGGTGCCGCCGCCATCAACGCCGAGGAAGTATTTTGGCACGATCGGATCAGCTCCCCGTTTTCGCGGCGGACCATACTGCGCTTGCGCATAGGACGAAAAGTATTATGAGGTCAAATCGTAAATCGGCCCGATGGAGCGATCAGGCTGGTTGAAGAGCTGAACGGGCGCAGCCATTTTGGCCCCGATACTGACAGCGGAGGGCATAGGTTTGGCAAATCACATTCTGGTTCTGGGCGGGACGCGTTCGGGAAAGACGGCGCTGGCCGAGCGCCTTGCCCTGCGGGACAGCGCGTCTCCCGCCTATCTGGCCACTGCCGAGGCGCTGGACGATGAAATGATCGAGCGTGTTTCGGCCCACCAACGGGCCCGCGAGGGGCGGTTTGCCACCATCGAGGAGCCGCTGGAGCTGCCGCAGGCACTGTTTGCGGCGGCGCAGGCCCATGACGTGATTCTGGTGGATTGCCTGACCTTGTGGATCACCAACCTTTTGAGCATGGAGCGCGATGTGGCCGAGGAGGTCGATCTTCTGGTCGAGGTGCTCGAAAACATCGCCGACACGCAAGTGATCCTTGTCTCCAACGAGGTGGGGCTGGGGATCGTGCCCGACAACGCGCTGGCGCGTACCTTCCGGGATCTGACCGGGGCGGCGCATCAGGAATTGGCGGGGATTTGCGAGCACGTCTATTTCGTGGTGGCGGGGCTGCCCATGGTGGTCAAGGGCAAGACGCCCAAGCTTTAGAAGACCATCGAAAATAGCGCCCATACGGCAAGGATGCCGAGGGCTATGAGCATGGCCTTGTCGTAAAGGCTTATGGCGGTTGCAATATCCTCGGCGGTGAGGTTGCGCTTGCCCTTACCCATTTTCGGCAGATCGAGCAGCTCGCCCTTGTAAGCGCGCGGGCCGCCGAGGCCGAAGCCCAGCGCTCCGGCCATGGCGGCTTCGGGCCAGCCGGCGTTGGGCGAAGCGTGACCGGGTGCGTCGCGTCGGGCGGTTTCCCAGGCGGCTTTGGGGTCGGCGGCGGGCATGGCGCGCGCGGCGAAGGCGAACAGGGCAGCCGTGAGGCGGGCCGGAATGAAATTGACCAGATCGTCGAGTTTTGCCGAGGCCCAACCGAAGGCGGCGTAGCGCTCGGAGCGGTGGCCGATCATGGAATCGGCTGTGTTTATGGCCTTGTAGATTGCCGCGCCGGGCAGGCCGAACAGGGCGAGATAGACCAGGGGGGCGATGACACCGTCGGAGGTGTTTTCGGCCAGGGTCTCGATGGCGGCGCGGGAGACCCCCGCCTCGTCGAGTTCGGCGGTGTCGCGGCCCACGATGTGGGCGACTTCGCGTCGGGCGCCCTCGATGCCCTGTTCGCGCAGGGCGCGGGCGACGGCGAGGACGGCGTCGCGAAGGCCCTTCTGGGCGATCAGGGTTGAGGCGAGGAGGATTTCTATGAGCCAGCCGAAGGGCAGGAAACGCAGGACCTGCTGGAGGCCGAGGGTGACGATGAGGACGGCGAGAACCACTATGGCGATGGCGATGGCGCCCGCCATCTTGCGGGCACCAAAGGATTTTTCGGGGTCGTTCCGGTGCTGGTCCAGAGCGTCGATCAGTTTGCCGATCCAGATGACCGGGTGGCCAATGCGATCTGGGAGCCAGGCGGGGTAGCCGACGAAGCGCTCGAGAAGCGCGGCGAGAAAGGCGATCACGATTGCGGCTCCCGGGCGAGGGCGAGGATGGCGTTCAGATCGAGATGGGTTTCGAGGTGGGCGGCGAGGTCGTCCAGGGTCTGATCGATCATGGCATCGAATTCGAGCAGCGGGTCGGTGGAAATGCCAAGGTCTGCAAGGAATTGGCGGCGGAAAGTGTCGGCGGCAAAGAGACCGTGCAGATAGGTGCCCATGATTTTCCCGTTCGCCGAGCGGGCGCCTTCGGGGGTGCCATCGACATGGGCGAAGGGGCGGGACGTATCGGGGCCGGTGGTTGTGCCCATGTGCATGTGGTAGCCGGTCAGTGGCAGGTCTGAGAGGGCGTCGTTGGCGGTTTCGAGGCGGAGCTGCTTGACCCCTTCGAGGCGGGTGGTGACGGCGAGGTGGCCAAGTCCCTGGGTTTGACCGGCTGTTCCTTCGATGCCGTCGGGGTCGGCCACCATGGTTCCGAGCATCTGGTAGCCGCCGCAGATGCCCAGTACGTGGCCGCCGGCGCGGATATGGGCGGCGATGTCAATATCCCAGCCCTGCTGACGGAGGAAATCGAGATCGGCGCGCGTGGCTTTCGAGCCGGGGAGGATGATGAGTTTTGCCTCACGGGGAATGGGCAGGCCCGGCTGGACGATGACGAGGCGAACGCCGGGTTCGGCGCGCAGGGGATCGAGGTCGTCGAAATTGGCGATGCGGGCCAGACGCGGGACGGCGATTACGGTTTCGGCGGAATTTTGTTCAATTGTCTCCAGGGCCAGGACATCTTCAGCCGGGAGCCGTGACGCATCGGGAAAATGGGGGACGACGCCGAGGCAAGGGCGCGAGGTACGGGTTTGTACGAAGTGGCGGCCGGCATCGAACAGGGACGGGTCGCCGTGGAACTTGTTGACCAGCGTTGCCGCGATCAGATCGGCATCGGCGGGGTCGATAACGGCGAAAGTGCCGACCAGCGAAGCGATGACGCCGCCGCGGTGAATGTCGCCGACCAGAATCACCGGAATCTTGGCTTGCTGCGCGAAACCGAAATTGGCAATATCGCCATCGCGAAGGTTTATTTCCGATGCGCTGCCGGCACCCTCGACGATGACGAGATCGTTCTGGGCGGCGAGAAGGTCAAACGCATCGAGGACGGCGGGCATGAATTGGGTGCGGGAGGAAAAATACTCGCGGGCCGACATGGAGGCGACACGACGCCCCCTGATAACCACTTGAGAACCTGTATCTTTTTCCGGCTTGAGCAGGACCGGGTTCATCAAGGTGGTGGGCTGCTTGCGGGCGGCTTTGGCCTGCAGGGCCTGGGCGCGGCCGATCTCGCCGCCATCGGATGTAACGGCGGCATTGTTGGACATGTTCTGGGGTTTGAAGGGCGCGACCGACAGACCGCGATTGGCGAAGGCGCGGCAAAGTCCGGCCACGATCAAGGACTTGCCGACATCAGACCCGGTGCCCATGACCATGATGGCGCGGGTCATTGCGGGCCTCTTTCGATGATGTGGGCGTAGGACCCCATGACGTTATCGAGCACGCAGCCCATGGGGTCGAGGGGGGTGTCGAGGGCGTCAAACGCCGCAAATAATGGCGGCAAAGGGGTTGAAGTGGCGTGTTCGGTGAGGCCAGGGTACCGGCCATTGGACAAGACCTGCCGGGAATAGTGAAATTCGTGCGCACACAGTCTTTCCGGCCATGGCAATGGCGAAGAATGGGTGAGGCGGCGATAGCCGAGGACGCGCTTGGGGCGGTCGATGGCGGTGGAAACCGGCAAAAGACCTGCCATGGGGTAGGTCGCCCCCGATTTGTCGGTGAGGGCCTGCCCAAGGACCATATAGCCACCGCATTCGCCATAGATCAGCACGCCGCGGTCGCGCGCTTTGATAAGGCCGGTTTTGAAACCCGCTGCGTTGGCGAGGGTGGCGCCATGGAGTTCGGGATAGCCGCCGGGGAGGAAAACCGCGTCGGCATTTGCATCGGGCGCTTCGTTCCGTAAGGGCGAAAAAAAGCTCAGCGAGGCTCCGCCAGCATGCCAGCTTTCCAGCAAGTGGGGATAGACAAAGGCAAAGGCCGCGTCATGGGCGATGGCGATGCGCTGGCCGAGCGGCGCAAGGCTGGGGACCGGCGCGGCGGAGGCCACCGGGGCGGCGATGGCGCCGAGCAGGTGGAAATCGAGATGGGTGGTCATCATCGAACCGGCGCGGGCCAGATGGTCGTCGATCCCCTCGATATCGCCGGGAAGGACGAGGCCGAGATGGCGTTCGGGGAGCGCGAGATCGGCGCGGCGCGGGATGGCGCCAAGGCAAGGGATGCCGGTTTTTGCCAGCGCGGAGCGCAGCATGGTTTCGTGGCGGTCGGAGGCAACCTTGTTGAGGATGGTCGCGGCGATGGAAACATCGTTCCGCCATGAGGCAAAGCCGTGGACGAGGGCTGCGACGGACTGGGCCTGGCGGTCACAATCGAGGACGAGGACAACGGGCAGGTTGAGCGTTGCGGCGAGGTCGGCCGTGGAGCCTTTGCCATCGATGGCGGAATCGAACAGGCCCATGACCCCTTCGATCAGCAGCGTGTCATGGCCCTCGGCATGCCGGGCGGCGCGGGCCGCAAGGGTGGCGGCGTCCATGGCCCAGGGGTCGAGATTGATTGCGGGGGAGCCGGCAGCTCTGGAGAGAAAGGCGGGATCGATATAGTCGGGGCCGGTCTTGGCCGGGGCGACGCGATAGCCCGAATTTGTGAGCGCCCGGGCGATGCCGAGCGTTATGGCGGTCTTGCCCGAACCCGAGCGGGGGGCGGCGATGATGAAGCCGCAAGGGACGGGATCAGCCAATGGCATTCTCCCGCTGGGCGGCGGCGTACCAGTCGAAAGTCTCGCGGTAGCGGGAGACGGGGCCGAGGACGATGATGGCCGGGGTGGGTACGTTGGCATCGGCCAGTTCCCCTGCCCGGCCCAGGGTAGATTCAAGAACGGTTTGATCGGGCAAGGCGGCATTGGAGACGATGGCGAGTCGATCGGCGGGATCACGACCGGCGGCGATCAGTTTTTTTGCGATCGAGGGGAGATGCTTGACGGCCATATACATCACAATGACCGGGGAGGCTGCGGCGATGGAGCCCCAATCCACGCCCTGCGGGATGCCGCCCTTTTCGTCGTGACCGGTGAGGAATACGACGGTGTGGTTGGTGTCGCGATGGGTGACGGGATGCCGGCATAGGCCAACCCGCCGATCCCTGCCGTAATGCCGGGCACGATGCGGAAAGCGACGTTTTCGCGGGCAAGGGTCTGAACCTCCTCGCCGCCGCGCCCGAACATCATGGGGTCGCCCCCCTTCAACCGCAGCACGCGCTTGCCGGCGCGGGCGTGTTCGACGAGTTTCAAGGTTATGTCAGCCTGTTTGGCCGAAGGCTTTCCGCCGCGCTTGCCCGCATAGATCTTTTCGGCTTTTGGATTGGCCATGTCGAGCAGGCCAGGGCCAACGAGGGCGTCATAGACGATGACATCGGCCTGCCCCAGAGCGTGATAGCCCAAAAGCGTGATAAGGCCGGGCGCGCCGGGGCCGGCGCCAACCAGCCAGACCGAGCCCGGCGCGAACACCGGAAACTGCGCGGCATCGAGACGAGCGAAATGGCCCTTGTTCATCGATTTGCGCTTGAGCCAGCCGAGCACGCGAATCCCCATTTCCTTTTTGAAGGTGTTGTATAAGTCTATGCCATGAATTCGGCAATCGCGACACCGCTGGCAAGCGCATATTGATCCTTGGGGGAACGACCGAGGCGCGCGAACTTGCGGGCATGCTGGTTAAAACCGGTTACGACGTCATCACCTCACTGGCGGGGCGGACCGATAATCCGCGTTTTCCGGCGGGTATCGTGCGGATCGGCGGGTTTGGCGGCAAGGAGGGGCTGGCCGCCTATATCAAATCCAATGACATCGACATGCTGATTGACGCGACCCATCCCTTTGCGGCGCAAATCTCGATCAATGGCGTTGCCGCCGCTTCGGACGCCGGTGTACCCCTGATCCGGCTCGAACGCCCCGCGTGGGAAGCGCCCAAGGGTGCAGTCTGGGTCGAGGTGGGGACCGCCCAGGACGCAGTGGACGCCCTGCCGCGCGGCGCGCGGGTGCTGCTGACGGTGGGCCGGCAGGAATTGGGACCGTTCCTGGCCCGCACCAGCTGCCAATACACAGCGCGCATGATCGAGGTGCCGGCCGGGCTGCCCGATGACTGGGACGTGATTGCGGCGCGCGGGCCGTTTACGCTCGAGAACGAAATCGCCTTGATGGAAGACCGCGGCATCACCCATCTGGTGACCAAGAATTCGGGCGGCGCGCAGGTGGCAGCCAAACTGGCTGCGGCGGCAGAGCTTTCAATCCCCATCATCGTGATCCGGCGCCCCCTTCTGCCCAAGGCAGAAACCGTGGATTCGGTGGTTTGGGCGCACGAAAGCGTCAAGCGGATTTTCCGAACCGGTTGACGTCGACAGGCGTATCGGCCCGTCCCAGGGCACAGGTCACATTGCCCGCGATCCGCTTGGGCATGATGAGCGTTCCGGCCTTTATGGCCACCGCCTCGCAAACGCCCGAAAGTCCGATGGCCGCCTGGACACTGGCCGAAGGGGTTGCCAGCCGCTTTTTCTCGCGGTCGATTTCCCGGCGGGTGAACGTGCGCAGGGGCACGCCGAAATGGGTGGCGGCCTCGAGAAGCGCGGGTGTTCTGCCATGGGTGTGGATGGTGGCCAGCGCGGCAAGGGCCTTTGGGGCGATGCCGGCAGCTTCCAAAGCTGTTTCGACCAGCGTTATGACCTCGCAGGTAGCCGCCTTGCTGGTACAGCCCAGCCCCGCAACGATGGTTTTGGGGTGGACGAGCAGGCCGGGGCCTGGCGCGGGGCTCTCGGTGAGGCGGAGCAGTTGGCTGCCATCGCGCGAGACCGGATAGCCGGCCAGTTCGAGCCAGCCCGAAAGGCCTTCGACACGCAGCTTTTCCCCCTTGAGGAGCGCCGCCATCAGCGGGCGCACAGCCTCGGGATTGGCCACCACATAGCCGGGGGGCGGATCGTCGAGGGAGAAATCGTAGAGCGAATCGGAAGTGGCGGTGACAGCGGCAAAGCCGCGAAAGCCGTCCGCTATCCAGCGGGCCAAAGCATTGGCGCCGCGATGGCTGCCCAGCAGGGGCACGGCAACCTTGCCATCGGCGGAAACCGCAACCACGGGCGGTTCGGACATCTTGTCACCCAGCGTGCCGGCGAGGAGCCGGATCAACGCGCCGGTGGCGCACACCCCCACGATGGGAGCGCCCTGACGATAGGCATCGGCAGCCAGAGGCGCGGCGTCTATCCGGCCCGGACCGCACAAATGCACCGGCGCACCCAGAAGCTGGGCGACGTGGCGGGCGATCTCATCGCCGCGAGGCGAGGTGGAAAATACGAGCGGGGTCTTCAACGCCAAAATTTAAGTTGAGTGAGGCAGTTCGGTTTTTCGCCTAGCACGGTTGGGGGAAGTGGGCAATGTGTTGGGGCGGGGACGCCGCGCACATGGGGGATCGACGAGAGGTTGGGGGTACTGGATCCCGGGTCTTCGCCCGGGATGACGGGGGTGAGGAGGAGGAGTTCGGGGCAATAGGCAAGGTTGGGCGGGTGGTGAACGATGAAGCTGGTTCGCACGGGCTCGCCTCCACGGTCATCCCGGACTTGGTCCGGGATCCAGTACACTCAGCGGTGTTGCGGTCACAGGGGGTGCGAAACGAGATGAAGACTGCTGGCTCTGCCGGGTACTGGTTCCCGGGTCTTCGCCCGGAATGACGGCGGTGGGGAGGAGGGGCTGGGGGCAGCCTCGGCCCGGCGGTCAGGTGATGCGAGCGACCGACTCGCGGGGGACCAGATGGACGGGCAACTCAATGATGGGGAGCTCGGCCTTTGTACGCCCTTCGATAATGTCGAGGACCAGATTCATGGCATGGCGGCCCATTTCCTCTTTGGGCTGATGCACGGTGGAGAGGCCGGGTACGTAGGTATCGGCGAGCACGATATCGTCGAACCCCATGACCGAGAGATCGTCCGGCACCGAAATGCCATAGCGGTGAAGCTGGGAGATAAAGCCCATGGCCGCCTCGTCATTGGCGCAGAAAATGGCGGTGGGGCGGTCCTTGAGCGAGAGGAAACTCTGGGCGGCGGCGCGGCCGCCAATGGCTGAAAAACCGCCTTCGAAAAACCAGGTATCGTTGACGGCGATCCCCGCTTCGCCCATGGCGCGACGCAAGCCGTTGGCGCGGGCCCGGCGTACCGGTGTGCGGTGGGGGCCATAGGCGTGGCCGATGCGGGTGTGGCCCATTTCGATCAGATGCCGGCCGGCGACATAGCCAGCGCGTTCGTTGTCGATCAGGATATGGGGCACGCGCATATAGCCGCGCTCCTCGCTCATGGCGACGATGGGCGGGGGGCCGGCATAGAGCTGCTGCAACAGTTCAAGGTCGTGGTCGGCGATTTCGTGGCCCGAGAGAATGATAACGCCATCCACCCTGGCATTGCGCAAATTGGACAGGATCAGATCCTGGGTGCCGCCGGGGCTGGGATTGGCAATGATAGTGGAATAGGAAGAGGCTTCAGCGCGGCGCTGGATGCCGCGGAAGATTTCCGAATAATAGATGTTGCCGATATCGGCGGCGACCACGAGGACGGTGTTGGCGCGCTGCTTCTTGAAATTGCGCGCGGTTTCCGATTGCACGTAATGGAGGGCGTCAACGGCTTCCTGCACCTTGCGGCGGGTCTTTTCGGTGACGGTTTCGGGCGCGTTGATGGCCCGCGAGACTGTGGCCGTCGACACGCCGGCCTGGCGCGCCACGTCTCCGATGGATGGTCTTTTCACTTGCCCCTGCCCCAAACAGCTGCTTTTGAGGCCCCTGTTTACGCCAATTGTGGCCGGAGCGGAACCACGGGCGAAGTCAATGGAATCAACGCGGCTTGCGAAAGCCATATTCGCCGGGCAATCATCGCTCCATGTTGCGCCGATTTGTGTTTGCCATAGCCATTTTCTCCAGCGTTTCCGGCAGCTTGCTGGCGGCGGACTGGACGCGTTACGTCAACCCGCGATTCGGCGCAGCCGTCGATATTCCGGCCGATTTTGCCGCCGAGGGCCCGGCCAGGTGGTGGAGAAGGCAAAAGGTTTCGCGCTTCGAACGGGCGGGCGGTGATTACCGCCTGGGGCGGGCCGGTGTTAGAGGCCGATTTTCTGGCCGAGATGCGGGGGCGGATCGGGGCTGAAGAGGCTGAAGGCTGGACGATCACCTACCGCTCGGAAACTCCGGACTGGGCGGCGTGGGGCGGAACGCGCGGCGGGCACGTTTTTTACGCCAAGACCATCCTTGTCTGTAACGGGCAGCAAACCGCCAATGTGCGGCTCGACTATCCGGCGATGGACGTGCCGGCGTTCGACGCCGTGGTCAACCGGCTGGGGCAGAGCCTGGCGCAGGACGGGGCGTGTTTTTAGGACCAATCGACATTCAGCTGATGGTGGCCTGCAAACGGCAGTTTTCTGCGCTTCCGGTGCTCACGTACATAAAGTACGCTCCGCTCCGTTTCTCGAAGACTGCCATTTTCGGCTCACCCTGAGCTGAATCTCGACTGGTCCTGGGGCCATTTAACCCAATTTAGAATTCAATCCCCGCCTGGGCCTTGATGCCCTGTTCGCGGAAGGGGTGCTTGATCTGGGTCATTTCGGTGACCAGATCGGCGATCTCGATCAATTCGTCCTTGGCGTTGCGGCCGGTGACGATGATGTGCTTGTCGGCCGGGCGGGTCTTTAGGGTTTCGAGGACTTCATCGAGCGGCAGGTAATCGTAGCGCAGGCAGATGTTGAGTTCGTCGAGCAAGACCATCTGGTAGTCGGGATCGGCGATCAGTTCCCTGGCCCGGTCCCAGGCCTGGCGGGCGGCGGCCAGATCGCGCTGGCGGTCCTGGGTTTCCCAGGTGAAGCCATCGCCCATGGCGTTGATCGAGACCTGATCGGGGAAGTGCTCCAGGATATCGCGCTCGCCGGTGTGCCATTTGCCTTTCACGAACTGGACGATGCCGATTTTGAAGCCGTGGGCGATGCCGCGGAACACCATGCCGAAGGCGGCTGTGGATTTGCCCTTGCCCTTGCCGGTGTGAACGATGAGCAGGCCCTTTTCGTTCGAATTGGCCTCGACCAGCTTGTCGCGGGCGGCCTTTTTCTTTTTCATCTTTTCAGCGTGATAGGCGTCGCGTTCGGCCTCGGTCATCCGGTCGGTCTTTTTGGTGCGTTCGGTCATGTCTCGTCCTCGAGATAGGCGTAGGCGGAATTGGAGCGGGGGGTCCAGAAGCCGCGGATGCGGGCTTCGGAAAACTTTTCGATCAGCTCATCATAGCCAAAGCGGTTGGCGGTGATGAGGAAATCGCGGGTGACGTCGTCCTCGATGAAGGCAGCGAAGGCCAGGTCGAAATGGTGGGATTTGACGGCGCCGGTGGTGGCGGCAAAGCCGAACATGAAATCGACCGTCGCGATGATCTCGAAGGCGCCGCGATAGCCGTGGCGCTTCATGGCATCGATCCATTTGGGGTTGACCACGCGGGCGCGCATCACACGGGCGATTTCTTCCTCGAGCGTCCGGACTTTTGGGGTTTCGGGACGCGAGGTATCAAGGTGTAGGCGGCGGGTTTGTGGCCCGAAAGGGTTTCGACGGCGGCGGAAAGGCCGCCTTCGAACTGATAATACTGATCGGAATCGAGCAGGTCGTGCTCGGCATTGTCCTGGACATGGACGACGGCATCAGCCGATTTGAGGCGGGCAGCAAACAGCGTTTTTTCGGGCACACCTTCGGCGCGGGCGCCATAGGCGTATTGGCCGGTGGCGAGGACGGCTTCGGCGAGGTCCGATTTTTCGGCCCATCTGCCGGTATCGACCAGCTTGCCGATGCCTGCACCATAGCCGCCCGGCGCAGCGCCGAAAATGCGGTGGCCGGCGCGCAAACCCGCTTCGTCCTGTGTGGCGCCTTGTTCCATCATGGCCAGAGCGTCGGTGCGCATGCGGGCGGCGATGGGGTTGTCCTCGATGGGTTCATCCAGGGCCCCGATGGCGCGGATGGCGCGATCGAACAAGGCGATCTGGGCGGGGAAGGCATCGCGGAACAGGCCCGAAATGCGCAAGGTGACATCGACACGGGGGCGGCCGAGTTTGGCGAGCGGGATTATCTCATAGCCCGAAACGGTCAGGGACGCGCCCTGCCAGACCGGCTTGGCGCCGATCAGGGCCAGAGCCTGGGCGATATCGTCGCCGCCGGTGCGCATATTGGCGGTGCCCCAGACGCTCATGGCGAGCGAAGTGAGCCAGACGCCGTGATCCTGATAGTGGCGCTTCAAAGATTTTCGGCGGCTTTCTGGCCGAGCGCCCAGGCGGTCTGTGTGGGGATGGCGCGGTTATCGACCGAATAGAAATTGCGACCGGTGGGCAGCGTGTCGACGCGGCCTCTTGTGGGGGCGCCCGAAGGGCCGGGGGCGACGAATTTTCCGGCGAGGCCGTCGAGGAGCGATTTGATCTCGTTGGGACCGGAAGCAGCCAAGCGCGGGCGGATGGCGGTTTCGATGGTGTCGAGAACCTCCGTCGTGGCGGTCCAAGCCGGATCGGGGGCGCGGCCGGTGACGAGATCGGCGGCGAGGGTTTCGAGGCGATCGATTGTATCGCCGTTGGAGCGCCACATCCCATTGGTGGCCAAGACATCCGGCTTAGGGCCGCTCAGGGGGCGGAAAGGTCGAGGGAGAGGGGATCGATGCCGAGCTTGAGATCGTCGGCCAACGCGCGGATGAGCGAAGCATCGCCCCCCTGCCCTTCTCCACGCGGGACGCGGGCGAAGGCGACGAGCAGATCGCGCTCGAATGTGCCGGTGGGGGACTGGCCGAAGATGTGCAGGCCGTCGCGGATCTGGGCTTCTTTCAACTCGCAGAGGAAATTGTCGATCTGGTTGAGGGCTTCGGTTTCATCGTCGGGCAGGCGCAGATCGAGATCGAGGCGGGCGTCGCGCGTGAAATCGAGGATCTTGCGTTTGAGGCTCTCCAGACGCCGCTGGTCCATGCCGAGGGCAGCATAATATTCATCGAGCAGGGCTTCGAGGTCCTTGAGCGGGCCGTAGGTTTCGGCGCGGGTCAGAGGGGGGACCAGATGGTCGATGATGGTGGCGCCGGTGCGGCGTTTGGCCTGGGTGCCTTCGCCTGGATCGTTGACGATGAAGGGGTAGAAATGGGGCACCTGCCCCCAGAGGACCGAGGGGTAGGATTCGCTGTCGAGGGCATTGGCCTTGCCGGGCAGCCATTCGAGATTGCCGTGCTTGCCATTGTGGATAAGAGCGTCGACGCCGAACGCATGGCGCAGCCAGAGATAGGAGGCGATATAGGCGTGAGGAGGCACGAGATTGGGATCGTGGAAACTGATCTCTTCGGCCACATCGTAGGCGCGGGCCGGCTGGAGCAGGATGGCGATGTTGCCGAAGATTTTTATGGGCAGATGAAAGGCGTCGCCGCGCACGAAGGGATCGGCTTCCGGCGTGCCCCAGCGGGCGGGGACATCCTCGCGGATGCAGGGGTGAAGGGTTTCGAGCCAGGCCTTGTAGGTTTCCATCGGAAGGGTGGCGTCCGAAGTGCCATGCCGGGGGCGGGCGTTGGTAGGGCCGGATTGGAGGTGTTCGATGAAGGCGGTGCCCGACGGCGGAACAGGCCGAATATGATAGCCCGCTTCAGCGAGGGTTTTGAGAATTTCGACGCTCGACTGGGGGGCGTCATAGCCGACGCCGTTGGCGAGGCGGCCATCCTTTAGCGGGTAGTTGGCGAGGACGAGACCGATCTTGCGCTCGGGGGGCGATTTGGCGCGCAGGCGGGCGTAGTTTTGCGCGAGGTCGGTGGCGCGGGCGATGCCGTCGGGTTCGGGGGTGAAGGCGGTGAGCGGGCATTGGGTGCGCTCGTGCCAGACCGCTTCGGCCTTGTGGCCGACGATCAGCGCGCCGACGCGGCCATCGATTTCGGGCAGGACCACCTGCATGGCGAGGTCCTTGGAGGTCAAACCGCGCGGGTCGGCTTCCCACATGATGGGTGGGCGCGAGCCCTGGACGAGCTGGATCACCGGCGCATCGGTCAGCGCGAACGGGTTTTTCTCGGGGGCGAGATCGTTGATGCCAAGGGCGAAGCCGGTGAGGTTGAAGATGGCGGCGGGCTCGATGTCACCAAAGCCTGGCGCACGAACGCAGCGCAGTCGGGAGATTTAAGCGAGGAGATGACGATGGGCACTGGCGCCAGACCGTGACGCTCCAGCCCGCTTATCAGCGCTTCGAGCGTCGCTGTGCCCGAACCCTCGAGGACGGCGCGGTAAAACAGAATGGGCACATGGGCCGGCTTTTCGCGCGTCGTTCCCATCGGTTCGGGACAAACATCCCGCGCCAGCTGGCCGACAATTCCTCGTTCCCGATCCCAGAAGCCGAAGGCGGGGAAGGGATCGGGGGCATGGGCGATGGGATTGCCCGCAGCGAGGGCGCGAAGGCCGATAGGATCGCATCGGCGTTGTCAGGGCCGCCGGTCAAAAACAGTTTGTGAAGGGCGTGCCAATCGGGCTCGGGGATTGTGGAGCGGGACAACAGCACAGGATCGGGGACCGCGTCGCCGGGCAGGAAGGCCAGAGGAATCGATTTTTGCTGCGCCAGCATTTCGATTTCATCGCAGCCATAGGGCCAATAGGCCGAGCCGCCGATGAGGCGGATCACGATCAGTTTGGAATGAGCGAGGGTATCTTGGCACAGAGGTCCACCGAGAAATTATGGGTCAGCCGCATGAGATTGGCCAGCCGCAAGCCGTCCTCGCCAGCCCTATCGGCGGCGGCGGCAAGCATGGCCAGTTCGCTATCGGCCGACGAGGCAAAGGCGAAATCGCCCGGGGTCTGGGCGAGGTCGATGCCTCGCCTTCCTGCTGGAGGGCGCCGGCCTGGGCGGCAAGAAGGTGCATCAGCGGTCGCTCCAGGGGCGCACCGTGAGGGCCAGGGCGACAATGCCAGCAAGGGCTGTGGACATGATAGTAAGCGCGTCCAACTGATTGCGGCCAGAAACGACGCTCAGAACGAGTAGAGGCAAGACTGCACGGTCATCCCCCCGATCAGGATCACGCCGGTCCAGCGTTGTGAGGTGGTGTAGAGCATATCATCGGCCACCAGCCAAAGTGCGGCGGCGGCGATGGCCGCGAGTAACCCAAGCTGCCAGCTGTAAACGAGATGGCCGATGAATATGAACGGGAGAAAATTTAGGAATGACTCGTCTTCCCAGGACCGCCCGACGACCATGAAGACAACGAACGTCACCAGTGCGCCAATGACAGGGCCGGCCAGAACGATCCACGCCGCAAGCGCCAGTCGGGAGCGTCGATAGGCAGTTTCCGTATCCGACCCTGTCATCGCTATGCCGCCTCGGCAATCTTTTTCAGGCTCGCCTCGATGGCATCGCGGGCCAGGGGGCTTTCGCCGATGACCACGAGGCGGGTTTCGCGCGCTTCGCCCTCTTTGCCAGTCTCTATCGAAGTAGGCGTTGACGCGGGGGCCGACCGCCTGGATGGCCAGGCGGGCACGGGCGCCGGGGATGGCGGCAAAGCCTTTGAGGCGCAAAACGTCATGGGTGGCGATGGTATCGGCGATGGCGGTGAGGAGCTGGTCGCGGCCGGGGCCGGAAGGGATGGTGAGCGAAAACGAATCGAAATCGTCATGCTCATGGCCCTCGCCATCGTGCTCAAGCTCGTGATGGCTTTCGCGGCCCTCGAGATTGTCCTCGGTGGACATGCCAAGACCGAGCAGGGCAAGCGTATCGACGTGGCCGTTGGCGGCGCGCACGATCTGGGTGCCGGGGCGCATGTGCTTTTTGAGTTCGGCTTCGACGGCTTCGAGGGCGGCGGGTTCGACAAGGTCGGTCTTGTTGAGAACGATCATGTCGGCGGCGACCATCTGGTCTTCGAAAAGCTCACCCAGCGGGGTTTCGTGATCGAGCATTTCATCGAGCCGGCGCTGGGCGTCGACGGCTTCTTCGTTGGCGGCGAAGCGGCCTTCGGCGAGCGCGGCGGCGTCGGCAACGGTCACCACGCCATCAATGGTGACCTCGGCCTTGATCTCGGGCCAGTTAAAGGCGCGGATCAGGGGTTGGGGCAGTGCCAGCCCCGAGGTTTCGATGACAATGTGATCGGGCCGGTCGGGGCGGGCAAGGATCTGCTTCATGGTGGGGATGAAATCGTCGGCCACGGTGCAGCAGATGCAGCCATTGGCCAGTTCGATCATATCCTCCTCGCGGCAGGTTTCGTCCCCGCACCCGGCGAGCACGTCCTTGTCGACCCCGATATCGCCGAATTCATTGATGATGAGCGCGATGCGCTTGCCCTTGGCGTGGGCGAGCAGATGGCGGACCAGGGTTGTCTTGCCGGCGCCGAGGAAGCCCGTGATGACGGTTGTCGGGATTTTCGAGGTCATGCGACCCTCCATGGAATAGCTGAAACAATCTAGGCTGAAAGGGGGCGCCGCGCAGAGCGGCTGCGCGGTGGGCGCAGCGGACCTGTCGCCTTAACATGTCCTATGCGCGATCGGCTCCCCTAACGGGCAAAGGGCGGATCGGACAGGACGGATCGCGGGCCGGCCGCGGGAAAACTTCTGGTCGTCACAGCAACACCCTCCGTGTGCAAATGCGAAATGCCGTCCCCATCATGGGGCCGGTTCTCTGTGCTGGCAGGTCTCCTGGCTGGCCACTTTCGAGCAATTCGGCGATTGTCCAATCGCCTCATGGCTCCCGATTCTCATCGGGCGCGCTTCCGAACCGCAAAAGTGGTATCCACTTTTGCTGGAAGCGCTTCATCGGCTTCCGGATGCCTTCCCGACCCTCAGGATCAGTGGATTTTCCGGAATCCATCGCGGCTTACAGTTGCGGGGGCAGCCACGGCATTGGCCCCTTTTGGGTCGTCCGCACCGTGTTCCCTTTTGCTTCCCGTTTCGACTCTTGCAACGAAAGGGGAACCAACACGGTTCTAGATGTGCCACGCGCAATGACCCCGCGTCAATTGCATCGGAGAGCGTGCTCGCTTATCACCAGAGGAACCAGACAATCGGAGAGGCAGGATAAAGATGAAAACGCGGCGATTGGGCAAAACCGACTTTCTGGTTTCCGAAATCGGATTGGGCACCTGGCAGCTGGGCGGCGATTTCGGCCCGATCGAGGATAATGACGCCTCGACGATCCTGGCCAATGCGGCGCGGCTGGGGGTCAATTTCTGGGATACCGCTGACGTTTATGGCAACGGGCTTTCCGAGCACCGGATCGGCACGTTCTATGGCAAGCCCGACGGGCTGGTGGTGGCCACCAAGGTGGGCCGCGCGGCGGCGCTCTATCCCGACAAATACACCAAGGGCGGGGTACGCGAGAGCCTTGAAGAATCGGCACGGCGGCTGTGCGTGGACAGTATCGACCTGGCGCAGCTGCACTGCGTGCCGCGCGACGTGCTCGAAGCGGGCGAAATCTTGGCTGGATGGATGAGATCAAGGCCGAAGGTCTGATCAAGAACTGGGGCGCAAGTGTGGAAACGATCGCCGAGGCGGAGATCTGTCTTGAGCACGAGGGGCTGGCAACGCTGCAGATCATCTTCAACATCTTCCGCCAGGACGCGGCCGAAAGCCTGCTCGACAAAGCGATGGAGCGCGATGTGGGGGTGATCGTGCGCCTGCCGCTGGCTTCGGGGCTGCTGTCGGGCAAATATACACGCGACACCGAATTTTCCCCCACCGACCACCGCAGCTACAATCGCGACGGGCAGGCATTTTCAGTGGGCGAGACGTTTGGCGGCATCCCGTTCGAGGTCGGGGTGGAACTGGCCGACGAGTTGCGCGGCTATGTGCCCGAGGGCCAGAGAATGAGCCTTTTCGCGCTGCGCTGGATTTTGGACCACAAGGCGGTCTCCACGATCATTGCCGGGGTTTCGCGGCCCGACCAGATCGGGGTTAACGCAGAGGCCGGGGACCTACCCGAATTGCCGCGATCGGTCCATGAAAGCCTCGCCACCTTCTATGCAGAAAAGGTGCGGCCCAATATTCGCGGCGAGATCTGAGCCGGCTGGGTCAGACCTTCTCCAGCAATGCCGTCAGTTCATCGGGCATGAGCAGCGGGACGTCGTGGCCGCAGGCAATTCGTGTACCGTCCAGGCCGGATCGTTGCGCAGCGGAGCGGCGACAGAGCCGAAACCATCCCAGCCGGTGGCGAGGATGAAGGCCTTGCGGGCGATCTTGAGATAGGCGCCGGTAACTTTGAGGCGTTCGGTGAAAGTGCCCGTCGGCTGTGGCGTGGAGAGAGCAGCCACGCGGTCGCATTCGGCCTTCGTGGCGTATTCGCCGTCGCCGATTTCCGGGGCCGGCACCACCGGTCCAGTCAGTTTCTCGCCTATAATGTCTTCGAAGGACTGGCCATCTTCAGGAATGAAGGCATCGAGATAGACGATCGAGGCGATGCGCTCTCGAGCGCACGCTCGGCAACACCTGTGGCGACGAACCCGCCATAGGAATGGGCGACCAGCACCACATCGCTGAGGTCATGCCAGACCATTTCGTTGACGATGTCGTTGATGTGCGTGCTCAGGGTAATGGGCAGTTGCGCAAGGTGCGAGCGCTCCCCCAGCCCGCTCAGCGTCGGCACATGCACGTCATGGCCCGCCGCGCGGAGCCGCTTTGCCACGAGATCCCAACCCCAGGCGCGCCAGCCCAGGCACCATGCACCACAACAAAGGTCGTCATCGCTTCCTCCTTTTTATGATTGCAAATACAATCACTTGCTTTTTACAACCATTAGACATAGAGTCAACCCTATGGACTCATCGCCTTTTCGCTCCGGCTGCCCGATCAATCTCGGCCTTGAAGTGTTCGGGACAAATGGACCCTATTGATCATCCGCGACATGATGTTTGCGGACAAAAGGCATTTCCGCGAGTTCCTGGCCTCGGACGAAGGTATTTCCACCAACATTCTGGCGGACCGGCTGGCCATGCTGACGCGCATCGGCATCATCACCCGGGCCGACGACCCCAGCCATCGCCTCAAGGCCATCTATTCGCTGACCGAAAAAGGCATCCAACTTCTGCCGGTGATCGCGCAGATCAGCCGCTGGAGCCGCCGCTATATGCCGGTCGACCCCGTGCTGGCCGCAACGGGGGAGGCACGGGACCGGGCCGGGCCGGGCGCGGTGGAGGCGCATATGGACGCCTTACGGGCGGTTCATCTGGCTGGAGCCCCATAGAACACCCTGCCGCGTGGGAGGCAGGTATGAGCTTACGGTCTAAAACGACAATATGGAGAGAGGACACATGGCACTCAAACGGATGGACAATGTCGGAATCGTCGTCGAAGACCTCGGCCGGGCGATCGAATTCTTTGGCGAGCTGGGGCTCGAGCTCGAAGGGCGGGCAACTATTGAAGGAGCATGGGCCGGACGGGTCACCGGACTGGGCGACCAGTGCGTGGAGATTGCAATGATGCGTACGCCGGACGGTCACAGCCGGCTTGAGCTTTCCCGCTTCGTCACCCCCGCCGTTGTGGCGGATCACCGCAATGCGCCGGTCAACGCCTTAGGCTACCTCCGCGTCATGTTCACCGTGGACGATATCGACGAAACGCTCGAAAAGCTCGGCAATCGCGGTGCGCAGCTGGTGGGCGAAGTCGTTCAGTATGAAGACGCGTATCGGCTTTGCTACATCCGTGGGCCAGAGGGGCTGCTGATCGGGCTCGCCCAGGAACTTCGCTGACGAAATCGGTCGGTGCCGGCAGGCTCGTGCGAGCGCGGCACCGGATCAGCCCATGGCCGCATCAGGATGTACATTTTCGAAGGTTCGGCGTGCGCGGATAAGGATTGGGCTTGATTTTGGCGCGGGAAGCGCGCTTTCGATTTCGGTCCGCCAATCGTGGCGATGTCCGAGCCCTGATCCATGACCGCCCTTGCCGCCGTCCCTTCTCTTTTCTCCCTTGCTGCCCCGATCCTGCTCCTGATCGCCTCGAACGTCTTCATGACGTTTGCGGGTGGTACGGACATCTGAAATTTCCCGGAGCGGCGCTGTGGGTGGTGGTGCTGGTGAGTTGGGGATCGCGTTTTTCGAATACTGGCTGGCGGTGCCCGCCAACCGGATCGGGTATGGCACCTATTCGGCGGCCGAGCTCAAGACCATTCAGGAAGTGATTTCGCTCTCGGTCTTCGCGCTGTTTGCGATTTTCTATCTCGGCGAAAAATTCACACTCAACCACATGCTCGGGTTCGGCTTTATCGCGCTGGGGGCGTTTTTCATCTTCAAGGGGCCGATCCGCTAGAGCCCTGTCTGATGGCAGGAGGGACCGCCCCGAAAGGCGGTCCTTTCCGATCAATGGACGGCGCCGGAGCCGCGGCGGCGACGATGCCCATGGGGAGGCCATCGACGGCGATGGTGCCGGAAGGCTCGAAGGCGACCGCGTCGATGCGATGGATCTGCGAAGCGTTGGGGTCAGTGACGAGGATTTCATCGCCCGCCACCGCGATGCGGGGGCGCGGTTCGGACCAATGACCGTCCATGGAATAGGGGCCGGTGAGTTCGAGAGTGGCGCTTATTTCACCCGAGAGCGTGTTGAGGCGGTGGCAGATTGCCGCCCTCGGTGAAGATGTAGGCGAATTGCGGCCGGACGGAATCGACGGCGAAATGCACGCGGCGGGTGGGCAGATCGACGAGGCGGAAGGTTTCCTGATGGGGATCGATCAGCACGAGACGGTCGGCGCCGTAATTGCCGAGGAAATACTGGATGCCGACGCCGCCGAGCAGCGTCGAACTTTTGCCCTCGGGCAGCGCTTCATCGTAGGGGAGATGGGTTATCTGGGGGCCATCGGCGCTGTCAGTGACCAGAAGAAGGCCCGTATCGCAGGCGATGGCAAGCAGATTGCCGGAACTTGCCTCACCATGAAGGCCGGACAGGCGTGGGTATCGCCAACCTGCCGGTCGTCGGCGTCGAGCACATTGATGCCGACGGGCAGGTTGGAGGGGTCTTCGGGGTGCGGTTCGGTGATGAGCGTATAATCGCCATAAGCAGCGGCAACACCGTGATGGGGGCGCCGGACGGTACGATGCGCGGCTCGGTTGCGCCGAAATCAGACTCATCGATGATTTTTGCCACGCCCTCATTATCGAAGAACAGGGCGATCTGGCCGTGATGGTCGACGAAGTGGACCGGATATTCGCCTTCGATTGCTGTGTCGAGCAGCGCGGGATCGGTGATCTCGATATCGCCATGGTCGCCGTGATCGTCGATTGCGATGCCGGTGTCGATGGCCTGGACGATATTGGCATTGCCCTGAACGGCAAAGACGCGCTGGGCGCTGGAGGTGACATAGAGGCTGGCTGGACCGTTAAGCGCGAAGGTGTCGACGACTTCGCCGGCTTCGAGGTCGATAACGCTGACGGTTCCCTGGGCCTGATCGGCGACGAAGGCGCGCCAGACGGAAATCTCGTCGGCATATGCTGCTGTGCCGGGGAGAGACATGCCGGCCAGCAGGATGGCGTGGGATATCGGAGCACTTGGCTTCACGGGATTTCTCCTATTAATGATATAACGTAACATTTGCATTCAGATATGCACCGGCGGGACTGGGCAGTAAGGAACCGAAATGAGGGTTCGGGCCTGATAGCGGTGCAGCCCCTTAAGGTGGCGAAAAGGCCATGGATGTGGGCGGTGATTTCGGGGTGGGGCGGGTGCCCTAAGGCACCCCGCCCCTTTGCCCGGCAACCGGGTCCGGCAGGCAAACCGGCTCATCGGCGAGGCAATCGAGAAGATTGTCGGCCATGGTGTTCATCAGCGTGAAATAGAGTTCGGGACCGTCGGCGATGTCGGCGCCCAGGGGATCGAGAGTGCCGATGCGGGCGCCGGTGCCCTCGGCGATGGTTTTCGATGACCTGCGGGGAGAACTGGGGTTCAGCGAAAAGACAGGCGGCGCCTTGCTGCTCGACTACGGCGCGGAGCTCGGTCAGGCGCCCTGCCCCCGGAGCGATCTCGGGATTGACCGTGAACGAGCCCGATGCCTCGATGTCAAAGCTTTCCTCGAAGGCGTGATAGGCGTCGTGGAAGACAAAGAAGGGCTTGCCGCGGGCCGGTTCGGAGCGGGCATCGATTTCGGCCTGCAGCGCATCGAGACGGGCGCCAGGGCCTGGCCGTTGGCATTGTAGGCTTCGGCATTTTCCGGTCGGCGGCAATCAGCGCGTCGGCGATGGCGGCGACCATCAAGCGGGCGTTTTGCGGATCGAGCCAGAGGTGGGCGTCGCCATGTTCATGGTCATGCTCGTCTTCATGAGCATGACCGTCCTCGTCGACGTGTTCATCCTCGGCGTGCTCTTCATGTTCGTGTTCTTCGTGCTCGTCATCGTGGCTGTGAACTTCGAACAAACCGCCTTCGCGAAGTTCGCGAATGTTCATGCCCTCGATATTCATCATCTCGACCTTGGTGGCACCGGCCGAAAGTGTATCGAGGGGACCATCGAGGAAGGTTTCGAGATCTTCGCCAATCCAGAAGACCAGATCGGCGCTTTCAAGCTTGCCGGCGTCGGAGGGGCGCAGGGAAAAGCCATGCGGGCTTGCTGCGTCTCGATGAGCAGTTCGGGTGTACCCACGCCTTCCATGACGCCAGCGACCAGCGAATGCAGCGGCTTTATGGTGGCGACCACATTGGGCGCGGCGAGCGCGGGGGGTGGCTGCAAAAAGCGCGATGGCGGCGGGGGCGAGAAGGGCGAGGGCTTTATTGGGCATTGTCGGAAGGGCTCCAGACGATTATGTTATGACATTACACAGCGATGTAATGCTATAACATTGCGACTTGAGTCAATGCGCATCTGTCAGGATCGGGCATGAAAAATTTTACCGCTCCCGAGCGGGACGACATCGTTCGGATCGAAGGCGTCGGGGTGAAACGCGACGGACGCTGGCTGGTGCGCGGGGTGGATATGGCCATTGCGCGCGGGGAAATCGTGACGCTGATCGGGCCGAACGGGTCGGGCAAATCGACGACGTCAAAAACCGCGCTGGGCATCATCAAGCCCGATGAGGGGCGTGTGTGGCGGGCCAAAAACCTTGCCATCGGCTATGTGCCGCAAAAGATCGCCATGGACCGCTCGCTGCCCATGACCGTCGAGCGTTGCTGGGGCTGACCGGGCGCCGGACAAGGGCCGAGATTGGGGCGACGCTGGAAATGGTGGGGATTTCCCACCTCGCTCGCGCGCAGGTGCATTCGCTTTCGGGCGGGGAGTTCCAGCGGGCGCTGATTGCCCGCGCGGTGATCGGGCGGCCTGACCTTCTGGTGCTCGACGAGCCCGTGCAGGGGGTCGATTTTTCCGGCGAGGTGGCGCTTTACGATCTGATCGGCGCGGATACGCGATGAGACCGGATGCGGGGTGGTGCTGATTTCCCACGATCTGCATGTGGTGATGGCGCGCACCGATACGGTGATCTGCCTCAACGGGCATGTGTGCTGCCAGGGCACGCCCGACAGCGTGGCGGCGAGCGGGAATATGCGGCGCTGTTCGGACCGCGGGCGGCCGAAACGCTGGCGATCTATCGCCATGAGCACGACCATGCGCATCTGCCCGATGGAACGGTGCGAGATGCCAAGGGGCAACTCCATTTCGACCATCACGCGCATGGGCCCCATTGCGAGCATGACCATGAAGGAGACCACAGGCATGCTTGAGAGCTTTTTCACGCGCGCACTCATCGCGGGGTGGGCTGGCGGCGGTGACGGGGCCGCTGGGCAGCTTTATCGTCTGGCGGCGCATGGCCTATTTCGGGGACACGATGGCCCATTCGGCCATTCTGGGGTGGCGCTGGCGCTGTTCTTTTCATTTTCGCCCGTGGTGGGGGTGTTCGCCATTGCGGTTATGGTGGCGCTGATCCTGGCGTTCTTGCAGCGCCGGGGCACGCTTTCGGCGGATTCGCTGCTGGGGGGCTGCTCAGCCATTCGGCGCTGGCGTTGGGGCTGGTGCTGGTGTCGCTGATGCCCAATGTAAGGATCGATCTGATGGGCCTGCTGTTTGGCGACATTCTGGCGGTTTCGGTGAGCGATCTTGCGATGATCTATGGCGGGGGAACCCTCGTTCTGGGGGTGCTGGCGTGGCTGTGGCAGCCGATGCTGGCGGGCACTGTTTCCGAGGATATCGCGCAGGCCGAGGGGCTGAACCCGAGCGCACACGGTTGATATTCATGGTGCTGCTCGCGGCACTGATCGCCATATCGATGAAAATCCTCGGCGTGCTGCTGATTACGCGATGTTGATCATTCCGCCACCGCCGCGCGAAGGCTGGCCAATACGCCCGAGCAGATGGCGATCTATGCGGCACTGGGCGGGATTGCCGCCGTTCTTGCAGGCTTTTGGGCATCGCTGCATTTCGATACGCCCTCGGGACCCTCGATCGTGGTTGCGGCGCTTTGCGTATTTGCTATTACCTCCATCGTCCCGCTGGCAACAAGGGAGCCGCCTGAGAAATGAGTGCGCATTCCGATCTCACCCGCAACCAGTCGCTGGTGCTCGACCGCTGAAAAGGCCGACGCGCCCATGAGCGCTTATGCGATCCTCGACCAGTTTGCGCGATGACGGGTTACGGGCACCGCTGCAGGTCTATCGGGCGCTCGAAAAGCTGCTCGATATGGGACTGGCGCACCGGTTGGAATCGATGAACGCGTTTGTCGCCTGCGCGCATCCACACTGCCATGACTCAGGGCTGATCGCCTTTGCGATCTGCGAGAAGTGCGGGCAGGTTTCCGAGTTCTCTGACGATGTGGTTCGGGAGCGGCTGACCGGTTGGGCGGACCGGGAAGGGTTCGTGGTCAAAAGGACAACGATGGAGATACGGGGGGATGCCGGGTTTGCGCTGCAGCGTGAGGCGCTCGTTTGGGCCAACCACGACCACGGCTTCATCCCCGACTTGATCCGGATCCAGTATGCGGCAAACGCCTGAGCGCATCTTGAACGCTGCCGGCTACCGGGCCCCGGCTCAAGGCCGGGGTGACGGAGTGTGTTGGGATAGTGTGAGTGTGAAAAGCTATTCCAGGAAATAGGTGATCGTCGTCACCACCCTCCCTTCTTGTCCATCTGCTTTTCGGAGCGCTGGTCGGGGATTTCGACGGCGGCGAGGATCTCGAAGACGCCCTGATTGGCGGTCTGGATGGTACCGACTTCGGCGCCCGCTTCCTCGGCGAATTGCTGGCGGCTTCGCGGGCACGTTGGGTGGCTTCCGCGAGCATGTCGGTTTTGAGATCATTGAGCGCGGTGAAAATGTAGCTCGGGCCGGCATTGTAGCTGTCGGAGGAGAACACCACACCGGCGCGCAAAAGGTCGCCGATATCGCGCGAGGCGGCGGCGATAGCCTCGACATCGTTCGAGGTGACCATGAATTCCTCGGTCAGAACGAAGCGCGCCATGTCGGGGGTGTTGGATGCGTTGTAGCCGGCGAGACGGTCCTCGACGAGGATATTCTGGACCTGCATCGAATCTTGAGGGAACCCGGCGCCGGTGAGGAAGTCGCGCACTGCGGCATCGGAGGTTTCGAGCTGGGCGCGGGCATCTTCAAGGGTCGGGCCGTGGCGACGAACTTGAGGGCCAATAGCCAGATCGGCGGTGACGTTGCGCTCGGAGAGGCCTTTGACCGTGACCGTGCGGATGGCTGGCGGGATTCGATGAGCGCCTGAACGCCCAGCCAGCCGGCCAGAGCCAGACCGATTGCGACGAGCAACGCGGCGAGAATGCGCGAGATGGATTGCATGATTGGTCCCCAAATTGTCTTGGCCGGTCGCGGCATCGAGATGGAAAAGTCTGCACCTTTTCCTGATGTCACTCCAGCACGCCCCCCGGCGCAAGGCCGATGGGGCGCTTCAATTGTGACCGGTTTTGGGCAGGCCGTTAGGCCACCTTGGAAATATCGGGGACCGCATCGAGCAGCATGCGGGTGTAGTCGGCCCTGGGGGGCGCTGAAGATCTGTTCGACTGGGCCGCTTTCGACAAGGTTGCCGTGATGCAGGACGCCCACAGCATCGGCCATCTGGCGCACCACTGCGAGGTTGTGACTGATGAGCAGATAGGTGAGCCCGAACTCTTCCTGCAGCCGGCTCATCAACTCGAGAACCTGAGCCTGGACGGAAACGTCGAGAGCGGAGGTGGGTTCGTCGCAGATGATGAATTCGGGTTGGCTCGAAAGCGCGCGGGCAATCGCGATGCGCTGGCGCTGGCCACCGGAAAATTCGTGGGGATATTTGCGCATGGAGACCGATCGAGCCGCACGCGTTCGAGCAGGTCGGCAACGCGATCGGCGATTTCACCGGGCTTTCTGGCGATGCCGAGCGCCCGCATGGGCTCGGCGATAATTTCGCCCACTCGCCAGCGCGGTTTGAGGCTGGCATAGGGATCCTGAAAGATCATCTGGATTTTCGAGCGGCGCTTTTTTTTCGGCGCCCTTGGACCAGATGTCGGTGTCTTCGAGCCTGACACTGCCGCCAGAGGGCGGCAAAAGGCCGACCATCATGCGCGCACAGGTCGATTTTCCCGACCCCGATTCCCCGACAAGACCATAAGTCTGGCCACGCTGGATGGTGAAGGACACGCCATTGACCGCGTTGACGATGTTGCGGTTGCGGCCTGTGATGCGGGCCAGAAAGGAGCCCGAGATGTCGAACTGCTTGGAAAGATTGTCGACAACGACGAGCGGTTCGTCGGTCTTTTCCGAAGCAAAGCTGTGGCCCTTGGCGACCGCCGCCGCGTAGCGCGGGTTCTGGGCGGTGATCGAGGGAATGGCTTCGATCAGCTTGATCGTATAGTCCATTTTGGGACGATTGATGATGTCGCCCACCGAACCTGTCTCGACGATCTCGCCCTTGTTCATGACGATCATGCGGTCGGCGGCTTCGGCGATGACGCCCATATCGTGGGTGATGAGCATTACGGCAACGCCGCGCTCGGCGCACAGGCGCTTTAAGACCTTGATGATCTGAGCCTGAACCGAAACATCGAGGGCCGAGGTGGGCTCGTCAGCGATCACCAGTTCAGGTTCAGCCGCGAGGGCGAGCGAGATCACCACGCGCTGTCGCATGCCGCCAGAGAATGATGGGGATAGGAATCGATGCGACTTTCGGGATCGGGGATGCCCGCATCGGCCAAAAGTGCGATGGCGCGGGTGCGGGCCTCGTCCTGGCTGAGCGGCAGATGGCGGCGGATGGTTTCGATCAACTGCTGCGCCGACCGTAAAGAGCGGATTGAGCGAGGTCAGCGGGTCCTGCATGACCATGCCGATGCGGCGGCCGCGGATCTTGCGCAGACTTTCCTCATCGAGCCCGTCGATGCGGTCGCCGCTCAGGGTAATCGAGGTCGAGGAAATTTCACCCGGCCAAATCGACAAGGCCCATGATGGCGGTGCCGTCATCGATTTGCCGGCGCCGGACTCGCCCACCACGCCGAGCACTTCGCCGGGCATGATGTCGAACGAGATGGATTTGACGGCGGTGAAGTCACCGCGCCGCAGATGGAAGACGACAGAAAGGTCTTTGACGGAAAGAACAGGTTGGCTCATCAGCGCAGCCTTGGATTGAGGGCGTCACGCAGCCAGTCACCCAGAAGGTTGACCGACAGGGCGAGGAGCACGAGCGTGATGGCAGGGAAAAACAGGATCCACCATTCGCCCGAGAACAGGAACTGCTGCCGATACGGATCAGCGTGCCCAGCGGGTTGGGTGGGCGGAACGCCGACGCCGAGGAACGAGAGCGTCGCTTCGGCGATGATGGCGAGGGCCAGCCGATGGTGCCGATGACCAGAACGGGGCCGAGCACATTGGGCAGGATGTGGCGGATCAGGATGAAAACCGGTTTGACCCCTATGATGCGCGCGGCCGAAACGTAATCCTTTTGCCGCTCGACCATGGTGGTGCCGCGCACGGTCCGGGCGAACTGGGCCCAGTCGAAAGCCCGATGGAAAAGATCAGGACAAAGATCGCCATGGATTCGCGCTGGTTGGGCGGAATGATGCCGCGCGCGATACCGAAGATCAAAAGCGCGATGAGGATCGAGGGAAGGAAAGCTGGATATCGGCGATGCGCATGATGATGGTGTCGGTAAGCCCGCCGCGATAGCCCGCGATCAGGCCCAGAGTGACGCCGAGCAGCATGGCGAACAGGATGGCCGACAGACCGACCATGAGCGAGACGCGCGAGCCGTAGAGAATGGCGGAAAAGACGTCGCGGCCCTGATGGTCCGAACCGAGCAGGAAGAAGCTGCCCGAAAAGCTTTCGCTCATGGGCGGGGTAAACCCGTTCATGAGATTGAGGGTGCGCGGGGTTGAAGGGATCATAGGGGGCGATAAAGGGCGCAAAGATGGCCGCGAGGATCAGCACCGTGGCAACGATCGAGGAGACGATGGCCACCGGCGACGTGCGGTAGGAATAAAAGATGTCGGAGTCGATGATGCGGGCAATCCGGCCTTTGGGGGCTGTGGGGGTTATATCGTTCATTGCTCAGTGCCCCTTTGCCGCGCCGACCCGCAGGCGCGGATCCACGACGTAATAGAGTATGTCGACGATGAGATTGACGATCACGAAGACGAAGCCGACAAAGATCAGGTAGGCGGCCATGACCGCACATCGACGACGGCGACCGAGGATAAAAACAACGAGCCGATGCGGGCCACTGGAACACGTTTCGGTGATCAGCGCTCCGGTGATGATCGAGCCAGTTGCAGGCCGGCGATGGTGATGACGGGGACCATCGTGTTCTTGAGCGCGTGCGAGAAGTTGATGGCACGCTTGGAAAGGCCCCGGGCGCGAGCGAACTTGATATAGTCCTGGCGCAGCACTTCGAGCATTTCGGCGCGCACCAGGCGCATGATCAGCGTCATCTGGAACAACGACCGCAGTGTGATGGCGGGCAGAATGATCGAGCGCAGGCCGGTTTCAGTGAGAAAGCCGGTGCGCCACCAGCCGAAATCGATGACCTCGCCGCGCCCAAACTGGGCAGCCACTGCAGTTCGACGGCGAAGATGTAGATCAGCCCGATGCCGATCAGAAAGGTCGGCAGCGAAACACCGATCAGCGAAAAACGCCATGATGGCGGCAGCGGCGGGGTTCTTGCGGTTCAACGCGGTAAAGACGCCAGCCAGAATGCCGAACACCAGAGCGATGGTGGCTGAAGTGAGCGCCAGCTCGATGGTCGCGGGCAGGCGCGACATGATGAGTTCTGCGACCGGCGTCTGAAGGCGATATGAAATGCCGAAATTGCCCTGCAGGGCATTGACGATAAAGCGAAAGAACTGCTCGTAGAAGGGATCGTTGAGGCCCAGGCTTTCGCGCAGGAATTCCTGATCGGCCATCGAGGCTTCCTGGGAAACCATGGAGGCGACCGGATCGCCGACATAGCGGAACATGACGAACGAAATCAGAGCGACAGCAAGCATCACCAGTATGGATTGCCCAGGCGCTTGAAGATGAAGGCAGCATGGATGTGGTCTCCGTGAACGCTTTTGCGCTTCAGTTCGGGACGGCCCGACCCATGTGCATTGCGTTTGAACTTTATCGGAAAATTCGCCGGCGACAATCGCGGGCTTTGCAAGGCTTCGCAAACAAACGCCCGCGCCACAGAAATTGTGGCGCGGCGCGCTGTCTGAACGACCGGCTTATTCGAAGACCACGCCCGTCATGGAGGGCTGGTTTTCCGGATGCACGGCAAGGGTCATGTCGTCGCGCATTGCATAGGCCAGGACCTGATTGTGGACCGGGATGAAGACACGATCTTCCTGAACCTGAGCCCAGATGTCGGCGATGACGGCGCGTTGCGGGCTTCGAGATCGGTCATGGTGCCCAGCGATTCAATCATTTCGTCGACTTCAGGGTTGGAATAAAGGCCGATATTGTACGTGCCGTAGTCCTCGCCCTTGGTGTGAACCAGGTCGTTGAAGTTATAGGCGGAATCGAAGGTGGGAACGCCCCAGCCCAGGAGATAGAAGTCCGTCTCGCTGTTGAGGATCAACGGCGAATGCTGGGCAATCGGGCGCGACGGACCAGCGTCACGTCAATGCCGATCTGGCCGAGCATGCCCACAAAGGCCTGCGAAATGGCTTCGTCGTTGACGTAACGGTCGTTGGGAGTATCGAGAGTGACCGAGAAGCCATCGGGATAGCCGGCTTCGGCCATCAGCTCGTTGGCACGCTCGACATCAACCTCCGGGCAGGCGTCAAGCTCTTCGGTCCAGCCGTTCACGAACGGAGGCATGTTGACGCAAGTGGGCAGCGACTGACCGCGCATCACCACTGACGAATGGCCTCGCGGTCGATGACCAGCGACATGGCTTCGCGCACAGCGGGTTGGCGAAGGGGTTTTCGTCGGTGATGTTGGAGCTGATGAGCGGCTCGTCATCCATTGCGTAACCGAAATAGATGGTGCGGTTTTCAGGGCCGGTCTCGACCTTGATGCCATCGGTGCCGGCAAGACGCTCGATATCCTGAACGGGAACGTCCTGAACAAGA
>JACADM010000195.1_pt1 | contig 42329 bp, 88 predicted proteins | sample 7512371 | NCBI WGS metagenome assembly JACADM01 (sample SAMN14389041, study PRJNA612141) | algae metagenome | isolation source: non-axenic algae culture | place: India: Navi Mumbai | collected 2017-01
GACGCATCGCGGCCTGGCGTCGGTCGCGCTGGCCGATCGCTTTGCAGGCGGGCGAGCGGCCTGGGCAGGTCTTTCGGCGGCTTCACGTTGATAAAGTCGACACCCATCGCCGAGGTTTTGGCGTGCTGGGCGACGACCTTGCGGGCACGGGCTGAGTCGGAGGTGCTGCTCACCCTCGCCGTCGTCGCCTGCGGGCGGCGTCAGGTCGTCGAGTTCTTCCTTGAGTTCGTCGACGGCGTCTTCGCCTCGTCGATCGCGTCGTCGATGACTTCTCATGTATCGTCGATGATCTCTTCGCCGGTTTCGGCGTCGTCGATCAGATTGCCATCACGATCAGGGTGTGCCCCATGTGGTCGTGCTGGGCCGAGGCCGTTCGAGTCGGTGAGTGCCGACGTTGCCGCCGGTGGAGCCGACAATCACACCAACGGCCGCGCCGATGACGAAACCGACGATGAGGCCGGGGATGAAGGCCTTGATGAATCCACCTGACACGGCTTGATTCTGCTCGACATGCTGGCTCCTGCTGAGGGCACGGCGCCGACTCGGTTCGATGATACCGGCCCGGTGGGGCGATTAGCGACGGCGGCCGAAAGTTTCGGACGCGAGCCATCCATCGGCCGTATTCGAGGGCGGCTTTGAGCGATTCCGCACGATTCTCGGGCTCACCCCGCCCGAAGGCAGTTTCGCATCGCCGTGTCCAGTATCTCCCCTGATTCGGAATTTGCTGAGGATCAGCAGTCTCAGGAGCGCCAGCAGCCGGAGAGGGTCCGAAGGGTCGCATCACTGCCGGCCCGGACGGTGCTGTGGTACCAGTCGCAGGTCTGAACCAAACCTTCACGCAGCGAGGCGATGGGTTCATACCCGATCAGGTGCGTGCGCGGGTGATGTCTGCCCGCTGTCGCGGACATCCCCTTCGCGGGGGCTCGAAGATGGGGTCGATCTCTTCGCCGGTGAGGATCTCGGACATCATGGCGGCGGTTCGATGAGCGAGACCGAGCCGCCGGTGCCGATGTTCATGACCTCGCCCATCAACGGCGGTCGCGTGCCCGCCAGCAGTGTGGCGAAGACGGCGTTGGAGATGAAGGTGAAACCGGCTCTGCTTGCCGTCGCCGAAGATCACGGCGGCTCGCCTTTGAGGAGCCCGTCGCGAATGTGCGACGACCGCGGCGTAGGCGGAGTCGAGCGCTGGGCGCGGGCCGCCGTTGAAGTACCGCAGGCACGCGGTGGAGAGCCCGTAGGCCCGGCTCCATGCGGTGGCGGTTCGTTCGCAGTGGCGAGCTTGCTCGCCGCATAGGGGCTTGCGGGCCCGGTGGGCATGGTCCGACGCAGGGGAGAGTCAGTTGCCGTAGGCCGAGCTTGAGGCGGCGATGACGACGTGTGAGACGTTGTGGCGTCTGGCGGATCTGGAAGACACGGAGGTGCCCGAGGTGTTGACCTCGAAGGCGCGGGCTCATTCATGGACCTTGGGACAGAGCCCATGGCTGCGAGATGATGACGATCTCGGAGCCGTCGATGGCGTCGTGGAGTGCCCGGTCGTCGAGGATGGAGCCATAGACGAAGCGGACGTTGTCGGGCTGGAGCCTCGATGATCGGAGATGCGATCGAGTGTGGAGTTGGAGAGGTCATCGATGACGCTGGCCCCCGCGGCGACGAGCGTGTCGACGATGTGGCCCCGATGAACCCGGTGCCGCCGGTAACACAGACAACAGATCGCCCGGCGTAGGCGACCCTGAATGCGTCGGAATATCTCGGCTGGCATCTCCATCGGGCGTGGTCCTTGGCAGTCGGCGTAGAAAGCCAGCCACGCCGATCGAAAGAGAAATCCCGGACGGCGGTCGCCCGGGGATGGCAGTACAATCAGCCGTCACGCCGGGATACGGGCAGCCGGCGTTGTAGTTGGCAACCCGGCGCGCTGAAGTCGGCGGGCGAGCAGACGCTGTCGCTGTTCCGATCGCACCCGGTGCTGGCGTTGAAGGCGGAGACCAGCAAAGGAAGTCCGCGGGGCTCAGGATGCCGTCGCCGTTGGTATGGGCCGTGCAGTCTGCCGAGTCGGGCGTGACCGGTGAAGCGTTGGAACTGGTGGTGTTGCCGCAGCCGTTGCTGACGACGACGCTGTAGCTGCTGCCGTCTGCGGGCGTCGCCGGTGATGGTGTACGAGTCGCTCGTCGCGCCACCGATGTTGGCCCCGTTCTGCCACTGGTGGTAATCAGCGTGGTGTGCCGCTCGCGACGACGGTGAAGGTCACGTTGTCGCCCCTCGTTGACGGTCTGCGAATCGGGCTGGTCGGTGATCGACGGGCCCTGATCGACGGTGATCATCGCGAAGCTCGAGTCGACGGTGCCGACCGGGTTCGTGACACGGCAGAAGCAGAGCCCCCATCGCTTTCCTGAACGTTGGGGATGCCTGCGCTGGTGCCCGAGACCGGGAGCAGGAAGACACGAACCACTGGTGGGGGCAGCGACCCGTCGCTGCGACGGTGAGCTGCGCGGTCTGACCTCGCACGCGGTGGTGTTCGAGGGCTGGAGGGTGATGACGGGCGGGTTGCCGTCGACCACGTCGTACCCGATGGCGTCGAACATGTCGAGGTCGCCGTCGCTGTAGTAATCGCGGCCGATGAAGGTGCAGCCGCCGCTGAAAGCGGGTCCATGATGATGTTCGTGGTCAGGCTGCAGTTGCCCTGCTCGCGGAAGTGGCTGGCCTGCCACGGGCTGCCGTCGGACATGCGGTACTCGCTGATGATGTCACTGTTGACATCGTCGTTGGTCGGGTTGTTGAAATCGACGGTGCGGGAGTGGTCTGGAACTCGGCGGTGGTGTCGGGTTGTAGTCGTTCGTGCCGTCCGGCTGCGAGAAGCGGAAGAGGTCGAGGGCCTGATGATGTCATTGGTGCGGAAGTCGGTGGCGGAGGTGAAGCCCATGGCGTGGCCTCGACTCGGATGACGACATCGACGAAGGTAGGAAGACCCGCTGATGCCGTTGAGGGTCGTAATCCCAGTTGAAGTTGGTTACCGCATGCTGGCGTCGTGGAGCCGCCCGAGCCTGCCGATGGTGGCCTTGTAGTTGGCTCGGGTGAAGAAGACGCGGGTTTCGTTGGTGACGGTGTTCGGTTCGCGTTGTAAAGCGCACGGGGATGGTGGTCCCGGTAGGCAGGAAGCTCTGGTGTCGTCGCCGTCCATGCCGTTGATGAGGCCGTTGCGGGCGTCAGAGTAGGAATCGACGTAGCTGGAGCCGGTCGCGCCGAGCACGCCCGAGCCCATGTTGGCGAACGAGAGGCTCACGATGACGGTGGTCGGATCGCTGAAGTTGCTCTCGATGGCGGCCCTGCGAGCGAGACAGCCAGGCGCCGCTCGGGATGCTGCCCGAGACATTGAAGATCACATCGATGCCGCCACGGCCCGAGGTGTTGTTGATGGTCGTGACACCCTGATGACGAGGTCGGCGTGACAGCGATCTCGAGCAGGTCGGCTTCGTTCACCGCGGTGGTGTCCGAGCCGCACATGAACCGCCAGACGGTTTCGGTCGGCAGCGATGCGGGACTCGTCGGCGTCGTCGACGATGCTGGCCTTCTCCGGGATAACGACGTGCGGTTGCTGGCCCCTGCAAGACCCGCTGCAACTGCCAGACACCCGGTGAGGGTGCTTTGAATCCTCTTCATTTGAGCCTTCCCTGACTGGACCGCCGACCGGCAACCGATCGGCAGGCCCGATTTCGTAACACTCCACTCTGTGAGACAGCTACCGACCGGGAACCCCGGCGGAGACCATGGCCGATACGCACCCCGAGCCGCATCGGTTGTCTCTATTGCATGAATCCCGGGCCTCGATCCAGAGCCATTCTCAAACAGGGACAGCCTCGCGTCCGCAAAGTCCCAGAAGGTCGCATTCTGGCCGGGATTCTGCCTCTTCTGGTCAACAACCCGCGTTGAAATTATGACCCGTGCCGAGAAGTCACCGGGCTGCACGTCTCGTCATAGTTCTGATCGCATTCCGGGCGTTGGCGTTGAACGCGGCGACCTGCCGAGAAGTCGGCCGGGCTCAGCATCCCGTCGCCGTTCACGTCCGCGATGCACGCGCCGATCCGGCCTTTGAAGGTGACCAACAGATTCGACGGGAAGCACCGGGCAGGTCCTCATCGCTGACGGAGATGATCGCCGTCGCTTCGTACGTGCCGATGGTCTGGGTATCGATCTCGACCGTGAAGGCCGCGTCCTCGCCCGTCATGATGCCAGACAGAGGCGTGAGGTTGTCGAGAACGCCGGCATCACCGATGATCATCACGCTGTCGATGTCCAGATTCGCCGAGTACACAGAGCGATGTTCCAGACCGAGTAGCCGAGCGGGGCGAGGTCTCGTCGACTTCGAGTTGACCGAAATCGATGACGGTTCGCTCGTCTGGGACTGGCCGTCGAGCGAGGCGAAGCGCGTGGTCGGATGCGATGCCCGTGATGACGACGTCGTCACCATCGCTCGAACCGAGCCCGGCACCGGCAGAGGTGACCCGGTGGTGTCGATGGTGACGTTGCCCCGAATGGCCCGAAGCCCGAACCGGTGATCTGGACCGTGTGGCTCATCGACTGGGTGTTGCGGGCCACACCGAACTGGTAGCGGTTGACCTCGGCGAGATCACCATCGGTGACCACGCTGCAGGTTGTCGGAGCGGCTCCGGTCTCTGGAGATCGATGGAAACGGCCGGGGAAATCGGAGGGTTCTCCCGATCATCAGCCCGAGATCGACGGTCTCGCTGGAGCGCCTTCGACCTGTCCCGGCCGGCGATGATGATCGCGCGTCGCCGAGCGAATCGCCGAAGAGGGCCCAGACCCACTCGGGACGATCTGCGAAGGCGTTGCGGCTGTTCTGGACGTTGTAGACCCGGTCGTTGCGGGTGTTGTCGACATCGCCGGAAGTATCTCGGCGATGCCAGTCGACGAACTGTTGCTGATTACCGAGTGCGCCATGTTGAGGTACGGGTAACGCGTTTTTCATGTAGAAGGCCATGCGCATTCGGCCGCGGTAGTTGAGGCCGTGAGATTCGGGTCGAACTGTCCGGGAAGGTGCCGAACTGCTTGCTGCCCCGCGAGCCGTTGATGCTTGGGCTGTAGGTGGAGCCTGGTGCAGGTCGCTGTAGTCGGAGCCGTTGTCACCGACGCCGAGGCTCCGGGGCCATGTGCTCTCGGTTCCATGCCGCGCCGGAGTCCCGTGCCGGTTGACGGAGCTGCCGTTGTACACGAGGGATGATATTGGCGGGGTTGTTGGGGTCTTCGTCGATGTCCCGGAGCAGCGTCCGCGCGTCGCCGTAACTCCGGGTTGTGGCGTTGTTGAGCAGCACGTTGAGTTGTGACTGAGTGTCACAGCGTTGGTGCCGGTGATCGAGTCGTAGTACCCCGCGGCGGGTCGGCCATCGCAGCGTTGCCATCCTGAAGGCAGACAGATTGATGTCACTGATTTGTTCATGCTGGTCTCTCTTGTCCTCCCACGATCAAGCGTATCCGTGCTTGGCAGAAAGAGTTGTAAAATGGTGCAAGGGGTGTCCGCAGTGCGTCGGCACACGGTCAGAACGTTGAGGGGTTCGCCCTATAACCGTGTCTCGGGTGGATATACTCATCCGCTAACGTTCGGAAACCAAACAGAGCACTACTCCGGAGCCCGGCGTGGTGTTCCCGCATGTGGAGGTATTCGCTGTGAAAGGTCGTCTCTTTGCACTGTCGCCTGGGCGCAGCCGTCATGATCGGCGTACTCGGGCTGCACCACGGTCCGCGTGGTCTCGGGAAGATCACCGCCAACAAGTATGCCAAGCCCCGTAGCGGCACGGTCTGACCGTCGCCCCGCCCCAGCTTTGAGCCGCCGGCACCGGACAAGAAGACCGTCTACATCTCGTTCCGCAACATCAGTGATGCCTCGGACATCAACCTGACTCCAGGAGCCTGCGTCAGGCCGCGACGGATCAGGGCTGGACGGTTGTCAACGATCCGACGAACGCGACGTACCGCCTCCGCGCGAGCCTGCGTTTCTTCGGTGAGGTCGAGCCGGAATCCGGCGGCAAGAACGTCGCCAACAAGATGGGCTGGATCACCGCGCCGCCACTGGCATCGGCATGGCGTGCTGTCGCCGACGCGACCAACAAATAGCTACGCGCCGCCGCCAGCTGCGCTGGCGGTCTGGCCGGCATCGGCATCGCCAACGCATCAACACCCCGCGAATGGGCCGCGATCATCGACTCGTGCTCGAGGAGTACAGCGAGACGCCCGTCGAGTTCGAGAAGTTCACCGACAGCAGCTCGGACGCGACCACCGCGCCGGCACCGGCAACGACCGCATGTCCGATGCGGGCCGTACCAACACGGGCAACGCCCAACGCCACCATCACCACGACCAGCAACTACTTCCACGGCCTGCGACTCTCGGCCCGGCCAACCAGATGAACATGTCCGAGGAAGAGCTGCCGCTCATTCAGGGACCGCATCAGCAAGGTCGTCACCCAGATGCTGCCTCAGTAATCTGAATTCATATTTCGATCAAGCGGCCGCTCCTCGCGGCCGCTTGTCGTTTTCGTAGATCGCCGCAGGGACTGACGGATTCTGCTAGGCTCCGATCCCCCACTCTGACGAAGGAGGTGGAGCTATCGACTCCGAGAGCCTGCAGAAACTGCTCGCGGTGGTGCTGTACTGCGCCGTTCTCCTGTTCATCGGTTATCTCGCCTCGAAGCGGATGCGTGACATCCGGGACTACTTCGCCGGCGGCAAAAGTTCGGTTCATCAACGTCGCCTTCGGCACGTGCCACGGGCGAATCGGCGTGGCTGCTCATCGGGCTGACGGGCACCGGCTTTGCCGTGGGTGTCCGTGGGTTCTGGGTGGTGCTTGGCGAACTCATCGGCGTGGGCGGCGTGGCTCCTGCTCGCCGTGCGATTCAAACGCCTCTCCGACCGATACGACTCCATCACCATGCCCGACTATCTCGAGTCACGCCGCGCGACACGGGCCACTGGCTCCGGCTCATCGCGGCCGGTGCACTGGTTGTCTTCGTTCCGATCTATGCGGGCTCACAGGTCTTCGCCACGGGCAAGGCGTTTAACGCCTTCCTCGACTGGAACTACTTCCTCGGGCGCCACGATCGGATTCCTTGTGGTGCTCTTCTACATCACCAAAGGCGGCTTCGTCGCGGTCGTCTGGTCCGACGTCTTCCGTGGCTCGCTCATGCTCATCGGGCTGGTGCTGCCCCGATCGCCGGGCTCCTCGAAGCGGGCGGCGTCACGAATATCCTCGACACGCTCCGGGCCAACGACCCGAGCCATCTCATTACTGCCGGTCAGGGCTGGACGCCGCTGACGATCGCAACGATTGTCGGCTTTGCAGCCATCGGGATCGGGTTCCTCGGCTCGCCGCAGGTCTTCGTGCGGTTTATCTGCTGCGGAGCGAGAAAGAGATCAGCAAGGGTGCCGCGGTCGCTCACGTGGACGCTCCTTGCCGACAGCGGCGCCGTGCTGGTCGGCGTCGTGGAAGCGTCGCTCTACACCATGTCCGAGATCGGGGGCGACAAAGACAACATCCTGCCCTTCATGTCGCAGACACTCCTGCCTGCATTCCTCGCGGGCATCTACATCGCCATGGTGCTCAGCGCGATCATGTCCACGATCGATTCGCTGCTCGTTGTCGCATCGAGCTGCCGCGGTGCGTGACTACTGGCAGAAAACCAAGCACCCGAACATGCCCGACGACCAGCTTGTCAAGCTCAGCCAGCGTTTGACGCTCATCCTCGCTCATCTCGTTCGGCATCGGCATGGGCATCCTCGCCTACAACGCGGACGAGGGTGTGTTCTGGATCATAATCTTCGGCTGGTCGGGCATCGCCGCGACGTTCTGCCCGTGGTCATCCTGAGCCTGTTCTGGTCGAAGCTCACATCGCTCGGCGCGAAGCTCGGCATGGTGTCGGGCTTCCTGTGCGTGCCGTTCTTCAAGTTTGCTGCCCCAGCAATTTTGTAGGCATCGGCTGGGACGACGGCGTGAGCTACCGGGCGCACTGGCTCCTGCCCGCGTTCCTCGTCGCCGGCGCGGTGTCGGTCGCGGCCAGTCTGCTCGACAAGAAGGGCCGCTGCGCTTGTAGGCGTGGACGCGGAGTTGAAAGAAGCCGCAGGTAAGAGCTGATCTCTTTCAGCACCCGGCGTTGTAGTTGGCGACCCACGCGCTGAAGTCGGCGGGTGTGCATGAGCCGTCGCCGTTCTGATCGCACTCGGGAGCCATGGCGTTGAACGCGGCGACCCGTGCAGAGAAGTCTGCGGGCTCAGCATGCCGTCGTTGTTGGTGTCGGGGAGACACGCGGTTCGTATCAAAGACATACGCTGAGCCGCTGTTACAGTTTATTGTTCTGCGGGACACGCATCGTCGTCGAATCGCCCCGACGACGACAGTGTTGCCATGAAGCGAGACGCTGTAGCCAAACTGGTCTCTCTCCGAGAGATCGTCAGAGATGATCTTGTCAGTCTGCTGCCAGACACCGCCCACCTCGCGGAAGACGTACGCAGAACCGCTGAGGGAGCCCGCGTCGTTGTCACCGAAGGCCCCGACAAGGATCGCATCGCCGTCGATTGAGACGTTGGCACCAAATCGTTCAACGCCTCAGCGTCGGCGGCGGTGAGCTGGCGATTTCCGCCGCTGCCGCCGACCTCGCGGAAGACGTACGCAGAACCACTGCGTGCCCGCATCGCTGTCCGAGGGCGCCCTGACGATGGCTGTGTCGCCGTCGATCGAGACAGTTGTACCGAAGCCGTCACCCGCCGAGGCGTCGGCGGCGGTGAGTTTGGCGATCTGCTGCCAGTTGCCGCCGATCTCGCGGAAGATATAAGCAGAACCACTGTTGACACCCGCATCGTCGTCAAAGAACGCACCGATCACGGCTGTGTCGCCATCGATCGAGACGCTTAGGCCGAAGATATCACCCGGTGCGCCGTCATCGGCGGTGAGTTTGGCGATCTGCTGCCAGACGCCGCCGATCTCGCGGAAGATATAAGCAGAGCCGCTATCTTCGCCTGCATCATCGTCGTATCGCGCCGACAATAGCAGTGTCGCCGCTCAGCGAAACGCTGTAGCCAAACTCATCAAGAAATGCCGTCGTCGGCAGTCAGCATGGCGATCTGCTGCCAGCTGCCGTCGATCTCACGGAATATGTACGCCGAGCCACTGTCGCAGAAGCAGGACACGCCGAGTCATCGTGGAACGCCCCGACAACGGCCGTGACGCCATCGATCGATACACTTTGCCGAACCCGTCGCCCGTCTCGGCATCGTCGGAGGTGAGCTTGGTGATCTGCTGCCAGACGCCGCCTACTTCACGATAGATGTACGCCGAGCCGTGGCCGGAGCTTGAGGTGAACCCACCTTGAAAGGCTCCAACGACAGATGTGTCGCCATAGATCGAAACACTCTGACCAAACTGGTCTCCTTCCGCAGCGTCTTCTGCGGTGAGTTTGGCGATCTGCTGTCCCTGCGCGGTAGCCGCTGAGAACGATGATGGCTAACACACCAGCCTGTCGGCTGACATTTGCGTAACGCTCAAACGTGTTGATTCCCTCTGCTGCTCGCATGGTGTGACCCTTGTTGAATGTGTTCCAAATGCGTTTCTTTGAGCGGACCGGTGCCCGTTTGACTGAGTTGCTTCGGGCGAATCTACTAGCAAGGACGGTGCGGGGCAAGATATTTCTGAGAAAACATGTATTGCTCAGCAATCTAGGTGCACTCCACTCAAACCCTATACAATCCGATAGAGCAGAGCCGAGGCCCCACATTACCGATCGTCAACCAAACATTTCGGTAGCCCAAAACGGTGAATCAGAAAGGCACCCAGAGTTCCCTTGTTGAAGCGGCCGAACTGGGCACTTTGCTCCGGCACGAGTTGTCTCAGTTGAGGGGCTGGGAGACCATGCGGACAGTTGGCGAGGTCGCAAGGCCTTCACGGGTCAGTCCGATCACGTGTGTCACGATCGCTCGAATCTGACAACGGACTGGCATGCCTGTACCACCTGCCCGGCCCGGAAGGGCTTCGACGCGTGGTGAATGCAGCGGGAAGTGCCGGCGCAGATCCCGCGCTGGATGCCTGCCGCAATGGAATCAGCCAATTCGAGCAATTCTTGAGCAACGAAGGTATCTCGCGAAACGCTGCGTGCGATGCTGGGAGCCCGACTTCGAGGTGCGAGCCACTCAGCGACGTGAAGGCTGCCGAGCGACCTTCCGCACTTGCTGATCTGAACGGCTGCTACATCGAGACAATGGTGAACTGTCTCATGCTCCTGCCCGGTCGTCAGGACGATCGGTGCACGGCAGTAGCGATCCGCGGTTTCAAAGGCTGGCGTTTGTTGCGAGAAGATCCGTGGCCCTTTGTTCACAGCCATAGGCAGACCGGTTCAGATCCAGATCGGCCCACGGGTCGCACAACACTCGACGGCATTCCCATCGAACAGACAGACACTCCAGCTGCTGATAGAGCCGTATTGCACGCGGCCGCTCCCAACATTTGAGCCACTGCCTTCTATAGGCTGCCGTTACATTCTGCGAGCGCGAAGTGGGCACCCGCTCCACACGCTCTTTCTACTTCGGCGAGGTAATCCATGACGCGGAACCTCGCTACGCGGATAATCATGAGCAGGAGTCAGGCCATTCGGCTGTGATCATTAGTCCCGCGTCGTATACTTTTGATGTGCTGCTGCACGATGACATCTGGCCGGAAAGTTCCCCGGTCGTCGAGTGTTACCGCACTACACTGGGTCCGGTGGCCGGTCAGTATGCCGAGCGAAGCCACGACCTGATAGACATGGGGCTCAGTACGACAAAGCTGGATCGGGGCTACGCAACGCCAGCACCCGGCAGTGGCCAACTACACCGACCTGCTCGCCTACGTGGCAGACAAGGCCGGCGTGTCCACAGCAAATCTGCGAGGGTTCCGATGTGAGATGGAGTTCGCTCTGCGGAAGCCAGATTGACATGCTTCGAACTTCCTCATCGGCCTCAGTAACCCCGAAGCTAGAGCTATCTCGACCTATCTACATATACACCACCGACTTGGCTGTAGACACACCTGCAACTCGTGCACTCCCTTTCTTAGGACACCTCATTCTGTTCGCACAACAAGTACTGAATTTCAAAACCCCCGCCTGTGAGGGCAGGGGCTTTGTGAATTCAGAATCTGGCTTTCGGGCCTCAGCCTTCCAGTGCTCTTGAAGGCCTTGAGCGCCTTCTCAAGCTTGCCGGTCACCGTCGTCGGCGCGCCTTCTCCGACGATCTCGGCGTGGACGTCGCGGCCGTCGTCTGGAAGTAGTCCAGCATCGCCTTCTCGAACTCGGCGACCTTGCCGATCTCGACGTCGTCGAGGTAGCCCTTCGTGCCCGCGTAGATCGAGATGACCTGATCCGTCACGGTCTGCGGGACGTACTGCGGCTGCTTGAGCAGGCTCCACCATGCGGGCACCGCGGTCGAGTGGGCCTGCGTGGCCTTGTCGAGATCGGTACCCAGCTGGGCGAACGCCTCGAACGCGGTAGGCGGCAAGGTCGAGTCGCAGGGAGCCGGCGATCTTCTTCATCGCCTTGATCTGGGCGTTACCGCCCACGCGGGACACCGAGATACCCACGTTAATGGCGGGACGGACACCGGAAGAAGAGCCGGGCTCGAGGTAGATCTGGCCGTCGGTGATCGAGATCACGTTGGTCGGGATGTACGCGGACACGTCGCCTTCCTGCGTCTCGATGACGGGCAGCGCGGTCAGAGCCGCCGCCGTTCTCATCGCTGAGCTTGGTCGCGCGCTCGAGCAGGCGGCTGTGGAGGAGAACACGTCACCCGGTAGGCCTCACGACCGGGCGGTCGGCGGAGCAGGAGCGAGAGCTGGCGGTAGGCCACGGCCTGCTTGCTGAGGTCGTCGTACACGAGCAGGGCGTGCTTGGGCATGGGCTTGCGTCGGACATCAGCTTGCCCGCTTCCTTGCCCGACCACATGAAGTACTCGCCCATCGCACAGCCCGAGTAGCGCGACGTACTACATCGGGGCGGGGTCCGAGCGCCCGCGGTCACGACGATGGTGTAGTCCATCGCGCCGTTCTGCTTGAGCGTCTCGACCACACCCGCGACGGTCGACTCCTTCTGGCCGACGGCGACGTAGATGCAGACCACGGCTTCTTCCGTGCCCCAGTACTGCTTCTGGTTGATGATCGCGTCCACCGCAACGGCGGTCTTACCCGTCTTACGGTCGCCGATGATCAGCCACGCTGGCCGCGACCGATCGGGATCATCGCGTCGATGGCCTTGATACCGGTCTGCAGCGGCTCGGTCACGGGCTGACGCTCGGCGATGCCGGGGCGATGATGTCGACCAGTCGGCTCTCGCTGGCGTTGATCGCGGCCCCGCCGTCGACCGGGCGGCCGAGCGGGTCGACCACGCGGCCGAGCATGGCCTCACCGACGGGCACCTGCAGCACTTGCCGGTGCTCTTGACGATGTCGCCTTCTTTCACAGAGAGCGGGTCGCCGTAGATCACGGTACCGACGGTGTCGGTCTCGAGGTTCATGACGGCCCATGACGGTGCCATCGTCGGTCTGGAACTCGACGAGTTCGCCGGCCATCGCGTTGGCGAGGCCATAGACACGGGCGATACCGTCGCCGATCTCAACGACGCGTCCGACTTCGGAGACCTCGAGGTCGGCCGAGTACTTCGAGATTTCCGCTTGATGATGCTGGCGATTTCGTCGGTCTTGATTTTCACGCGAGCTCCGCTGAGTCGTCTTGTGTGGTCCACCAGAAAAGCCCCCGCCAAGGCCTGGCCCGGGTCAGAGAGGGACGGAAACATAGGACCGCCGGGGGCGATGGCCAGAGGAGAGGGTTTTGTCAGGCCAGATCGCCCGCCCGTGCTGGACACCGTCCCGAAGACTTCGCCGCAGATTCAGACAATCTCATCGAGATTTACAAGATCCTTGCAATCCGTCTGGTGCGTGATCGTTCCGGATTCAGGGGAGTCTTGTCAGACCGCGCGGCCCGGCTGACATCACAGGAGATCGAGAGATGCGTTGCCATGCCTTCATCGGCGGCCTCGTGGTATCCACGGTGTCGCTCACTGTTCAGTCTCAGGATCTGTATGACACTTCTGTCCTGCGAACCTTCGAGATCCAGTTCCATGACACCAACTGGGAAACCTTGCTTCGCCAGAATTACGCTCCGGAGACGCCGATCCGGCCGATCTGACCATCGACGGCGAGACCTACCCCGACGTGGGCGTGCATCCGCGGCAATACGTCGTACACCACGCTGCCCCGGGCTCGCAGAAGTTCTCGCTCAAGATTTACATGGACTACACCGACCCGGACCGGACCTGCTCGGGTACGAAACGATCAACCTGAACAACGCGTTCCGTGACCCGACCTTCTGCCGAGAGGTCGTGTACAACAACTTCGTCGCGCTGTTCATCCCCACTCCCGTGCCAACCACGCACTCGTGACCATCAACGGCGCAAACTGGGGTGTCTACGCAAACGTCCAGCAACCCAACAAGGACATGCTCCGCGACTACTTCGAGAACGAGGACGGCGCACTTCCGATGCCCCAACAACCCCAACGGTCCGGGTCTCCGGTACAACGGATCGACGCAGTCGGGTACACGGGCTACGAGATGCAGGACGACGGCGGGCTTGCTGACCCGTGGGCTCTTATCGAGGTCTGTGACGCGGTCACCAACACCTCCCTCACCTCGTGGGAAGACATCGACGAGGTGTTCGCGATCGATCCTTCGATCTGGTCGGTCGTGCTCGAGAATCTGCTGACTGACGACGACAGCTACGTCAACAAGGGCGCGGACTTCATGATCTACCGCAACCCGATTGACGGCCGCACGCACCTGCTCCAGCGCGATGCAAACGAGACCTTTACCGACCCGGACTGGTCGGTCACGTACAACTTCAACGCCAGCAACAAGCCCGTGCTGAGCCACGTGCTCGATGTTCCCGAGCTGCGCCAGCGGTACATGCGCACTACCGGGACGCGATGATCTACGCCAACTGGGATTACTTCGGACCAATTTTCGAAGCCCACCGCGACCTGATCGACGCACGTGCAGACCCCAAGAAAATCTACAGCTACCAGAACTTCCTCGACAACTTCACGACCAGCGTGAACTGGCGGGGCGGCCCAGCGGCGGGTCGGTTGTCGGCCTCCGAGTTCTTCGACACGAGAGAATTACCTCGCAAGCGTCACCGAACTCAACGCAAGCACGCCGCTGATCTCTAATATCACAGTCAGCAACGACGCACCCACCCGGGCGAGAGCGTCACGGTCAGCGCCACCGTCGCCGAGCGGATCCCCCGTCGCACTCGTCGAGTGCTTCTACAGGCCCGACCCCACCGGCCCCTACGACCGCGTCACGATGACCAACGCGCGGCACGTTCTACACGGCCACGCTGCCTGTCTCGGGCACACCGGGCCAACGCGTCGAGTACTACATCGGAGCCACCGCGGACAACGAGTACGAATCGCTCGCGTTTCTCCCCGTTCGATCCGAATACGACCCGCTCGAGATCAACTACACCTTCGGCTCTTCCGGTGTGCATCACCGAGTGGATGTACTCGGGCGACAGCGGTGAGTTTATTGAGTTCACAAACCTCAGCGATGTGGCTGTCGATATGACCGATTGGAGCATGGACGACAACGGCGCCACCCGCGCATTTGATCTGAGTGCTTTCGGTGTCATCCAGCCGGGCGAGTCCGTCATTGTCACCGAGGCGGCGGAAGCCGCATTCCGTCCGCGTGGTCACTCGGGGCCGGGGTCAAGATCATCGGTGAACTCGGTGTCGTCACCGGCAGCAACCTCGGACGGAACGACCAGATTCATCTCTACGACGCTGCCGGGCTCCTCGCGGATCGCCTGAGCTATGGCGATGAGACATACCCGGGCAGCGTCCGCACGAGACGCCTCGGGACAAGCCTGTGTCGAGTCGATCGGCCAGACGATATTCTGGCGTGGATACTCTCGGAGGCGGGCGATGAATTCGGCTCGTTCGCTGCAATCACGGGCGAATTCGGCACACCGGGCACGTACAACACAAACGCATGCAACACGTGTCTTGCCGATACCAACGGCGACGGCACGCTCTCGCCCGCAGACTTCAGCGCCCGGGTTGCTGCCTTCAACACCATGAGTGCAGCTTGTGACCAGAATGAGGACGGGTCATGCACTCCCGCCGATTTCTCCGCGTGGGTCGCCAATTACAACGCCGGCTGTAACTGACGCATACGCGATTCTCAGAGAAACAGACAGCCCCGCAGGATCAGGCCTGCGGGGGCTATTCATGTACTCACTGCTTGTATTACGGCGTACAAGCGTTGTAATTCGCCACCCGGCTGAAGTCCGCCGGGCTCACGACGCCGTCGCAGTTCTGGTCGGCCTTCGGGTCGCCGTTGTTAAAGGCCGTCACCAAAGTGCTGAAGTCGGCAGCCGTCACAGCTCCGTCCATGTTCACGTCCGCCAAGAGGCACGGATCGCAGGGCTGGGTGATCTCGGCACAGATCTCAAGGGCATCGAGGTTCGAGAACTGCTGGTCCCCGAAGGCCCAGTCTTCGATGCCGACCTGCGAGCCGTAGAGATAGATCGCAAACGCGCCCGAGAAGTCGGTGAAGAAGATCGTCGAGCCGTCGACCGGGAAGCCCATGCTGCGGAGCGCATCGAGACTGGCCGAACGTTCGCTGAGCGAGAAGATCGCATAATCATGCATCGGCTCGGCGAAGGCCCGGTCGGGATTCAGTTCGCCAAGATCCCAGACCACGAGCCCGTCGATATCGTCGCGCTGTTCCCGGAGTTCGGGGTTGGGAGGCATGCCGAGCATGTCGAGCCCCAACATCGGAGCCGGCGCCCACGGAGGCGTGACACCCGAGCCCGTGCCCTTGGGGATGGCAAAGAGATCCGCAGCCGAGAAACCCGAGCCAGCGCCTCGGTCGGCGGGATGCTGAAGTAGCTGTCGCGGTCGTTCTTGCCGTCGCCGTCGATGTCCATCATCGGGTCGGGAAGGATGTTGAACGCGTCGACGTTGTCGTGCCGACCGGGTGCGATCATCGGCGCAGGCAGCCCCGGCCCGATGAAGGTGCCAGGCCGAGACCGGGCGTCAGCGCGCGCGCTCGTCGATCTCGCCGATGCGACCCCCGCGGGCGCCGCCGTCGGAAGGGCGCCGCGAAGGCCCTGCCCCGAGCGTGCCCACAAAGAAACCGGGGTTCCGGTAGAGGCGCTCGGAGATGTAGATATCCCCGGGTGCTGATCGTTTGCGAACTCGCTCGCCAGCGGCGTGCCGGGCAGCCCACGCGTCGCGCGGTCCACGCTGAACCGGATGTTCATCTCCCGCGAAACCTCGGGGTGATAGATGTCGTGATCCGGCTCACCGCGTCGAGGTACTTCCCGCCGGGCGAAGCCATGTCGAGGATCGGCTCGGCCGGGATCGACGGGTCCACCGTGAGCAGGTCGGCATCGACATACCCCACCCGAAACCGTGATCAGTGAGGGGCGAAGGCCCGATCCGTCCCGGCAACAGCCGGCAGAAAGAGACCGAACGGGTCTTCCGCCGAGAATCCGATGCCGTAGAACGTCGAGGTCAACGCGCGAGGGGTTGTCATCGAGGCTGAAGGTCTGCGCCGAAGCGCCCGAAGCTGCGACGAGCGCCAATGCTGTCAATGCGTGCTTTCTCATGATCCACCACCTTTGCTTGAAAGGGCCAGAGGCCCGTGTGTCTCGTGTTTGCGGGTCCGGCTGACCCGTTCACAGAGACATCCGCAAAGGCGCGCACACGACACGCGGGCCTCGCCTCTCAGTCGCAGCCCGTGTTGTAGTTGGTGACCCACGAGTGAAATCCGCGGGCGTGCAGGAGCCGTCGCCGTTCTGGTCGCACGCTGGCGCACCGCTATTGAAAGCGGCTACCCACGCCGAGAAATCCGTGGGGAGAGGATGCCGTCGTTATTGATGTCGGGGAGGCAGGTGCCGCATGCATCAGAGACATTGACAGTCATCAGGCCATTCGTCTTCCCAAAGACCGCAAGCGTGTCATCATCGAGTTTCTGCACAGGCCCCATACCCTCGCCTGTCACAAAGTACCCCTTGAGCCTGAGTGTATTGAACTGACCCAGCTGTAGGCGTGCACACCACCTGCCCAACCCGTTGCGTACTTGACATCATTGATGATCAATCGAAGTTCGCCGCCACGTACGCTTACTGCCCCACCACTTCGATGGCCACAGCACACTCGCATCACAACCCTCCGCAAACCCCGCCGGAACCGACGGCTCCTGCATTGGACTCACGAGTGGTGATCCGGTTCCCGTTTTGTCCTGAAATCTTTCAGTGCCGCGAGAAACCTCGCCCGTTCAGGGCGTCCCGGCCTCACCCACCGGCCGGATCGAGAGCCGAACCGTCGTGCTCGGGGCCTCGAACGTCAGCGGCGTCGGAAGATCGCTGAACCGCGCTTCCTTCTGCGTGATCCTCGCATCCCGGTCGCCCAGTGTCAGCACCACCGTCGCGAAGATCGTCAGACGCCCCGAGCGGATCTCTTCGATCGCCTCGCTCGGGCCCGTCACCGTCACGTTCTCCAGCAGATGGTCCTCGGGGTTCACCGCGACGATCCACTTCTCCGACTCGAACGCCGGCCCTCGCACCTGCACCGGCACGTTGGGCAGCGTCACCGAGTCCTGCCGGCTCGAGCGTCACCGTCACGTTCACACGATCCGGGTCGAGCCGCACGAACGGGTGCGGCGATATCCGGCGGGAGCTCCAGCGGCACATCCTCGATCACATGCGCCGCCCGACCTCAAGACGCGAGATCTGATCCGCGCTCAGCTGCGCCGTCAGCGTCTGCATGCCCGCGAATCGGTCCGCCAGCAACGAGGGCACCTGCACGCGCACACGCCGCGGGTCCGCGACAGGCGACGAGGCCGATGCCGCGTCCGGCACCTCTACCCGCACATCCATGTTCTGCCACGTGACGCTGTCAATCATCACCCCGACCGACTCCGGCTCGACCGTGGTCAGCGAGACACCCGTCCCTCGAAGAGCTGGCTCTGCCGGAACACCTCGGCCAGATCCAGGCTCGTGCCGACCGGGCTCGGTGGGCACGCCCGGATCGCCGGGCGGAACATGAGCACATCGCGCAAGCGATCGCGCAGACTCGACACCTCGCTCGTCGACCCCTCGAGCGCCACGACCACGCGGCCCGTCCACTGCGTCGGGTCCGGGGCCGAATGACCAGCCCGCCTCGCCGTCCACCAGACGTACAGTCGTCTCGACCCGCTCGCGGCTGACACTCGCCCTCGGCGACGATCCAGATCAGAACGCTCACGAGTGTCACGACGATCACTGTCCGGATGACCGCAGCGCACCGGGCTTGGCTGTGTCGGGTGTCATGAGCGCCCTCCTCGCCGGCCGACGTCGCCTCGCTTGTGCGGCTCGCTGGCGGTCTGCTCATCGGGATCATCGCTGATCGTCCCCTCGAGCGCACGCGTCTGCTCGGCTTCGTCCTCCGCGGAGACATCCTCCGACAGCACCGGGTTCCGCCTGCCCGCCTGCAGCTGCCTTTGAACGCCCCTGGGAAACCCGGACTCAGCTTGCCGCGCTCGGCCGGGCGGATCAGCCCAGACTCGCTGACAATGATGACGAGAGCATCACACTCCTTGCTGATGCCAACACCCGCCCTGTGCCGCGAGCCCAGACTCGGATCGGGCATGTCTTCGGGTCGGCCAGCGGCAACTGCACGCCCGCCGCGTGGATCACCTTGCCCCGCACGATCACCGCCAAATCATGCAGCGCCGTGCCCGGGTGGAAGATCGTCTGCAGGAGTCGCGCACTCCGGCCTCCTTGATGAGCGTGCCGCCCTCGGTCAGGCCCTCCAGCCTGGACCTGCCGCTCGAGCACAATGACGCGCCGAACTTGGCCTTGGAGAGATAGCCGCAGGCCTCCGGCCATCTGGTCAACGATGTTGCCGATGTCCTTGGGCGACTGCTTGAAAAGGGCGACTCGCCCAGCCTGATGACCGCCCGGCGAAGCTCGGGCTGGAAGATGACCACCAGCCGCGATCGCCACCACGCCCAGAAGCCGGTCATACAGGAACGCCAGCCGACCGAACGCATCGCCCGACAGAATGCGGGCGATGAGCGTCACCACGACGAACAGCACCAGAATGCCCTTGAGCGCCCCAGCGGCCCCGGTGCCCTGCACGAAGCGGAACACGAAGTAGACCACCAGCCAGATGATCGCCACCTCGATAAGAACCTCCCACCACGGGTCCCGATGCGATCCAAGAGGCCCGAGATCCGGCTCAGGAAGTCCATGCAATGAGTCTACGTCGGGCCAGCCACGTTCGCCGATCCCGCCGCCTGCCAACAATGCCTCATGGCCAAGGTCAGGCGATACGAATCCACCCCCAACCCCGACGCGCAAGTGCCTGCTCGACCGCAGTCAGCGACCGACCCAAGTCGTTCATCGGCAAGGCCGAGGGCGACCCGATCGCCGGCCCCATGTTCGCCCGCGCCCGCCTCCGGGCCGTCCTCATCAACACCGACTGGATCTCCATCAACAAAGAGCCCGATGCCGACTGGAAAGACATCAAGCCGATCGTCGAAGAAGTCCTCGCGGGCCTCGACTGACCCAGACCCCGGCGAGACAACCGGCTCGTGCGATCTCTGCCGATGGTTCGCCCTCGCCGCACGGGACCTGCCGCCGCGCCAGACCGACAACGCGGGCCAAAGAGACCCTACCGCTCCCTCGTCAGCGAGTTCATGCTCCAGCAGACACAGGTCTCCCCGCGTGCTCGAGAAGTTCGACCCTTTCGAACGCTTCCCCACTGGACGCCCTCGCCGCCGCCGAGGAGGACGATGTCCCGGCGATGTGGTCCGGCCTCGGTACTACCGCCGGGCTCGGAGCCTTCACCACTGCGCAGGAAGCCGCGCCCGTTTCGGCGAGCCCCCACCTCCGTCGACGATCTCATGTCCCTCAAGGGCATCGCTACGCCGGGGCGATCGCCTCGATCGTCCACAACGAGCCCGCCCCATCGTCGACGGCAACGTCGAACGCGTCCTGCTCCGAATCGAGGGCCAAACCCTGCGAGCGGGCGAGCCCGTGACCCGCGACTGGTGCTGGCAACGAGCCGAAGAACCGTGCAATCTGCCGCCCGGTCGCGCGCCAAAGCCGTCAGCCCCGCCGCGTTCAACGAGGCCCTCATGGAACCAGCGCCCTCGTCTGCACACCAAATCGCCGAGCCTGCCTGACCTGCCCGCTCCGCGCCGACTGTCGCGCCTGCCAACTCGGCAAGCAGCACGAGATCCCGCGCCCAAGTCCCGCAAAGCCAAGAAGCCCTCTACATGGCCTCCGCGCGATTGTGGAAAACAAGAAATCTCAGCTGCTGATTTCACAACGACCAAAGGGCGGCTTGTGGGGCGGATTGTGGAGTTCCGGGCCTCGAAGCCGATGCACCGTCCCCGCTGAGTCCTCGCCGCCCGTTTGGTGTTGCAACAAAGGACCTCATCCGCGACAATACATTCGTCTTCGAGACCACACACCGATCCGTCCACGTCGAGGCTCCGCGCCTCACGCGCCGGCAAGGCACCGAACACGCGGTGGGTGAATCGCGAAGAACTGAATCACTCGCGATGGGCTCGCTCCAGTCCAAGGTCATCGCAAGCCTCAGCAAGGAACACCGACCAATGACGACCCGACGCAGCAACGCCTTCACGCTCATCGAGCCTGCTCGTGGTCATCGCCATCATCGCTCCTGATCGGCATCCTCCTGCCCGCCCTCGGCAGGCTCGCGAAGCCGCCCAGCGGGCGGTCTGCATGTCGCACCAACGCGACATCGGCTTTGCACTCGCCAACTACGCCGAGGTGGAAGGGCTACATCCTCGCGCCACGGGCGATCCGATCCCGCCCAACAACCCGGCCTGGTTGTTCGTACTCAGACCGTTCCTCGACGAACGCGCTAACACCGACGACCGCAAGTGGCGGCATGGCCGGCGTGATCGACCCAGACCTCGGCAACGACAACCGAGGTGACCGATACGCGGAAGCACCCTACTACACATGCCCGAGCCGAAGAATCAACGACGGCCACCGCATCCATTACGTCAACAACTCATTCGGCTTCTACCGACCCGCCAATGCCGACGACCCGCCGATTGTCGAACCCGATGGCCGAGGGCGTCCCACTGCTTCGCGCCGCTCTCTACCCGGCTCAACGATGTACCTCACCGACTTTGCAGACGACGAGGGACGGCATACAGGCTCGCACCCGGTATTCCTGGGAATTCACTCAGGACGTCTCGATGTTCTACGACGTCTTCCGTGAATCACATCAAAGAACTCGGCGCGACCAGCGACTCGAAAGACTCCGCGTTGCACCAGACCGCCACGGCAACGGCACCAACGCCTCTACCTCGACGGACATGTCACCGGAGTCACCAACGAAGAACTCAGCGATCTGCACGGAACGACTACGACTACCTCAAACCGAACTGAGCCGCGTCAATCGTAAGGCGTGCTCGGCGGCGTATCGGCGGGGCATACCGACTCGATCCGGCGCTGGATCTCCAGATTCTTCGACTGATCCGCCAGACCAACGCACCGCGATCATCGTCGAGCCCGAGCCCACCGACTTGGCGTTGATGCGCACTGAGTCGCCGTGCTCGCCCCAGCGCCCCGCGATCTCGCCTGAGCCCTGCGCGTCTCGCTCGTCACCTCGATGCCGAGTGATCCACCGCCGCCACAGCGGGCCACGCGTCATCGATCCGGACCGCGTACACCCGCCGCTCGCCCTCCGTGTACGCCACACCCCCACCCGCGGCCCCGACCGCGCCGGCTGCCACGAGAAAGCACTCCCCGCGCTCGCGAGCGAGACCGAAACCAGACCTGCAAGTACGGACCGACGAATCACACGGCTAATCGAGGCGTGCATAACGGGCACCTCCACAGACTCCATCGTCAAGACTCGTCCGTCCCCTGCAAACGGGCCACCACGGAGAAATCTCAAGGGTCGAGGTGTCCTGCGTCACCTCAACCTCCCCAGCCGCGATCGAACGAAGCAGACGACGCATGATCTTGCCCGAACGCGTCTTGTGGCTGCATCCGTGAAACGGATCACGTCCGGCTTGGCGACGCCGATCTGATCGCCGATATGCGGAGCCTCTCACGGAGATCCTCGCTCGCTTCGAAACCGTCGGCGAGCGTGCAGAACGCCGTGATCCCGGTGCCCTTGATCTCGTGGGGCATCCCCACCACCGCCGCCTCGACCACGGCCTCAGTGCCACCGCGCACTCTCGACCTCCATCGTGCCCAGCCTGTGGCCTGAAACGTTAATCACGTCGTCGATGCCCCATGATCCAGAAATAACGTGCTCATCGCGACGCGCACCGTCGCCGGCCGTGTAGACCGGCTTGCCGTCGATCTTGACCGTGCTCCAGTACGTATCAATGAACCGCTGCCGGTCGCCGTAGATCCCGCGGAGCATCCTGTGCCAAGGCTGGCGCACCACAAGCAGACCGCCGTGATGTGCATCCACCTCATTGCCTTCCTGATCCACCACCGCCGCGTCCACGCCAAAGAATGGCAGCAGTGCATTCGGCTTGGTCGGTGTCGCCGGGCAACGGCGTGATCATGTGCCCGCCCGTCTCTGTCTGCCAGTACGTGTCCACGATCGGGCACTCGCCCCGCCCACGACGTTGTGATACCACATCCACGCCTCGGGGTTGATCGGCTCGCCCACCGTGCCGAGCACCTGCAGGCTCGAGAGATCGTGCTTCGTGACGTGCCTCATCGCCCCATTTCATGAACGCGCGGATCGCCGGTGGTAGAACTGCGTCACCTGTGCCGCCTGACGATGTCCCAGAACCGGTCCGGCTCGGTGGTTCGGCGCCCTCGTACATGAGCGTGGGCACCCGGTTGGGCATGATGCCATAGACAATGTACGAGTGACCCGTGATCCAGCCGATGTCAGCCGTGCACCAGTAGAGCTGCCCCTCGCCCGGCACCAGTTGAAGACGTACTTCGCCGTCGTCGCCGTACACCATGTACCCGCCGATGGTGTTTGATCCCCTTCGGCTTGCCAGTTGAGCCGGACGTACAGCAGGAACGCCATCTCCTCCGAGTCCAGCGGCACGCACTCGCAGCGGTCATCCACCTCGTGCGTCAGATCGTGCCACCAGTAGTCGCTCCTCGTTCCACTCCGATCCCGTTCTTGCAACGCTGACGCACCACCACCGCCGCGATCTTCTTCGATTGCTTCAGGATCTCGATCGCCTGATCGACGTTCTCCTTCAGCGGCACAACCTTCCCGCGACGCCACGCCATCGCACGTCACGATCACCTTGCTCTTGGCGTCCTCCACCCGATCGGCGATCGCCTGCACTGAACCCCCAAAATCACGCCAGCCGCCCCGATGCGCGCACGCCGATCGCGATCGTGAGTTCGGGGATCATCCCCATGTAGATCGTGACAACATCGCCCTGGTGGACCTCGAGCCCGCGCAGGACATTGGCAAACTCGCGATCTCGCTCTGAAGCTCGGCGTAGGTGTAGGTCTTGGTCTCCGGGCCGTCCTGCTCGACCGGCTCGCCCTCCCAGACCAGCCGCGACCTCATCGCCGAAGCCTCGGCCACATGCTTGTCGACGCAGTTGTAACACAGATTGGTCGTCCTGCCGACGAACCACTTGGCATCGGGGCGCTCGTAGCTCACCACCCGCTTCCATTTATGGAACCAGTGAAACCCTCAGCGACCTCGCCCCAGTATGCCCCGGATCCTCGATCGACCGTTTGTGTATCGCCTTGTATTTGTCGAGCGAACCGATCAGCCACGCGCACCGCTCGCGGGCGGATCAAACGTGCGGTTCTCGGAGGATCGATTCGATGTTGCCTGACTGACTCACGCGGTAATTCCTCGCCGCCGGACTCCCCGGCGGTGTACCACAGTATAAAGAAACACCGACCCCTCAGCAGAAAGGTCGCGCAACTGCAATTGTTGTCCTGATCGGTCTAGTGCTCGGCCGTCACGCAAGACCTCGGCGACCGTCGTCGTCCCTCGGCCACCTTTGCCATCCCGTCCTGACGCAGGCTCACCATCCCACGCTCCAGACAGAGCCTGCCCGAACTCCGCCACGTTCGGGTTCCGGGCGATCACGTCACGCATCTGGTCGTCCACTGTCAGAAGCTCAGATACCAACCCGGCCCGAGTACCCGATCTGTCGGCACTCTGTCGCAGCCCACCGGCTGGTAGATCTGCTGACCGATGATCCCCGAGAGCTCCAGAAACTCCACCTGCTCCGGCGGCGGATCTCGGTTTCCTTGCAATGCGTGCAGAGCTTTCCGAACCAGACGCTGAGCCAGAACAGCGTTCACAGCCGCGCCCACGAGGAACGGCTCAAGACCGATATTCACCAGTCGCGTCAGCGAACTCGGGCGCGTCGTTCGTGTGAAGCGTCGAGAATAGGTGACCCGTCGCTGCCTCGATCGCGATATGCCGTCTCGTGGTCACGAATCTCACCGACCATGATCACGTCCGGGTCCTGACGCAGGAGCCGCCCGGAGCACCTTCGAGAACGTCATCCCGATCTTCGTGCGTCTGCGTCTGCGTGATCCCATCGAGGTGATACTCGATCGGGTCTTCGCCACGTCGAGATGTTCAGCTTGTTCTTGTCGAGCCTGACGCAGCGACGAATAGAGCGTCGTCGTCTTACTCGAACCGGTCGGGCCCGTCACGAGCACGATCCCGTGAGCCTGCTTGACTCGGTCCGCCAGATCTCGAGCGTCGATTCCTCGAAGCCCAGATCCTCGAGCTTCACGTTGATCGACTTCGTATCCAGAATACGCATCACGATCTTCTCACCGACCGCGGCCGGGAGCGTCGAGACACGCAGATCGAGCTTACGACCCTGCACCGTGCACCGGATACGCCCGTCCTGCGGGATGCTGCGCTCGGAGATGTCCAGATTCGCCATGATCTTGATTCGGCTCGTGATCGCCGCCGCCATCGAGCCGGGTGGGTTCATCGCCTCAAAGAGCACACCGTCGACGCGCAGACGCACCTTCAGCTTTTTCTCCGAAGGCTCGATGTGGATATCACTGCCCTCGCGCACCGCGGTCTGGATGATGTAGTTCACATAGCGGATGACCGGGCTCTCGCCGGCCTGTTGCTCGAGATCCACCGTCTGATCGGCGGTCTTCGACCTCGACGTCCATCTCATCGACATCCTCAAGAATGTCGTTGAGATCGACCTCCGGTCGTGCTTCTCCTGCTCCCCGCGCCCGCAACCTCGAGCGCCGCCTTGATGTCCATCGCCGTCGTCAGCACAAGCTTCGGCGTCGAACACCCGAGCCGCTGCTTGATCTCGTCAAGCTCGAACGCAGCGTCGGGACGCGTCGCCGCGATCACGACACGCGAACCCTCCATCCGCAGAGGCAGCACTCTCTCAGAGCAGTACGGCACACCAAGACGCTGGAGCATCTTGCCGTCGAATCCACCCTCATAGCCCTTGTCCAGATCGATCCGCTCAAACCCGAGACCTCGGTGCTCCGCAACAGCCGCCTGCACGCCTGCCTCGTCGATGCCCTGCTCGATCAGGATCTCGCCGAGCGATTTGCCCGGCGTCTGGCTCATCACCTTCGGCGGCGAATCATCCTTGCTCGCCGTGCCACGCTCGGCAAGCACCTCACCAAGGCTCTTGTTCACATACCTGAGCACCTTGTTGTCCGGGACGAACAGGTCGCTCATCCCCTTGGGCGCTCGCGTAGCCCGTGCCGACACTCACCACGCCGTCACCGTCAGACGTCTGCTCCGCGCACTCGACTCAACCTCGCCCGATTCCTCGGCCTCCGGCTCCACCGATGCATCCGGTTCAATCGGCGTCAAGCTCACGCTCGAACGAACCCTTCGCGCCATCGGACGCGCCAGTTCATCTCCTCGAATCCCTGCTTGCCGATCTGGAAACCGGAGCGTGCAGACCACTCTCCGGATGACCGGCCCGCGGCTCCTCCGGCCTGACTCAGGCTCGGGATCGACATCGGGCGTGATCGTCCCGAACACACCACCATGCTCCGGCTCGTCCGCCGGCTCCGAGTCATCACCAATCTCAGCTTCAGGCTCGAGACAGACTCAGGAGCAGAATCAGAAGCAGGCTCAGGCTCAGGCTCAGGCTCGATCGACACAAAGCCCGCCGGGTCCGCGTCGGTCTCCGCCTGTTCGTCCAGTTCCACATCGTCGCGGAACGTCTCGGCAGACAGAATGTCCCCCGTCGTCGACCGGGTCGCTCACCGACTCATCCGGCTCGATCGTCTGAAACCCCGCGGGCTCAGCCGATGAGTCGTCGTCGTGCCGGCTCCGAAGCGGGTGATTCCGCGCCGGCTTCCGCCGGTGCCCTGCTCCAACCGTGCGATACGGGCGAGAATGTCGTCGATGCTGCCGTGGGACACTGGTCACTCCTGCTTGCCCGCCGAACGTCGCCTGCCAATCAAAGAACGATTACTTCGTATCGAGTTCGATGAGGTACGATGCCGTCAGCACCGAGCGTCACCGAACGATCCTCGATGGAAAGCAGGATGAACTCCGACTCCACCGCGTCACCGATCCGGTACGTCTTGCTGTTGATCCGCAAGCGACACGACCCTTGAGCACCGTGTTCACCAAGACTCGCCGCCAGACGATCAAGCTCGGCCATCCGGATCTCCTCGGGCGTCGGCCTTGGGCTTGTCCGGAGCCTGCTGACCACCTCCGACACCGGCTCTTCCTCATCAGCCGTCAGAGACGACATCGCAAACGGGTTCTTCGTGATCTCGTCCGCCGGCACCTGCACCGGATCCTCAGACAACTCAAGATCGAACATCACCTGCGCTGACGCTCGATGTCATCGTCGGCGGCCTTCTCATCAAGCTCGTACTCGATCTTGACGTCCTGCCCTCAGCAAGATCCACACCAAGACCCCGCCACGCATGAACCAGAGAAGCCCGGCGCTCACCGCGATCACAAAGCCCACGATCATGTACTGCCGCGACGGAGCTCCCGCCCTCGGCTGCCACAGGACCGTCCACCGCAGCCGTAGCCTCCAGCCTGAAGCTGACGGAACGTCGGCGAGATCGACTTCTCCTCGCCGAGATCCTCGGCGAACTGGTTGTTCTCCATGTCGGTCGGCATCATGATGACTGCTCGCCCTCGAAGTAGATGCTCAGCGTGAACGTCGCCTCGAGATGGCCGTCACGGTCACGCGAGCGGAGAACTTCCATGTCCGATGCGTGATACGCGGCATCTGCTCAGCGCCAGCAGGAAGTCATAGAAACCGTCAAACTCACCCTTCAGCGTCATCGTGATCGCTGCTCCCAATACAGCGAACCACGCACCGGCACGCCCGGTCATCCTGGCCGCTCAAGACCGGACTCCAACGCCAGACGCGACACCTCACGCACGATCGAACCGATCTCCGCTGATGGCAGCGCTCGATCGCCGCGATACCCATCGCGATCTCAGCGTTCGCATCCTCGAGCGTGTCGCTCCGGCTCGTGGCGACCGGAGCTTCTCCAGCATCGCACGCTTGTGCTCGATCTCACGCTCGGCCTGCTCGATCTCCTCGTTCTGAGGACGGAACACGAGCCAGTAACTCGACAAGGGCATCGCCAGCAGAATCGCCAGCAGGACAAATTCTCGGATACCAACCGCATCACTCGTCCTCCCCGGTCGTCGCCGTCCGTCGGCGCGGGCTCATCACCCTCGTTGCTGTCGTCGTCACCCGTCTCCGGTCCGCGTCCTCACCCTCACCTGCCGGGCGGGCTGACGTCCTCATCACCTTCGCCAGCCTCATCACCAGCTTCATCACCAGACTCATCACCAGCTTCGTCGCCGGCCTCTTTCACCCGACCCGTCGTCGGTCGCGCTCCGCGCCATCCGTCTCAGGAGTCGTGAACCACATGTGCTTCGCCTCAGGCTCCACAGCCGCGCCGGCTCAACCTCTTCCGGGGTCGCTTCCTCTTCGATCGGGAACAGATCCTCGTCCTCGATCGCTGGCTGTGAACGTCCTGAGCCGCCTTCTCCGAACGATGACGCCACCCGTGCGGGCCGCGGCACCCATCAGTTCAAACAACCCGCTCGGCGAACTCCACTTCGACGCGCTCGCACCCGGGGCGAACACCGGAGCCTCGAACAGACCCGACGCGCTCGGCAGCGAGCCCAGATTGATCTCGACCTCGCCGGCACCATCGCCCTCACCCTCGACGCCCTCACCCTTGGCTGGCTTGCTCGGGGCAGGAACACCGGTGCCTGAGGCACGATGCTCGGGCGTCGGGATATCCGGGATCGACAACGGCTCGATCGGCTTCACCAAACCGCGTGCGTCCGCACCGGGCGGATCATCGCCCACTCGAAACTCCGCAGCAGCACGCCGTCGATCTTCGATTCCTTAATGAACTTCACTCGACACTGTCGAGCAGCTCGCACGCGGAGGTTCTCGATGTAGTCCGCGATGTCGTCGTTCTCGAGACCCACACCAACGATCCGCAGCTTCTGCGTGTACTGCGGATGTAGATCGTGCTCTCGGCCTCGTCCTTGTCCTTGTCCTTGACTGCTCTTGACTTGCTCTGGAGCCCGCCGGCCGACAGCGTCCGTACACCGCTCGAACGCGAGCCGCGGGCCACCTTTGACCTCGTCGCTCGTAAGCTCGAGCTCCGTGAGCGTCAGGTTCTCGGGCATCCGCGCACCGCCTGGCAAACAGCACCGACCTCGGCACACGCTCGACGAGCGCCGCCGTGACCTCGGCCTTGGTAATCATCTCGGCCCGCTGCTTCTCAAGAGCCTTGAGACCTCGATCTTCCGCCTCGCGGACGTACATCGCGTTGACCGAGCGCTGCTCGTCACGGACGCTCATCCAGGGTTCGTCGCAAAGAACGCCCCCACCACAGCGAGCATCATCACCCCGAAGAGCGTCAGGCTCAGCATGTTGGCGCGCGCTCCCCTTGGACTTCACATAGTCCCGGCAGGAAGCTGTCCTGCTTCAACGCATTCATCAGCGGCTTGGTGACGTCGCTCGCTCATGGGAAACCCCGGGCTGCTTGCCCGCTCGAACACCTGCTATAGATCAGTCGGGCACATCGAAAGCCCAAGAGCCGCCGCGAATCCCGGCAACGGCCCGCTCAAATCCCCTGAGCGGGCTCCTTGCCGCTCTTCTGAATCGCGCCCATCGGGTCGCCCGTCTGCACCGCCACCCGGACCGCACCGGCAAGACGCCGACACAGACCAAGGTTCGCCGACTCGCCCGTAAACACCGCCCGCCCACGGGCTGGTTGGAAAGAGATTCCGGTGGTACCAGAATGCACATGCCCACCTCGTCGCTCAGGATCTCGGAAGGCCTTCAAGTCCGGCATGACGCTGGGCGTCTTCTTTGTTCGCTCGCCGAGCCGCCAGCCGCTCCGTTGAGCGATCCGAGCGACATCATCGGGCGCACGCTGCACGCCCGTGTAATCCTCGTCGCTCTGGCGAGCCTCGTGAGCCCGGCTCACGCTCACCTTCCAGCGAGCCGCAAGCGACTTGTCCGCCGCCCGACCGCCAAAGTCGAACGCGAGCGAACATCAACCGGCTCCCACGCGCGATGAACGCCTTCGTCGTCCCGAAGCCGAGATCCGTGTACAGCGTCGTCTTGTCCCGGGTGCCGCCGATCGCGTTGAACCCCGCAAGAGCCGCACCAAACTCCGGGTGCATCCCAACAGGCTCGAGCTTCGCCGCAACCATCGAACGCATCAAGAGGTCCACCGTCGAACGCGGCGGCCATCCCGATCACCTCGACACGGTTCTGCTCCGCCCCCACAAGACCCACCACGTTGTGGCGAAGGACCAGCATCGAAGGATCGACACCGCTGCAGAAGCCAGCGCGATCTTCGTCCCAGACTCGATCGCGCATCGCCCTTTGGGCACCGGATGTGCTTGCAGAACGTCAGCGACACCGGGAGCAGACACACCGCTCGCTTGCCCTTGAACCCCGCGCTGCGAATCACCTGCGGAAGTTGCTGCGTCTGAAAGCTGATCCGACCCGCCGGGTCATCAAAGAAGCTCTTCGGCGTGTCCAGACTCGCCGCCGCGATGATCGAAGGCGTCTCAGAACCCGTCACCTGCAACACCTTGCCGCCTGGGCGCCGAAGTCGATCGCGATGGGCCTTGGCTGACGCGAAGCGCAGCGACACCGTCCTTGTGTTTCATCTGCAATATGGATGCGAGCGACGCACGCCATCGACGACCCTGGCCAGATCTCGAGCGACAGCACGGACACGCCCGACGCCCATCGCCCAGTCACTCACCGAGGTTTACCGACCCGCAACGCGGCCCTGTTGAGGTGAGCAGGATGGTTCCGCCACCCGCAAGGTCACCCCCGTCGCGCAGACCCACCCCACCCGGTTCGAACGGTTGTATCACCTGTTCACCACGTCCGATATCGCCTCGCCGTCGCGCCGCACGCCCAGCGAACGTCCGATATCCCACTCCTGCTTCTCCCGGTCGCCAGTCGTGTTGTTGATCACGCGGATCTCTGATCCGACACCCCATCCGGTAAAGTCAGCACCGCCGCGCCTCCATGCACTCGACCGCGCCCGTCCGCCGCCGAATCCGCGTCGCCGCCTTCGTCCCGACCCGAACAGGTCGACATTGTTGGACGACCGCCTCGCGGTCCGTGCACCCCTGATGAGGTTGTAAATCCGGGTCACCCTCGATCCCCAGCCCTGATCCTCTTCATAGAGGAAAGCCCATCGATCGGCAGTCCAGAAGCCTCCGGGGTGTCCACGCCCTCATCCGCGAATACGGGAGCGGGTCGCCAGCACCCGGTCGCCGATCGCAAGCCCGCTGTCCGGGGCTGCCCCGCCCAAGCCCGGGCTGATGACCCGCTCAGCCGGGTGCATCGCCAAGGCAATCCCGACCGCCCCGGCCGCGTTGGCCTTCCTGATGCCCGTCCGCAGGAGCCAGAGCCCGCCTTCCAGCCCGGTCGCTCTCGGGTCCTCATCCGGGAAGCCAAGGCCGCCGTGACCGCTTTGGCCTCCGAATCGGCAGCGACAACGAGCATGGTGTCGATCTCAGTAGACATTGCGATCTCTCCGCCCAAGGCCCAAAGGCTGAACCTGCCCGCACGGGAGGTATACAGATAAGGATCGGCCGCCCGACGTGCAAGGCGGCCGTGCGTTCAGGAGCCAGCCCGTGACCAACTCAGCCCGCATCCATCTTCCGCCCGTAACCGAGGCTCCGCCAAGTCTGCTGTCCCCGGACTCATTTTGTCGCCGGTGTCGCCGGCGGGGGTGGTGGTATGTCACCCAGAAACCCGACGCGGGTTCGGCTCGGCCGTCCGCACGAGCGACGTCACCGGCCGCCCCTCTCCAGCTGATGTCACCACCACCGCCTCGCGAGCTCCGCGCTGGACCAGATCGAGGTCCGCTCGACACTCGAGCAGCAGGCCACCATCGTCGAGATCATCGAAGAGGGCACGACCGTCAAGAAGGGCGACGTGCTCTGCGTGCTCAATACCGACAACCTGACAACCGAGTTGACACGGAAGAGGCCGACCTCGAATCCTCACAGGCCGCACTCTTCGCCGCCGAGAACGCGTACCAGATCCGTGTCACCGAGAACGAGAGCGCCGTCCGTGACGCTGAGCTCAAGCTCCGCCTCGCCCACCACGCTCCAGCAGTGGGAGTCGGGCGACCGCGTCATGAAGCTCCGTGGGAGCTCGATCTCAACATCGACGAGGCCAACCGCGAACTGGCGCGCTCGAGGCGAAGTTCGAGAAGAACGTCGGCCTGCTCGCCGAGGGCTTCATCAGCAAGGACCAGACGACCAGACGGTTCGCTCGTCAGGCCCGCGCCGTGTCAAGACCCGTCGAACTCCAGAAGCAGTCCTACATCGAATACGAGCAGAAGGACCGCGAGCAGATGGAGAGCGACGTCGCCCGCCGTGCGCGCTCGAGAAACGTCAAAGCGCAGAACGAAATCAAACTCGCCGACAAGGCCGCCGATCGCGCCCCAGCAGAACCGCCGCGTCGTCCGCGACCGTGCACGCGTCGACAAGCTCAAGCAGCAGATCGAGGCGTCCACCATCCTCGCCCCGTCCGACGGCATGGCGACTACGGCACCACCATCCAGCAATCACGCAACCGCTGGTCCTCGGACGGCTCTCATGATCGGGCAGAGCGTCTACCCCAACCAGCCCTCTTCAGCCTCCCCGACACCTCCAAGCTCGTCGCTGAAGTCCGCGTGCATCGAGAGCCGGCGGGCCGGATCCAGAAGGGCATCCGCGTTAACGTCACGGTCGACGCGTTCCGGCGTCTCTCGCTCACGGGCACCGTCCGCGAGATCGGCGTGCTCGCCGAGTCGGGCAACTGGCGTGACCCGAACCTCCGCGAATACACCGTCAAATCCTCCTCGACGCCAACGAGCACACCCAAAGCTCAAGCCCTCGATGCGCTGCGAGGCGAGCCTACTCGATACCGTCAACGACGCTGACCATCCCGTGGCAGCCATCTTCAACGACGGCCCCGTCCGCTTCGTCTACAAACCCGTGGGCGGCTACTACGAGCGCATCCCCATCAAGACGGGACGCTTCAGCGAGAGCTACGCCGAGGTCCTCGCCGGCATCGAAGCGGGCGACGACGTGCTCCTCAGGCAACCCACCGCGGGCGAGATCATCGACAAGGACTGGGACAAGGCCGAGCTCGAACTCGTCGGGCTCACGCTCGACGAAGACGGCAACCCCACACGCCCCATGCCCGAAGGCATGAACGGCGGCGCGCAGCCTGCTTCGTTCCAGCAGGGCGGCCGGACGCCGGCACGCGCGCTGCGCGGCAACCGACCGAGCGGTCGCGCGCGGGAACCGTCAGGGCAACGCCGACACCGAACCCAAAGCCCTGCCGAGACCGAAACCGCGGACAACGCCGCCAAACCATCCGTCGATTCAACTGACGCGCCGGTCGAGGACGTTGCCGCGACCACCACGACGCCATCGACCACGCAGGAACAGGCCAAACCCGAGATCGACTGAGACACGACCGCATGAGCACTCAGGCGGAGTGCTGGAACGCTCCGCCTCAGTGCGATGCCGCTCCAGCCCGCCGCGTTGTGCAGCAGCTTGGAAGCCGTCTCCGTGCAGAAATCAGAACGATTGATCGGGTAGAAATTATCCCGGCCCACGTCCCGTCCTCGGCCTGCACACGCACAGCCCGTTCGACGTGCCAGATCGATGATCTCGCCCGGCTCCGATTCCTCGGTCAAGCTCGGTCCACGATCATGACCTCGGCCTGCACGGGTCCACGGGCTCCCAGCCAACGACCACGCCGGACGTGCCATCGGACAACCGAACCAGCGTCCCTCGGCGGATAGGGCGGGCACACCGCCAGCAGGGCGCATCACCATCGGATCCAGCTTCTTCGCTCGCGGCCCGCGCAGCAGATGGTTCAGGATCCGCACGCGGGGCGCGTATCCGCCGCTGGCATCCTTGTACCGGACATCCGATCAAAGATGTCCGCCGCCGCCGATGCGCAGATATGGATCCGTCCGCCGCGCAGCTTCTCCGATCCCCGTCGGCGCGCTTGCGGTACGGGAAGCCCGAGCCGTCGTACGCCCGGTGATGGTGCAAGACCGCAGCCGCGGCTGCCGGCGGGACACGCCCGTGCACCATGTGGAACCCGATCTCCACGTGCTTCTGCCAGTCCAGATCCGACTCGTCGCGCGTCTGCGCCAGCGCTGACGCACCTCTTCGGTTAGCTGCGTCATGCCGACATCGCAGCATCCCTGCCACACCCAGAGGCGTGACGTCACGCGCCACCACAGCCGACACGCGCCCGCTGGTGCTCCAGATACGTCCCCATCTTCAGGCCCATCAGCACCGCGATGAAGCAGACCGAGCATGCGTGCTCCAGATCGTCGTCGCCGCCCGAGGCCACCTCGTCCAGCAGCATGTTCGAGTCGGGTTGTCGATCAGCGACTGCGACAACGAAGAAACCGTCCGCGTACGACGAGTACTCCAGATCCGCGTGCGAGCCCCGGCTCAGATCATCCAGCAAGCCGTGCACATGACCCGCGACCGACGCGCGGTGACGGATCACTCTGGCGAGGCGTGCTTCAGCAGGAAACTCAGCGGCGGGTAATTGATCCAGACCGCACGCACCGTACCACGCAGACGCAGAATCGTCCGGCTGTCCGGTCGAAACCCGAGCGCAGCAAGACCGGCTCGGCGATTCCGATGGAACACCGGCATCGCCAGCTTCCAGCCTTGGCCGAGATCATGGATACACGCAGCACGGCGGATAGTCCTCCGCCCACAGCATCGAGTTTGATCACGGGCAGGGCTTTCCCCTGACCCGAAAACCTCAGCGACCTAGCCGCGTCGCAGGACGTACAGCGCCCCATGTACACAACGTACAGTCCGAGAAGCAGCGCCCCTCGATCCGCGTGATCCGTCCCCCAGAACATCAACGGGATGCACGCCAAAGCCGCCCAGCATCACCCACGCGTCCAGCGTCCACATCCCTCGGCACGATCATCGGATGAGGCGACACAAGCGTCGTCAGCCCCATCACGCACAGCACGTTGAAGATGTTCGAGCCCAGCACATTCCCGATCGCGATGTCCGGTTCTTTGCGTAAAGCCGCGACCACCGAGAGCGAGAGCCAGGCACGCTCGTCCCGAGCGCCACGAGTGAGCCCGATCACCGCGTCGGGCACTCAAGCATCTGCCAGCGATGTCGCGTTCGCGACCAGCTTCTCCGCCCCGAACACAAGCAGCCCGATGCCGAGAATCACAAAGACCACGTTGAGCACGATCGGCGTCTTCACGCCCGACTCGACCTCTTCCGAGAGCTCCGTCGCCGCCCGCCTCGAGTTCCGGCCTGCTCGGATCGATCTTGCCGTTGATATACGTCCGCACCAGAAACGCGCCCAGCCCTGCCACCAGCAAGCGCGCCGCCCCATCTGGGCATGCTCGCCGGGATCATGAGCAGCATCGTTACGACGGTCACCGCGATCATCTGATGACCTCGCGCCGCACGAGCGAGGTCCGCACCGGGATCGGGCAGATCAGGGCCGCCACACCGAGGATGAGGCAGATGTTGGCGATGTTCGAGCCGACGATGTTCCCGACGCCAGCCCCCGTTGTCGTTGAGAGCCGCGCGAGCGAGCCGCCCAGCCTCGGGCGCTGGTTCCGAAGGCCACGACCGTCAGCCCGACCACAAACGAACTCACGCCCGCGGCCCGCCAGCTTCGAAGCGCGCACGAGCGCCTGATCCGAAGATCAGTGTCACCAGCCCGAGCACAAGCCACACAATGGGCATCAACGCCACGATTCATCTCCCCACCGACCGACAGCAATCGGAACTCGCTCGGCAGCCGCGCGATCAGCACAATGACGCGCGTCGGCGCACCGGCGTCACACCCCGGTTCTCGACCGAGGTCAGTATCGCCTCGCCCACCGTGGGCACCGCGGGCATCGGAGGACCGGCATCCGGAGCCGCCGCCTCCGCTTCCAGCCCGGGTTGAACCCCGGCTCGATCGGCACGATCACCAGCCTCACCCGGCCTCATCAGGAACCCGCTCGTCAGTTCCCCGAAGACCCGCCCTGTTCAAGCATGGGTCGTGACGCGTCTATCGCAAGATCATGCGTCGTCGGACGCTGGTCAACACGCTGGAGTTGCACCGCCATCTCGACCTGCGCCGGGCCCTCAGAGCCCGGCACCGACCAGCAACGCGGCATCCGGAATCGGCCAGCCGGGCGCATCATCACGCCGCCCGGCTCCGGCGATCATCGCCCGCCTCCACGCCGCCCGGGCACCACCGCCACGTCGGCATCAGGCCCAGCCAGTCCTGCTGCTCCACGCCGATCAAACGCATCCGACCGCGCGCTGGTCAGCCATCGATCGGCACCGATCGGCCAGAGCCCGCTGCCCGCCGCCGTGCTCTGAGTCCAGCATGGGTGTCGGCCGACCCTTGTAGTTCCCGATCGCCTCCGCGATCAGCGCGTCCTGATCCTCGACCGCCCACACCCGAAGCTCGAGCCCTCCTGATTCCTCCACGATCGGGCGCTCAGGTCGGGTTGCTGCCGGCATGGGCTCGGGCGTCGCCGGCCCGCTCCCGCCGCCCGCAGCCGATCACGCACCCGAGGGATGCAACGACCCACCCCGCGATCGCAGAGAGGCGGATCATCCCTCGCCTCGGCTCGCACATGTTGATCCGGTCGATGAGCCGGCGCACAGCGCGAAGTGATACCGCGTGTGCGTAAAGGCGAGCCCCGGGCATGTCGAGGTGGTCGTCCTCCCGGGTACGGCCCGCACTGAACACTTGCCCGCTCTTGACGAGCACTGCGAACTCCTCGTTCAGCTTCGCCACGTCCTCGTCACTGATCGCGTAGTTCATGCGGATGACCGCCATCGCGCACGTACCGCGAGCTGTGGTACACGCGGTAGAACCGCTCGATCTTCGACGCCCTCCTCGGCCGTCCGGCAGATGCGGTACAGGCCCGGTCCTCGTCGTTGATCATCCGTGCCCGAGCAGCTTCGGTGACAAACTCGTGCCACTCGTCCCAGTAGCACGCCCGCCCTCGAGCAGCACGATCGGGATCATCGGTTCTTGCCCGTCTGCACGAGCGTGAGCACCTCGTAGACCCCGTCCATCGTGCCGAAGCCACCGGGTAGACCATGACGGCGTCGCACTGGCTCAGGAACATCAGCTTCGTAAAGAAGTAGCGGAAGTTGATGAGCTTCTCATCGCCCGCGATGACGGTGTTGGCAGCTGGTCTCAGCAGCCGGATCGCCACGCCGAAACTCGCCGCCCGCCCCCCCTCGTGCCCGGCTTTCATGATCCCGTCGCCCGCGCCGGTGATCGCCATCCATTTGCGCTGGGCCATCAGCCTGCTGAATTCGACCGCGGCCGAGTAGTCCGGATGCTCCGCCGGCGTGCGCGCCGAGCCGAAGATCGTCACCTTCCGCGTGCTCGGGTACTGTGCAAAGACGCAGGCGCAGTGCAGCCCTTCCACAGCCGCCGAGATGAGCTTGGTTTCGCCCGTGTCGCGTCCATCGGGGATCAGCTTGAGGGCCGCGGTCATCAGGTCGCACGAGTCTGTGCTCGTACCTCTTCGCTCACGCCCGAAACGGAAGTGATCATCTCCCCGAGCCTGCTTCTGGATCGCCGGGTCCTGCCTGAGTTGGCTCGACCCTCGGGCGGGACAGCGGACTCGTCCAGCGCAACGCTCGCGGGTCCAGCCCTGCCGTGTGCTCGTCCTTGTGTTTCATCATTCGTCCTTGTTCAGTGATTGGAACGCACCGAGCGTGCGCGTTTGCCGATCGCCGCCCGCCGCGGAGGCGGCGCTGCTTCGGCCCGCCTCGAGATCACTCAGACGCCTGTCCGAGGCCGATTCGTCGAACCCGAGCACACCGGCCGATGACCCGCCGCGTCTGGAAGTGACTGTACGCTCACCCGCGGCTCAGAGGTGGCGGTCCCCGTGACCGCGATCGTCACGAACTCGTCCCGGATCGTCTCGAGGCCGCTCAACCAGGGATCCGGCGGGTCGCCCGTGAACGCAGCCGAAGATCCAGCCTCGTGTCGGGCCACGTCGCGGTCCCGTACCCGATCGCCCACACTCTCGAACTGATGAGCGACATTCCTCGATCGCGATTTGCCCGCCGTCGAAGACCGCCTCGCGCTCGCAAAGTCGATCCCTCGCCCGCGGGCATCTGCAGATTGCCCGCCTCGAGCAACCGGATCGCGCCGGGCGCATCGATCACATCCCCGCCGGCGATGCGAAAGTCGAGCCTGCCGCGTGTCCGTCACGCCCGACCAGCCCGCCGAGCGAGAGCTCGCCCACCAGCCGCGCCCGTATCGGGCCTTGCTCTGCCCACACCGCTCGCGCGCGAGAGGCGAACCCGTCGATCGCCGTTCAATCTCAATCCACTGAACGTCAGCAAGCTCTCGCGTGCGCTGATCCTGTCCCGCCCATCGCCCGCGGGTGCACCGCAGCCGTGCCCGAGATCACGTCGCAACTCTCCGCGAAGATCACCGGCACCAGCACGCCCCGCGGCTCGCCCGACGACCGCACCACCGCCCGCGTTCCGTATCGGCAGCTCCGAGCACCGAGCGTCTCGGCTCGGATCTCCAACTCATACTCCGGCACACCGACCAGCGGCTTTGTCGAAATCAATCCGAACCCTGCCAGCCGCCCGCTCCACACGCGCTGCTGTCGGTGCCGCGTCCTCAACGAGCAGCCCGCAAACTCCACGCGCTGCCCTCCGAGTCCGCTGGTTGTGCGTCCTCAGCCGCGCCCCCGCGCCGATCGGCCCGTCCACCTCCATAAGCCCCGCCGATGACCGCCAACACCTCGACCGGCAGCACCGCGCACCTCTTTACTGAGTGAATCCGCGTCGAAATCGAATGTCACATCCGCGATCGTCCCGCCCGAGCCGTCCGGCGTCGCCCCGCCTGAGACCGACACACTCAGCCGATCCGAGCCTGCCGCTGATCTTCTCCAGCCGCGCGTTCTGCTTGCTCGCGATCAGCCGACCAGACATCTCGCCAAGCGACACCGTCGTACCCAGCCTCGTCAGGCTCCGCCCACTTCGGCTCGATCGTCTCCACGAACGCGATCGCGCCACGCCCTCACTTGGCGTGTTCCCGATCGCCGGCCTCGGCATGCGTCATCGAGATCACCGCGTCGAACCCGCCCCGCACGCCGTGCTCCAGATACCTTTCGCCACCGCGCCCGCCATCGCGCACGACCCGCTCGGCGAGCACTGAATCGAACCGACCGCCCGTCAGCCGATCCGCAACTGCGCGACGGGTCCTCCCACCTTCGTCGATCCCGAGCGTTCCCGCGATCTCCGCTTTGCCGGCCTGCTCGCCCCTCAGAGAAAGTTTCGCCGCTCAGCCCATCCGTCGCCAGCGTGCGGAACGTCCCGAGCACCGCGTGCCTTCGCCGACCACTTCACGAAGCTCGAGCCTGCCGCCCAGATAGTCCGCCTCGATCGACTCTGATGTTCGTCACGTGCACGTCCGTCACCGGCTGGCGCTACGTCGGACATCAGCCGCCCGGACATCGCGCCCTGTCGGGTTGAACGTGTCACGCAGCCAGACCAGCGACTCACCGCCCGCATCGCTGATAGCGCCAACCACCTGCTCGGCCGGTAGCTGAAGAACGCTCCGTCCGCCTCGATGTTCGCCTCATACTTCAACCCGTCGTCACCCGACCAGTCGACATCCGCCTCCACGCGCACATCCACCGGCGATTCGAGATGACTCGTCGTCATCCACGCCGTACGCCCGCGCCTCCGCGTTCAGACTCATCCCCTGCTCTGTCACACGGAGCTTGCCGACCAGATCGCCCACCAGCATCGGCGCTCGATCCCGCATCGGCTCGCTTCGCCAGCACGACGTTGTCGGGCGTGATCTCCAGATCGAACCCGAGCTTCCCATTCGGCCTTGTCAGCACGAGTCGGCCGCGAACGTCCCGTTCACCCAGACGCTCGACCCGCCCGAAGCCACCCCTGCGGTCGCTCACGCCCGGGTCCTCGTCCTCCACCTCCGGCGGCCCGATCGCAAACCGGAGCAGATCCCCACCGGCACACGCCGTCCGCCAGACAGCGCTGCCGGGCGGAACGCCGCCTCGCTCCCTCGGGCGTGCGCGCCGCGGTGCCCGTGAGCATTGCGGCCCCGCCCCTGATGGGCCTGTACGACCCACGGAGCAGCGAAGCCGATTCCACCACCACCACCGCGCCCTGATCGGAAGCGGGAAGTCCTCCACCACCCCGCCTCGGGCAGAAGGATATGACGCGACCAGTGCGAGACCTCGCCCTCCTCGCGCCGGAGCCGAATCCCAAGTCCCGCCTTCCCGCGGTAAGCAAACACCGGCGTGCGGAGGTGACTCTTCGTGCTCGAGAGCTGCACGGATCTGCTCGATCCTCGCACCCCCCGCGTCGCTCGGCCTTCGCCAACTCGAGCCTCCAGCCGGTCGCGTTGCCGCGCAGCTCCTCCGCCCGCTCGGGGGTCAGGATTAGCCCCGCTCGACGAGCTGCATACCGCCGATCGTCGAACAGCTCATCGATGATCCTGCCCCGCGTCTCCGGAGCGCCCTCGAGCACGTCGTCCACCGGAACGTTCACGGTATCGATCTGCAGATTCACGCTCGCCGTCGGACCGATCGGCTCGATGAGCCCCGACGCGCTGATCGTCGCCCCTGTGTGCGAGACGCCCCGGATCTCCTCGATGCGGATGCGCGTGCGATCGAACTGCACGCTGCCGGCCATGTTCCGAAATGGATACGGAAGACCTCGTACGCCGCCGTTCCGTTCGTGAACGAGACTCCCGCGGAAGTCGAGCCCGCCGGGCCGTTTGTCGGCGGCGCGCCAGAGCGTCACGTTCGCGTCGACCACCGCCGTCGGGCTGATCGGGGACGTCCCCTCTCGGCCATCAGCGACGAGCCCGCGAACTGCTGGAGCCTGTGCCCGACCTCCTCTGGCAGGAAGGGCACGATGTCCGGGTTCGTCGCCATAGTGTACCCGCGGACCTTTGAAGCTGCCGTTGAACGGCATCGACCGTCAGCCCCTCGTACGTCAGGGTTCACCTCGTCAGGGCACGTCCTCGAGCAGGCCGAGATCTCCGCGTTGAACTCGTCGTCGCAGGCTGATCGCCCTGACACCTCCGTCATCCGCATCCGTCCCGCGCCTGACGTCTCGTTCATGTCGATGGGCAGCGTGATCGCCACCCGTTGAGATGCACCGCAGCCGTCATCGTGCCCGACGAACTCATGCTGAACGTCGTGTTGCTGATCCTCCCTGACGTCCGAGCATCTCGACGAAGGGCCTGAGCCTGCCCGGCACACTCGAAGGCCCCCACTCATCGAGCGAGACGCCCGCGAGCATCACCTCCACCCCGAGCCGATCGATCGTCCCCGAGCTCGATCCCAGAACGCGTGCCCGTCTGCTCGAGCGCGTCTTGTACGCGTCGTCGCCCCTCAGGCAGCGCCCCTCGATGTTCATCCGCTTGAGCACGCACCGAGTGTGCGTGTGTTCGGCGAGCTCGATGCTGCCCGCCTCCCACACGCACGCTCGGCAGCGTCACGTCGGACCACCCACGTCCGGCGATCGGGCAGGCTGAACGACGCAGTTCACCACGCCCGTGTCCGCGTGTCGCTCAGCCTTACGCTGGGCGATTGCAGCGCGATCGAACGCACCCGTGCTGCCCACTCCACGTCCGCCGTGATCCGCGCACACTCCCAAGCTCGCCCCCGGCCCTTCGACACCTGGCGCGCACCGTCACGTTGTCCAGCACCAGCATCCCCGAGCGGTTGATCGACACCGAGCCCGCCTTGATCCGACGCCCAGCTCCTTCTCGATCGAAGGCAGGATCAGAACCCCCGCAATCCCTTGCTCCGCGCCACCACCACCAGAAGCAGCACGGGGCCAGCGGCAGGATGAACATCAGACGCAGGCACAACACCTTTTCTTGCCCATCCCCTCGGCGACAAATCGCCGCCGGATCGGATGGCAGGGTTTGCGGTGTCCGCTCGCTCATGCGCCGCTCCGCTGACCCATCACGCTGATTCGCCCAGCCCTGTTCCCATGCACGCCGTAGAGAATATCGGATCCATCATCTCGCCGCCGGCTCAGCCGCCCTCGGCCTCGGCGGGTACGAGCCAGTTCAACGGCTTTGGACGCCCATCCGGGCCCACGCAAGCCGCCTTCGCTCGTCGCCACCGCACACGCCGTCCATCGGCACATCGCGGGATCCGACGCCGCGCTGGCTCCCTGCCCCATCCGCTCCACCACCAGCACGATTGTACGAATGACGGATCTTGATCCGGCCGGATGCACTGCTGCGCAGCACACCTCGATCATCATCGTCGTACAGAATCGGCCTGGCGATACCGAAGCTCCAGCTTCGTCACCACCAGAACACCCCGCGCTCCAACCGGCATAACTCACCCGCCCTCGCGCAATGTTCGTTCGCCCCATCTCGAGCAGTGGCGTGTAGCTCGCGTGGTGCGCCACGTTCATCGGGTCGCACTCCGCGTATCGAACGCGCAGGCGGTGTATACCGCTGCTTGTCGGGATCGCCCGAGTCGGTTTCGGCCCGGTATTCACGCCATATTCATCGCTGACACTCATCACCCACAAGTCTACCGTTTGGGTCATGGACCAGCCCAAACCGAGCCAATGCCCGCCGATCATCAGCGAGACGAAGCCCGACCGGGCACCCGTCACCGTCAGGCGGTTCCTCACGGGCGATTCCATCTGAAGAGATCACCCACCTGCTCCACCGCCTACGCACGCCAGAAGGCCATCGGCCTCGACCCCTCGCGGGCCGCCGGGACTACGCGC
>JACADM010000076.1_pt1 | contig 42259 bp, 46 predicted proteins | sample 7512371 | NCBI WGS metagenome assembly JACADM01 (sample SAMN14389041, study PRJNA612141) | algae metagenome | isolation source: non-axenic algae culture | place: India: Navi Mumbai | collected 2017-01
TGAAAACACCGCATTCCCCGACGCCGTGGTGATGGACGTGCAACATGATGCGCGTGGCTTCCTCGCGGTTCTTCTGGAAGAACCGCTCCACCACGTGCACGACGAATTCCATCGGCGTGTAGTCGTCGTTCAGCAACAGAACGCGATACAGGTTGGGCCGTTTGGCGACGGTCCGCGTCTTGGTGACGAGCTCGCTGCCCGTGTCGTCACCGTTGCCGCGCTGAGGTCCGTTGGTCATTGCTTCTCCATCGTCCTCTCCGGCGCCTTGTCCGGCAACGGGTTCCCGTCCATGAGCGGCCCGGAACCCCGTGTTGTTCTTGCGGTCACGCAATGGCGCCTTTCTCGCTTCCAAACCCTGCCGCGGCGGGCCCGCGGGCTCAGCCCGCCCGGGAAACCTGGCGAAAGACCGGCGTTGTCGCCGGCCGGACACTGGCTTCCGGTCGCCGTCTTGCCAGCATGGGCGGAGTCGGAGCGTGTGTCCTGTCCGCCGTTGCGGCAATCCGGAATAGGCAGCGTCCTGCATCCCGTTTCGGGAAATCCGTGCCGCGACCGCGACGCGAACGGTCTTGCCCCAGTTAGCCGGCCCCTTGCGGCAGCCGCATGGGCAATCGTGCCCGCGCGCTTCGTTAATGTATGGCATCCTGCGCCAAGCTCAATGGCACGCTTGCGCATTCGCGAAAGGGTCATGCGGAATTGTCGGCGGGCAGAAGATGAGGCGCTGCGGAAAACGGCGCGCGCTTGTGCGGTTGGCGCGGGACGGTGCGCAAAAAACGAAAAAGACCCGCAGGTTTTTGCCTGCGGGTCAAAGTGCGGCGGCGAACCGCCGGGTCGTCTTGGGAGACGTAAAGCTTACTGGCAGCCTGGAGAAGGCGCTCTCGTACGGCTTGTACGCGTCCTTGGCCAGGTCGCTGTACATCTCGCCGATCTTGGTGACTTCGCCGACGAAGCCCTCGTAGGCGGTCTTCACGTACTCGCTCTGGGCCTCGAAGGCCTTGTCGAGCGACTTCGCGGACACCAGCTTCTCGACAGCGGCAGTGCCGGTCTCGAAGGACTTCTTCTGGTAGTCGGCAACTTCCGAGGCGATCGCCTGGAAGCCCTTGGTCATGGCGCCGAAGCTCTGCATCATGACGTCCATGTTGTCCTTGCCGAGCTTCTGCATGTCGTCGAAATTGTTGATCATTGGTGACCTCTGAGCGTTTGTCGTACAGACCTTGCGGCCTTGTGAATTGCCCCGGTGTTCCGGTCCGGTCCGGCCTTGCCGGTTCCGGCACGCGATGTGCCCGAATGTCCGGACGCCCGCGAAAAATCCTGAAAGACTTTCCTCTGGCACGCCTCAGCGTCGAGCCTTGCGATAACAGCCTCAGATATATGCATTGCACAAATTTTGTCAAGAGTTCTTTCGCACTGCAACATAGCCGGCACAGGAAGGTTTTCCTCGGTTTTGCCTGTGGGTTTTGCCCCCTGCCCGGCCAAGTCACGGGTATTCCTGACCTTTTCCACCGCACTTGCACAAGGGCTGCGTATTGGGCACGGTTTCGCCCATCCGCAGGCGCCTCCGGTAACGGCGCATTAACTGCCTTTTGCGAGTCTTAGCAGCATCGGAGCCGACGACAAGTCGGCCAAAAATCTCGAAATCCGGTTTCGTGTCACGGTCTCGTTTGGACATTCGTAACCGTATTTCGGGCATGATGAGGCAAGACGCGGGGCATCCGGCCGGGGCTGGCGGGGATCCGGATCGCACCGCAAACGAAACACCTGGACCCGAGTGGGGTGTAATTGTGCTGAGTAAAGGTGTGCGGCGCGTCGGACGCGCCTTTGCAATGGGGACCCGGGGAGCGCTTTTGGCCGCAATGGCTCTGGCCCTCACCGCGATGCTTTCCGCTCCCGCCTTCGCAATTCGAAATATTCGGGGATCGTCGTCGACGTGAAGTCGGGGCGGACCCTGTACAGCTACAAGGCCGACACGGCCCGCTATCCGGCTTCGCTGACCAAGATCATGACGCTCTACGTCCTGTTCGAGGAGCTTGAGGCCGGTCGCATGTCGCTGCAGACGCCGCTGAAGGTGTCGAAGCACGCGGCGAGCCGTCCGCCGTCCAAGCTCGGCCTGAAGCCGGGCAGCACGATCGCGGTCAAGGACGCCATCATGGCGCTGGTCACCAAGTCGGCGAACGACGTCGCCGTCGTGGTCGCCGAGAATGTCGGCGGTTCCGTGCCGGCCTTCGCGCAGCGCATGACCCGCACCGCCCGCCAGATCGGCATGAAGCGCACCACGTTCCACAACCCGTCGGGCCTGCCGGACAATCGGCAGAAGACGACGGCGCGCGACATGGCCCTGCTCGGCCGCGCGATTCAGGAGCGTTTCCCGAAGTATTACAAGTACTTCAACACTCGCGTTTACACCTACAAGGGTCGTCGCTACGGCAACCACAACCGCCTGCTCGGCCGGGTAAAGGGCGTCGACGGCATCAAGACCGGCTACATCCGCGCCTCCGGCTTCAACCTGGTCACCAGCGTCAACACCGGCGGCCGGCACATCGTCGCCGTGGTGATGGGCGGGCGCACCGGCGCCTCGCGCAATGCCCAGATGAAGAAGCTGATCTCGCAGTACCTGCCGAAGGCGACCCGCGGCAATCGCACCGCGCCGATGCTGGTGGCCCGGGCCGAGACCCCGGCGAGCACGCCGAAGGTCACGCCGAAGCCGCTGGCCTATGCCGAGCTGCGCAATGTCCCCGTCCCCGGCCTGAAGCCGCAGGAACAGCTGATGCGCGTCGCAGCCCTCGCCCAGCCGACCACCGCCATTCCGGTGGCCGCGCCGGCCGCACCGGCGGCCGTGGCCGCCGCCCGCGGCACCGAGAGCGCCTCCGACATCGTCACCGGCTCCATTGCCCCGGTGCCGCAGAAGCCGGACCTGAAGGCCATCCTGCGCCGCAAGGCACTGCAGGTCGCCGCTGCCGACCTCGCCCCGCAGCCCGTCGCGGCCCCGCCTTCGCCGGGCGTTCGCTCGGTGCGCACCCAGACCATCCGCGTTGCCGCGCTCGGCGACGAGGTGGTGGCCGCCGCCCTGCCCGATCCGGAGCCGGCGACCCCCGACCTGCCGGACGCTCCGGCCAACGCCTCGGTCACGGTCGCAGCCAACAACGCCGCCGACCCGATGCCGGGCTGGCAGGTGCAGATCGCCGCTGCCGAAAGCGAACACGCGGCCGTCAGCATGCTGAAGAAGGCGCAGGGCGCACTCGGCTCCAAGCTGCGCGGCTACGACCCTACACCGAGCCGGTCGATTCCGGCGGTGCCACCCTGTACCGCGCCCGCTTCGTCGGGTTCGAGACCAAGACCGCGGCATGGAACGCCTGCCGCGACCTGAAGCAGAAGAGGTTCAACTGCTACGCCGTGTATCAGTAGGACGTCAGCCCATCACCCAGATCAACTTGTCACGCGTACTGGTGAGTTCAATGACGATCGAGAAGCAGGTCCTTCGCCTCGTTGAGTTTGGCGGCGAGAAATCCGCTCCCCCCCTGGTCGGGATGGACGCGTTTCATAAGACGGCGATGCGCCGCCCGGATTTCCGCCTCGCCGGCGCCGGGAGAAAGCCCCAGAATCTCGTAGGCCTCCTGCTCGGTCATGGCGCCCGTGCCCGGCGGGCTTCCATGCCCCGCTGCGGCATCCGCCTCGAAGTCTACACGCCAGCCGGGCTCCCGGCGGTCGAGATAAGCCTCAAATAACGCGCGGCTGTCCGGATCTCCGGACAGCTCGCGGTAAAGGACCGCCAGCTCTTCGCGTGACAGGCTGTCGAGGGGTCTCCCGTCGAAGCTGCCGACCAGAACCTCGCCCGCCATGGCACCGCTGTCGTGGTCGAGACGCATCTCCAGGAAAGCGGAGCGCACCGTCGAGGTCGCTCCGCTTTCGCCGTTCTGGCCCTCGCCCGCCGGCCGGAACCCGCGGGCGCGCCGCAGGCCCAGCAGCGTCAGCCCGAAGCCGCCGGCCAGCATCGCCAGATCGATGCGCCGAAAGAACAGCATCGCTGCCGCCACGGCGAGAAGGACAACGCCGCCCGCCGTCTTCGTCTGGCGCGCCAGGTCCGACGGGTTCGCCCGTGTCGTGTAATGCGCCAACGTCAGCAGCAGGGCCAGAAGCCCTATGCCGAGCAGGAAAAATCCCATGCCTGTCCCCGTCTTTCGGAATCTCTAAAGTGCCGGCAGCATAAGGCTTGTGCTGCGTCTTGAGCGAACGCCGGTGCGCCGCACCTGGTTGCAACCGGATACGGCGTCAGCCCAGATGCTGAAGCAGCCGCTTCGCCCCGCCGTCACCGCTGCGCGTCAGCCGCTCCAGCCCCTCGCGCCCGGCCGCCGCATAGACGGCCGCCGCCTTCAGCAGATCGGCAAGCTCGCGCGCCGACGACCCGTCGAGGCGGAAATAGGCGCCCCGCGTCAACCGGGCGATCTCGCGAAAGGCGGTCTCGGCATGGGCATCCGCCCCTTCCTGGAAGATGAAGGCCGGCACGCCGAGCAGGCCGAGCTCCCCTGCCCGGGCGCAGAGCGCGTCGACATCCTCCTCCACGCAGTCGCCGATATAGACCAGCGCCTGAACCTTGCGCCGGCGGGTCTCGTCGATGGCATGGCGCAGCACCTTGCGGATCTGGGTCTGGCCGCCGCGGCAATCGATGCGGGTCATCAGCCGGGCGAGCGCCTCGCCGTCGTCCACCCACTTCGATGCGGCGCACTCGCCGAAGCCGCGGAAATATACGAGCTGCATGGCAAGCCGGCCGACATTGCCGGCCGCAGTGAACATCTCCCCCTGGATCGTGCAGGCCCGGTCCCAGGTCGGCTGGCGGCTCATGGTCGCGTCGAGCGCGAAGACCAGCCGCCCGGCCGTCGCGACATTCCGCGTCGCCTGCGCCGCGCCGAGAAAGGCGGAAATCTCGCTCCTGGCCGAGGTCGCCGGCGCGGTGCCCGCGCTCGTCCCTGTGGGGGCGCGGCTGCGCGTCGTCTCCATCCTGCGGTCGTCGTCCACCGTCCCTCCTCGCCGTGCTTACCTGCTTTGCGGTCAGTCGAAACTGATATGGCGCCCATTGCGGAAAAATCCAAACCGCGACCGCAAAAGGCGGTAAACACCGTAGCCGACGCCGACGGGAACGGTGTCGCAGACGGGAGGATACCGCAAGACATGACCAGGCCGAGGGTTCACGAGACCGTTGCAGACCTGCGCGAGGGCATCGCCGCCGCACGCGCCGCCGGACACCGCATCGCACTGGTGCCGACCATGGGCGCCCTGCACGAGGGCCATCTGTCGCTGGTGCGCGCCGCACGCGAGCAGGCCGAGCACATCATCGTCTCGATCTTCGTCAATCCCGCGCAATTCGCCCCGACGGAGGATTTCGACGCCTATCCCCGCGACAACGAAGCCGACATCCGCATGCTGGAAGAGCTGTCGGTGGAGGGCGTGTTCCTGCCCTCCGTCGCGGAGATGTACCCGCAAGGCTTCGCCACCGGCATGACCGTCGGCGGGCCGTCCGCCGGGCTGGAGAGCATCACCCGCCCGCACTTCTTCAACGGCATGGCCATCGTCGTCGCCAAGCTGCTGCTCGCGGCCCTGCCCGACATCGCGATGTTCGGCGAGAAGGACTACCAGCAGCTCGCGGTGGTGCGCCGCTTCGTCGCCGATCTCGGCATCCCCACCACCATCGTCGGCGCCCCGACCGTGCGCGAGGCGGACGGGCTCGCCATGTCCTCGCGCAACCGCTATCTCGATGCCGACGCCCGCCGCACCGCGGCACTGGTGCCGCAGGTCCTGAGGCAGGCGATCGCACGCATCGAAGCCGGCGAGCAAGTGGCAACGGTGCTGGCGGACGGCACCGCGCAGCTTACGCAAGGCGGGTTCGCGGTCGACTATCTCGAGCTTTGCGATGCCGCAACGCTGGCGCCGGTGGGACCGGAAAGCACCAGCGCCCGACTGCTGGTCGCGGCAAAGCTCGGCAAGACCCGGCTGATCGACAACATGGCCGTCACCCGCCCGGCCTCCGGCTGGGCCTGAACGACAGGCCGGCCCCCGTGCAAGGCGCGGGTCAGATCAGGCAGAGTTCGGCGAGTTCCCGGCGCATCGCCTCGGGAATGTCGCCGCCGCCGGAGAGCTTGCGGAGATCTGCCGGCGCGTCGTCCGGCTTGAGATAGCGCCAGCCCTGGAACGGGCGGCGCGGCTGCGGCCGCGTCGGGTGCAGCACCGGCTCCAGCACCAGCTGGCATCGCTTGACGCCCGCCGCATCGGTGAAGGGGCGGATGTCGACGAGGTGCTGGCGCGCCTGGATCGAGCCCTTGATCACCCAATAGAGCGAACCGCCGTCGAGCAGCTCGTCGCGCCGGGTCGGGATCATCCGGGTGGTGTGATACTGCTCGGCCGGCTCGCCGCTCGCACGCTTCTCCTCCAGGCGGAAATCGATCCAGGCCTGAAGGTCTTCGATGGCGTCGACGCCGACGCAGAGCTTGAGAAGATGAAGCGGCATGATCCCCTGTTATAGGGCTCCACGCGCGCCGGCAAACCCGCAAGTCCTCCGCCCTGCCCGCTATGCACAGGCGAGACGGGAGAAAGGTCGCACGAGAACCTCGTGCGACCCGGCCGTGGTACCCGCCGTTCTTTACGGCGCGCCGGCGACGACCGCGCCGGGCGGCACGAGCCGCATCACGAACGTGTTCGACGTCTCGCCCGGACCGAAGGGACCCGGCACCTTGCGCTCCGTCGCAGGAAGCGAACGCAGATAGGCGATGATCGCCGCCATGTCCTCCTCGCTCATCGAGGCGAAAGAGCGCCACGGCATGCTGGGCGCCAGGGTGCGCCCATCCGGCCGCACGCCGGTGCGCATCACCGTATCGATCTCGGCGTCGGACCATGCGCCGAGGCCGGTCGCCTTGTCCGGTGTCAGGTTGGGCCCGGCAAAGGCTCCCATGCCCGGAATTTCGAACGCCACTTCCGAGCCGGACAGGCGGTGCGCCATGTCCGGCTTGCCGAGAAAGTACCCCGGCGTGTGGCAGTCGTTGCAGCCCATCATTTCCGTCAGATAACGGCCACGCTCCGTCTGGTCGTCCGGCCCGGCGGCCTGGGCCTGAGCGGACGCGACCGCCAGAGCGGCAATCAGAATACCATTTGCAAATCCAAAGAACCGCATGGCTCCCTCCGTAAATGCGACCTCACGGGCCGCGGCGGGATCCATGCGCCTTCCTGCGGGCGAACTCTGTGACGGCCGTCACCTGACGCTGGGTATTCCGGAGAAATACGGCGAAATCGGCCTAGCCCTCGTCCGCCAGCGCCACCACCGGCGCTCCCTGGTCGACCTGCGCGCCTTCCGTGACGAAGACCGTCTCGACGGTGCCGTCGCGTGGCGCGGTGATGGCATGCTCCATCTTCATCGCCTCGACCACGGCCAGCCGCGCGCCCTTTTCCACCCGGTCGCCGGGCGCCACATCGACGGCGATCACCTTGCCATGCATCGGCGCCTTGACGGCGGATGCGCCGTCCGCGTCCTCGGCGACACGGGCGAGATGATCGACGAGGGTCACGCGCACGGCCCGCCCCGCCTCCACCGCATAGGTGCCGCGGTCGCTGCGCGCCACACGGCCCGCGCCGGACGCAATGCCCCCGGCGACCGAGGCGGTGCCGCCTTGCCACTCGATGGCGACCTCGCGCGGCTCCCCGTCCACCTCGACCCGCACCCCGGTCTGCCGGCGGCCGGTGAGCTCGAATGCATTCGTCGCCGCGAAGGGATCCTGCCAGCCGGAGGTCTCGGCGGCGGCTTCCGGCAATACCAGGGCGGCGACGGCCGCCGCGATGGTCTCCTCGCCGACCTCGCCGGCGGTCAGCCGGGCAAGGTCACGGTCGATCAGCCCGGTATCGAAGCCGCCGCGGCGCACGTCCTCATGGGCGACCAGCGCGGCCAGGAAGGCGAGATTGTTCTTCGGGCCGGCGATCAGCGAGCGGTCGAACTGCGCGGCAAGCCGGTCCAGCGCCGTCTGCCGGTCGGGGCCGTAGGCGATCAGCTTGGCGATCATCGGGTCGTAGAAGGCCGAGATTTCCGCGCCCGTCTCGACGCCGGTATCGATGCGAACGCCTTCGCTTTCCGGCAGTTCCAGCAGGTCGAGCCGGCCGGTGGAGGGCAGAAATCCGGTGTCCGGGTCCTCCGCGTAGAGCCGGACCTCGACCGCGTGGCCGCGGATCGAGATCTCGTCCTGCGACAGCGGCAGATCCTCGCCGGAGGCAACGCGGAACTGCCACTCGACCAGATCCTGGCCGGTGATCATCTCCGTCACGGGATGCTCGACCTGCAGGCGGGTGTTCATCTCCATGAACCAGAACCCGTCCGGACGCAGGGTCCCCGAGCCGTCGGCGATGAACTCGATGGTTCCCGCGCCCGCATAGTTGACGGCCTTGGCCGCCGCGACCGCGGCCGCGCCCATGGCGGCGCGCGTCTCTTCGGTCATGCCGGGAGCCGGCGCCTCCTCCAGCACCTTCTGGTGACGGCGCTGCGCCGAGCAGTCGCGCTCGAACAGGTGCACGGCATTGCCCTTGCCGTCGCCGAAGACCTGGATCTCGATATGGCGCGGGTTGAGGACAAATTTCTCGATCAGCACGCGGGCATCACCGAAGGCGGACTTCGCCTCGCGCTGCGCGGAGGCGAGCGCGGCCTCGAACTCGATCGCCTTGTCCACGCGGCGCATGCCCTTGCCGCCGCCGCCGGCCACCGCCTTGATCAGGACCGGATAGCCGATCTCATAGGCCTTCTGCTTGAGGAACTCGGCTTCCTGCCGCTCGCCGTGATAGCCCGGCACCACCGGCACGCCGGCCTTTTCCATCAGGGCCTTCGCCCCGTCCTTGAGCCCCATCGCCCGGATCGCCGACGCCGACGGCCCGACGAAGACGATGCCGGCGGCAGCGCAAGCCTCTGCAAAGGCGGCATTTTCCGACAGGAAGCCGTAGCCGGGATGGATCGAGGCCGCGCCTGTCGCCCTGGCCGCCTCCAGGATGCGCTCGCCCACCAGATAGCTTTCCGAGCTCGGCGAGGGACCGATGGCTACCGCCTCGTCCGCCATGCGCACATGCAGCGCGTCGCGGTCGGCCTCGGAATAGACGGCGATGGTGCGCAGGCCGAGACGGCGCGCGGTCTTGATGATGCGGCAGGCGATTTCCCCGCGATTGGCAATCAGCACCGAGTCCAGCATGGGGTGGGTCCTCGTTGAAATGGGCAAGGCGAGCGGGGCCGCATACGCTCCCCGCGACGGGGATTACATGCGGAAGACGCCGAAGCGGGTCTCCGGCACCGGCGCGTTGAGCGTCGACGAGAAGGCGAGCCCCAGCACGGTGCGGGTCTCCTCCGGCAGGATGATGCCGTCGTCCCACATGCGCGCCGTGGCGTAGTAGGGATGGCCTTCCGCCTCGTATTTCTCGCGGATCGGCGCCTTGAAGGCCGCCTCTTCCTCCGCGCTCCAGCTGCCGCCGTCGGCCTCGATGTTGTCGCGCCGGACGGTGGCGAGAACGCTGGCCGCCTGCTCGCCGCCCATCACGGATATCCTCGCGTTCGGCCACATGAACAGGTAGCGCGGCGCATAGGCGCGCCCGCACATGCCGTAGTTGCCCGCGCCATAGGAACCGCCAACGATTACAGTGACCTTGGGCACTTTGGCGCAAGCGACAGCCGTGACCAGCTTCGCCCCGTCCTTGGCAATTCCGCCCGCTTCATATTCACGCCCCACCATGAAGCCTGTAATATTCTGCAGGAACAGCAGCGGAATGCGGCGCTGGCAGCACAGCTCGACGAAATGCGCGCCCTTCACGGCCGATTCCGAGAAAAGGATGCCGTTGTTGGCGATGATGCCGACCGGGATACCGTGGATGCGGGCAAAGCCCGTCACCAGCGTGGTGCCGTAATTCGCCTTGAACTCGTCGAGCTCCGAGCCGTCGACGATGCGGGCGATGACCTCGCGGATGTCGTACTGCTTCTTGAGATCGACCGGCACGACCGCGTCGAGATCGCGCGGGTCGACCGCCGGCGCGCGAACGGGGGCGAGCGCCAGGTCCGGCGCCTTGGTGCTGTTGAGATTGGCGACGATGCGGCGGGCCTGCGCCAAGGCCTGATCGTCGTCGACCGCATAGTGATCGGCAACGCCGGAAACGCGGGTATGGACCTCGGCACCGCCAAGATCCTCGGCCGAAACCTCCTCGCCCGTCGCCGCCTTGACCAGCGGCGGACCGGCCAGGAAGATCGTTCCCTGCTGCCGCACGATGATGGTTTCGTCAGACATTGCAGGCACATAGGCACCGCCGGCGGTGCAAGAGCCCATCACCACCGCGATCTGCGGAATGCCCATGGACGACATGTTGGCCTGATTGAAGAAGATCCGGCCGAAATGATCGCGGTCCGGGAAAACCTCGGTCTGGTTCGGCAGGTTGGCGCCGCCGGAATCGACCAGATAGATGCAGGGAAGCCGGTTCTCCATCGCGATTTCCTGCGCCCGCAGATGCTTGCGCACGGTCATCGGATAGTAGGTGCCGCCCTTGATGGTGGCGTCGTTGCACACGATCATGCAATCGCGGCCCGACACCCGGCCGATGCCGGTGATAAGTCCGGCGCCGTGGATGGCGTCGTCATAGAGACCATGGGCCGCAAGCGCGCCGATTTCCAGGAACGGGCTGCCGGGATCGAGCAAACGGGCGACGCGCTCGCGCGGGAGTAACTTGCCGCGCGACAGGTGCCGCTGGCGCGCCCGCTCGGGTCCGCCGAGCGCGGCGGTGCGGCGCTTGTCGAGAAGGTCGGCGCGAAGTCCGGCCCAGGCGGCGCGGTTGGCCTCCACCTCCGGCCCGTGGGTCGTGGAATTGCTGCGCAGGATCGCCACCTGGTCGTCCCCCCGGTTGCTGTCGGGATGAGGCGGCGGACGCCCCTCCCGAGCTTGTCGGTTTCATGCTGCTACGGACAGTGAATGACGCTTACGTTTTAGTCAATATCATCCATATTCGATCAATAATTCAGTAACTTGCTTCTCTTTCAATCGACCTCGTCCGCATCGACGACCCATGTTTCGGTCGCCGCGCCCTCGCGCCACTCCACCAGGATGGGATGCGCCATGACCGCCTCCGCATAGGCGCGCTCGACCTCGCCCATCGGCAAAAGGTAGGTCAGGAAGCGGGTGACGACGGGCGCGAAGAAACAATCGGCGGCGGAAAAGGCGCCGAACAGGAAATCCCCCTCACCCGCATGGGCGGCGCGGCACTCGCGCCAGATCTCGCACACCCGCGCGATGTCCTTCGTTGCATCCGGCAGGCGCGGATGCGGCGAGGGCGTGCGTCGCAGGTTCATCGGGTAATGCCCGCGAAGGTCGGGAAAGCCGGAGTGGAACTCCGCGCAGATCGAGCGCGCGCGGGCCCGCGCGGCCCGGTCCTGCGGCCACATCCGCCCTGCGGGGGCAAGCTCGGCCAGATACTCGATGATGGCGAGGGAATCCCATACCGCCAGATCGCCGTCGACCAGCACCGGCACCCGTGCCGCCGGAGACACCTCCCTGACGCGACTGGCGAATTCCGGCGTATCGAGCGGCACCAGCACCTCCTCGAAGTCGAGACCCGAGAGCCGCGCGGCAGCCCAGGCGCGAAGCGACCAAGAGGAATAGGTCTTGTTGCCGATCACCAGTCTCATGCGCATTCTCCCCTTCAGGCGGCAATAACGCCGGTATCACGCAACCCTTCGTAAATGTGGCAGGGATAGAATGATCTCCTCAATCCCCGCTCCCGCAAGGTCCGATGATCCCGTCCCCGTTGCAAGCCTCCAGACTGGCACTCGCCACGAGCCTGGCTCTCCTGTCCGTAACGGCCGGACGGTTATCCCCGCAAGGGCGGACGGCCAGGCCTATCGGGTGGCCAACACGGCAGTCGTCAGCGGAACCGAGGCGCATCTGCAGGTCCAGCCAGGAGAACTCGACCAGCGCATCGTGCATATCGAGCGCCGCGCGAATGGTGAAGAGCTGCTGCTCGACATCGGTACCACCTTGAAATTATGGAGAATTCCCGACGGGTTGGCCCGCATTACCTGGCCTTACAGCAAGGGGATGTCGCTGTCGCGCGAGGACGCCATCGCGCTCGCAGGCCGCGAGAATGCCGCGGACGTGCTCGCCTGGGGCGCAGATGTCAGCTGGCCGGAAATCGGACCGGTGATGCTTATCCTCTTCGAGGCCGGCCCGGAAAGCTATGGCGGGTTGCTGTCGAGTGCACCCGCCGGCATCGGCGTCCTGCGGCAGATGATGTTTCAAACGGTCGACCCGCGAGCACGCCCGCGTAGCAGCCATGCCCGCCAGGCGCCTCTCGGCGTCGAAACGCTACCCGACTGACCTTCAAGACTTTTTCGGAGAACTGCCCGGCAAGTCGACCGGCCCGCCGGCCTCGCGCCAGGCCCCGAAGCCCCCGGCGACATGCGCCACCGGAGCAAGGCCCATCTGCTGCACGGCATGGGTCGCCAGCGCCGACCGCCAGCCCGCGGCGCAGAAGAAGACGAAGCGCTTGTCCTCGCCGAAGACCGGCTTGAAATAGGGGCTTTCCGGGTCGACCCAGAACTCCAGCATGCCGCGCGGCGCATGCACGGCGCCGGGGACACGGCCCTCGCGCTCCAACTCCCGGATGTCCCGGATATCCACGAAGACGACACCTGGATCGCCATGCAGCGCGACGGCCTCGCCGACCTCCAGCGTCTCGATGGCGGCATTCGCCTCCTCGAGTAAGGCCTTGTATCCCTTGGTGATCTGTCCCGCCATCGCTCTCTCCCTGCACTCCGGCACGCGCCGCCCGGCTCCCGGGCGGGCCGCCATGTTTGCCGAGCCGCCGGCGCAGGGCAAGCCCCTGTCCCCGCGAACGGCCGGCAGAGAGACGGCCACAGGACGCGAAAAGGGCGCGGATTTCTCCGCGCCCTCGGCAATTCCTGCAGTTCGATATGTTGACCGCCCTTGCGCCTCCGCTGTCGCGGGCGCGGCACCGCCTAGTTGGCGATGGCCACGGTCGCGGGGGTGACATCCCCGCCGAACACATACATCAGCGCAAGCGCGCCACCCGCCAGGAGAACGACCCAAGCCGTTACACCCCAACAGGATTTCTGAACCTGTTCGTCCATGAAGTTCCTTGTTGCCCGAGTGTGGCGGCGCGTGTTTTGCCCCCAGCGCCGCGTTCGGTCCGAGGCGGGATTTAACGATTTGGCAATTATTTCGCAAGCGCAAAAAATGTGCGAGCTGACCTGCACGTCACGCATGACGGTTCGATGACCCTCGCCAATCCTCTTGCGATTTTTGCGCGAAGGCGTCTCGAAATTTTGCGACGAGCTCTCGAAATCCGTATCGAAATTCGAGAATTTTCGAGATTCCCGTCTCGAAATCGCAATTCGGGGTCGTCGCCGAAAACGGGGATAAGCGCCGGCATGGACAATCAGGCGATCGGACACGCAGGCAACGGGCATATCCGGCTGTCAGCCGGGAACCCCGGCCGTCCTTGCCGGTTCGGCGATCATTATCTCGCAGATGCGAAGAAGGTCAGCGGCGGGGTGTCAGGATCTCGGTGCCGACCCCTTCGGAGTCCGCAACCGTCCACAGACCTTTCAGCGAGCCGTCGGGCTCGATGCTGTAGATGACGAGGCCGATGGCGGAGCCGAGCGAGTAGCCGGCCGAGAAGGCAGACCCGTTGCGCATGCAGATGCCCTGCGACACCGTATCGCCGGTGGTCCACTTGATCCGGCATGTCGTCGAGCTGGTCTGCGTGACGACGGCGGTGCCGCGATAGGCGGACCCGTCGAGATTGGTTCCGGCGACGTCGTAGGTCCCGCCGATCGACTGGGCGCCTGCCGGCGCCGCGGCCGCCGCAATGCCCGCGCACAGGACCGCTGCGCGCAGCCCCCTCACCCAGCCCGTCATGTCCATCCCCTCAGCTCCCGCGACATCGCCAACCCGTCGATGTGTCCGCGCGGATGGTAATACAGGTCCGCGCGGCTTGCCACGACAACGAAGAAACAGCCCCTCACCCCGACACCTGCGGCACAGACCGTGGATCACCGGCTTCCGGCGGTTGATCCGTGCCGCGCTCAAGGTCAGACTTCGGCCGAAACGCAACGGCAGAGCGAGGACCGCGAACATGATCGACCTGGCCGGAACGGACCTGACGGCGCTGGCCTGGTTCATCGCCGCGTGGCTGGGATTCAACGTGCTGGTCGAGTTGACGCCGCTGAAAAGACGCACCCTGTCCTACCACATGAACATGCATCGCCGCGGCTGGATGGAGATGATGAGCCGCCGCCCCGTGCGGATCATGGATGTCGGCATCGCCGCCGGCCTGCAGCAGGGCACCGGCTTCTTCGCCTCCACCTCGCTGCTCGCCATCGGCGGCTGCTTCGCGCTGCTGACCTCGACGGACTCGATCCTCAAGATGATGAGCGACCTCGGCCTCAAGGGCGGCGGCAACCCGGCGCTGTGGGAGCTGAAGGTGATCGGCCTGACGCTGATCTACGCCTATGCGTTCTTCAAGTTCGGCTGGGCCTACCGGCTGTTCAACTACGCCACCATCCTGATGGGCGCGATGCCGGAAGAGAACGCGCCGGAGGAGCACCGCCGCGTCTTCGCCGAGAAGTCGGCCGGGATCATGGTGCTCGCCGGCACGCATTTTAATCGCGGCCAGCGGGCGTTCTTCTTCTCGGTCGGCTATCTCGGCTGGTTCGTCGACCCGCGCGTCTTCATGGCCACCACGTTCTTCGTGGTCTGCGTGCTGGCGCGCCGTCAGTTCGCCTCGAGAGCAAGGGCGCTGGCCGCCGCATTGCACCAGCTGCCGTCGGCGCCGATCGAGCCGGCCGGCGGCATGAACACCGACACCGGCTCCTCGAACCCCTTCACCCGGTAGCGGCCGAGCGCGCCGGCATGGCAGCCCATGATGTCGGCGATGGCCTCGGAAACGAGAATGTCCTGCTCCAGCTCGCGGGTCAGCCCGGCGATGCGCGAGGCGAGGTTGACCACCGGCCCGACCACCGTGAAGTCGAGCCGCGCCTCGGCCCCGACATTGCCGAAGAACACATCGCCCGCATGCAGCGCGATGCCGACACGCATCGGCGGCTTCTCGGCGCAGCAGTCGCGGTTCATCTCGGCGAGCGAGGCGCTGGCCTGACGCGCCGCCAACAGCGCCTGACGCGCCGCATGGCGGGCGCTGGCCTCGCAGACATAGGGGAAGACGGCCATGACCTCGTCGCCGATGAACTTCAGCACCTCGCCGTCATGCGCCTCCACCGCCCGGTTGACCACGTCGAAATAGGCGTTGAGCAGCTTGATCAGCTTGTCGCCGGGAATGGCGTTGGACAGCTCGGTGAAGCCGCGCAGGTCGAAGAAGCCGACCACGGCGGAGATCGTCTCGCCGTCGCCGCGCTGGACCGTGCCCGCCAGCACGCGCGCGCCGGCACGCCGGCCGACATAGGTGTCGAGCAGCGTGTGGCTCATGCGCTTGAGGGTGTAGAGCTCGCACAGGAGCGCCAGCGGCCGGGCGATGGTCTCCAGCAGCGAGATCTCCGAGCCGGAGAAGCCGCCGCTGCGCCCGGTGGCGAAGGTGACGCCCTTCACCGAGCCGTCGGAAAACGGCAGCGGCAGCGCGATGTAATCGGTGAGACCGGCCTCCAGCAGCTCCGGCACGATGCCGTAGGCTGGCAGCTCGCCGCCGGCACGCAGGCGGATGCGCACGCTGCGCCGCTCGGAGAACACCACCTTGAACGGGCTGTTGTCGTAGGCCTTGATGCTTTCCGCCGTCTCCATGTAACGGCGCAGCTCGATGCCCTTTTCCGCCGTCCACGTGATGCCTTCGGTGCGCACGTTGGGATGCAGCACGGAAATGCCGGTGGCGATCCGGTCGATCTGGATGCCGGCCTCGTTGAGGCGCATCGCCAGCGTCTCGATGAGGGTCGAGACTTCCTCCACCTGCACCGCATCGCCATGGAGCCACTCCATGACCTCTGCGGCGACCAGACTTGCACTGATTGTCATGCGCGGCGCCCCTCTGGCATTGGTCCGACCGGCATCCGCAATACCGGCGGCGGTCCCGCGCCGCACAGGGCACGAGCGAACTGGCTGCGCGCAGGCCCGCCCCGCGCGCGTGGTGTCATGTGGTACGCAAGCACGCGGAAGGAAAGAGGCGGAAAGGCGCTCTCCCTTCACAAGCTCCTGATCGGCCCCTCACGACAGGGCCGGACGCAGGCAGAAGCCTACTGGATCTTGCGCTTCCTTGCCTTCGCCGCATAGGGGTTTTCGCCCTTGCGGTAGCTGAGGCGGATCGGCGTGCCCGGCATGTTGAACGTCTCGCGCAAGCCGTTGACCAGGTAGCGCGTGTAGCTTTCCGGCAGCACCTCGGGGCGCGAGCAGAACACGACGAAATGCGGCGGGCGCGCCTTCACCTGGGTGACGTAGCGCAGCTTGATGCGCCGGCCGGCCACCGCCGGGGGCGGATGGTGAACGAGAACGCCGTCGAGCCAGCGGTTGAGCCGCGAGGTCGACACGCGGCGGTTCCACATGTCGTAGGACTGGAACGCCGCGTCCATCAGCTTGTCGAGGCCGCGCCCGTGCAGGCCCGACAGCGTGACGATGCGCACGCCGCGGATCTGGTTGAGGTAGCGCTCGGTCGCATCGGAAATGCGCTGCATCGCCTCGGCATGGTCCTCGATCAGGTCCCACTTGTTGATGGCGATCACCACGGCGCGGCCCTCGCGGGCGACGAGGTCGATGATCTGCAGGTCCTGCTTCTCGAAGGGGATGGTCGCGTCCAGCGTGACGATGACCACCTCGGCGAACTTGATCGCGCGCAGCGCATCGGCAACGGAGAGCTTTTCCAGCTTCTCCTGCACCCGCGCCTTGCGGCGGATGCCGGCGGTGTCGAACATCTTCACGTGCCGGTCGCGCCAGACCCAGTCGACGGAGATCGAATCGCGCGTGATGCCGGCTTCCGGGCCGGTGAGCAGGCGCTCTTCGCCGAGGAACCGGTTGATCAACGTCGACTTGCCCGCATTGGGGCGGCCGACGACGGCCACGCGCAAGGGACGCTGGGCGCTGCCGGCGGCCGGGCCCTTGTCCTCTTCCTCGACGACCTCGCCGTCCTCGTCGGTGGCGAGCTCCACATCGGTCTCGGCGATCTCGCCCGGCGGCAGCGCCGCTTCCGCGGCCCGCGCCTCGGCGGCAAGGGCCGCTTCCTCCTGCTCCTCCACCGCGTCGACCACCGGCCGCAGCGCCTGGTAGAGATCGGCAAGGCCCTCGCCGTGCTCGGCGGACATGGCGATCGGCTCGCCGAAGCCGAGGCTGTAAGCCTCGTAGAGCCCGCTCTCGCCCGAGCGCCCTTCCGCCTTGTTGGCGATCAGGATGACCGGCTTTTCGGTCCGGCGCAGCATGTTGGCGAAATGGCTGTCGTTCGGCGTGAGGCCGGCGCGCGCATCGATGACGAAGAGCACCGCGTCGGCATCGGCGATGGCCTCGTCGGTCTGGGCACGCATGCGGCCCTCGAGGCTGGCGGCGTCTGCCTCCTCGAGACCGGCAGTGTCCAGGATGGTGAAGCGCAGGTCGCCGAGGCGCGCGTCGCCCGGACGGCGGTCGCGGGTCACGCCCGGCGTGTCGTCGACCAGCGCCAGCCGCTTGCCGACGAGACGGTTGAAAAGGGTGGACTTGCCGACGTTCGGGCGTCCGATGATGGCGATCTTGGCAGGCACTGTCCTGTAACCCCGGAAATGGCGAAAGCCCGGGCGGAATACACCCGCCGCGGGCCTGGATCAAATGAAGCATCCCGCGCCGTCACGGACGCGGGATGCGGAAAGGCCGGGAGCTGGCCGGGCGACGCGCGCCCGCGCTCCGTCAGTTGAACGCGACGACGTCGCCCTTGGAGGTGATGGTCACCATCCGTCCGCCGGCGATGATCGGGGTCACGTAGATGTCTTCCGAGGTCTGCGACACGCCGAGCACACGGCCCGAGGCGGCATCCACCCGCACGAGGCGGCCATCGCTGGAGACGGCGACGAGTACGCCATTGGCGAGCACCGGACCGGCCCAGTTGATGCGGCTCTTCTTCTTGCCCTCGACATTCGGCAACACGGTGCGCCACAGCGGCTGGCCGTTGGACCGGTCGAGCGCGACCATGCGGTCCTCGATATCGATCAGGAACACGCTGCTGCCCGAGACGATGGGCGTGTGCAGCGAGCCGACATCCTGCTCCCACACGCGCTCGCCGTTGCGCAGCCGCGAGGCGACGAGACGGCCGGACACGCCCGAGGCGAAGACCATGTCGCCATTCACGACCGGGCTGGCCGACACGTCGGTGAAGCCGGAGACCGCGCGGGTGCGGTAGGAGCGGGTCACGCCCTCGACCCATTTCGGCTCGCCGCTCTTCATGTCGAGCGCCATCACCTCGCCGGAGGTGAAGGGAACGATGACGGTGCCGCCGGAAATCGCCGGATTGGCGAAGGCGAGCAAGCCGCTGCTTTCGGCGATACCGGCATAGGTCCAGCGCTCGGCGCCGTCGTCCTGCGCGGCCGCATGGACCTCGCCGGTCTGGGTGACGGCGACGACCGTGCCACCAGCCGCGGCCGGGGCCTGACGGGCCGGAGCGTTGATGCTCTTGGTCCACAGCACCGCGCCGGACGAGGCGTCCAGCGCCACGAGCTGGCTGTAGCCGGTGGCGACGAAGACGCGGCCGCCATCGACGGCAACGCCGCCGCCGGATGCCACGCCGCTCTCGCCCTCGGGCCGCAGCGAGCGGCGCCACAGGCGGCCGCCATTGGTCGACAGTGCGGTCACATCGCCGTTCTGGTTGTAGACGAAAATGCGGCCATTGTCGGAAACGGGACGCGCGGCAATGCGCACGGTGCCGGAGAACATGCCGCCGCCGCTGCCGCCGACGGAGGCACGCCAGGCGCGGCCGCCGGAGATCGAGGCCGAGACATTGCCGGAATTGTTGCCGGCATCACCGCCGCCCTGCCGCCATTCGACGGAACTGGCCGAGCCGATGCTGGCGGAACGGTTGCCGCCCTCGGCGCCGGGAACGGCGTTGTCGAACAGCGCCTCGCGCTCGCCCGGCAGCACCGTCTCCTTGGAGAAGGGGTTGAGATCGGACAGCGACGAGCAACCGGCCAGGGCCAGCGCCGCCAGCGACAGGGTCGCGGCGCGCAGGAAGGCGCGAGAGCCGTTGCGGTGAAGAACGTGACTATTCGGGCGCATGCTCATCAGGAGCCCTCCCCGGCAGGCTTGCCTTCGGCAGCGTCGATCAGCTCCAGCAGGGTGCGGGCGCGCGAGGCGACGTCACCGGGCACTCCCTCCTGGTCGAGAATGCCGCCGAGCCAGCGACGGGCGGCGGCGGGGTCGTTCTGCTTCCAGGCGGAGAGCGCAAGCGCCTCGCGGGCCAGGAAGCGCCAGGCATTGTCGTCGCCCGACAGTGCCTCGAGGCGCTGCGAGGCGCCCTGGTAGTCTTCGAGGTCGAGCGCCAGGTAGCCGGCGCGCAGACGGGCAATGTCGCGAAGCAGCGGCGCGGCGCCGGTGTCGGCGGCGATCGCATCGAAGGCGGCAATGGCGCCGGCCTTGTCGTCCGCCTGCGCCTTCAGCGCGGCAGCGCGCATGCCGGCGAGCTGCGGATAGCCGCCCGGACCGTTCGCCAGCTCGGCAAGCCGTGCCTCGGCCTCTGCGAAATTGCCCTGATCGGCAAGCCGGGCCGCAGCCACGTAGACGTCACCGGCCTCGCGGCCCGCGCTCTCCTGCCAGTAGAGCCAGCCGCGCCAGCCGGCCGTGCCGGCAACGATGAGGACAGCAACGGCGATCAGGTAGGTCCCGAAACGGTTCCACAGGCGCTTGTAGCGCTCGTGCCTGATCTCCTCGTCGACCTCGCGAAAAATGTCGGACATACGCTGCGAATTCCCGATACTTGAGAAATGCGCCGCCCGGTCTGCCGGTGCGGCGCGGCGCCACCATATCCATTTGACCTTTCACTGGCAAACGGCAGTGACCGCTCCGGAAAAGCGGCAGGCACCGAAATGAACGCGCGCCTCTCCCCTTGCGCGTCTTCGTGGCGCAAGTGAGGCAGGCGCGCGCCGGTTTCGCCTCACACCACGGGCACGCCGATCAGCAGCTCGTGCAGGTAGAAGACGAAGGCGAGATAGAGCCCCAGACCCACGACCAGCGAGACGATATCGCCCGCGGCGGAAGGCGCCCCGGCGGCCGCAGCTCCGCCCAGCGTCGCAGGGCGCCGCTTCAGCGAGATGCGGTCGACGACGCCCCAGGCGAGGAAGGCCGCGAAGAGCAGCACCGACGCGAGGTCGCCATTGGCCAGCAAATGCGCGAAGGCCCAGATCTTCACCGCCAGCACCATCGGGTGCTTGACCGCCTTCTTGATGCGCCCGGTCGGCGCGCCGGAGGCGACCAGCAGCACGAAGACCGGCAGCATCAACAGCATGGTGACATGGCGCATCCACACCGGCGGATCGTAGAGGATCGGCGGGCCCTCGGCCCGTGCCGCGCCATAGCCGTAGACCAGCAGCGCGAAGCCGGCGAGCGAGACGACGGTGAACAGGATGCGGTAGCCGCCGGCGCCCAGCCGCGCACGCAGGCTGTCGCGCAGGCCGGTCATCATCGGGACGGTGTGCACGCCGATAAACACGACGAGCCCCAGGAAGAGCAGGGTCATGGCGATGAAATCTCCCTCTTTGAGCGGCAAGCGTTGACCTGCCGCGCGCCCAGGGTCAAGCGGTACGGCCCGCCGATGCGGCCCGGCCCGGCAAGCCCGGCGGACTGTTGCAGGAAAACGACGCGCCTCCCCCGCCATTCCCTTGCCGCGGTCAATCCGCAAAAAACCCGATTGTGGGCCTATTGCAGCCGCAACCAGCTTGGAGAATCACTGCAAGAGGGGCCATAGTTCGCGCGATTCTTGGAGGCGGGATGAGATGACGATTCGCGACAGGCGGAGCAGTCCGCGCCACCGGACGCTCAAAAGCGGCCGGATCGTCGTGGACGGCGGGGCGAAAATCCACGAATGCCGCGTCCGCAACCTGTCCGAAGACGGCGCCCTGCTGAAACTGCCGAGCACCGCCGAGATCCCCGACCGCTTCGAGCTGCGCATCGTCAACGAGGACATTGCCGTCGCCGCAATCGTGCGCTGGCGCACTGCAACGGAACTCGGCATCCAGTTCGAGATCGAGGACGGCGAGACGGCGGGCTGAGCCACCGTCCCGCAAGCTAATCCCAACACGTTTTGCCTCAGGGCTGGGGCGCAGCGGGCACCGGCTTTGCCCCGCGCCGCACCGCCACCTGCGCGGCCCATACGCCCGCCAGCACCAGCACCACACCGGCAATCTGCGCCGGGGCGAGCGCCTGGCCGAGCAGTCCCCACCCCAGCAGCACCGCCGTGGTCGGGCTGAGGAAGCCGAGCGAGGCGACAGCCGAGGGCTCCAGCCGCGAGATGCCGCGGAACCACAGCACATAGGTCAGCGCGCTGGAGAGGCTCATGTAGAGGAAGCCGACCATGTTGCGCGCGCTCGGCGCGGGCGGCAGCGGCTCCAGCACGGCAGCCATCGCCACCAAGAGCACCCCGCCGGCGAGAAGCTGCCAGGCCGCGAAGACAAGCGGGGAGACCGGTGGCTGCCAGCGGCGGGTGAGCACCGTGCCCAGCGCCATCGACACCGCACCGCCCAGCGCCGCCGCGATGCCCACCGCATCGAGCGCTGCCTCGTTGCGCAGCACCAGCAAGGCGACCCCGCACAGGCCGGCAAGGGCGGCGAGAACCGCAAGCGGGCGGATCGCGCTGCCGAGAACAACGGCGGCCACGAAGATGACGATGAGCGGCTGGACCGCGCCGACCGTCGCCGCGATGCCGCCGGGCAGTCGGTAGGCGGCAATGAACAGCAGCACCATGAAGATGGCGAAGTTCAGCGCACCCAGCACGAAGGACCGCCAGATCCACTCGCCGCGCGGCAACTGGCGCACGATCAGCAGCAGGAGCAGACCGGCGGGCAGGACGCGGGCGGCGGACACGAAAACCGGATGGCCGGGAGGCAGCAGCTCGGTCGTGACGATGTAGGTGCTGCCCCAGACCACCGGCGCGAGCGCGGTGGCCAGAAGATCGGAAGCGCGGAACATGACGGGCCTCGTTTGAGGAAGGGCGGGAACGGGCCGGACGGCAGGAACGCCGCCCGGCGATCTTGGCGGGCGCGAGAGGGGCAGACAAGCCCCCTCGCCCATCTGGCAGATCAGGCGTGCGACAGCACCTCGCGGAGCGGACGGCGCGGCTTTTGCGGCCAGTTGCCGGGCGCGGCGCGGCCGACGGCGAGCAGCATCACCGGCACCTCGCCCTCAATGAGGCCGAACTCGGCCGTGACGCGGGCCGGATCGAAGCCGACCATCGCACCGCTGGCGAGCCCGCGGGCAGCGGCAGCCACCATCATGAAGGAGGCGGCCAGCGTCGCCGAGCGCACCGCCTCGTCGCGCGCCGAAACCGGATCGGCGCCATAGGCATCGGCAACGGCGCGGGTCCAGTCGGCGACCATGCCGGCCGGCATGAACCCGGCCTCGACGGACGGGCGCAGCCGCTCGCCGAGCCCCTCTGCATCCGGATGGCTGCCGACGATGATGAAGGTGACCGCAGCCTCCGACACCTTGGCCTGGCCATAGGCCGCCTCGCGCAGCCGCGCCTTGGCCTCGGGCGAGGTAACCGCGACGAAGCGCCAGTTCTGCAGGTTGTAGGCGCTGGGTGCCCGGGTCGCGAGATGGACGAGCTCCTCGATCTCGGCGACAGCGAGGTGGGCGGCGGGATCGAACAGGTTGGCCGAGACGCGGCCTTCCAGAAGGGTGGCGATATCGATTGCGGTCATGGTGCGATTTCTCCGTGAACATTGCCGGGAGCCCGTGCTCCCTCCTTGCCCAAAGAGATATTCCCGTTCCATTGACGCGATAATCCGGCTATTCATCCTTTCACTCGCAACGGAGAGTGCATAATCATGGAACAGCTCACCGCGCTTCGCGTCTTCCGCCGGGTGGTGGACGACGGCTCCTTCGCCGGAGCCGCGCGCAGCCTGTCGCTGTCGCCGGCGGCGATCAGCAAGAATGTCGGCGAGCTGGAAGCCCATCTCGGCGTGCGCCTGCTCAACCGCACGACGCGACGGATGAGCCTGACCGAGCCGGGCCGACTCTACTACGAGCAGGTGGCCCGCATTCTCGACGACCTGGCCGAGGCGGACGGGTCGATGCAGCCGCTGCGCCACCGGCCGAGCGGGCTGTTGCGGGTCGCAGCGCCGATCAGCCTGACGGTGACCCGCCTGTCGCGCTCGATCACCGCCTTCATGCAGGCCTATCCGGAGGTGGAGATCGACCTGCATCTCGACGACCGGCGGGTCGATCTCGTCAAGGACGGCTTCGACATCGCCATTCGCGGCACGCCGAAGTTGGAGGATTCCAGTCTCGTCGCCCGGCGGCTGATGGCGATGCGGCACGTGATCTGCGGGGCGCCCGGCTATTTCGACAAGGCCGGCCGGCCGCGCCACCCGGAGGAGCTGGCGAGCCACCGGATCGTGCAGTTCTCGCTGTCCGGCAATGCCACGGAATGGGTGCTGGAGCGCGCGGGCGAGCGCGTGACGATGCCGGTCGCAAGCCGCTACCGGGTGTCGACCAGCCTTGCCGTGCGCGAGGCGCTGCTGGACGGCTACGGTCTGTCGCTGATCCCCGCCCCTTACGTGCGCGAGGAGATCGCCTCCGGGCGGCTGGAGACGGTGCTGGAGGACTGGGCCTCGCCCGACACGCAGGTCTATGCGGTCTATCCCTCGCGCCGCTACCTGCTGCCGAAGGTGCGCGCGCTGATCGACTATCTGGCCGAGGACCTGCAGAGCGAGGCGTGACAAGCCTCAGCGCGGGGCCTTCAGCGCAGCGAACCAGAAGCCGAGGCACAGCGACAGCGCGCCGACGAAGATCGCCGCCAGCACCGCGCCGTAGCCGCCCGAGGCCTGCCACAGCAGCGCGGCGGCGAGCGGGGCGAGCGCCTGCATGAAGTTCATCGGCCCGGTGAGCGAGCCGCTGACCGCGCCATAGGCCTCGCGGCTGACCATCTCCGGCACGGCGAGGCCGCGCACGATGGTGATCATGCCGTTGGCCGCGCCATAGACGGCGGCGACGGCGCCGATCACCAGCACCGAGGGCGGAGCGAAGGCGAGCGCGGCAGCGGCGAGCGGAAAGACGATGACGATGGCCGAACCGATGACCCGCACGGGCGCGGCCGGCGCCAGCATGCGGATGGCGATGCGCCCGGCGACCTGGGCCGGGCCGATCACCGCCATCACCGCAACGACGCCGGCGGCATCCAGCCCCCGCTCCAGCAGCAGCGGATAGAGATGATAGGTCAGTGAGGAAAACGCCGCCGCATAGGAGACCCAGGCCAGCATCAGCCCCCAATAGGCCGGCCGGCGCATCGCCGCCGCCACCGCCCGGCGCCCCGAAAGCGGCGCGGTGCCATCCTCATGGACCGGAGCGGGCGCATCGCGCGCCGGATTGATCGCCAGGAAATAGAGCGAGGCGCAGAGCAGGCCGTTGACGCCGGCCATCACCACCAGCGCGCCGCGCCAGCCCTGCGTCTCGATCAGGAGCTGGATCACCGGAATGAAGACGGTGCTGGCGAACCCGCCCCACAGGGTGAGCGCGGTGATGCCGCCGCGCGCCTTCAAGGGGCCGACACGGCGGGCGATGACGGCAAAGGCAGGCTCGTAGAGCGTTGCCGCCTGCAGCATGCCGAGCCCGGCCAGCACCACGTAGAAGGCTGCGACCTCTTCCACCTGCGACCAGGCGAGAAGCAGCAGGCCGGCAAGCACCGAAGCGCCAGCCATGAGGTAGCGCCCGTGCCCCCGGTCGATGGCCGCGCCGACCGGATAGGCGGCCATGCTGGCGAGCACCACGCCGAGGGTCGCGGCCCCGTAGAGAACCGGCTTGGACCAGCCGAGATCGCCGCGCATCGCCTCGGCGATCAACGGAAAGCCGTAGAACAGCGTGCCCCAGGAACAGATCTGCGCGATGCCGAGCGCCGTGATGAACCAGCCGGTTCCGGCCGGCTTTGCATCAACGCCAAGGGGGCGCTGCGACATCGTCAATGACCTTTCGCGGATGGCCGGCCCGAAGACCATGCGGGCGGCAGGCAGATGGCGGGAACGGCGGGGCGCCGGGGGCGGCCTCAGGCCGCGCGGGCAGCGCCTGCCGTCTCCCGCTCCACAAGAAGCCACCGCAGCAGCGCGAAGGCAAGAGCCGCGCCGAGGCATTCGGCAAGGATGAAGGCCGGAAGGTCCGCCGGGCGGATGCCGGCGAAGGTGTCGGTGATGCTGCGCGCCACCGCCACCGCCGGATTGGCGAAGGAGGTGGAGGCGGTGAACCAGTAGGCCGCGGTGATGTAGAGGCCGACGAGCCAGGGCACGGCCTCGCCCCGGAAGCGCAGGCCGGCGAGGATCGTCAGCAGAAGGCCGAAGGTGGCGACGCCTTCGGCGAGCCACTGGGCCGGCCCGGTGCGGAGGGTCGCCGAGACCTGCAGCAGCGGCAGCTCGAACATCGCGTGGGCAATGAGCGTGCCGAGCAGCCCGCCGAGCACCTGGGCGAGCATGTAGGCGCCCGCGTCTCGCGGGCAAAGCTCCCGCCGCAGCGCGAAGACCAGCGTGACCGCCGGGTTGAAATGCGCGCCGGACACAGGCCCGAGACAGGTGATCAGGACCACGAGGATCGCGCCGGTCGGCAGCGTGTTGGCAAGAAGGGCAAGCGCGGCATCGCCCGTCAGCCGGTCGGCCATGATGCCCGAGCCGACGACGGTGGCGACCAGAATGCCGGTGCCGAGTGCCTCCGCCGCAAGCCGGCGCTGGAGATCGAACCCCATGGGTCAGCCCGCCGCCCCGATGCCGTGCACGCTCATCCGCTTCTCTCTTTCATGTCCGCCGAGGGTCAGCACTTGCAGGTCACCGCATCGATCACTGGGCGGCAGAGCTCGGGCGCGCCGTTGCAGCAGTCCTCCATCAGGAAGGCCAGCAGATCGCGGAAGCCCGTCATGTCGGCGGTGTAGCGCACGCTGCGCCCTTCCCGTTCGGCACGGATGAGGCCGGCCTGGGTCAGCGTCTTGAGATGGGCGGAGACGGTGTTCTGAACCGCGCCGAGGCGAGCCGAGACATCGCCGGCGGCAATGCCGTCCGGCCCGGCCTGAACCAGCAGGCGGAAGATGTCGAGCCGGGTCTCCTGCCCGAGAGCGGCCAGGGCGGCGAGTGCGGATATCTTATCCATTTATCTCTCCTTCTGGATATATCGATACATTGAGGCGCCGCCTCACGCAAGCGGCTTGACGCGCGCATCCGCATTCGCCAATCTTGAAACGTTATTACATAACAAATCAGGATCCCGACGCATGCGCCTCTTCGTCAATCCGTTCGCCCCGCGGGGCCGACGCCCCTCCCACCCCGAGCCGGCCGCCACCGGTGCCGAGGCGGAGGACGAGCGACACGCCCAGCGCCAGCGCATCAAGGAGGCGGTGCGCAAGGTGCTGGCGCCGGGCGAGGACGCGGTGATCTCGGTGAGCGAGCTTGCCTGCGGCGAGGATGGCTGCCCGGACGTGGAAACGGTGATCGGTATCCACGAGGCCGGCGCGCCCGCACGCCGGCTGCGCCTGCACCTGCCGCTTGCCGCAGTGGGTCTTGCGGATATCGCCGCTGCCGCCGAGGATGCCCGCCGCACCGCAGGCAAGGACGCTTCCGCATGAGCACGAACCCCGTCGACCTGATGACCGAACGTCTGCTGGACGAGGCGGGACTCGCCCCCGGCTGGACGGTGGTCGACATCGGCTGCGGCCCCGGCGCGGTGACGCGGATGATCGCCCGCCGCGTCGGCCCTGGGGGCCGGGTGCTGGCCGTCGACCGAGATCCCGCCATGCTGGACATGACCCGGCGCATGGCGGCGGACGAAGGCCTTGCCAATGTGAGCGTCATCGAGGGCGGCTTCGATGCGGAGCTTCCAGGTCACGGAATGATCGACGCCGTCGTCGGCCGCCGGGTGCTGATGTATCAGGCGGACCCGGTCGCGGCAGTCGAATCGCTCGGCCGCGCACTCAGGCCCGGCGGGGTCGTCGCCTTTCACGAGCACGACGCCTCACGGCTGATGCCCGGGCGCCATCCCCTGCCCCTGCATGACGAGGTGCGCGACTGGCTGGCAAAGATGCTGAGCCGGGAAGGCGCGCGGCTCGACATGGGGCTGACGCTGCACGAGGTGATGAGCGCGGCGGGCCTTGCCGTCGAGAGCGTGCGGGCGGAGGCGAACCTCCTGACCCCCGACAGCAGCTATCCCGTCGGCATGATCGTGCGGGCGGTGATGCCCCGGCTGGAGCGCTTCGGCATCACCGACATGGCCAGCGCCGATCCGGACACGCTGGACGAGCGGCTGCGACAGGAGCGGCAGGCGAACGGTGCCACCTGTCTGTGGGAACTGGTGTTCCGCGCCGTTGCCCGGAAGACCAAATCAAGAAAATCTCAATTTGACAAAAATAAAAAATAACCCATTATTTTTACAGCAAAAACTAACATCGAGAAACTTAAAAAATGAAGATATTCCCAATTCTATTTGCAATCACATGCATGTACAACACACAAACAATCGCAAACACGAGCAAGGACACATGCGAATTGATGTACATCCCCTTAGGGAAACATCCGAATCTCTGAGAGATCTATTGAAACAAATAGAAGGCGCCGACCTCGAGAAATTTCGCCATCATTTTTCATCACCCGAAGTAGAAAAACTAGATGATTTGATAAAATCGACGAAAACATTTTTACCAGAGTTCAGAAGCTATCTAAATTCTTTAAGACAGCTAACTGCTGCGATGGAAGCCTGCCGAGCATAATCCTATTGGCGCTCTGCCCGTCCGGTTGACCGGCACAATCGTTCGATATAATGAACAACTGTGCGAAACGATGGATGGAGCGCGGAAATGGTACGGCATGTCGGCATCATCGCCTGTTCGGCGGAAGGGGCGGCGGAGTGCTACCGCACCCTTTGCGCGCAAGCCGAAGCGCTGCTCGGGCCGCACGGCAATCCGCCGGTGAGCCTGCACATGCAGCCGCTTGCCGAGTATGTCCGCCATCTGGAGGCGGGGCGCGCCGATCTCGTCGGCGAGCTGATGCTGGACAGTGCCAGGCGACTCAAGGCCTCCGGCGCAGACGTGCTCATCTGCCCGGACAACACCATCCACCAGGGCCTGCCGCATGTGGCGGACCGCATGCCCCTGCCTTTTCTCCATATCGCCGAGGTGGTGGCTGAGGAGGCGGCACGCCGCGGCTTCCGGCGGCTGGCGCTGACCGGCACGGTGTGGCTGACCGAAAGCGACGTCTATCCGCAGGCGCTCGGCAATCAGGGCATCGAGACCGTGCTGCCGACGAAGGCGGAGCGGACCGAGATCGGCCGCATCATCATGGACGAACTGGTGCGCGGGAAGCTGGAGACCTCGGCGGAGGCCTTTTTCCAGCACGTCATCGGTCGCATGGCGCGCGAGGACGGGTGCGACGCCGTGGTGCTCGGCTGCACGGAAATCCCGCTCCTGATGAACGACGGCAACTCGCCGCTGCCGACGCTCGATTCGACGCGGCTGCTGGCTCTCGCCGCCCTGCGGCACGCGGTGGAGGGGTGATCTGCTGGCCCTAGCCGTGCTCGATGATCAGCACGGCGCGGGTGTCCGGCTCCAGGGCCTCGAAAGCGTGGGGGACATCCGCCGGATAGGCGGCATAGTCGCCGGCGGCTAGCTCCACCTCGCGCCCCTGCGGGCCGAGACGGGCGCGGCCGTGCATCACCACCACATGCTCGCGCGTGCCCGGCCCATGACCGGGCGAGAGATGCGGCGAGCCGGGCTCCGCCTCGATCACGTAGAGATCGCGCCGCGTACCGGGTCCGGCCGCGGACAGCAGGCGGGCGAGATAGTCGGCATGGTCCGAGCGGGTCGACGGCCCCTCGCCGGCGCGGATCACCTCGACCTCACCGCGCGGTGCCTCCAGCAGCGCGGCGACACTGACGCCCAGCGCATTGGCAAGTGTCCAAAGCGTCTCGATGGCGGGATTGCCGTTCCCCGATTCCAGCTGCGACAGGGTCGACTTGGCAAGGCCCGCGGCGCGCGCAAGCTCGCTTGCCGAGAGGCCCGCACGTTGGCGCTCGCGGCGCACTGCGGCGCCGACCACGGCGCCGATGCCGGTAGCCCCCTTGATGCCCTCGCTGCCGTCCACCCGTCCGCCTTTCCTCGCCTTTCGCCAATGCCGGCCCTGCGCCGGCAGTCACCCGGCGACTATAGAAGCGCTGGTGCGCGGGAGCCATCTTCCCCGCGACGATTTCCCCTCGTGACAGATGCACGCAGCCCGGCTAGAGACGTGTCATGCACAGCATGAGGGAACTCCTGAAGGACCGGTTGCTGACGTGGTCGATGGCCGCGACGATCGTCCTTGCCATGCTGCTGCAGAGCGTCATCGCCGCCAATGCACGCACGGTGATGGCCGCCGACGGCACCAGCCCGGCCTATGTGCTGTGCTCGCCGACGGCAATCGCCGATCCGGGCGACGACCATCCGCTCAAGGACCTCGCCCGCGACTGCTGCTCCACGCTGTGCAAGCTCGCCTGCGCCGGCGGCACGCTGGCGGCCCCTGCCGCGATCGTCCTGCCCGCGCCCGAGGCGGCCGAGACCGACGCCTGGGTGCCCGCTCCGGCTCCGACCGCGCTTGCGCGCGCGGAAGGACCGCCGCCACCGGCCCGCGCACCGCCGCACATCTCCATCTGACGCAAGCCAATACCCAAGGACCGGCCGCGCCCGAAAGCCGCCGGTCAGCATAATTGCGACTTATGGAGCCTATCCCATGCGTATTCTTCAGTTCGTCTTCGCGGCAGCCCTGACGCTCGTCGCCTTCGTCGGTGCCCAGGCCCACAGCTACCGGGTCGGCGAGATCCAGATCGGTCATCCCTGGACCCGCGCGACGCCGCCCGCCGCCAAGGTGGCCGGCGCTTTCATGAGCTTCACCAACGAGGGCGGCGCGGCCGACCGTCTGGTCGGCGGCTCCTCGCCGATTGCCGAAAAGGTCGAGATCCACACGATGGAAATGGCCGGCGGCGTCATGAAGATGCGCCCGCTGGCCGATGGCCTCGAGGTGCCGGCCGGCGCCAAGGTGGAGCTCGCGCCCGGCGGCATCCACATCATGCTGATCGGGCTCAAGCAGCCGATCGCCGAAGGCGACAAGGTGCCGCTGACCCTGACCTTCGAGAAGGGCGGCGACATCGAGGTCGAGCTGGCCGCCGACAAGATGGGCGCCGGCGGCAACGCGCATGACCATGGCAGCCATGGTCACGGCGAGAGCAAGAAGACCGACCACAGCACCCACTGATCCCGGCACGGCGCCGGCCGAGGCTTTCGGGCCGGCGCCACCGGATCTTCCCGACAAACGGCACCGAGGCCGTCCCGCCGCCGCAGCATTGCGCGCGGCGCAGGGGCTGCTGTGCCCGGAGATCCCGTCATGACCGATACCACCGCGCAGGACGCCGGAACGGGGGCGCTCGCCTCCCCCGCCTCCAGCTCCGACCTCTACCGCGCCGTCTGGCGCTGGCACTTCTATGCGGGCCTTCTGGTCCTGCCCTTCATGATCACGCTCGCCGTCACCGGCGCGCTCTATCTCTTCCGCGAGGAACTCGACGCGATCCTGCACGCGGACCTGAAGCGGGTGGAAATCCGCGAGACCGTCGCCAAGGCAACGCCGTCCGCCATCGTCGCGGCGGCGCTCGACGCCTATCCCGGCCGGGCGGTGAAATACATCTCGCCGGCAAGCGACGCAGACTCTGCCGAGATCACCGTCAATGCCGACACGGGCCAGCGGCTGGCCGTCTATGTCGATCCGTACGACGCCAAGGTGCTGGGCGCCCTGCCTGACCGCGGCACGGTGATGTGGACCGTGCGCTACCTGCACAGCCTGCGCTATTTCGGCCCCACCGTGCGCAGCGTGATCGAGATCGTCGGCGGCTGGGCGATCCTGCTGGTCGGCACCGGCATCTATCTGTGGTGGCCGCGCAAGAGCGGCCGCGGCGGCGTCACCAGCGTGCGCGGCACGCCGAAGAACCGGATGTTCTGGCGCGACATCCACGCGGTGACCGGCATCTTCGTCGGCTTCTTCATCGTGTTCCTGGCGATCACCGGGATGCCGTGGTCCAGCAACTGGGGCGCCAAGGTCAACGAATGGGCCAACGGCCACAACTTCGGCTATCCGTCCGGGGTGCGTGTCGACGTGCCGATGTCGGACGTCAAGCTGGCCGAAATCGCGCCGACCACATGGTCGCTGGAACAGGCGCGGATCCCGCAATCGACCGATGCGGCACCGCAGGCGCGCGACATGGGCCTCGACCGGGCGGTGGAGATCGTCGACGGGCTGGGCCTGCATCGCGGCTACACGATCGGACTGCCCTCCTCGCCGACCGGCGTCTACTCGGCCTCGGTCTATCCGGACGACCTGGCGCAGCAGCGCGTGGTGCATCTCGACCAGTACAGCGGCAAGCCGCTGGTCGACATGAGCTATGCCGATTACGGCCCGCTCGGCAAATGGCTGGAATTCGGCATCAACACGCATATGGGCCAGCAGTTCGGCCTGGCGAACCAGCTCCTGCTGGTCGTCGTGTGCCTGGCCATCGTGATGCTGGCGGTCTCCGCCGGCGTGATGTGGTGGAAGCGGCGCCCGAAAGGCAGCCTCGGCGTCCCGCCGATGCCGACGGACAAGCGGGTGTTCCGCGGGCTGCTGGCGATCCTCGCCATCGGCGGCATCATCTTCCCGCTGGTCGGCCTGTCGCTGATCGCGATGCTCGCCATCGACCTGCTGGTGATCCGCCCGCTCGGCAAGCGCCTGTCGGCGCGCTGAAGGCGGATGGGAAACGGCTCGCGGCGGCACCAGCTGCCGCGAGCCTCAAGCGTTAGATGTCAGGCGGCAAGGCTCAGGCGACATCCGCCCCGGCTTCGCGCGCGGCGCGGGCCTGCGCCGGTTCGGCGAACAGGATCCAGTCCGGGATCAGCGAGACGACCCTGGCCAGCAGTGCGGTCGCAACGACGGCGAAGAGCAGCCGGCCGAAAAAGACGCTGGTGAAATCCGCGCCCACCGCGACGACGATCAGCGTGTCCTCGATCAGGCTGTGGGCGAAGCCCATGAAGGCGCTGGCGAGGAACACCTGGCGCGGGTCGACGCGCGATTCCCGCGCCTCGCGGATCAGCAAGCCGCCGCCATAGGAAATGCCGAGCAGCAGGCCGACGGACGCAAACGGCACGGCGGGCGGAGCAATGCCGGCGAGACGGAACAGCGGCACCAGCGCGCGGATCAGCCGGTCCATGATGCCGGTGACCTTGAGGATGTCCATCAGCCAGCACAGGCCGAACAAGATCACCAGCATCATCAGCAGGGTCTTGCCGAGGCCGATGGCGAAGCCGGTCCAGGTCGAGGTCTCCTCCATCGGCATCCACACCGGCGACAGCGGCGTGGAGAGCCAGCCGGTGGCCTCGTAAAGCTGGTGGAGAAGCGCCGCACAGGCGAGACCGCCGACGACGCGCAGCACCGTGGTGATCCAGAAGCCCGGCCCGGCGCGCTGGATGATGCGCTGCTCGATGGGCAGCGCATGCGCGAAGAGCAGCAGGGTCGAGAAGACGGTGATGTCGGCCACGGTGAGCTCGGACACCGGCACCAGGGCGAAGACGATGACGATGGCGCCCCACAGGCCGATCAGCAGGCCGGTGAGCCAAGCGAGCGCGATCTCCGGCGGCAGGCCGTAGAGCTGCATCACCGGCTCGAAATACGGCGACATGGCGCGGATGGCGCCCAGACGCGCCAGGATCTCCACGATCACCATGACCGGCACGATGATACGCACCAGTTCCCAATAGATTCCAAAGGTATCGCGGGTCCGCTGGATCAGCTGCGCACGCACAGACATTCGAGTCACTCCGACATTTTCGTGCGCTACCGATACCGCAGCCGCGCGGCATTTTTGGTCAAACTTTGCAGCTTCGTGCAATTTTATTGCATAGTGATCCGAACGCTGGAGGCGCCATGGATCGCATCGACAGGAAGCTGCTGAACCTGCTGCAGGCGGACGCCGCGCGCACCAATGCCGACCTTGCCGAGGAGGTCGGCCTGTCGCCGTCGAGCTGCCTGCGCCGCATCCGCAGGCTCAAGGCTGCCGGCGTCATCGACCGCACGGTCGCCATCCTCAACCCGACACGCGCCGGCAAGGGCCTGAAGGCCGTGGTGACGGTGGAACTGGAGCGCCACGGCGAGCAGCAGACCCGCCGCTTCCTGGCGCTGGTGGAGAACGAGCCGGCGGTGGTGCAGGCCTACAGCGTCAGCGGCGAAACCGACGTGGTCCTGATGCTGCGGCTATCGGGCATGGAGGAATTCGACGGGCTGTGCGAACGTCTGTTCCGCAACGAGACCAATGTGGCGCGCTTCTACACGATGTTCGTGATCCGCACCGGCAAGGAGACCACGGCGATCCGGCTGGCGCCGTGACACAAGCGAGACTGGAGACCGCGACACGATGGAGACGATCGTCCCCAATGCCGGCGCCTTCCTGCATGTGCGGGTGTTCATCGGCATCATCACCGGCCTGTGCGTCGCGCGGCTGCTGAACGGGCTCGCCAACATGGTGCAGACCCCGCGCCGCGAGCATCTCTACAGCGTCCATATCGGCTGGGCGCTGTTCCTGCTGCTGGCGGTGATGCATTTCTGGTGGTTCGAGATCGGCCTTGCCCGGATCGAACGCTGGACGTTCGGCCTCTACTTCCTGGTGGTGGCCTACGCCTCGTGCTTCTTCTTCACCTGCGCCATCCTGTTCCCGGACAAGGTCGGCGAGAATGCGAGCTACCGGGACTATTTCCACACCCGCCAGAAGTGGTTCTACGGGCTGCTGGCGACGCTGTTCTGCATCGACATGCTGGATACGGCGATGAAGGGGGCGGAGCACTTCCGCTCGTTCGGGCGTTCTACCCGCTGCGGCAGACGGTGCTCGCCGCCCTGTCGATTGCTGCGATGTGGATCCGCGCGCCGCGCTTCCACATCGCCTTCATGATGGTGGCGCTGGCCGCGGAGGTCTTCTGGATCCTCGACCAGTTCGCCGTGCTGGACTGAGCCTGAAGGGTCAGGCCGCCTCGAAGCGGATGTCCTGCGCGCCTTCCCACAGGACCTTGCGGCCAAGCTCCGGCAGCTTGTCGAGGTTCGAGGTCAGCGTGATGAAGTGGTTGCCGGCGAGCTGGCCCATCTTCGAGGAAAAGTCGACGCCGCCATAGGCGAGCAGGATCTCCGTCTCGCTGATGCCGCCGGGATAGAGCAGGATGTGGCCCGGCGCCGGATGGCTGGTGTGGTTCTCGTAGCCGACGCCGAAGGACAGGTCGCCGAGCGGGATCCACACGCCCTCGCCGGACCAGCGCACATGCACGATCTGCCCGGCAAAGGGCATGCGCGCCAGGAAGGCCTTGCAGGTCTCCGGCGCCTTTTCCGTCTCCAGCACCGCATCGAAGGTGAAGGGGCCGGCGGTGATCTTGATCTTCATGGTGTTTCCTCCTTTGGACGTCAAAGCGGAGCGGCGCCGCGGGTGCGGGCCGAACGATAGGTGCCGTCGCCCTTGGCGCCGACGAGCGTGTTGTCGCGGACCATCACCCGGCCGCCGAGAATGACGGTGGTCGGCCAGCCGGTGACCTCCAGCCCCTCGTAGGGCGAGTAGTCGGCCCCGTCATGCAGGTCCGCATGGCGGATGGTGCGCTTTTCCGTCGGGTCCCAGATCGCAAGGTCGGCATCGGAGCCGATGGCGATGGTGCCCTTTTCCGGATAGAGGCCGTAGGTGCGCGCATGCGCGGTCGCGGCCAGCGAGACGAAGCGCGGCAGGTCGATCCGCCCCTTCATCACGCCTTCGGAAAAGAGGATCGGCAGCCGCGTCTCGACGCCGGGAATGCCGTTGGGAATGTGCCGGAAGCTGGTGAGGCCCTTCGGATTGCGCTTGCCGCGCTCGTCGTCGTAGCGGAACGGGCAGTGGTCGGACGAGAACAGGTCGAAGACGCCCGTCTCGATGCCGCGCCAGCACTCGGCCTGGGCCGCCTTGTCGCGCGGCGGCGGCGAGCAGACGAACTTCGCCCCCTCCCAGTCCATGCCGTCGAGATCCTCGGCCGTCAGCACCAGGTATTGCGGGCAGGTCTCGCCGACCACCTTGAGCCCGCGCGCGCGGGCCCGCGCGATCTCCTCCATCGCCTCGCCGTTGGAGACATGGACGATAACGATGGGCACGTCGGCGATCTCGGCGAGCGACAGTGCCCGGTGCGTCGCCTCGCGCTCCACCGCCACGGGACGGGTGGAGGCATGGGCGCGCGGGGCGACATCGCCGGCCGCCTCGTGCCGGGCGATGAGGAAGCGGATCGCGTCCTCGTTCTCGCAATGGACCATGACGGTGGCGCCCGTCGAACGGGCGACGTCCAGTGTCTTGAGGATTTCCGCATCGCTGAGCCGCAGGTCCTCGTAGGTCATGAAGACCTTGAAGGAGGAATAGCCGTCGGCGGCGAGCGCCGGCAGCTCCTGGCCGAGCAGACTGTCCGTCGGGTCCGAGACGATCAGATGAAAGCTGACATCGGTGTAGCAGTTGCCCTCGGCCAGCTTGTGATAGGCGGTCAGCGCCTCGCGCATCGGCCGCCCCTTCTCCTGCAGGCAGAAGGGCATGATGGTGGTGTTGCCGCCGAACAGGGCCGAGAGCGTGCCGCTCTCGAAGTCGTCGGCCATGACGATGCCCTCGCCCGAGGGCTGCGAGACGTGGACATGGCTGTCGATGCCGCCGGGCAGCACATATTTGCCGCTCGCGTCGATCACCTCACAATCGCCCGTCAGCGCCTCACCGATCTGGGCGATGCGCCCGTTGCGAATGCCGATATCGGCACGGAACACGTCCGAGGCGGTGGCGATGGTGCCGCCGCGCACGATCAGGTCGAAACGGTCCATGGTCGGCCCCTCAGTGATGCAGGATCTTGCCGAGGAAGGCCTCGGTGCGCGGGTTGTGGCGGGCGGTGAAGAACTCCTCGGTCGGGCGGTCCTCGACGATCTCGCCCTGGTCGATGAAGACCATGCGGGTGGCGACGCGGCGGGCGAAGCCCATCTCGTGGGTGACGACCATCATCGTCATGCCCTCGCTTGCCAGGGAGGTCATCACGTCCAGCACCTCGGAGATCATCTCCGGGTCGAGCGCGGAGGTCGGCTCGTCGAACAGCATCGCCTTGGGGTTCATGGCGAGTGCACGGGCGATCGCCACGCGCTGCTGCTGACCGCCGGACAGCTGGCCCGGATACTTGTGCGCGTGTCCGCTCATGCCGACGCGCTCCAGAAGCTCCATCGTCCGCGTGCGCGCGATCTGCTGGTTGCGGTTCAGCACGATGCGCTGCGCCAGCATGATGTTGTTCTCGATGGTGAGATGCGGGAACAGCTCGAAATTCTGGAACACCATGCCGACCAGCGAGCGCAGCTCGGGAAGGTTGGTCTGCGGGTCGTTGACCTCGACCCCGTCGACCCGGATCGAGCCTTCCTGGATCGGCTCCAGCGCGTTGACGCACTTGATGAGGGTGGACTTGCCCGAGCCGGACGGGCCGCAGACGACGACGACCTCGCCCTTGGCAACGCTGGTCGAGCAGTTCTTCAGGACGGGGAACTTGCCGTAGTACTTCGTCACGCCGGTGATCTCGATCATGGTCACCCTCCTTGGAACCGGGAAATGGAAAAGGCCGAAAGATCGCGGCCGGGGTCGCGGCGCGCACCAGCGCCGCCGTCAGCTGCCCGACAATGGGGCCGAGCGTGTAGCCGTTGGACGTCACCGCGTTGAAGAAGCCGGGCATGGCCGGGTGCTGCCCGAGGATCGGCGCGCCGTCGATGTTGATGTTCATCGCCGCCCAGCTGCGGATCACATGCAGCTTGCGCAGGCCCGGCACCACGTGCTGGGCGACCCAGAGATTGCCCTCAAGGCTCGAGAACAGCGGGCGCGGATGGCTGTGCACGGGATCAAGGCCGGCAGTCCAGCCGCCGCCGATCAGGAAGTTGCCGTTGGCCGCCTGCTTCAAGGTCAGGTGCCGGTCGGCATGGGCAACGAGATGGGAGACGGCAGGCGCCGCCGCCTCGGTCACCACCATCTGCAGCGGCGCGCCGAAGACGGGAACGTCGAGCCCGAGCATGGCGCCGATCCGCGCGGCGAAGGCACCGGCGGCATTGACGAGCCGCCCCGCGCGCAAGGACCCGCGCGAGGTCTCGACGATAAAGCCCGCGCCCTCGCGGCGGATCGCCAGAACCTCGGTGCGGTCGAACACCCGGGCGCCGGCCGCGACTGCGCCGTCCAACACATGGCGGGTGGCGACCAGCGGATTGATCTTGCCCTCCTGCGGACAATAGGCGGCGCCGATCATCGCCGGCGACAGGCCGGGCTCGAGCCGGGCGAGATCCTCGCGGCCGATCACCTGGCAGTCGATGCCGTGGCTGCGCTCGACGCGGGTCTTTTCTTCCAGGAAGCGCAGATGCGCCTCGGTTTCGGCGACCATCAGCCCGCCGGTGATCTTCATCTCGAAGTCGCGGCCGAGCCGCACTTCCAGCTCGCGCCAGAGGTCGATGGATGCAAGCTGCAGCGGCAGGGTGCGGGCGGCGGCACCGCCGTCGCCCTCCGCCTTGGCGCCATGGTCGAAGGAAAGCAACTGGGCGTGCAGGCTGCCGGCATTGCCGCCCGAGGCGAGCCCGCCGGGGAAGCCGCGCTCCAGGACCACAACGTCCTCCCCCGCCTCGGCGAGGAAGAGCGCGGTCGACAGCCCGGCAATGCCGGCGCCGATGACGAGCGTCGCGACCTCGCGGATCGGCAGCGGCTCCGGAGCGTCCAGCGGCGGCCGCTCCGGCAGCAGGGCCCGCTTGTGGCCGCCCCATTCGGGCTTCTCGACGGCAAGCGCTGCCAGCGGCACCGGGCGCAGCGGCATCTGCGGGGCGAGCAAACCGCTCGTCTCATTGGCCGGGCGACCGGCAATCGCGGTCAGCGTGCGCCCGCAATAGCGGCCCTGGCAGCGGCCCATGCCGGCGCGCGTCAGGCGCTTCAAGGTGGCAATGTCCGGAGGACCGCCGGCGGCCGTCTCGCGCAACACGCTCAGGCCGACGCTCTCGCAGCGACAGGACAGCGTGGCGCCGGCGTCCGCCTGCGCGTCCTGCGCCGGGCGGAACAGCTGCCACAGTGCCTGCTGGAAGCGGCGGGCGCGGGAAAGCCGGCGCAGCGCGGCCGGATCGGTCTCGGCGGCGAACCCGAGCTTGCGCGCGATGGCAAGGCCGGCCAGACGGCCGGCCGCCATGGCGACATGGGCGCCGCCGAAGCGCGCGGCCTCGCCGACGATATGCACGTGCGGATCGGAGCTTTCGCCGGCCTCGTCGCAATGCGCGACCAGCGTGCCGTCGCCGGCAACCACATGGGCAAGACCGAGCAGGCGCGACAGCTCGTTGGACGGTGCGAAGTCGCCGCCGATGAGCACGGTATCGACCTCGAGAACCTCCTCGCCGGACGGGCCTTCGAGGCGCACGGCTTCGGCGTGGCTCTCGCCCCGCACCCCACGGCGCGGGTTTGCCAGCGGATGGAAACGCCGGCGCGCTGCAGGGCGGCGATCTCGCCCATGCCCTTCAGCGCCAGCGCCGGATCGGCCTGCAGGATGGCAATGGCATCGCGCGGGCTCGACCAGGGCGCGCGGGCCCGGTCGGCAGGCAGCGACGACCTTGCCGCCATGGCGCTGGATCTCGCCGGCCACCTGGATGTTGAGCGGGCCGTTGCCGGTGATGGCGAACCGGCGTCCGGGAAGGCTGGCATAGCTGCGCAGGAGCGTCTGCGCCGCAACCGTGGTCATGACACCCGGCAGGGTCCAGCCGGGAAGCGCGGCCGGCCGCTCGAAGGCGCCGGTGGCGATGACCAGCATGCGCGGGCGCAGGTAGAAGGCGCCGTCGGGGCCGAGGCAACCGAGCACGGACGCCCCGTCCGGTTGGCGCTCGGCGCCCCACACCGTGACGCCGGAGAGAAGCTCGACGCCGCAGGCAAGAGCCTCGGCGACGAGGCCGGCACCGTCCTGCGCCTGCCGGTCGCGGGCGAGCGCAGTGCGCGCCTCCTGCGTGACGGGCTGCTTGTAGAACTGGCCGCCGGCGGCGGGCCGCTCGTCGACGAGGGTGACGCTGGCGCCGGCCTGTGCAGCCGCGATGGCGGCGGAGAGACCGCCCGGCCCCGCGCCGACGACCAGCACGTCGACGGTGCGCGCAGGAAGCTCGGTCGGGACGGATGCAAGATCGGCGAGCGAAGACGAGAGAATGTCGGGACGCGCGGCCTGCCGCTCGACCCGCATGCCGTCCTGCACCTTGGTCATGCAGGCGCGCTGGCTGGTCCGTCCGTCGATGGTGACGAGACAGTCGTGGCACACGCCCATGCCGCAGAAGAGCCCGCGCGAACGGCCCGCCGCATCGCGCGAGAAGGCGGAGCGCCCGCCGGCCGCAAGGGCTGCGGCGACGGACGTGCCCGGATCGACACGGTGCACCTCGCCGTCCAGATGGACGGTCACGAGGTCTGGGGCGGCCTGGCGTTGTGCGGGGCCGCAGCGGACATGGGCGTCTGCCTCCGGTCAGTTCTCGAAGCGCAGGCCGAACTGCTCGACCAGCGCCTTCATCTGCGCATCCTGCGCCGGCGGCAGCGGCAGGCGCGGCGGCAGCGGCGCGCCGGTCGCAAAGCCCATGTGCGAGAGCAGCGACTTCGTGCCGGCAACATAGGCCTGGCCGCCGACCGCCTGGATGATCGGCAACCACTCCAGATAAGCGCGCGGGGCCGCATCGTAATCCTTGTCGTCGGCCGCGAGCGTGAAGATGCGCGACATCGGCCCCGGCGCGACGTTGGAGGCGACCGCCACCCAGCCCTGCGCGCCCATCACGAAGGATTCGAAGCCGAGGATGCCGCCGAACGGCACCATGCGGTCGCCGGCAAGGCGAACGATGTCGCGGATACGCGTCACCTCGAGAGTGGATTCCTTGACGTAGTCGCAGCCGTCGATCTCGGCGATGCGGGCCAGCAGCTCCGGCTTCATGTCGACATTCGACGTCGCCGGGTTGTTGTAGACCATGATCGGGATCGAGATCGCCGCGGCGATGGTGCGGTAATGCTCGACCAGTTCGTCGTCGGTGGGGGTGGAGTAGAACGGCGGGATGATCATCACGCCGTCGGCGCCCATCTCCTGCGCCTTGCGGGCGAGCCGGACGCATTCGCGCGTGTCCTCCGCGCCCGTGCCGATCAGCACCGGCACCCGGCCGGCGGCGGTGTCGATCACCGTGCGCGCCACCGCGTCCTTGTCCTCTTCGGACAGCGACAGGAACTCGCCGGTGGAGCCGAGCGGGATGAGGCCGTGCACGCCTTCGCGGATCTGCCAGTCGGTGAAGGCCGCGAGTGCTGAAAGGTCGGGCCTGCCGTTGCCGTCGACCGGCGTGATCATCACGGTGAAGACACCGCGAAATTTCGTAGACATCTTGAAGTTACCCTTATGGAGGTTCAGCGCTTTTCCGTGAGACCCACGGCGGCGGTCGACTGGCCGAACCGGCGTTCGATGCGTCGCTGGACGAAGTCCCAGAGCGTTGTCAGGATGAGGTAGTAGAGGCCGCGACCGCGAAGAGCTCCAGCACCATGAACTTCTCCTGGATGAGCACCTGCGTGCGGCGCAGCAGCTCTTCCATGGAAATGACGGAGGTGACGGAGGTGGTCTTGAGCAGGCCGTTCACCGAGTTGCCGAGCGGCGGGATGATGACCTTGAAGGCCTGCGGCATGATGATGTAGCGCATGATCTGGCGCTCGGTCATGCCCAGCGCCCGGGCGGCCGGGACTGGCCTTCCGGCACGGCCTCGATGCCCGCGCGGATGATCTCGGCGAGATAGGCCGCCTCGTTGAGCGCAAGGCCGATCAGGGCCGCCTCCACCACCGAAAAGCGGATGCCGAGCTGCGGCAGTGCGGTGTAGATGACGATGAGCTGCACCAGGAGCGGCGTGCCGCGGAACAGCCAGATGTAGAACCAGGCGATGCCGCGCACGACCTGCAGTTTCGACCGCCGCATCAAGGCGATGAGGAAGCCGAGGAACAGGCCGCACAGAAGCGAGACGCAGGTCAGCCAGATCGTCGTGAACACGCCTTCGAGGATGTAGGCGTTGGTGAGATAGTTGAAGAAACCTGACCAGTTCCAGACTGACATGGCGGGCCTTTCTATCGGTGCGGCAGGAGGCGGCCGGCACCGCCTCCCCGAGGGGAGCAGACCGGAAACCGGCTGCAGGCTTTCGGGGACGGAACGGGTCGAACGACATGCAAGCGCCAGCGACAGGATCGCGCCCTTCCGGGGAAGGGACAGCGGGGTGAGATGGGGCCACGGGTTGGTTTGCTTTTCCCGCATTCATTTGGTATACCGATTTAATACACAGCAGCAAGGCCTGCGCAAGTCCCTTTGTCGGACCTGGGCACGCCTCCCCCGCAAGGCCGTGCTCCGGCCGCTTCGAAAGACACAGATGGCGCCCGTCTCGTCCCGCCCGGCGGCGATCTCAGTAGGTGGAAAGAACCCGTTGGCGCACCTTTTCCAGGTGGCGGGTCATGCTCTGGCGCGCGGCTTCGGCATCGCGCGCGGCAAGCGCGGCAAGGATCTCGCGGTGGTCCCTCGAGACCGGGCTTGCGCTGCGCCAGCCGCCGCTGCCGCTCGAAGATCGTCGTGTAGCGGCGCATCTGGACGATGGTCTCGGCCATGAACGGATTGCCGCTCGCCTCGCCCAGCCCCTGGTGCAGCGCATCGTCGAAGCGCCAGATCATCGCCGGATCGGGATCGGGGTCGTCCTCGATGGAGCGCAGCATGGCGGCAAGCTCCGCGAGCTTGCTCTCAGTCATCTCCGGACAGGCGAGCGCGGCCGCCGTCGGCTCGACAAGCAGGCGCATGGTCAGGCTGTTGAGATAGTCCTTCAGGGTGATGACGCGCACGGTGAGCATGCTCTTGCCGTTGCGCACCAGAAGCCCCTGCCCTTCGAGCCGGCCGAGCGCATCGCGCATCGGCGAACGCGAGACGCCAAGGCGGGCGGCAAGGCGCCGCTCCTGAATGACCACGCCCCCGGCAAGCTGCGCCGACAGGATCTCTTCCAGCAGGGCCCGATAGGTCTCGTCCGCGAGACTTGTCTCCG